>Ga0208564_1003108_pt1 | contig 12407 bp, 12 predicted proteins | sample AD_UKC073_MetaG_FD_184439 | JGI IMG/M metagenome (GOLD analysis project Ga0208564, IMG submission 184439) | Active sludge microbial communities of municipal wastewater-treating anaerobic digesters from USA - AD_UKC073_MetaG (SPAdes) (version 2) | ecosystem: Engineered > Bioreactor > Anaerobic >... | reverse complement strand
CACAATCGTGGCGCAGCTGCTGACAGCGCCCGAACACCTGAAGGCCGGTTTTGGCCTGGGCGATGACCGCAAACGCATCATCGCCAAGCTGGGGGTGACACCCGCTGGTGTGGTGGAGCTGAACACCGTGTTCCGCGAACGCGGTTACCGCAAGGACATGGGCGTAAAAGCCTCCGTGGCGGTGCTGTTCCACCGGCGCTTTCTCAAGTCGAAAAAAGCCGCCACCTCCAACTGGGCGGCAGCCCGGCTGAGCGAATCCCAGCTGGCCTACGCGGCCAACGACGCCTGGGCCGCGTTGCGGGTGTACCAGGCGCTGGGCTTGGAATAACCCGGATTACAGCGCCTGGCCCAGCCGGGCCACCCCTTCACGGATCTTCGCCACGTCGGCGGTGGCAAAACTCAGGCGCAACGTGGCATGGTCGGGCTGGCTGGCAAAGAACGGCGTGCCGGGCACGAAAGCCACCCCCTTCTCGATGGCGCGCTTGGCCAGTTCGTTGCCGTCCTGCACCTTGCCGCCTGCACCCGTCAGCCGGGCCCAGAAGAACAGGCCACCACCTGGCTGGGTGAAGCTGATCGCATCGCCCAGCTCGGTGCGCAGCGCGTCCCCCATGGCGCGGGCACGCTCGGCATAGACCTCGCGCACATGGGCCAGGGTGCCAGGCATCCGGCCGGCCTTGAGGTACTGCGCCGCAGTGGCCTGGGCGAAAGTGCTGGTATGCGCATCACTGAACTGTTTGCACATGGTGGCGCGGGCCAACAACTCGGCCGGGGCGATCATCCAGCCCACGCGCAGGCCGGGGCTCAGCACCTTGCTGAGCGAGCCGCAGTGCGCCAGCAGCGCGCGGCTACCGGGCACCTGGGCGCTCAGGGCCAGCAGACTGGGGGGCGGCGCGGCGTCGAAATACAGATCACCATAGGGGTCGTCTTCCACCACCAGGGTCTGGTACTGCACGGCCAGCTCCAGCACCTTTTGGCGGCGTTCCAGGCTCAGCGTGGCGCCACTGGGGTTGCCGAAGGTGGGGATCAGGTAGACGAACTTGGGCTTGTGCTCCTGAATCAACGCTTCCAGCCGATCGGTCTGCACGCCATCGGCGTCGATCGGGGCTGCGATCACCTCGGCGCCATAGAGGCGGAAGCACTGAATGGTGGCCAGGAAGGTCGGGCCCTCCACGATGACCTTGTCGCCGGGGTTGATGAGAGTCTTGCCCAGCAGGTCCAGCGCCTGCTGGCTGCCGGTGGTGACGATCAGGCCTTCCGGGCCGATGTCCTGCACACCCTTGCTGCCCATGAAAGTGGCGAGTTGCTCACGCAGCGGCTGGTAACCCTCGGTGGCGCCGTACTGCAGGGCCGCGCCGGGCTCTTCGCTCAGGGCCTTCTGGCTGGCTTCCCGGATGCCGTCCACGTCGAACATGGCACTGTCGGGGAAACCACCGGCAAAGCTGATGATGCCGGGCTTGCCCAGCAGCTTGAAGAGTTCACGGATGGCAGAGGTCTCGACCTTGTTCAGGCGGTCGGCGAAGGCAATGGGCATGGTGTGGTGTTTCCTGGTCTCAGAGAAGCGAATGCATCGGCAATGGTAGCCTGCGGCTGGCATTACGGTCCAAGCCCGGCACAATAGTGCATCGGCCCACCCACCCACGACCTTCGCACGCCCGGCCCATGACCCCGCAGCAGATCGACACCTTCTTTGCCACCCTGCAAGCCGCCAACCCCCACCCCGTGACCGAGTTGGAATACACCAGCGTGTTCGAGTTGCTGGCCGCCGTGCTGCTGTCGGCCCAGGCCACCGACGTGGGCGTGAACAAGGCCACGCGCCGGCTCTTTCCCGTAGCCAACACGCCCCAGGCCATCCTGGCGCTGGGCCAGGATGGCCTGGAGGGCTACATCAAGACCATCGGCCTGTACCGCAGCAAGGCCAGACATCTGATGGAGACCTGCCGCATCCTCGTCGAGCAGCACGGCGGCCAGGTGCCCCGTACCCGCGAGGCGCTGGAGGCCCTGCCCGGCGTGGGCCGCAAGACTGCCAACGTGGTGCTCAACGTGGCATTCGGTGAGCCGACGATGGCGGTGGACACCCATATCTTCCGCGTCGGCAACCGCACCGGGCTGGCCCCGGGCAAGACCCCGCTGGCGGTGGAGACACAGCTGCTGCAGCGCGTGCCTGCACCCTACCGGGTGGACGCCCACCACTGGCTGATCCTGCACGGGCGCTACATCTGCCAGGCCCGCAAACCGCTGTGCTGGCAGTGTGCGGTGTCCCACTGCTGCGACTTCCGGCCCAAGACCGCCGCACCGCGCTAAGCCATGGGCATGCTCGACCCCCGCTCCATCATCGCCCTGGGCGCCTTCATGGCGCTGCTCATGACCCTGGTGCTGTTTTTCATGCGCCGGACCTACCCCACCCCCATTGGCGGCCTGCGGGAATGGACCTGGGCACCGCTGCTGTCCTTCCTCAGCGCCATGTGTTTCTTGCTGCGCGACCGCATTCCTGATGTGTTCAGCATCCTGGGCGGCAACCTGGTGCTGTTCTGGGCCTCCTATCTGTATTACGTGGGCAGCCAGCGCTACTTTGGCGAAAAGCCCCGCATTCAGCGCTGGGCAGTGCTGGCGGGGGTGATGACGCTTGCGTTGCTGTGGTTTGTGCAGGGCGATTACAGCTACAGCATCCTTCTTGCAATCGTCTGCGCGGCACTGCTGTGCATCTTCGTGGCGCACTGCCGGCTCTACCTGCGCCAACCAGAGCGTGGTTTTGCTGCCTGGTTCATGCTGGGCACCTTGTCGCTGCAGGCGACGGCGCTGCTGGTGCGCATGGTGTTTGTTCTTCGGGGCACAGCCGGCCAATCCCCACTCGAACCCACACTGGGGCAGAGCCTGTATGTGGCCGTTTATTGCCTGACCATCCTGGCCCTGGCCATCGGTGCCATCCTGATGGTGACGGACGCCTTGCGCGCCAAGTTCGAGCAGCTGGTTGCCTACGACCCGCTCACAGGCGCCCTGAGCCGCGCCGCCTGGCTGGCCTCCTGCCAGCGCGAACTAGACCGCGCCCGCCGCCACAACCGTCCGCTGTCCGTGTTGCTGATCGACCTCGACTACTTCAAGGCCGTGAACGATACCCATGGCCACCACATAGGCGACCTGGTGCTGGTGGATTTCGTCAAGCGCGCCCAGGGCCTGCTGCGCGCCCATGACAGTGTGGGCCGCTTCGGCGGCGAGGAATTCCTGGTGCTGCTGCCCGAAACCGGCAGCCGTGCCGCCACCTTCGTGGCCGAGCGCATCCGCAGCGAGGTGGCACGGCCCCACGGCGCTCTGCCGGCCTACACCGTCAGTGTGGGCGTCGCCTCGATCGAAGAAAACCCGGAGCTCGATACGGTGGGCAGCCTGGTGGAGCGGGCCGACCAGTCGATGTACCGGGCCAAGGCCTTGGGGCGGAACCGGACGGGGTGGATGGGCTTGTGATGCCATTTCTAAATTACCCGTGTCCTTGTTGTTTCGCCTTGTCGCGCTACAGCACTGCCTGTGGCTTCGCACCTCAAAGCCTGTCACACCCGAACACTATAAAATTCATAGCACCATGCGCCCGTCCATACAGCGCGCGCGGCCTAAAACAAGGCCCATCAGGCCCACCCATCACCCCTTCTCCGCCACCCCCGCCTGTGCAAAGCTGGCCATCTCCCTGAGCACCCGGCAGGCCGACTCCAGCAACGGCCAGGCCAGCGCCGCACCCGAGCCCTCGCCCAGCCGCAGCCCCAGGTCCAGCAAGGGCTGCGCCCCCAGGTGCTGCAGCATCAGCCCATGCCCCCGCTCGCCCGAGCGATGGGCAAACACGCAGCAGCCCAGCACCTGCGGCGCCAGCGCATGCGCCACCAGCACGGCGGCAGTGGTGATGAAGCCATCCACCACCACCACCCGGCGCTCGCTGGCGGCCTGCAGCACGGCGCCCACCAGGGTGGCGATCTCGAAGCCGCCCAAGGCGGCCAGGGCGTCCAGCGGGCCGATGGCCTGGGCATGCAGGGCCAGCACCTCGCGCAGCACCGCCGTCTTGCGCAGCACGGCGGCAGCGTCCAGGCCGGTGCCGGAGCCGGTGCAGTCCTCGATCGGCAGGCCCGCCAGCCGCGCCAGCAGCAGCGAGGCGGCCGAGGTGTTGCCGATGCCCATCTCGCCCAGCAGCAGCACATTGCCGGGCAGGCCCTGCACCACCGCCTGGCCGTTGGCCAAGGCCTGGGCGCACTGGGCAGCCGTCATGGCCGGCGCGGCGCTGGCGTCCTGGGTGCCGGGCGCCACTTTGCGCACCAGCAGCCCGGGGCGCGGCGCGAAGTCGTGGCGCACGCCGCAGTCCACCACCGTGAGCGCCAGGCCGTGCTGGCGGGCCAGCACGCTGACGGCGGCGCCACCGGCCAGGAAGTTCTCCACCATCTGCCAGGTCACGTCGCTCGGGTAGGCCGACACGCCGCGCGCCGCCAGGCCATGGTCTGCCGCGCAGACCAGCATCTGCGGCTGCACCAGGCGCGGCGCCGTGGTGCCCAGCACCAGGCCAAGCTGCAGGGCCAGCGCCTCCAGCCGCCCGAGGGCGCCCACGGGTTTGGTCTTCTGGTCCAGCAGGGTTTGCAGCTGTTGCTGGAGTGCGGGGCTGGTGGTGTCGGGGATGGTGGGGGTCTGAAAATGCATGGTGGGCCGTGGCGAATGTCTGAAAAGGGTATTCTCCCTGCCATCTCTTCATCTTTCCCTCCATGCCATTCCAATCCCTGGGCCTGAGCCCCGCCCTGGCGCGCGCCGCCGCCGACATGGCGTTTGCCGAGCCTACGCCCATCCAGCGCGAGGCCATCCCGCCCATCCTGCGGGGCGCCGACCTGCTGGCCCGTGCCCAGACCGGCTCGGGCAAGACCGCCGCTTTCGTGCTGCCGCTGCTGCAGGCACTGGCCACCCAGCCGGCGGGCGCAGGCCGGCGGGTGCAGGCCCTGGTGCTGGCGCCCACCCGGGAGCTGGCCGCCCAGATCGGCGAGACCCTGCGGGGCCTGGCCCGGCACCTGGAGCGGACGCCGCGTATTGCCGTGGTGTTTGGCGGCGTCTCCATCAACCCGCAGATGCTGCGCCTGCGCGGCGGCGCCGACATCGTGGTGGCCACGCCCGGGCGACTGCTGGACCTGGTGGAGCACAACGCACTGCGCCTGTCCCACGTGGGCACGCTGGTGCTGGACGAGGCAGACCGCCTGCTCGACCTGGGTTTTGCCGACGAGCTGGCGCGCGTACTGGCCTTGCTGCCCGCGCGGCGGCAGAACCTGCTGTTCTCGGCCACCTTCCCGCCTGCCGTGGAGAAGCTGGCCCACGAGCTGCTGAGCGACCCCGTGCACATCACCATCGAGGCGCCTGCCGTGGCCGACCTGCTGGTACAGCAGCGCGCCATCGCAGTGGACACCCACCAGCGCGCGCCCCTGCTGCGCCACATGCTGCGCCACGCCGGCTGGAGCCGGGTGCTGGTGTTCGTAGCCACCCAGCACGCCACCGAACACCTGACCACCAAGCTGCGCAGCCACGGCATCATGGCCGCGCCGCTGCACGGCCAGCTGAGCCAGGGCGCACGCAGCCAGGCGCTGGCCGATTTCAAGGCCGGACGACTGCAGGTGCTGGTGGCCACCGACATCGCCGCGCGCGGCATCGACATCGCGCAACTGCCGGTGGTGCTGAATTTCGACCTGCCACGCTCCCCCGTGGACTACACCCACCGCATCGGCCGCACCGCCCGCGCCGGCCACGGTGGGCTGGCGGTGAGCTTTGTCAGCGCCGACACCGAAGCCCACTTCACCCTGATTGAAAAACGCCAGGGCCTGAGCCTGCCGCGCGAGCAGATCGCCGGCTTCGAGCCCACCCAGGCCGCAGCTACCGCAGCACGGGCGCTGGTGGATGGGAACGGGGGGATCAAGGGGAAGCGGCCCAGCAAGAAGGACAAGCTGAGGGCGGCAGCGGGCGTACGCCCAACACCGTAGTCAGCTGTCCAGGTCAAACGCCTCGCGTAGCGCAGCGCAGAACGCCGGAGTGCCACTGAGCGTGAGGGTGAGGGTGCAGCGAACAGCCGGGTTGGCCGGGGTTGCCCCGGGGCGTACGTCCATCCACAGGCTGCGGGTGGATGCATCAAACCCGATCGTGCCCTGCGCCGCACTGGCCTCGGCCAGTTGCAGGTCGTAGTCCCAGTCGAAACCTTCGTCCAGCGGCCCCCGCGCAAAGGCATCGTGTGCCCAGGCCAGCACCTGGGTCAACTCGGCGTGCAGCGCGGGCACCTGGGCCGGCAGCACCGAGGCCATGGCGTCGAAACTGCCCACGCCGTGCTCATCCTCACTGACATCAAAGTCGAGGTACTGCAGTGCGGCCATGCTCATGGCGTGGACTTCTTGGCAGAAGCGCGCGTAGCTTTTGCAGGAGGGGCAGCAGGTGCGGCCACGCAGTCGGGATAAGCATGGCCCTTGAGGACCAGCACGGTGCGGTCATCAATGGTGGTGACGGTGGTCTGCGGATCGTCCAGCACGGCAAAGCGGGTGCCCTGCTCGCTGGGCACCTCGGCCAGCTCCAGCGTCTTGCCGTTCGACAGGGTCACCAGCATGCGGTCTTGCAGGAAGCCCATGTTGATCTTCTGGCTGCCGCACTGCAGGTTGCTGGCGAAGGCCTTGGCCTGGAAGGGCTCCAGCGCCAGGGTGCCCACGTCCACAGGGCCGGCCTGGCGCGGGTCGATCGGCACCGGCCTGGTGATCCAGGTGGCGGCCGCACCCTGCAGGATGGCACCCTGCACGGCAAAGGATTTGCCGGGGACGAGCCGGTCACGCGGCACCGCCATCACGAAGGCCGTGGGCTTCGGGCTGGCGGCCAGCGGCACACGGCTCTCGGCCACCACGGCGCCGTCGGGGGTGGAAACATCACGCACTTCCACCACCGCACTGCCCTGCCCTATGCCTTTGGCAGCCAGCGCGCCCTTGACCACCAGCGGCGGGGTTACCACCGCAGGGCGGGATGGCTGCGGCTGGGGCACAGGCGGAGCCATGTCGGCAGCGGCCACAGGTGCCGCAGGCGTGGCAACCACAGATGGCGACAGCGCAGCGGGCGGCGCCTGGGTCGCACAGCCTGCCAGCAACACCCAGGGCGCCAGGGCGAGGGCCATGCGGGGTAAGCGTGAGGTTTGCTGGCGGGTCATGGGCAGGAGAACAGAGATCAATGTTGCAGTTTATGCGCCATTCTTGCGCTTCACTTGCAGCAGGGCCATGAGTGTGTCGTGGCCTATATGGGCATCCACGAAGTCGGCCAGGCCGTCGAACACCGTGTCCAGCGTAGGCACCTGGGCGCCAAACAGCGCCTGCAGCACGGCGGGGTCTTCCAACAGGCCATGCAGGTACAGGCCCAGCACCTGCCCGTTGGCGCTTTGCCAGCCCAGGCCGCCTTGCAGCACCTCGCGCGCCACGTCGCCGCCGGCCGCCATGGCGGGGTGGCGGGCGGTCTGCCCGTGGTGGATCTCGTAGCCGCGCAGGGCCACACCGGACAACGCTGCCCACGGCCCGGCCAGCGGGGCAAACACCGCCTGCCGGTGGCGCACGGTCTTGGCCGGCTCGAACAAAGTGACCACCGGCAGCAGCCCCAGCCCGGGCGCGTTGCCGTCGATGCCGTACGGGTCGATCAGCGCCTCGCCCAGCATCTGCAGCCCGCCGCAAATGCCCAGCACCCGGCCACCAGCCTGCGCATGGGCGGCGATGGCAGCGTCCAGCCCCTGGGCGCGCAGCCAGGCCAGGTCGCCGCTGGTGTATTTGGAGCCGGGCAGGATGACCCAGTCCGCCGCTATCAAATCAGAAGCACTGCGCGCCCAGGACACGGCGACACCGGGGATATTCTTCAGTGGCTGGAACTCGTCCAGATTGCTGATACGCGGGTAGGCGACGATGGCGATGCGGGTGTGGATGGGGCCTGCGCCAGCATGGGTGGCGATGGTGGTGCGGGCGTCGAACACACCGTCTTCTTCGGGCAGGCCGTGTTGCCACCACATCGGCAGCGTGGCGATGGTGGGCACCCCCGTGCGCTCCTGCAGCATCTGCGGCGCGGGGGCCAGCAGCGCTGCGTCGCCCCGGAATTTGTTGAGCACAAAACCTGTGATCAGCGCCTGTTCGTCCGCCGGCAGCAACGCCCAGGTGCCATACAGGTGGGCGAAGGCGCCGCCGCGGTCGATGTCGGTCACCAGCACACACTGTGCGTTGGCATGGCGTGCCACCCGCATGTTGACGATGTCGCTGGCGTGCAGGTTGATCTCGGCCGGGGAGCCCGCGCCCTCGATCACCACCACGTCGTGGCTGGCGCGCAGGCTGTCGAGCGCCTGGGTGATGGCGGGCCACACCCGTTCGCTGCGGCCACGCCAGGGCATGGCGGTCAGCTCGGCATTCACCTGCCCCATCAGCACCACCTGGCTGTGGGTGTCGCGCTCGGGCTTGAGCAACAGCGGGTTCATGCGCACATCGGGCGTGGCGCGGGCCGCCAGCGCCTGGAAGTACTGGGCGCTGCCGATCTCACCACCATGCAGGCCCTCGGCATCGCCCACCACCCGGGCGTTGTTGCTCATGTTCTGGGCCTTGAACGGCGCCACCCGCAGGCCCTGGCGTGCGTACCAGCGGCACAGCGCGGTGGCCAGCCAGCTTTTGCCCGCGCCGCTGGTGGTGCCCAGCACCATCACGCAGCGGGCCAGAGAAGTGGCCGTCGGGTCAGACAATCGGGGCCGCCTTGGACTGCAGGCAGTCGGCACACTGGCCGTACAGCGTCAATTCATGGTGGTGCACCTGGAAGCCAGCGGGGGCCATGCTGCTCAGGTCGCCGGGGCAGGCGTGCACGTCGAACACACGGCCACAGACCTCGCACTGGAAATGGTGGTGGTGGGCGTGCCCCGCGCTTTCATAACGTGGGCTGTCGCCGGGCAGCGTGACCATCTGCACGGCACCTTCGTCCACCAGCAGCTTGAGGTTGCGGTACACGGTGGCCATGCCCATGGCGGCCACTTGCTGCTGCGCCAGCTCCAGCACTTCCGGCGGCGACAGGGGGCGGCGGGCTGCGTCGATCACATGGCGGATGGCTGAGCGCTGACGGGTTGAACGTTCCATGCCGCCGAGTTTAGGCGGTCGCCGCCTTGCCCCGGCACCACCCAGTCGGCGGCCTCGAGGTTGCGGTGAGGGGGAATGGCTCGGGTCGGATGGTGCGCTGTCTGCCCGTGCCACCACAACCTGCCAGGGTTTGATCCGCCCAAACGCCGAGACAACTTGTCCTGCGGGACAATCGGGGGGCTACAACCACCACCCTTCCCATGCGAATCCTCCACACCATGCTGCGCGTTGGCGACCTGCAACGCTCCATTGACTTCTACACCGGCGTGCTGGGCATGCAGCTGCTGCGCCGCTCGGAAAACCCCGAATACCAATACAGCCTGGCTTTTGTGGGCTATGAGGGCAACCCGGCGCAGGCCGAGATCGAACTGACTTACAACTGGGGTACCGACAAGTACGAAATGGGCACGGCCTACGGCCATATTGCGCTGGGCGTACCCGACGCCCATGCGGCCTGTGAGCGCATCAAGGCCGCCGGTGGCCACGTCACCCGCGAAGCCGGCCCGGTCAAGGGCGGCACCACGGTGATTGCCTTTGTGACGGACCCGGATGGCTACAAGATCGAACTGATCCAGCGTGCGGAAGGCGCATCCGGCGGCGGCCTGCGCTGACCGCTATCCGCGAGGCAGTTGGGATGCCTCGCGGGCCAGGGTTTCGATGCGGGCCCAGTCACCCGCGGCGATGGCATCACCCGGCACGATCCACGAGCCGCCCACACAGGCCACATTGGACAAAGCCAGGAACTCGGGTGCATTACCCAGGTGGATGCCCCCCGTGGGGCAGAAACGCACGTCCCCAAACGGCCCTTGCCAGGCCTTGAGCATGGCCAGCCCTCCGGCCTGCAGCGCGGGGAAGAACTTCAGCTCGGTATAGCCGTCTTCCTGCGCCTGCATGATTTCGCTGCCCGTGGCCACGCCTGGCAGCAGCGGCAGGCCCATGTCGTGGCAAGCTCGCCCGACACTGCTGGTATAGCCCGGACTCACGCCAAAACGGGCGCCCGCGAGCAACGCGGCCTGGGCGTCTGCCGCGCTGCGTATCGTGCCCGCCCCGACCACCGCATCGGGCACATCCTTGGCGATGGCTTCCATGCACTGCAGCGCCACGGGGGTGCGCAGCGTGACCTCCAGCATCCGGATCCCACCGGCCACCAGCGCCCGAGCCAAGGGCACGGCATGCTCTACTTTTTGAAGCACGATGACAGGGATCACCGGCGCATCACGCATGACGTCGAGCGCGCTCAGGGGATTCGGCAAGGGGGTTGCTACAGCCACGTACAAGCTCCTTCTTCGGCAGACAAGGCATTGTGGCGCATGCCCGCGAACAACTCGCGGCCCAGGCCCATGCCATTGGAAGTCATCAAATCGGCCGGCATGACGGCCTGTTCACGGGTAGCCCATTCCGTGGCGTCCACCAGTACGTCGAGGGAGCCGGCCACGGCGTCCACACGCACCAGATCGCCATCGCGCACCTTGGCCAGCGGGCCGCCGGACAGCGCTTCGGGCGAGACATGGATGGCCGCAGGCACCTTGCCCGACGCGCCGCTCATGCGCCCGTCGGTGACCAGTGCCACCCTGAATCCCTTGCCCTGCAGCACGGCCAGCGGGGGGGTAAGTTTGTGCAGTTCGGGCATGCCGTTGGCACGCGGCCCCTGCCAGCGCACCACACAGACGACATCGCGGTCCAGCTCACCGGCCTTGAAAGCCGCCTGCAGGGCCTCCTGCGAGTCGAAGACCCGCGCGGGCGCCACCACCACATGCCGGTCTTCGGGCACGGCGGACACCTTGATCACACTGCGGCCCAGGTTGCCCTGCAGCAGCTTGAGGCCGCCGGTCGGGCTGAATGGCGCAGCCGCTGGTCTCACGATGGATTCGTCGGCCGACCTCTCCGCTACCGTCCACACCAGCCCGCCAGCGGCGCCGCCCAGCGCTGGCTCACCGGTGTATTCGCGGATGCCGCCAGCGCGCACCGTCAGCACGTCCTCGTGCATGAGGCCGGCGTCCAGCAGTTCGCGCAGCACCAGCCCGGTGCCGCCAGCGGCCTGGAACTGGTTCACGTCGGCGTTGCCGTTGGGGTACACCCGCGCCAGCAAGGGCACCACGCCCGACAAGGCCGAAAAATCGTCCCAGTCGATCACGATGCCCGCCGCGCGGGCCACCGCCACCCAGTGGATCAGGTGGTTGGTGGAGCCACCGGTGGCCAGCAGCGCCACCATGGCGTTGACGATGGCCCGCTCGTCCACCACATGGCCGATGGGCGCAAACCGTTTGCTGCGGGTGATGCCCAGCACAGTGCGGGCGGCTTCACGGGTCAGTTCCTCGCGCAGCGGCCCACCTGGCGCCACGAAGGCGGTGCCGGGAACATGCAGGCCCATGGCTTCGAGCAGCATCTGGTTGCTGTTGGCGGTGCCGTAGAAGGTGCAGGTGCCGGCAGCGTGGTAAGCCGCCTGCTCGGCCTGCAGCAGCTCGCCCCGGCCCACCAGGCCCTGCGCAGCCTGTTCGCGCACCTTGGCCTTGGCGTTGTTGGACAGGCCGCTGGGCATGGGCCCGGCTGGCACGAACACGGTGGGCAAGTGCCCGAAATGCAGCGCGCCGATCAGCAGGCCCGGCACGATCTTGTCGCAAACGCCCAGCATCAGCGCCGCGTCGAACATGTCGTGGCTCAGCGAAACAGCCGTGGCCATGGCGATGGTGTCGCGGCTGAACAGGCTCAGCTCCATGCCCGGCGTGCCCTGGGTGACACCGTCGCACATGGCCGGCACCCCCCCAGCCACCTGGGCCGTCGCGCCATGGCGGCGGGCTTCGTCCTTGATGATGTTGGGGTAATGCGCCAGCGGCTGGTGCGCCGACAGCATGTCGTTGTAGGCGTTGACGATGCCGATATTGGGCGCTTTCTCGGCCACGATGCGCAGGCGGTCGTCGCCCGGAATGGCCGCCAGGGCATGCGCCACATTGGCGCACCCCATGCGGTCGGCGCCGGGCGCACGGTTCAGGTAGCTGTCGAGCATGGCCAGGTACGCCTGCCGGGACGCTGCGCTGCGCTCCTGGATGCGCCCGGTCAGCTGTGCGACTACAGGGTGAAGTTTCATGATGGGCGGCTGTCCAGGTAACTTTGTTACAAGTGCCATCCTAACCCTGAAACCGGTTTATGGGAAGTGATCTCCCCTCTGCCCATGCCTGCCACAGCCAAGTTGGAGAATCGAGTAGGGTGAGGAATTACTCCCTCAGCCCTCTCACACCACCGTACGTGCGGTTCCGCATACGGCGGTTCAAGCAAAGCGCTGGAGATGCTGAT
>Ga0208564_1003105_pt1 | contig 12413 bp, 10 predicted proteins | sample AD_UKC073_MetaG_FD_184439 | JGI IMG/M metagenome (GOLD analysis project Ga0208564, IMG submission 184439) | Active sludge microbial communities of municipal wastewater-treating anaerobic digesters from USA - AD_UKC073_MetaG (SPAdes) (version 2) | ecosystem: Engineered > Bioreactor > Anaerobic >... | reverse complement strand
CAAGGTTCCGACTGGAGGCAAAACTGGTGGCCCGAAATGGAACGTTGGGTACCCACCACTGAGAACGGCAAACAACTCATCTATGAGAAACCACAGACCATAGAGCTACAGGATGGAACCAAAGTACCTATTTACATGCGGTACGATTTTGGTTTAAGACACGGTCTTAAGTGGGCTGATGGAGAACCCATCACTGCTGACGACCTCATATTTACGGTGCTGCTTTATCTTGCCAAGAACATGCCTGTTTACAACATAGATCCCTATGATAGCGTAGCCAGAATCGAGAAACTGGACGATTATACAATCAGGGTTTATTTTACAAGCATAGACCCACAGAGTCCTTACAACATTTACGCTAAATACGGCTTCCTTTTATATCCGAAGCACTGGTTCGAAGAGAATGTGCTGAAGTCCTCGCTAAATATACCAAAAACAGTCGATTTTGTTCTCAAGCACAACGAAAATCTGATGTACGTACCTGATGAATCTTACACGTTACCTAGGAATCTAAAAGAAACCATGGACAAATATTCGGACGACATTGCGAGCAGCTCTTTCAACACAAAGCCCCTGTACTCTGGACCCTACAAGGTCACCAACTGGGTACAAAAAAGCTACATCGAACTTCAGCCTGATCCCAATTTCTTCCTGGGCCCAGGACTCTTTGACAAAGTAGTGATTTCATTTAGAAGCGCAGAAGCTGGGTTAGCGGAATTACTAAAAGGCCAACCCGATGTAGCACTCATGGGAGTTGTGAACACACAGAACGCAAAAACACTTTCTACTAATGAGTCTTTCTTGAAGACGTATAAACTTAACAGTATGCCCTCAACCTACTTTGAACATTTTGTAGTCAACTTCGACGACCCGAAGAACCTGCCTAAAAACCCCAAACCAGGCGTTGCCTACACGCACCCACTGCTTAGCGACATTCGAGTCAGACAAGCTCTCTCCTACGGCATTAACCGTCAAGACATTTCTAACCGCGTTTACTACGGTATGAGACCCGTCTGCTACAACTTCATACTACCCGGTACTAAATATGATGAGCCTTCCTTAAAAAACATATTCGTGTATGACCCAGGAAAAGCCACAACGCTGCTTCAACAAGCCGGATTTACAAAAGGCACTGATGGTATTTATGCCAAGGGAGGAACAAAACTGAGTTTGTTAGCACAAACTACCAATAGATCTGACCGCATAAGTGCTCTTCAGGTTATACAGCAGCAGTACAAGCAGGTGGGTATTAACTTAACCATACAGCCAATGGACTCAGGACCTTTCTTCAACACGTTACTCCCTCACAGAAATTTTGAGCTCGCACTTTTCGCATGGGGCCAAGACAGCATACTTGAACCCGGCAACAATAGCCTTTACCAATCAAGGTTTATCCCTTCCGAAACCAATGGATACCAGGGACAAAACTATGGAGGTTTCCGCAATGCTGAAGCAGATGCGCTAATAAGTAAGTGGAACAGCTTTAATACTCCTGAAAGAATCCAGGCATATAAGGATTTCTGTAAAAACTTCTATGCTGTGTACATGCCAGAGATTCCTTTGTACTGGCAAGACCAGCATGATGCTGTTAAGCTGAACATTGAAGGCTATGACATGGGCATAGACGTATCAGCACATACCTGGAATTCAGCTTGGTGGTACAGAGAGTAATATATATTCTCGTAACTAAACTAAAAGACGCTTGCAAGAAGGGCAGCTCGTTTGAGCTGCCCTTATCTCTCTTGTTTGTACCCTTCTAAAAAACCCCTTTCAGGGGTAGCTTATAATAAATGTAGAGCGGAAGCCGGATCTAAATACAGGAGGTGCTTGTTGTGTTTAACATATCCCCCGAAACGCTGAAGCATTTAGAAGAGCTCGCCCAACTGGAGCTACCTCTGGGCTTGGAAGAAAAAATGCTTCAGGACTTGAACCACATACTGAGTACCTTTGAAGTGATAAGCGTGGTTGAGAAACCGCCCGAAAGCGGCGTGGAACAATCAGCTTTCTTAAGAGCTGACCAGCCGCTGCCTTATACTGATGCATCCAGGTTGTTTGACCCAAGCAGGCTCAAGAACGGCTTTCTCAGAGTAAAACCTGTGCTCGAAGACAAAGAAGAAGAGGGCTAAGGTTTATGAACATAAAAGAAGTTTTCACCAAAAGACAAAACGGCGAGATTACCTTTGAAGGCTTAATGCAGAAAACCATCGAAAAACTGGAACAAGACAAAGAACTACATGCTTTCCTTCATCTGAAGCACCCTTCTGAGCTTATACGAGAGGCTGAGGAGGCAGACAAGGCTTGGGAAAACGGGGTTAGAAGACCCCTGCAAGGCATACCAGTGGCAGTAAAAGATAATATTTGCGTAAGCGGCATGCCCTGCACGTGTGCGAGCAAAGTTCTACAAGATTTTGTAGCCCCCTATGATGCGACGGTGGTCAAGAAATTAAAAGAATCTGGAGCCATCATTGTAGGTAAAACCAACCTAGATGAGTTTGCCATGGGCAGCTCAAGCGAAAACTCAGCTTTTGGACCTACCAAAAACCCCTTAGACCTTTCAAGGTCGCCTGGCGGTTCTTCTGGCGGTTCTGCAGCAGCAGTAGCAGCGGACATGTGCATGGTGGCTTTGGGGTCTGACACTGGCGGCTCGGTAAGACAGCCTGCTGCTTTCACCGGTATTATTGGATTCAAGCCCAGTTACGGTGCCATCTCCAGGTATGGTTTAGTTGCCTTTGCATCATCATTGGATCAAATAGGTATACTGGCAAAAACCCCTGAAGATGTCCTTCTTACCTCTTTTGTCCTCTTTGGGAAAGACCACTTGGACAGCACAACCACAGATGTTTTCATGGACTTTTCTCCCAAGGCAAGCGAGGTAAGGCGGATCGGCTTAGTAAAGGAAGTTGATATTAGTGCAGTGGACCCACAGGTCAAAGAAGGTTATGAATTATTCGTGCAACAACTCTCTAGGGACTTTGACGTGATGGAGGTCTCTATTCGGCATTGGGAAGAAGCTCTTGCTGCTTATTACTTCATTGCACCTGCTGAAGCCTCCTCCAATCTTGCCCGCTATGACGGTGTAAGGTATGGAACCATGGTGGAAGAAGAAACTTACTGGGACACAGTAAGGGAAACACGTAATCTACTAGGAGAAGAAGTAAAACGCCGCATACTACTGGGTTCTTTTGCCTTGTCAGCAGGTTTTAAGGACGCACTTTATGAAAAGGCAAATTACCTACGTCGCTGGCTTGTATTGGAATTCGCGCAAGCATTCAAAGACGTGGACCTTCTACTTACTCCAACCACCCCCACTCTGCCTTTCAAATTGGGTGAAGTAAAAGATCCATTACAACTATACAAGGCAGACCTCTTTACCACGCCAGCAAACTTGGCTTACTTGCCTGCAGTTAGTATTCCATTTAAAGCTACAGGCGAACCCTTACCAGTGGGCTTGCAGTTTATTGCGCCCTTCGGACAAGACCACAAACTTCTCAGTTTTATAGGAGAGCTGGGGGTGAAAAGCATATGAATTTCAAGTTCGTAGCAGGGTTGGAAATACACGTTCAGCTTAATACAAAAACAAAAATGTTCTGCAGTTGCCCTACCGAGGGACCAGACATTCCTAATACCCGTGTATGTCCCGTATGCCTTGGATACCCAGGAACCCTACCTGTGCTAAACCGTGAAGCCGTTGTCATGGCAATTGCCTTGGGCAAAGCCCTCCACGGCCACATTAATAATATTTCTCGCTTTCACAGAAAAAACTATTTTTACCCCGATTTACCCAAGGGGTATCAAATAACACAAGGTGACGTACCCATCATAGAAAATGCCTATCTTGAGCTCTCCACCGGTAAAAAAATCCCCATAAAACGCATTCACCTTGAGGAAGATGCAGCTAAGAGTGTGCATGTGAGCAGCACCGGTAGGCTTTCAGGTGCAGAGGAGACTTTGCTTGACTTCAATCGCTCTGGCATACCGCTCATTGAAATAGTCACAGACCCAGTTTTCGAATCCCCAGAAGAAGCAGCCCTTTTTGTGGAAGAACTGCAAGCCACCTTGAGGTATCTGGGCATAAGCAACGCCCAGATGGAGCTGGGTCAACTACGGTGCGACGTGAATGTGTCTGTGGAACTGGACGGAAAGGAAGGCACTCGGGTAGAAATTAAGAACCTTAACAGCATCAGAGCCATTAGGCAGGCACTAAGCTATGAGTACAATCGACACGTGGGAGCCTACAAAAGAGGAGAGATCATACCACAGGAAACCCTGGCTTTCGACGAAAAGACAAATCAAACTCGTCCTATGCGTACCAAACAAACCTCAGAAGACTACAGGTATTTCCCTGAACCAGACTTGCCACCACTGGTGCTCACCAGTGATCTTTTTGAAGAAGCAGACAGGTACTCGGGTAGCTTCTTAGAAGCTTACAAGAATGCTTTGCAGTGGATAGGAAAAGAAAGTGAAGCGCGCACGTTGGCATTAAACAAAGACCAGTACCTAATGTATGCGACATTTGCAAAAGAGGGCTTTGATACAAAACTACTAACGCGGATAATCACCATTGACTTGCCCAACATATTGAGTGAAGTTGGCAAAGGCTGGAATGAAATAAACCAGAGCTACATAAGTGCCATTCTAAATCTGCAGCAAAAAGGAGAAATCACAGCAGCCGTAGCCAAGGACCTTCTCTGGCAAGCTGCCCGCGACATCGACCCGATAAAGTACGCTCAAGAGCATCAGCTCTTGGGCAAGAAAGACCTAGACTTAGAACAAGTAATTTCCGAAGTGCTAGAGCAAAATCCTGACGCCGTAGAAAAGTACAAGAAAGGAAATGTGAACGTGGTCAGTTTTCTCCTAGGGCAGGTTATGAGGAAAACTAAAGGCACAGCCGATCCTGGTAAAACAAGGAAGCTTCTTGAAGAACGCTTAACAAAGCTTAGTGAATAATTCTTACCAGTAAAGGAGGGCTCCCTTCGTTCTGCAAGGCCCTCCTTAGTATGCTACTGCCTTTAGCCCGTACCACTTTAGCAGATATCTGGCCGCTGAACTGGGAGCTGCTAAGTTCCACTTCCTCGCCGCTCAGTGTTACGTTGTCTAAGTTGCTCCCATTTACAGTTATATATTTTTCGCTTTGCACGTTTAAATGGTTAATCTGACTGTCCTTCACTGCAACGTTCTTTGCACCTAAAAGCAGTTCACCATAATAACCACTGCCAACCTCAACGTTACACTCTTGGAAGAAAGAGTTTAAAAATGGCACAGTGGCTGTTTGAGTGCCACTGATTACCTTTAGATCCTGCTCATAAACTAAAGTTAACGTTGACGTTTGCAAAGTCAAAGCCTTTCCATCACCAACAACAATCGCACTACCCGTGCAGTTATATATCTTTTGAAACTGCTCCACTGGCTTCGCCTCCGGTATTCTTTTCCAAAGCACAACACTTGGTAGCAACTGTTTCATCCCATCATCAAATTGCGTGATTTTAATGCCCTTTCCCCCAACGCAGTGGTCATAACTGGTGTAGTAACAATGTGAACTAGTCTGAAACATCAAATTACTGTATTCGTAACCAGGGGCTCCAGTTTTTGTCCCTTCGCCAGCATAATAAAAAGAATCTTTTTCGTAGGTGGTTTTCATGCCCCTCCAGCCCACAAACACTATAGTTCTGCGCGTAGAGGAAACATACATGTTCCCCTCATCAATAGCTGGTTGCCACAACGATTCAGTCCAACAAGGCCTGCCGCAGGACAGAAGTTTTGACGAGCCATAGAAGTAAAATTTTTCAGCTGCCACATCCCCCAACAAGCGACTACCATAGTCCATAGAGAAAGTGGAGCTGGCATTTACTACAAAAGATGGTACCCATTCCACTGGGAAAGTCCGTTCCATGTCCTCATACTGGACTGCTACTGCTTCTTCAGACCACAGAAAGCTGCAGCCATTGAAAAAGCTAAGTTTCTCACCATTTTTAGTGTTGTACATATGTTCAGCTACGTCCAAGCATTCCTCTATACGCAGCCGCGCCAAGGCTTTTTCCTCAAGCATCCTTTCGTGAACTACGCTAAATGCTGAAGCGCTTAAGGTGACAAGCACCATGCTGCATACGAGCATCACAGAAAACAAAACAGCACTACCGGGTAAGTATTTCCCATTCATAGTCCACCCTTTGATTTGGCGTTGCATCATAAACAAATCTTTGAGGACCAAAGATTTGCCTTTCTAGTGGTGTACGTTGCTCAGTAAGCAAAGTATGCAATGGTGTAGGATTATTTATGGTTTTTCCTGCCTTGTTTAACTGCAGGGAAGCGACGTTTATGTAACTAAAGAGTAGCAACAACAGAAAGCTGGAGGCTGATAAAGCCAAAAGCAGCTCAATTAAGGTAAAAGCCGGGAAACCCTTGTTCCTGTTATGGAATAATCTTTCCAATGCACCGTTACCGTAGTTTCTTTGAAGTTACTTTCACAATTAGGAATTTGCTGTGCTGAAGCACCAAAACTGGAACAGCCCAACGACACGCTTCTAGTAACGCCGTAGTCCACGTTACCACTGTGAACCACGAAACTTGTAGCTGTCTCAGAGTACCAAGGTGCATTGTAAAGTTGCTCGTACATTATGCTGGAAGCCACATTCCTTTCCTTCACATAAGTATGTATGGTTTGGGCATCCCCGCTGGCGCCAAGCAGAAGTAGACCCGCTAACAGAGTCAGAACTAATGCTATTAGCACCTCTGCATAGGAAATACCCATGTTCTATACTATAATACCACTATGAAGGTGTTTCTTTTTAAGGGGGATTTAACTACCCTGGACGTAGATGCCGTGGTGAACGCAGCAAACGGTATAGGGCCCATGGGAGGTGGCGTTGCATACGCCATTAAAAAGGTAGGCGGGCATGAAATTGAACAAGAAGCCATAAAGCGCTGTCAAGAAGAAGGTCCGTTTAAGCCTGGGCAGGTTTACGTAACCACTGGCGGGAGTAGGTGGAAATACGTCATTCACGCTGTAACCATGATGTACCCTGCTGAACCTGCCGATTATGATTCCGCAGGTGAAGCATTAGCAAAAGCCATTAAGAAAGCCGTCGATCTAGGTGTAACAAGCGTGGCAGTGCCTGCATTAGGTATGGGCGTAGGGGGACTTGAGCCAAGGGCACTGGCACAGGTTTATGCAAATGTATTCAAGCGCTTGAAAGATGAGCCCCTAAACATCGTGGTCTCAGCTTTCGACAAAACCTTTCTGATGGAGCTTATCAGTGCGCTGGATTAGCTTGGTACTAATAGTTGTTCTGCTATTGGGTGGTGGTTATTTTTACTGGCAGCGTGTAGAAAGCAGTAAAGTTGTTTATGTATTTTTGCCAGAAGTGCCCAGTGCCACCATTGTCCCTTGGACTGCAATAACCCCAGCAGATAGAACTGTGCTATATAACACAAGAAGAACACTGTTTAAATACGGCAAACCTAGCGCAAATGACGCGAGCTGGGAAGAACAAGCAGTCCCCGATTTAGCCCTCAGTGCAACTTCCACCGACAACATACACTGGACCATCAGTCTTAAATCAGACATCATTACTGCAACCCAAATCATAAGCGTTTGGAGTGAAACACTTAAAAATGGTGATCCTACCGTAGTTGGTAAGCTCTTTTACTACATTGAAGGTGGGCAAAGTTACAAAAACAACACGGGCCCTTTTAGGGGACTCGTAGCAGAAACACCGAGCACCTTACGTGTGGTCACAGCATTTCCACTGAATCTTCCGCTTTTACTAGTTGACCCAGTTTTCTCCATGTCCGTGACAACAAATACAACGTATGAAGGCGGTGTTCTCTTTAGGGGGCAAACGCAGATCATCTTTACTAACGAACCCGAAAAAGCAGACATAGCATGGCTCGAGAGCGGTACTGGAAATTTCACTGGAACTTTTGATTACGCTGTTTCCTCCACTGTTTTGCCCACTGTTTCCAGTACCTTAGGATGCCTTCACCTTCCCCTGGTGGACCTTAGCGGTGTGCAAATACTTACACCAACGGTGTTTTATGTACCGCCTCAAAGGCCACCTGAGGGCAAAGTTAGCTTGTATCCATGGCAGCTGGATTATCCAAGCGAAGAAGCATTCAAGCTGGGGTTAGCTGTGCTCCTTAACGATCCAACAGTGGCATCAGCAACTCAAAGCTTAAGCGAACTCATGGATAAAAACCACATTTACGTGGCTAATCCGCAGTGCTTCAATCTGAAAATGAGCTCACGCATAAAGAATTTAGAAACACACTTGGACATATTGGATTTTACGGAAATGACAAAGAAGGTGTGGTGAACCATTCATGTCAAAGTACGAAGGGCGCAGAGCCAGTGAAGACGATGTGGTTGATCTCGCCCAATGGGCTCCTTATCCGCCCAACAGAAGAACATCTTTTATTCAAAGCCTGCTTAACTATGTCAGGGTGCCTTACACCCGAGTAGTCGTTGTTGAAAAAGAAGGTGCACTGGTTGCATTTGCCCTACTTTGGCTAAAGCACTCCGCAGTCACACAAACCATTACTGCAGAAATAAAAGATCTCGTACTAAAAGAACCTTCGGACAGAGAAGCCTTGCAAGTGCTCCTTGATACATGTGAACAAACGGTGAAAAACATGGGGGCATCAGAAATAGAACTTTATTGCGAAAGTTTGGATTTACATGAATTTGGTTATAATACCTTTAGTAGTTTTTGGAGGAAAGGGGTGTAAGTTAGCATGGAAAACAAAGAAATGACTGCGAAGGAAGCTCTTAGTTATGCCATCCACGCCGAAATTGAGGCTAACGAGTTTTACTTAGAATGGTCAATTAATACTAACGATCCGGCAGCCAAGAAAGAACTGCAAGAGCTTGCAGACTGGGAGGCACAGCACCGCGACCAACTAACAAACATTTATGAAAGCCGATTCAGTGAAAAATTCCAGAGAAACCCCAACGTCACTGTGGAACCCGCGTTAAAAGTTAAGGCTGACGAGTTCAAAGATGTGTACAATGTACTGCGCATCGCCTCCACTGCTTATCTTACTGAGCTCACCTCTGCCGAGTTTTACAGCGACATGGCAAAAAAGTTCGCCGACGATGAGGAGCTTAGTAAAACCTTCAGTGACCTTGCGGACATGGAAAAAAGCCATATGCAGCTCATGCTAAAGCGTTACCTAAGACTTAAAGAGGACTTATCTGGTCCGCTAATGTTGTAACCTCTCATCGCAGTGCACAGGGCGAACTTCAACATAGCAGATGAGCTATGATTCTGAGAAAAACCCGTTCTGGAACATGTACGTTATAAACACGTCAAAAAGATGAGAAATAGGCCGTTCTGAGCAAAAATGGGTCTGATAAATCCACGTTTCTTAGGGACATGTTTTTGAGCCATAAAGAATGTTCAACCAAATGAAACATTACTGCAAAAGCTAACAAGGAACCACTCTGTAGGAAGCCGCTGTATGGTTAACAACGCTCTAGGCAAGCATATAAGCGTTTAGGGAGCCTACTAAAGCGTGCGTGGAGTGTTTTACTTTAGTCTGCCCTAAGAACCATTACACGAGCTCACCGCGATTTTGCTTTCACAGGAGCTTCGTTACCCATGAAGAGCACGTCACGTTCGAGGGAGAAAAAACTTGCTTCCCACAAGAGCCTGGTTTGATTTATCGCAAATTAGCTTTTTTATACATCTTATTAGTAAAAAAGCAGCGGCGCTTTCTGCACCGCTGCTCCCTTTTCTACGTTGTCATAACGTGTCCTATTCCCATTCAATGGTTCCAGGTGGCTTTGAAGTGATGTCATAAACTACCCTGGAAATCTCTGGAATTTCGCTAATAAGCGAACTGGCGATCTTGTCTAAAAGCTCGGGTGGAGCTTTGTACCAGTCAGCCGTCATGGCATCCACACTTTGCACCATTCTAACAGCAAGTACCCATCCGTAATGGCGCGCATCACCTTTTACACCCACACTTTTCACACCCGTGAACACCGGAAATGCCTGCCAAAGTTCATTGTAGACGCCTTCCTCTTTAAGCACACGCTCTAAAACGCTGTGAGCTCTACGCAAAATGTCTAAGTACTCTTCCTTCACAGGGCCTATAGTACGTACAGCCAGCCCTGGACCAGGAAATGGGTGGCGCATCAGAAAGTCCTCAGGAATGCCAAGCCACCTTCCCATGTTCCTAACCTCATCCTTATAAAGCCACCTTAAAGGCTCTAGCAGCTTCAGTCCCAAACTCTGGGGCAAACCGCCAACATTATGATGGGATTTTATGACACTGGCACTGCCTTCTCCGCTCTCTATCACATCGGGATAAAGGGTCCCCTGGAGCAGGAAATCGAAATGCCCCAAGTTTCGAGCTTCTTCTTCAAACACTTGAATGAACAGATTTCCTATGATTTTTCTCTTTTGCTCAGGGTCGATAACGCCTTCTAAGGCTTTTAAGAATCGCTCCTTTGCATCCACCACTTTTATCTTTAAGCCCAGGTGTTTACTCAAATTTCTAACGTGTGCTTCATCTTCAGCACGCTGCAGCCCAGTATCAATGTAGAGGCACTGTAGTCTACCGCAGCCCAGTGCCCTGTGGGTGAGCACTGCCGCAACAGCGGAGTCCACACCGCCACTGAGCGCGCCAAGTACCATGCCGTTTTCTCCCACAGTTTCCCTAATCTCCCTTATGGCTTCACTGACATAGTCTGTTATGTTCCAGTTCACTTCAGCCTTGGCCACACCAAAGGCAAAGTTCTTTAATAGGGCATTCCCAAACTGCGTATGAGCCACCTCAGGGTGAAACTGCACAGCAAAAAACAAAGGCTCCTTTTGAAATGCTGCTAAACGGCAATGCTCCGTGCTTGCACTTACTTCAAACCCGCTGGGCAGCTCCACTACTTGGTCTCCGTGGCTCATCCACACATCCTGCGCAGTTGGAGTGCCAGTGAAAAGTGGCTCAGAGTTTTTTACAACAAGTTTGGTTCTACCGTATTCACCACCAGGGGCAGGGCCTACCTTGCCACCGAGCAAATGTGCCATGAGCTGGGCACCGTAGCAGATGCCTAGCACTGGCTTGGTAACGTTGCTGAAAAACTCAACTGGCAACTGAGGTGCGTTTTCGTCATAAACTGAGGCAGGACCTCCAGAAAGCACAACGGCTTTCACCAAGGGGTCGTCAAGTACTTCCTGCCACCGCCAATAAGGAACAATCTCTGCGTAAACACCTAAATCCCTGATGCGCCGACTTATCAGGTGCGCATACTGCCCTCCAAAATCAATAACAGCTACTCCTTCTCGTTTCATGGCAACGTTATTCCTCCAGTGTGTAGTTAGGAGATTCTCTGGTGATTTGCACGTCGTGAGGGTGGCTTTCTCTTAAGCCTGCGTTAGTAATCTTCACGAATTTTGCCTTCTTCTGAAGGTCTTCAATACTGACTGCTCCCACATAGCCCATACCTGAACGAATGCCACCGCAGAGCTGAAAAACCACATCGTGAACGGAACCCTTGTAGGGCACACGCCCTTCCACCCCTTCAGGAACGAACTTGGAAGCATCTTCTTGGCTGTAACGGTCAGCAGAGCCTTGTTTCATGGCAGCCAAAGAACCCATGCCGCGGTATGTTTTGTAAATACGGCCTTGATAAATCTCTTTTTCACCGGGGCTTTCTTCAGTACCGGCAAACAAACTGCCTATCATGACCGTGTATGCTCCAGCAGCCAACGCCTTTACAATGTCACCAGAGAACCTAATACCACCGTCGGCAATGACGGGTACACCCAGCTTTGCGCCTTCCTCAGCACATTTCAAAACAGCACTGAGCTGAGGCACACCAATACCCGCAATCACACGCGTGGTGCATATGGACCCAGGTCCGATGCCAATTTTTACGCAGTCGGCACCAGCTTCCACCAAATTCCTCACACCATCAGGCGTAGCTACATTACCAGCCACCACGGCCACATGGGGGAACTTGTTCTTTACCTTCTTTACTGCTTCCACAACGTTCTTGCTGTTTCCGTGCGCAGAATCTACTACAAGCACGTCCACATCCGCATCCGCCAAGGCCTTAGCACGGTCCATCATCTCTTTACCCACGCCCAAAGCAGCACCTACGAGCAATCTGCCTTTACTGTCTTTGGCTGCATTTGGATACTGGCTTCTCTTTTCCAAGTCCTTAATGGTAATAAGTCCCTTTAAATAGCCCTCTTCGTCCACCAATGGAAGTTTCTCAATTTTGTGTGCCTTTAGTATTTGGCGAGCCTCTTCCAAAGACGTCCCAACGGGAGCGGTCACCAAATTCTTCTTGGTCATCACATCTTCAATGAGCTGAGTAAAATCATCTTCAAACCGTATGTCACGGTTCGTAATAATACCCACCAGCTTACCTTCCACTGTGATGGGTATGCCAGAGATGTGATAGTGTTCCA
>Ga0208564_1003103_pt1 | contig 12422 bp, 11 predicted proteins | sample AD_UKC073_MetaG_FD_184439 | JGI IMG/M metagenome (GOLD analysis project Ga0208564, IMG submission 184439) | Active sludge microbial communities of municipal wastewater-treating anaerobic digesters from USA - AD_UKC073_MetaG (SPAdes) (version 2) | ecosystem: Engineered > Bioreactor > Anaerobic >... | reverse complement strand
AGCGCTCTGGCGCCTTGCTTGCCTAATTGCTGGGCCGCCACTTGGCCCGCCTTGCCGAGTCCGGCGGTCATATAAGTCAACGGGTCCAGCAAGACCTCTGTGACAATGCCACCAGCAAAATTGCCCCACGTATCCTTGTTAGGATTGGCCAATCCCCACTGGCGGGCCAAGTCTCGCCCGCTGATGTTGTCCTCATTGAAGTCGGTGATTCTGAGTGTATCGCTGAACGGAATCCAGTTGAGGAGTCCTCCCAATCCGCCAAGCACGTCACCCTTGGTGAGTCGCGACAACAGGACTCGGACGCCACGTCCAGGCTTGTCAATGGCATTGGCAAGATACCCAAGAGAAGACATGCCTGTACGCAGGGCCAGTTGGCTCAAGGATTCTAGACCTTCCTCAGCCATTGCCTGCTGCTGTCGCTGAGCGGCAAGCTGCTCGTTGAGAGCCTGCATACGCGCAAGGCGACGCCGGCGCTCATCAGCTATAATGTCGAGGATTGGGGGCGGCTCTAGGAAATCGCTTAGCTCGCTGGCAAGCGGCCCCTCTAGGCCAACCATAGAAGCTAGTGACGGGGTAAGATCGACACCGATCCCCATACTAGAGAGCGAGTCAAGGATGTCGTTGCTCATGGATATTGCACTTACTGGTTCAGGACGCTGTTAAAGAGGGCTTGGGTTGCCATCTGAAGCGATAGTACGTAGTTGTTGATAGCCTGCTGTCTCTGTTCGTCTGACAACTGAGGATTGGCGGCCAGTTGTTGAATGTAGGTTGTGAGGCTATTCAAGAGGATGTTCCTCAACTCGTCTGCCGACTGTGACGCCATCTGCTCGGCAAGAGTCTTGTTGCTGGCTTCCTTGGCCGCAATCAGCTTTTCGACAGTCTGTGCCTGTTGTTCAGCCATGATCTTTTTGCCAGCCAGCTCGGACATGGCTTGCGTCTGTGTTCCGAGTAGTTGGTTCTGGGATTTCTGGCGTTCCACATCGAGCTGCGCTTGCCCATACTCTCGCATTCCTTGGGCGGCCAGAGCCTTCTGGAGTGCATCGGCAAGAGAGGCTTGGAATGCAGCAGAACGAGCGGCATCATTCTGGTAGGAGGACATCAGTTGCCCCCACTGGCTTGCGGCTGCCGATAACGGGATGCCGCTTTGGATGGCCGCCTTGAATTGCTGTAACTCAGGCTGATTGTACCTATCGTTAACAAAGGCTGCAACCAACTCAAATGGCAATCCATGCTTTGCGGCAATTACCTGGAGACGGTGCAGGTTCCAGGCATTTTCGCGAAAGTTTCGCTCGGCCTCACCAGGAAGCAGCTTAACAGGTTGTGGCGGGCGGGTTTGTGCCGGAAGGTTGCCGGTGACGGAAGCGGTAACGGGCTGCCCGTCTTGCCCAGGAAGCGTTGCGGTGACTTGTTGCTGAAGCATCTGGCCAAAGTCGGGGCGCATTCCCTGTCGGGCTAGATCATTTTTCGGCGGTGCGGCCATATTAGCATCTCCTTGTTGTTGCTGTGCCTTCCCTGGATTCAACACTGCACCCTGCTCCTGGTTGCGCCGGCCCATCATCTGACTCATGAATTGCTCGACCGGAGACGGGGGAGTACTATTGGCAACGATCTGATTCACAATCTGCTGCTCGGCTGCTTGATTTGTGATTGCAGGATTTGGTGCAGCTTGATTTGCGATTGCAGGATTTGGTGCAGCTTGATTTGCGATACGCAGATCAACAAGTCCTTGCTCGTTGAATATTGGCGGCAACAATGACTGTTGTTGCGGCTTAGACTGTTCTTTAAGTTGCCGCTCAATTTCGTCGGCCAACGCTTGGATTATTTGCTCTTCTTCCTCTGGGGAAACCAGTTTAACTGGCGGCTTGCTGGATTGATTCTTAGGGACCAGTACAGGAACACCGACTGGTAACACCGGAACATTGAATCCCATCTTTATTCTCCGTCTCACACGTTGAATAGGTTCTTGGTCGAGTAAATCTTGGAGGACGTTGTGTTGGACAACAGGTCATCAAGGAATCGAAGGATGTCACCCTGCTGTGTCAGCCACAATCTTTGTGCGCCTAGCAACGAGTCTTGTGTGTTGCCGATTGCCCCAAGGTAGGCTTGCACGGCACGTTCCCATTGGTCTTGTGCCGTCTGGCCGGTTTTGATTGCTTGCTTGGCGGCTTCAAGTCCGCGCCCCGCCATAGCAAACGGTGAGCGTGGCGTAACGTAGGCTGGCCGGACACTGTTCAGATAGTCGGCCAAAAAACGGCTACGCAGTTGTTCCTCAAGCATTGCTTCACCCTATTACCAAGAGAATACCGATTTTTGGTTGCCTTTCAGCCACGGAATGAGGGTGTCGGCGGCTTTGCTGATGTACTGATCCCAGTAGCGGTTCCAGATGGGAGATTTGTTTTGTTGCTGCGTGGATTGTGTCGATTGACTTTCTGGTGTCTGGTTTTGTTCGCTACTCGACGATGGATTGAAAAGCGGTGCGATTGGTTTTGCGCTCATGCCAAAGAGCGGAGAAATGATGCTGGTGCCACCGCTTTGTGGCGTAGCTTGCTTGGTAATATTGGCAAATAGCTGGTCAACATACTTGTTGACTGCATCATTCTGGTTTGGGTTGTAATACGTAAGCCCAGCACTACTTCCAGCTTGATTGACCAAAGGAATGTTCCCCTGGAATGGGATTCCCCGTCCTGCAAGATCAATCCTAGTTGATTTCGCAGGGTCCCAAGCAAAGCGAATCTTGCTTACGTTTCCTTGACCTGCTTCGGTGTTAAATGCGCCTTCACCTTCAGAGCCTTCTGACGGTTGACTTGGTGGCGAAGGATTACTTGGCTCTGATGGTGTACCCGAATCTGCTGGCTGTTCTGGAGACGTATTGTAGCTGTCAATTGGTGTACCCGAATCTGCTGGCTGTTCTGGAGACGTATTGTAGCTGTCAATTATCTTTTGTACTTCGGTTTTGAGGATTTCTGCGACTCCTGGCGTTAACATATTTCCTGGCTGATCTGCATATATGGCAATAGCGTCTTCGTATGGTTTCAGCTCTCCAGGCGTCATCTGTATTGCCTGTTCGACCGGAATCCCAAACACGTCACGCATGACGGCGAGAGTGCTCGCCGGCGGCATGTAGGTATCGCTTACGTGGGAGGGTTTTATGTGTGGATGCAGATTTAGGATATTTGTCCATAATGTTTCGTAGTTGTCTGGAACCGGCAGATTCCATGCGACATCGTGTGTTATCTGATTGAAAGGGCGCTCTGCCTCTGGGACACTTTGCGGCACGTAACCTTGTGCAGGCTTGAGCTTCATGAGTCCGAGGGTTTCGCCTCCTGGCCGTTGCTTGGACTCAAGAACCTGGTAGACCCAAATTGGCTTCTCATAAGACTGGCCAAGAAAATACTGATCCAGAAACTTCTTTTGTCTCTCCGGTAAACCATTGGGAAAACCAAACTCCACCCATCTGTCGATGGTGGCATAACCACGGGCTGGGTCTTGGAGTGCCTTGTAAGTTACTATAACAGTAAACTCTGAGCCATCCGGCAGTTTGACATCAACGGGTATGGGATACTTGTACTCGTAGGTCTTGTAAGCCATATTAAGCTCCTTCTCAACGTGCTTACCTGATGATTGCCGACGTTAACCCAAACCGTGACAGGAATGACTCCAACGGTTTGCGTTGCTGTGTCACCGTTGTTGAGGCGGGTGTCGGATTCGCGTTAAACAGCGTATTTCCTTGCTGAGTTTGCGGTTGGCTTGGCGGGGTGGAATTTCCTTGCTGAGTTTGCGGTTGGCTTGGCGGGGTGGAAACACTCGGATTTCCTTGCTGAGTTTGCGGTTGGCTTGGCGGGGTGGAAACACTCGGATAGAACCATCCCGAAACATTAACCGGCGCACCGCCTAAAGCACTTGACGTGTTGCTGCTATTGTTTGCCAATTCTGGATAGGCAGAATCCAAATCAGCAAACAACTGTGACGAGTCTTGTGGGGTAAAGAGCTGCTGGGCAGGTTGGAAAGCTGCCTGTTGTCGCTCCAGTTCGGCGGTAAGGCTTTCGGCCATTTTCCGAATGGCCGTCTCAAGCTGTGCCCGCGCTAGAACATCTTCTGGTTTCGCGTAAACGCGGGTGAGTTTCGACTTTGTTCCTGAGCTAAACCGCGTAGCCTCAGAAGGATTAACGTAGCGCCCACCCTGGGCCAAAGCTGCCTGTTGTCGCTCCAGTTCGTAGGCCCGCGCAAGGCTGGGGCTGGAGTCGGCATAAGACGGAGCCTTTAATTCCAATCCCGTGAATCGGCTAGTAGCCCGTCCACCCTGGTCTCCGTACATCCTCATGGCCGTGTACGGAGAAACTGGAACCGCTCCCCCTTGCCTTCGACTTGCAACATTTGTCCTGTCAAGGATGGCCCCACCGTCTGGAGCGTAGCCGACCAGTCGCTCCCCATACACCGGCTGGTACGGGTTTTGGCCGCTCCCGTCGTGCAAAATGTAGTCGCCGCTGGCTGTCCGTGTGACTGTGTACGGGGATGCAAATGTCATGTCTGCATAGGGCACGCGGTAGGTGCTGTCAGCCTTGTACGTTGTTCTGACGAGCTTTCCTTCCGGCGGCAAGGCGACATCATTGATAATTGATTCAATAGCTGAAGTCACGGCATTAAGCTGGGCTTTGTCGGCGGACCGTTTTGGAGACCAGTCTGCCGATTTGCCCAAGATTGATTTGGCGACCGTGGAAATGGCCTGGTCCAGCTCTTTTCCAAGAGACTTGCGTGACGACCTAGAACGAGACTTGCGTGACGACCTAGAACCGCCCGCTGATCCAATACCGCCAGATGACGACCTAGAACCGCCCGCTGATCCAATGCCGCCAGATGATCGCGACACACTGGAACCGATAGAACCATAAGACGAATAAGTTGGGCTGTAGCCCCAGCTCATTAAATCAGAATACGCCATGACATCCTCCGATCATGCCTACACGTTCATGAGCCATTCAGCAAGCTGTTGCTGGGCAAGGTAGTCGCGATACCGCCCAGAGAGGAAATCCAGTAGGTTGCTTGTCGCTTGATTGGCAAGGCTGCGGGCAGAAAGAAGCGACTGGAGGTTTTGATTGATATTGTTCGCCCATAATCCTGCCTTGTCACCGCTTGAGCCAATCGTATCGACGGTCACGTTCTGCGCCGGCGTAAAGCCGGAAATCCTGCTTTGCGGCTGCGTCGGCATGACGCCAAACAGGGGGGCAGAGCCTAGTCCAAACAGTCCGCCACTGGCACCGCCACTGGAACCGCCAAAGAGTCGCGGCAACACATTGAGAACGTTCCCCAATGCAGAGTTGGCGCCAGAAGCGATGTTCTGGGCGGCCCCAAGGGTAGCATCCCTGTTAGCACGTTGCACCTGAAGGCTGCGAAGGGCAACGTCATAGTTGCGCCTCATTGCCTCAGTGTCAAGCCCAAGCCTGCCGCGATCAATCTCTCCCTTTTGAGCCAACCCCAACAAGCCCTGTGCATTGGCAAGGATTCCCAGCAGTTTTGTCGCTGCCGCATTTTCGAGTAACGCTTGCCCTTCTGCCCGCGCTCGACTCGCCAAAGCCATCGACAGCAACGGATCATTCATATTATTTCCTCCTTGATTTCCCCATGACATGCGAGATAAGCCAGAGCCTCCAGATACACTTGACGGCATAAATGGCTGCAATGCTGTCGGCTGAAATATTGTTGTCGGCCTACCAAGGATTGTTTTCAGTGCCGCACTTGGCGAACCAAGCCCAGCAGTCAGTGCTGGAATTGCTATCATGATTAAGTCTCCCACCCAACTTGACACAACAGCACGGCGTCACCAGAAACAGTGTAGGCGATAGGTACAACCGCACCGATCTGAATCTGTGGTGTGCCCGTGCCGGTGGACGGAATGTAGGCCCGAATAATGCTCCCGCCAGGAATGTTGCCTGTCAATTCCTTGACCGAAACGTACCAGGAAAAAATCGGATGTGATTGATCTTCTGCCGGAGAGGATGTTACCGACGCCAACTTAATCGCGCCATGGACCGACCCCTCAAAACGACTGAGGCTGCCGCTGGTTGTCAGCAGATTCGGGCCAGCTTTACCGCCCATCACGCGCAACGTGTCGAAACTGCTAGCGGAACGAATCGACCGAATCGCAATCGCCAAACTGGTCAACTCGTCATCAGATAGGTTAAGATCGCTGAGGGGATAACTGGTTCTCATTGTTGTCCAGTAAGATCACGGAAAAACGCCGAATCCTCACGCGAGCGTTTCGTTGCTGACCATACATCCTGACGTAAACCACAGGGTTGGCGGCCAATGTGCCGACAGCCGATACGTAAGCCTTGAGGACTACAGTGGATTTTAGGTCCTTGCAATCCACAACAAAGCCTGTCTCTGTCGATTGAATCGGCTGGCCACTGGGAAGTGTGGCATGGGCCGGAATGATCGAGCCGTCAGCCGCCAACAACTGAATGGACACTTGTTCCGAAAAATCGGTTTCCTCTAGGCCAATCACAATTGCCATGCGAATCATAATTGCGCCCTCCGAAACCGGCAACAAAATTGGGGCAGAAAGGATTTCCCAGTCAATTGCACCGCCGGATGTCGCAGATTCGCTGACAACAAACTGGTCGATCACGGAAAGGTTTTGGGTATAAAAGGTTCCGGTGAATTGCTGACTGGAAGCTTTGCCAATACGTGCAACCCAGTTGACCAACGGAGCGGAAACCAGTCCTTCTGTTTCGGGGAACAAACCCAATGTCAAGATAGCACGCGATGCGTAAACCGAAACGATTTCATACTCTGTTGTTCCACCAGAGCCGTCAGAAACCACGACACTCTGGCCAACCTTGCCGTCTAACGCGCCTGGTGTTGGGTCAACAACGATGTAACCGTTGTTGTTGCTGTCATGCCCGCTGTCGATTACCGTGTAGTCGATACCATCAATCGTTACCGTTTCTCCAGGTGGCGGAGTCCGTGACATTGGGCCGTTGACAATCAATCCGCCCTTAATGAGACCGTTACTGGCCAACTGGCAAGCGAGAGGCTGAGAGGCAATGTACTCAATCCCTCGTGTCACGGACCGCAGCAAAACAGGGATTGAGTACGTTGGTGCGAAGCTCCACGGCTCTGGGCCGCGAACGTCGGCGGACAGCCAAAACAGGATGTTGCTGAACGCCGAAACAGTGTCTCGCGCGTAGGATTGATTGATCGCATAGATACTGCCGTCGGTAGCACTGGCCACCACCACTGGCCTGGATTCAATGACCGCACTTTCCCCGTGTGTAAACCAGTGAGGATAACTTTCTTCCCAGTAAGCCTTGGTTCGGTCACAAAAACAAATGGCAGTATCGGGATAGTTGGCAGCACTTGTCGCCAGCTTCACGAAACAACGCAACGTTCTGGTGCTTGGGTTGTACACCAAAAACGGCAGCTCACTATCACCGGCAATTTTGGATTCAACCCAATAGTCGGCAATCTGGTCGGCAAGAATTTCATGCTTGCCTACATTGTTGATAGCCCATAAGCCTGCGTCGTCCAGGACATAAAGAGCATTGTTGCCAACCGCAACAGCGCGGGGATTCAGCGCCCCACGAGCCGCTACATGGACAATGGTGTAGTCTTCGCTCGGATCGCCGATCCAGAGCCAACGATAGCAATTCTTTCTGGTGAAGATATAAACACTAGAGCGGTATGGAGCAATGGCCGTTATCGCTTCGTCACCAGCAACGGCTAGGTAAAGAACATTTTCGGCTGGAACGGCTTCTGGTAGTTCAGGCTCCGAGTAAAAGACAGCGTTGCGGTAAAGTTGGTTCGTGGAAACAGCGTAGAGATAGCGATTTCCAAACGGAACCACAACTCGCATGAACGGCGGCGGTGGAGCAAACCGATTGGCATATGGCCTGCCATTGTCGTAGGTCATTGGCAAGCGTTCGCCGCTGTACATAAGCGTCATGTCGCTGAGCGAATCAGAGTATGTGGCAGTCTGGTTGGCTCCAGGATTGTCGAGTTCCGCCACCTTGTATAAGGTCCCAGGCTGATCAACAGTTGACCGGAATAACTCAACCTTGCTGACTCGCTCCTCATCACTCCCGAACACTGTCCAATCAAACGTGGTATTGGCATCGGCTGTAACCTCAGTGATCGGGCTGAGGTCAGTAACAAAACCAAACGTGTCCTTGTAGCGATAGGCACAATAGTAGCTGCCAGCGAAACTTTCCCCGCCAGTATTCGCTTGCACTGTCGGCGCATCAACTGGCGGAGTCACGCCAAGAGGATACCATCCTTTTGACGGAACATAAATCAATCCCCGCTCTTGACCGGAAATAGCAATCAGCCGCACGTCGTGCGTTTGACAAAACCAGGCTTTTCCTTGGAGTTGTGGGGTCGTGTACGGCATAAGAAGGATCACGTAATCGGCAAGCTGGCCATGATTTCGTTCATTTTGATGTAGCCTTCAGCGTCCTGAACAACAACGCTCATATCACCGTTGAGGTCGGTAAAAAACGTAAATGACTGAACGGATTCTGGGACTCCGCCAGCCCCATAGTTCACAGAAACAACCGCAACCCCGCCGCGCACATCTGCGCAGCCTGGTCGCTCAAACATCACATTGTCAGCGCGTAGGCAGTTTTCCTGGGGGACAACCAGTGGGTTGGCATAGGAATACACGCCTGCAAACATAGGTCCTTTAGTCTCCCTCAGCTGCCGACATGGACAACATGAACCACAGGATAAACCGCACGTTCATCAGTTGTCGGTAACGGATAGGCTGCATCCGCTGCCTTGGCCCGCCGCAATGCCTCGTGTGCTAGTTCTGCCGCTTGCCGGACCCTCTGCGGATTGAGGATGGCCCATGCTTGAAACTCAAGGTATCGCGTAAAGGCTTCCACCATGTACTCGGCAATGTCAATAGGCGCACTGATCGTATAGCAGCTTGTGCCAACCGATGGAGCAATCGGAGAATCCAGTGACAAATGTTGGCTGTCAGTTACGCTCGTAATAATCCTCTCGGAAATCGGCGGATTGGAACCCGCCATGCCCGTTGGCGGATTTTCATTGCCAAGCCTAAACACGCAACCAACCATATCTGGAGTAAATGCCGTGCCGCTTCCCGTGACAGCATTTTCTGCAATGGTCACAGTTCCCTGTCGGCAGCGCGTCTGGAATCCATCCAAAACCACTTGCGACGGCAGAAGGGTGCGGCTTGCAAGATACTCGATCCGTCCACCAGGGGCAGAAACCGGCCCAGCAACCAGGAACGACAACCTTTCCAGATAGCGGGGCGAACCGGCAACCGTACAAACAACCGTGTTTTCAGAGTAATCCGGCGCTAACAGCAGATAGCGATGCCACTCTTGAGGTGTCAACAAACGAACGTAACCGTTATCCACACCGGCAATGGTCCGGTAAACGGCACTCACCGAAACCGTATCGGCTGGTAACACGTACTCGGCTTGATACAGCCTAACCGTAGCAAGGACAATGGGTGATGTGACCTTGGGACCGTAACTGAGCTTCAGTGACGTTGTGGTTTCCACGCTGGCCACCGGAAAATGACCACGCTGCCCAGCGATGACAACATTGGCACGTTCAGCCCAAGACGGCAAGGTATCGGAAACGGTCAAGGACAAGTCTGAAGGATCAAATGTCCCAGTTGTTGTAACGGCAGGCTCAAGATCGAAGGATCGCCTTACCTGGAAGTATCGCCACTTGCTCTTGGCCGTTGCAATTGCACGCATGGCATTTGAGACACACGAGCGCAGCCGTCCAAGGTGCGCTTCGGACGGCACGGAATCTGTCACAAACAACAGGTGTTCAATTGCGTCTTGGACGGTAAACACTGCCACTCCCCTATTGGCTGGCCTTGCGTCTTAGAAGGTTGTCTCGGTTCACTGGAGTAACACGCTTCTTTAGTGAATCAGGATAGAACGTACTCACTGTCGGCGGCGCAACTTGCCCAGATTTACGCTTCATTGCCATCCGTGCGATGATGACGGTTTTCATGACTCAGTCCGTTAGACTTTGACCATGAAGGTCGAGGAGCGAACTTGCCCGTCCACCGTTCCAGAAACCGTAATGATATAAGCCTGTCCACTGTTCATGTACCCGCCGGTCACAAGTAAAAAGCTGTATCCGCCGTCATTGGACGTGGCCAACTGATCAGCAAGGAGCGCGTTCCCGTTTGGTTCGCGCACGGTGATTCGTACATTGCTGGCCGTCACCGGCGACATGTTGGCATACCATCGGACGCAGATACGGTTCTCTGTGGCCGAAACGACATACGCCTCGATGTCGGCCCAGTAAGCCACCGCCGCCATAGTTGGCACAATGCCGGTCGGGTCGGGATCGGCTTGCGCACCAGTCACGCCTAGCACACGCCGGATTTGCTGACGTTCCGCCGATGTCCAGCCGCCAGCATTGACGAGACCATCGGCTGTAAATCGGTAATCTGTTCCCGATGTCTCAAGCATTGTATCGAGCTTGTCGGCAACAGTCTTGCATGTGGCAAGATCAGATGCTCCCAGGTTTGTCTTGAACGGAGAAAACTCGGCAACAAGAACACTGTCGCCAAAGCATTCGGCTGTGTTGACGCTCTTGTACCTGGTCTCAATTCTGGCGGGCGGCGTTAGGGATTCGATAAAGCTCTGTGTCAACTCAGCGTAGTATCGACCATTGCCAATCGAAACCAGAGCGTTAATGCCCGTAGTTGTCCACGGCCCGCCGTCAACACTGATCTCTGGGGTGCCAGTTTCACCAATAACCGGCGTAATACCGTCAGCGCCAACAAGGTGAAAATAAACGCGACGCGCCTTAGCAGTTGCGGCGTCTGCTTTGTTCAGATATACCAGCATGCGTCTCCTCCTAAAGACGATGGACGGCCTCTTGGTGATTTCCGGCTCGCCGCCACTGATGACGGCAAGGTTTGGGATGCGCTTCGGTTCAGGGAATGTTGCCCAATTGACCGGCTCATAAGCAACTGGGGGGATATAATTAACATCCCACACGGCTAAAGCGACACCGCCAACCTCAGCCGCATAAGGATGGAGCGGTGTCGTGCCGTAGCGATAAGTTCCAAGCGGCCAATAATGAAGCAGGTTGTCTGGTTTGCTTGACGGAAAGCCAAAACTAAACGCAGCTTGAAGTTCTGGAAACTTGATTTCCGTGTTCCAAATCGCAAGGCACCGCACACCGGCTGTAGTGTAATCGTCTGGCGCACCGTCTGGGCGCAGCCCAAGTGACAAAAGCGTTATATGATCAGAATATTCGTTAATGTTAACAGTACCCGAATACGCCTCTTCTCCGTTGATGTACACTGAATAAGTGTTGTTGCCAACCGAGACAAACGTAATCCACTCAAGGGTTGTTGGGCTGCTAGTGCTATAATCCTTATAAAACACAAGCACCCCAGATTGCCCGTACCTATGAATGTAAAGCCTACTTAGCTCATAATCATAATAGACTGCATCAACGGTTATGTAGGATTGGGTAGCTGCATCATAGCGATACAGCGCAAGCAGCCTAACCTTTTTTTGTTGCAGCTCTGGATCGCGCTCGGCCAACGTCACGCCCAACGACCACGTAAGCGGGGTCTGGGCAAAATCGACTGGAGCAACGAGAGCGTATGCGGGACTACCAACAAAGACTGCCATAAATGCCGTTAGAGTGATTGGTACAACTCCACGCCCAACAGGTCTGCAAGGCCAGGAAGTGTATCGCTGCCGCCAGCTACCAAGAAGCCATCGACCCGTTCAATTGACAAAAAGATTGGATCGCCTGGATTGAGTCGCGTACTCGAAATCGTGAATGTGTGCCCAGTCGATGTCCAACCATACGGGCTTGGGGCTGATGCCGCCGGCGTGTCAGATGTAATACTCCCCATGTAACCGTAATACGAACCAGGCTGTTCACGACGGTAATAAATCCTAAGCCGCCACACCACGTCGCCGGAAAAGTCGCTGCGGGGGCGCCAAATGACTCGCGCATACAAAGGCGCTGACTTGTCAACATGTCGCGGCAGCACCGTATCCACGGTTGCCATGCGGTAAACAGGATCGCCAGTACTGAGAATCGGCACGGGATAAATGTAAATCTCGTTGGCTGCGTTGTAGTCGGCAGGTTTAGGTGATCCGCCGGAACCCAGGGTTTCGGCTTTAATGTAGCCGCTCAATCCGCTGTCGTTGTCGGCCTGGATAGTCCAGTCAACTCCAACGCCAAAAGCGCCGCCAGAACCAGTGGCATGAGCCACCATGTTGGCTGCGCTTTTTACCGAGGATGTGTGGAAACTCACATAAGGCGTCGGTGAGGTACCTAGTGGACCGCTAGCATTATTGGCTGGGTAATACGCCCAGTACAACGTCAGATTACCACTAGAGGACGCAGCGTTTGACGACGTTAAACCGTTGATTCGCAACCCACGAATAACGTTATTGGCG
>Ga0208564_1003097_pt1 | contig 12451 bp, 10 predicted proteins | sample AD_UKC073_MetaG_FD_184439 | JGI IMG/M metagenome (GOLD analysis project Ga0208564, IMG submission 184439) | Active sludge microbial communities of municipal wastewater-treating anaerobic digesters from USA - AD_UKC073_MetaG (SPAdes) (version 2) | ecosystem: Engineered > Bioreactor > Anaerobic >... | reverse complement strand
TGTTATTCTTGGTGAAGGCCATGATCTCTTCAGCCATGTCTAGGTCACGGATCCGAGATTCAGCAGCTTGGAGGTTCTCAGCAGAAGTGCCCAGGTTAGCAATGGTGTGCTCAAGACGATTCTGATAAGCACCAAGCTTAGAGCGTTCTGCGGACACAGTCTCGATGGCATTGTTGATGGCAGTAATCGCCGAATCAGCATCACTCTGGGTCAAGACTCCCCCAGTAGTCACACTTTCTGGATCTACCTTCAAAGTATTAAGCATTGCACCAGTGGTAACCGTAGTCTCGGTTGCATCAGTGCTACCAACAGTAAAGGCCTTTTCCGAGGTCAAATCAATCGCGTTTGTACCGTTATCCAATGCTGTTACCCCTGAGCCAGCCAACTGCTCATTAATGGCATCTACAACACTAGCTCGATCATTATAATCTTTGTTTAGCGTGACTTTATATTCAGTACCATCTACTGTCACGGTAAAAGTGGTGCTATTTGTTGAAGAATAGTCAGTCGTGTCATAGTCAAGCGCACTATCCGCCTTAAATACTATGGCAGTTCCCTCGCCAATGTTGTCAGTTTTCATGTTACCGATGCTCAACTCAATACTTTGGGTTGAATTAGCACCAATGTGGAACTTAGCAGAAAAACCCCCATCTAACAATGTCTTGGTGTTAAATTCTGTTTGGTTCCCAATCCGATCAATTTCGTCAATTAGCTGGTTGATCTCTTTTTGAATTTCAGCACGATCAACCTCATTATTGGTATCGTTCGAAGCTTGAACTGCTAGTTCCCGCATTCTCTGCAGAATCGCGTGAGTCTCGTTCAAAGCACCTTCAGCTGTCTGAATCAAAGAAATACCGTCTTGGGCGTTTCTCATGGCTTGTTTCAAACCACGGATCTGCCCTCTCATTTTTTCCGAAATGGCTAAACCAGCAGCGTCATCCCCAGCACGGTTTATTCTCATACCGCTGGAGAGCCTCTCCATGGACTTGCTAGCATTGGTTTGATTGATGCTCAACTGCCTGTGAGCATTGAGTGCCATGACGTTGTTATTAATTCTCATTGAATGTCCCTCCTTGTAATGTTCTCTGCAATCTGCAGATTGTTCCTTACTTGCCCATACTGCAAAGCTGTTACTCACAGTATGTTAAGAAAACGAGCTGTGTTTTGAGTAACCGCCATACAGGCAAAAACGGGGAAGATCTTTTAAACCGGTTTTACCTTCCCATTACTATAAATCGTAGTTGTTCGATAATAATCCAGCAAGCAAATCCCTAGGTTTTCGCCCGCAAAACCGCAAAATGGCCGTTTTCACCGCTTTATGGAGCCCAATCCTTTGGATTACGTCCATTTGCTCCCCTTGTGGATTTTTTTGACGTTTAAAACCCCAACAAAAAACGGAGCTTTGCGCTCCGTTCCTCACTTCGAAACCCTCTTTTGTGCACTTAAGAGAGTATTGTACAGCAGCATGGTTATGGTCATGGGCCCAACCCCTCCTGGAACGGGAGTGATGTAAGCGGCTTTGTCTTTCACTTCGTCAAAAGCAACATCTCCCACAACCTTCTTCTCACCAACGCGGTTGATGCCAACGTCAATCACCACTGCGCCTTCTTTTACGTAATCTGAGGTGATCATCTCCGGCCTCCCCACCGCCGCAACAAGAATGTCAGCTCTCCTACACACATCTGCAAGATCCTTCGTCTTGGAGTGACAGATAGTAACAGTGGCGTTTTCTCTGAGAAGGAGCATAGAAACCGGTTTCCCCACTATATTGCTTCTCCCTACAACCACCGCTTCTTTCCCGCTAACATCCACTCCTGCGCTTTTGATCAGCTCCATAACTGCCAGCGGTGTACAGGGAAAAAACCCATCCTGGCCGGTAAGAAGGCGTCCTGCATTAACCGGATGGAAGCCATCCACATCCTTGTCTGGGGAGATGCTTAGGATCACCTTGTCCGGATCAATGTGTTTTGGGAGGGGAAGTTGGACAAGTATTCCATCGATCTCGGGATCGTTGTTCAGCTCATCGATGATTTTGAGGATTTCTTCTTCTGTGGTTTCCTCAGGAAGAGTGATCTTTCTCGAGTATATACCAACCTCTTCACAAGCCTTGTGTTTATTTCTCACGTAGATCTGTGATGCAGGATCTTCACCCACCAAAACCACCGCAAGGCCTGGGGTAACCCCTTTCTCTTTTAACGCCTCTACCTGTTTCGCTATCTCCGCTCTCTTTTCTTTAGCCAAAGCTTTACCATCTATAATCAAAAGAAGCCCTCCTTAAAACAGACCTGTGATCGTACCGTCGCTTGCAATATTCATATTTAAGGCTGCAGGCTCTTTCGGCAGCCCCGGCATGGTCATCATGGTGCCGGTGAGAGGAACCAAAAACCCTGCTCCTCTAGAGATTCTGATTTCTCTAACCTCTAACGTCCATCCAGTTGGAGCGCCTTTTTTCGTCGGATCGTCGCTCAAAGACGACTGGGTCTTGGCAACACAAAGAGGCAGCTTGTCAAAGCCAAGCTTGGTATAGCGGGCAATCTGGTCTTCTGCCTTCTTGCTGTAGCTTACGCCGGATGCACCGTAGATCTTCGTTGCAATGATTTCCATCTTCTCTTTGATGGGGAGGTTCCAGTCGTATAGAGGTTTGAAGCTTGACGGCTCTTCTGTAGCTTCCACAACGGCTTGAGCCAGCTCCCGTCCACCTTCTCCGCCTTTAGCCACAACTTCTGAGATCGCGGCGCGCACGCCCAGCTCTTTGCAGTGATCCTTAATCAAGGCAAGTTCTCTCTCTGTATCGCTCGGGAATCTGTTGATTGCCACCACCACCGGAACTCCGTAGAGCTGCATGTTGGAAACATGCTTATCAAGATTCACAAGACCTAACTTCAGCGCTTCGATATTCTCTTCGCTTACTTTCTCTCTTGGCACTCTACCGTGCATCTTGAGCGCCCTTGCCGTAGCCACCACAACTACAGCATTGGGTTTGAGTCCGCTGTAGCCTGCTACAATATCCATGAACTTCTCCGCGCCTAAATCCGAACCAAAACCACCCTCTGTTACTACATAATCCGAGAGGGTCAGTGCCATCTTGGTGGCGATGATGCTGTTGTTCCCGTGAGCGATATTGGCAAAAGGACCTCCATGGATGAAGGCAGGCTGCCCTTCAAGGGTCTGCACCAGATTTGGCTTAATGGCATCTTTGAGGAGAATTGCCATGGCTCCCACTCCGCCGATCTGTCCTGCGGTAACAGGCTCTCCGTCATAGGTGTAGCCGATGATCATTCTGCTCAGTCTCTCTTTAAGATCGTCCATGTCTTTAGCAAGGCACAGAATGGCCATGATCTCCGATGCCACCGTGATATCGAATCCCGTTTGTCTCGGTCTGCCGTCAACTTTCCCTCCAAGACCCAGTACGATGTTTCTCAGATGCCGGTAGTTCATGTCCATAACCAACGGCCAGGTGACTTCTGCAGGATCGATGTTGAGACTGTTGCCGAAGTAAATGTGATTGTCTATGAGATCTGCAAGGAGGTTATGCGCCGAGGTAATAGCGTGAATATCGCCTGTAAAGTGCAGGTTAATATCTTCCATGGGCACTACCTGCGAGTAGCCGCCTCCGGCGGCTCCGCCTTTGATACCAAAGGTTGGGCCAAGGGCAGGTTCCCTGAGGCAGACCATGCTCTGCTTGCCGATCGCACCAAGGCCTTGAGTAAGCCCGATCGACGTGCAGGTCTTCCCTTCACCTGCAGGTGTAGGTGTAATGGCCGTTACCAAAATCAGTTTGCCGTTTTTCTCGCCCTTTGTATCAAGGGGGAGTTTCGCTTTGTAAGGGCCGTACTTTTCCAGTTTGGACTCATCGATACCGATCTTTTTTGCCACTTCTTCTATAGGCAGGAGCTTTGCCTCTTGAGCAATCTCAATATCCGTCTTCAACTTCATCTCTCCCTTGCTGTTTTTTACCAAACACTTCGCATTTAGTGTCAGATTTCTCCAGCTTGCAATTGAACTCCTGTATTCTCGGAGCAGTAACAATGAGGATTTCTGCACCTTTCTACTAAAGCCAATCGCAGCCAGTTTATCATCCCAACTTCCTACACCACCCCTGCCTGCCCTTAAAGGTCTCTCGGAAGCAAAAGCTTTGGGTAAAGATCTGCTACTCTTAACTTGATGGTCTTCCATCCTACAGCTAGAATCAAACTGATGAAAAGCACCAATCCGTAACCGGTTGGTGCTTTAGTGTGCTGCTATTCATGGGAAAAACCTTTTAACGAGTTTTATACTTCGTAAACCCTGAGGTGCTGTACCGCTCCTTCGGAGGAGAACATTTCCAAAACTTCTTTGCTTTACACCTCTAACCCTACTCTCCTCCCAAGTACTCCAGATAACCTTCATATAGGGCTTTTGCTTTGTCGCCTGCTAGCGGACTCATGTAGTGCAGCCAGTCAAAGATAACGATCCGATCAACATACGGGGCTTGAGTTTCCAATTGGCGGGTAACCTTCTTGATGTCAGCAGGCTGCGCCGGTCCGTCTTGAACTTCTACGTGAAAGACCTCGAGATCCGACCAGAACTCGATACCGTTTTCTTTGGCTACCTTTTGCACCATCTCGTAATGGGGGAGAATTTTATCTATGCGTTTGGTGTCCGAGCCTACTCCATCTTGAAGCATTAAGACGTCGATATCCACTTCCTGCAGAAACTCCCGCCAGAACTTCTCGTGAGCTGCAAGCGGCATCTCTACGCGGAAGAACGGAGCTATAGCTATAGGTCTGTTGTAGGCCTTGAGGCGCTCTGCTAGCTCCTTGTAGAACTGGATGTTGTACTGGGGACGCCAGTCAGGCCTGAACTCGTGGGGAATGTAGTAGCCAACAAAACACTTGTAGTGGCCGTAGTACCTCTCCAAAGCTTCTGCGGTTTTGATGTTGTCTTCGATTTCCTTACCTCCATCGAAGTCATCTCCCCACCAAGTGCCGGAGAACTTGGTTCCCAACCACACACTCATGCCCCGCTTCTCTGCAGCTTCGAGGATCTGCGTAAGCTCGTCGTTCACCAGTGTAAGCATGCCGGTCTTTCCTGCAAAAAGCACTTCTTCTCTTTCTATGTTTCCATTTAGGGTGAGAAAATGAATGTCCAGGTAGTTTGCAGTGTCTTTTAGTTCTATATTGATTCGCACCTCAGTAGACTCGCCGTCTTCTAGCCAGCCCACAGAACCGTAGATCGAGTAGTCGCCATCGAGCAGCTTGTAGCCGAAATCCCCCAAAAAAGGCGATGGCTCTGGCGAGACAATCTCGTAAGAAAGCTGAGCATCAGACTTGATCTCGCTGATTGTAACCGGAAGCTTCCTCACCAAAAGTTCATAGGTTCCCGGCGCAAACGGTCCGTCCACCTTTATCTTTACCTGATTGGATCTGGCGTAAGTTGTTGAGTTGTCTCCCGCCGTATCCTGAATGATGATAGTGTCAATACCCGCCTTGTGCATTAACTCCACTTGCTCTTCGAAGTATGCTTCGCCTCTCCCGAAAAACCCAGAATGAAGCTGCCAAAACGCTCCGGTGATCTTTGGTTTCGCTTTATCTTTTGCAACAGCCGTTCCGCCACACATGAGTGCAATCAAAAGAAGTACGATTAACCCCTTCACCTGTTTCCCCTCCTGCAAGTGTGCTCTGGTCTTTCTGCTACTACACTACTTATACTGAGTTTTAAAGGAGAAAGCCGAACTCGTCGAAAAGTACGTATTCCCCTTTCGCACCGATGTCGATGATGGAGAATCTGTACTTGATCACTTCAAGGCCGTCGAACTTGCCGTTTTCATCTGCAGTCCCCCAGATCGGTACATAGGCATCAAGGGGCATGTATACCCTGCCCACGAAACCTTTGGGGATCTTCACCCAGTTTTCCAAGGTCTTCCCTGATGTAATGGTGCCATCGGCGCTTTTCATGTAAAACGTTGCTCCGCCCTTAACTGCAAGGCACGAGATACCCGCTCTCGAGCCGTCATCACGGATGTCCTGCTCGTAGATCATAGGATAGACTTCAAAGTCCTTGCTGTAACCTGAAAGGTCCACATAGAAGGTGAAGTACTTGGCACCTGTAAACTCATCGTAGCCGTAGGGATTGAAGTCGTGGCGCTGATGCAGTACAAACGCTACGTAGTTTTTGGGTTTTCCCGCTTCCCAGATGGACTCATGCTTAAAAGCAAGTCCTTCGATCTTGCCTTCATCTTTATAAGCGCCTTTTCGCACGCCGGAAAAGAGCACGCTCACTCCAGCCTGGGAATCGGTGATGAATCTGTATGCATCTTCAGAGGTTCCAACTGTTGTGTCGTCTTCATCCCAGAAGTCAAAGTCATAAGCAAGCTTGAGCTCAAGTCCTTCGAAAGGATCTTCTGCAAGGGCAAATGCTCCAAGGAAAACCAACGTCAAAACAACAGCAAGAAGCCGTCTCATCAGAAAACCTCCCTTTAACTGGCATTTTCCTGCAATCTTAAAGTTCTGTTCTGGAAGAGACCTTCCTTCACAGAATCTGATGAGCAAATGTCTGCTTGCTAGCTAGGTTTATCATGCTTTTATGAGGAGTCTTGCCTTTACACACAGGGAAAAAGCACACAAAAAGGGCCCTACCTTTTGGGGTAGGGCGCAAATTGCTAAATCCACCAAGCCTGTGCAGGTGGCTCGGCAAGGATGATGCTCTTTAGGAGTTCTGCAGACTTCTTCAAGCCTTCGTCCACAGATGCCAGTGGGTCTTCGTGCTCGATGCTGAGAACGTAGTCGTAACCCACCAGTCTGAGGGCGGTGATGATGTCCCGCCATGGCTTCTCACCGATGCCGTAACCTACCGAACGGAAGGTCCAAGCACGATCTCTAAGGTTGGTATAGGATGCTGTATCGAGGACGCCGTTCTTGGCAATGTTGGCTTTATCCAGGTAGGTGTCCTTGGCGTGGAAGTGATAGATGATGTTTCCAAGGTAGCGGATGGCCTCTACCGGATCGATTCCCTGCCAAATGAGGTGCGATGGATCGAAGTTGGCACCGACGTTATCTCCTGCAGCTTCGCGGAGCTTCAGAAGAGTTCTTGGGTTGTATACCAAAAATCCAGGGTGCATCTCAAAAGCGATCTTGACGCCTTTTGATCTGGCAAATTCAGCTTCTTTTTGCCAGTAGGGGATGGCTACCTCTTCCCACTGCCATTTGAGAGTCTCGCTGTACTCGTTAGGCCAAGCACAGGTTACCCAGTTGGGTCTCACTGCATCAGGTGAGTCGCCGGGGCAGCCCGAGAAGGCGCAAACTACAGGAATCTCCAGTTCGCTTGCGAGCTCCACTGTGTTTCTCCAAGTGTTGTGGTGCTTTTCAGCAAGCTCTTTATTGGGGTTCAGAGGGTTCCCTTGACAGCTGAGGGCGCTGATCATGATGCCTCTGTCTTCAGCGGCTTTCACGAACTTCATGCGAGCATCTTTATCTTTGAGGAGGTCTGCTGGCTTGCAGTGTGCATCATTAGGATAGTTTCCCGTTCCGACCTCAACAGCTTCGATGCCGAACGCCTTCATCTTGTCCAGAGCCTCTTCCCAGGACAGATGGCTGAACAAAACGTTAAAGAGGCCTAACTTCATTTTTATTTTACCTCCTCGATTTTAACCTTGCGGTTGGAAGCTGCCGACTCAAGGCAGGCGAGAACTACTTTAAGAGCCTTTCTGCCTTCCTCTCCGGGAACTGGGTTTTCTTTCTTGCCTTGGATGGTGTCTACAAACCCATCGATGACTCCGGTAGAGAACTGCTCTTCGTTGGTCTGCATCTTAGGTACTTCAAAGACGCATCTACCGCGGCCGGGATTTGCGAAGTAAGCTACGAGGGGAGCATCTGGCTCTACTGCCATCTTGAGGGTACCCTTCTCGCAGAAGAAGGTGGTTCCGTTCTCTTCGGCTGGTTTATAGGTCCAGCTGGTCTCCACAGTGCCCATAATGCCGTTTTTCAAGCGGAGGACAGCTACTGCGTTGTCGTCGACGCCGCAGTCTTTTTTCTCCAAAGTATCGATGAAGCAAGCCACTTCATCAACATCGCCTAGTATGAATTGAATAAGGTCCATTTTGTGAACGCCAAGGTCTGCCAGGGAACCGGCAAAAGCCTGCTTTTTGTCGAAGAACCATTTGCCTGTTTTGCTCCAGTGCTCTGGTCCTGCGTGACCGAAGACAGTTCTGAACGTGTTGACTTTGCCCAGCATACCGCTTTCAATGATCTCTTTTGCCAGGACGTGCATTGGGGCAAGGCGCTGGTTCTGACCTACCATCAAAACGCGCTCCTGCTTTTTCGCAGCCTCGATCATTGCGTTGGCTTCGTCCAAGCTTGTAGCCATCGGTTTTTCCACCAAAACATGCAAACCATGGTTTAATGCAAAAATCGACATCTCGGCGTGTAGGTAGTTAGGAGTGCAGACGCTTACTGCATCCAGTTCTTCGTTTTCAATCATCTGTTTGTAGTCGGTGTAGACGCTTTCAACGCCGTATCTAACTGCCAGTTTATCAGCTTTTTCCTTGATAATGTCGCAAAGTGCAACGATTTCCACATCTTCTCTTGCTGCATATTCAGGGAGATGACGATACTTTGCAATGGCACCAGTACCGATTACACCTACGCGTAACTTCATAGACATACCTCCAGCTTTTTCCATTGGACTTCCAAAGGTACAATTCTCCACCTGCAAATAATAACCTGCACCCCTAAAGGAGAAAATAGCCCTGAGGGAGGTTGTTTTCTTGACCGGAGCTTTCGTTGCGGTAAGAACAGTAATATTATACTTCATTATCCTAGTGGCTATGAGGTTAATGGGGAAAAGGCAGATGGTCCAGCTTCAACCCTACGAACTGGTAACTGCCATCATGATCGCCGAACTTGCTGTCCTGCCCATCGGAAACGTGAACATGCCCCTGACTCACGCGATCTATCCCATTGCTCTCTTAGGCGTTCTAGAGTTTTTGATCTCCACAATCAGCCTGAAAAGCGAAAAGGTACGGACCTGGATCGCCGGCCGCCCTACCATTATTATTGAAAACGGACACATCCGCGAAAACGTTTTGCGTGCCCTGCGCTACAACCTCGATGAGCTCATGGGGCAGCTGAGAAACTCCGGCTACAGCGATGTCAATGATATCGAGTTTGCCGTTTTGGAAACCTCCGGCGAGATCAGCGTGATTCCCAGATCCCAGTCCAGACCGGTTACGCCTAAAGATCTGAACATCCCCACCGAGTACGAAGGCCTAACGGTCCCCTTGATTCTTGACGGCGTGATCAAGTACGAAAACCTAGAGCTCTGTGGGCTTTCCTACAGCTGGCTTGCAGTAAAGATCAAAGAAAACGGTCTTCAGGATGTGAAGGATATCTTCTATGCGGGAATCAACACCAAAGGGCAGCTCCACATTCAACCTAAAGAAGCGCGAAAATAACGCCACCTGAAAAAAGCTCAGGTGGCGTTTATCTGCCTTTCGTCTATTCGTCGCGGATCTTTTCTTCTTTTTTGGCGCTGTACTTCTGCCAAAGGGTGATGCCAAGGAGGATCACCACAAACCAGAATGTGATCTGGAACAGTCCGCCGATAACCCTACCGGACCTGGTAATCTTCGAACTATCCTTGAAGTTAGCCGAAAGAAGACTGATATGAAACACCGTCTCCAGGGAACCTTCTTCAAGATAGTCTACGCCTTCGCGGTTTCTGCCCAGTAGGTAGTGGAGCTGGTCCTGAGCAGATCTTGCCCAGACACTGGTCTTGTAGTATTCGTTGAGGTCGATCATGTACACGCCTTCCGAACCGAGCCCTGCAGGATCCACAGATTCCATGTAGATTGCTTTAAACTCCACTTCTATAGGTTCAAAAGCCACAGCTCTGTGGTAGGGATCCTTTTCCTGGGCAAGTAGGAGACCGACGCTTCTCCCCATGTAGCTTTCGTAGATCGCGTCGTTGTTTTCCAGAGACCTCTTCATCATTTCTCCGAGAGCAAGACCTGTTACGTCTTTAGAACTAATGGTTGCCCAGCCAGTCTCGAGAACTGTCTTCAGATCTTCGCGGAACTCTGCTTCAAACTCCGGTTTGTCTGTAAGGAGGCTCATCTCTGCGAGAAAGAGCAGCCAGAGATCCCTGCGGATTTCACCTTTACGGCTGGATAGATAGGCATAGCTCTCTCTGGCAATCTCGGAAGTTTCTTTTGCCAGTTCAGGGTTTGCCTTAATTAACGTTCTCCCTGCAACGCCAAAGACAGAGAGTGCTGCGGTTGCTTCGTCAAGGTTCCTAGTTTCCAGAGGAGCTTCCCGATACCACTTGAGGAGCCCATTAACTCCGTAGATCAGCTCATCCAGGAAGTCGGGGACGTCGTTGGTTCCCTCGGGAACCTCCAGCTCTCCGTCGGCGAACCGATCGTTGAAGATCTCGTAGTAGGCAAGACCCCGTGCAGCTACGTAAGAAGTTAGTAAAATGTTTTCTTCACCGCTGTCATCCAGCCAGCCGTACTGGCTGCGCCTTGCGGTAATCTTTTTCATGGCTTCTGCAAACACCGGGTTGAATGCTGCAGTGTCGATCCTGATGGTATCAGAACTCAGATCACCTACAGTTAGGTAGTACTCACCGCCTCTGATCTGGTCGGTGAAGTTCAGGCGGTAGACCGTCTCTCCTGTCACCGGATCGATCAGCGGTTCGTCGGGCTCTCCTTTATACTTTGGTCTGTTAGTTTCAGCATCTACAAGGACAAACTCTTCTGCTGGCATTGTACTTATGGCTTCCTTTTTAGAAAATGGCAGGTAGCCGTATTTGGTTGTAAGGATCTCGGCATTTGCCGCAAAGACCATACAGGCAATAACCAGCAGGCTTAGCAGCAGTTTATGTTTTTTCAAATCAGCCAACCTCCAGTAATGGCAGACGTAAAAGCTGTTGTTTATTCGAGCTCTCGCTCTAACTGGGAAATTTTACTAGCATCAGGAAAATCATCTTGGAATTCGGCAAGAAGCTGCTCTTCAATCTCCAGGTTTCTTCTGCAGTGGGCGATATCAAACTTATCGGAAACGTATCTCCTTAAGTCGTACGGCTTCCAGAGTTCGGCTATCTCCCGCCTTTTAGATACCTCCAAGACTTTCTCAGCGTATTCTTTTGGATCCCCAGAAAGTGGGACTTTCTCCTCTGAGCATTCATAGGTGAGGCACTCGAGAGGCTTGTCGGGGTGAATGGAGCAGAGGCTGCCCTCAAGAAAGATGCATGTCCCTTTCTCGTGGGCGTACGTCCAAGGCACCTTCTCTCCTGGAGGGCATATGGGCGTTCCCTCTCTAACTTTTGCTGGTGCCAGAACGAACAGATAGCCTTCTCTACTATCTGCAAGAAAATCGATAACAAGGTACTTCTTTAGAACTTCTTCTTTAGAGAGACACAGCCTGCGAGCAATTTTATCCCAATCTGCCGGAACGAGCCAGCCCGGCTCGCTGCAGCAGCTTCCGCACATTTTACAGCTCATCTAATATATCTCCAATAACTCTTCGATCTTTTCGATCCAGTGGTCGGGGTTTGTGGCTCTTAGCCTTTCCCTACCTCCAGGTGTATATCCTACAGCTACGGTCTCAACACCTGCTCTTTGCCCACAGATTATATCATAAACGCTGTCGCCTACATAAACCGCTTCTTCAGGTTTCAACCCGAGAACTCTCAAAGCGTGCAGTACCGGTTCTGGCTCGGGTTTATGGATTTTCACCGTATTGGAAAAAACAAAAACCTCAAAAAACTCTTCGATGCCGCAGATCTGCATGCCAAGCCTTGCAGACTCCTCTCTCTTGCTGGTTACAACTCCCAGGATGTAGCCTTTCTCCTTCAGTCCCTGCAGGGTCTCTTTCACCCCAGGGATCTCTTTGAGGTAGTCTTTGTGGCTCTTCAGGTTGTGTTCGATGTACTTATCCACAAGCTCTTGGGCTCGCTCCTTGCCGCCGTAAAGCGCCATCTGATCGAAGAGCGGCCTACCGAAGAGGCTGCGGATCTCGTCTTCAGGTACTTCCAGGTTCAGATGTTCTTTCAGGACGTAGTTGAACGAATGCAGGATTAGATCCGTGCTGTCGATGAGTGTCCCGTCTAGGTCAAACAGAATTGCTTTAATCACCGCGATACTCCTTTACGCAATTATTACTGTCTATCTAAAAGGGCTAGGTGTTCACACCTAGCCCCCTAATTGACATATCTGGAGCGGATGACGGGGTTCGAACCCGCAACATTCGGCTTGGGAAGCCGATGCTCTGCCAATTGAACTACATCCGCTTGCTCTTTTAGTATAGAACAATTTTTCCTTTAAAATCAAGTATCTTTATGAAGGGATGTGGTTATCTTGTGATAGTGTCAGGGCTGAGATGTTTTGGGAATATGTCATCCATGAGAAAGGAAACATATTCGATGACCGAACGAGAAATGGCAAAGTTGAACGTTGTGAATCTTGTAGTGGCTA
>Ga0208564_1003095_pt1 | contig 12457 bp, 8 predicted proteins | sample AD_UKC073_MetaG_FD_184439 | JGI IMG/M metagenome (GOLD analysis project Ga0208564, IMG submission 184439) | Active sludge microbial communities of municipal wastewater-treating anaerobic digesters from USA - AD_UKC073_MetaG (SPAdes) (version 2) | ecosystem: Engineered > Bioreactor > Anaerobic >... | reverse complement strand
ATGCTGCGCCGCACCAATGCGCAGCAGGTCATTCACCGAAAGCGTGCGCCGGGGCGGGGCAGGCAGGCCCTTGCCCGGGCATTCGTCACGTCCGGCGGCTGGCATGGCTCGTGCAAGAGAGGCAGCGATCCCCAACAGCGCAACGACGCGCGACCGGGGGCAGCGGTTGTGGACAACGGCGTCCGACCGGTCTTGGCAGCGGAAGTCCCGTGGTCATGGCCCGTCGTGGCGCCGTTCTTCTTTGTCTTTCCTTGTCATTGATCGCGGCGCTCGACGCCGCCAGGAGTTTCAGCATGGTCCAGCGTGAAGGTGGGTTCAGCAGCGAGCGGCGCCGGTTCATCCAGGGCGCCGCCGGTCTGGCAGCCGGTGCGGCGCTGCAGCCGTCGGTCTGGGCCGCCGGCTCGGACGCACCCGAGAAGAAGGAGGTGCGCATCGGCTTCATCCCGCTGACCGACTGCGCCAGCGTGGTGATGGCCTCGGTGCTGAAGTTCGACGAGAAGTACGGCATCAAGATCATCCCGACCAAGGAAGCCTCCTGGGCCGGTGTGCGCGACAAGCTGGTCAACGGCGAGCTGGACATGGCCCATGTGCTGTGGGGCCTGGTCTACGGCGTGCACATGGGCGTGGGCGGGCCGAAGAAGGACATGGCCGTGCTGATGAACCTGAACCACAACGGCCAGGCGATCACGCTGTCGAAGAAGCTGGCCGACAAGGGCGCGGTCAACGGCGAAAGCCTGGCCAAGCTGATGGCTGCCGAGAAGCGTGAATACACCTTCGCCCAGACCTTCCCGACCGGCACGCATGCGATGTGGCTGTACCACTGGCTGGCCAGCGCCGGGATCAACCCGCTGAAGGACGCCAAGGTCATCACCGTGCCGCCGCCGCAGATGGTGGCCAACATGCGCGTGGGCAACATGGACGGCTTCTGCGTCGGCGAGCCCTGGAACCACCGCGCCATCATCGACGGCATCGGCGTCACCGCGGCCACCACCCAGCAGATCTGGAAGGACCACCCCGAGAAGGCGCTGGGCACGACGGCCGACTTCGTCGCCAAGTACCCCAACACCGCCCGCGCCGTGATCATGGCGGTGCTGGAGGCCAGCCGCTGGATCGACGCCGGCCTGCAGAACAAGAACAAGATGGCCGAGACCATCGCCGACAAGGCGTATGTCAACACCAGCGTCGACGCGATCAACCAGCGCATCCTGGGCCGCTACCAGGACGGCATGGGCCGCACCTGGGACGACCCCGACCACATGAAGTTCTTCAACGAAGGCGCGGTGAACTACCCGTACCTGAGCGACGGCATGTGGTTCCTGACCCAGCACAAGCGCTGGGGCCTGCTGAAGAGCCATCCGGACTACCTGGCCATCGCCAAGCAGGTCAACCAGACGGCGCTCTACACCCAGGCGGCCAGCGCGCTGAAGGTCAGCGTGCCCAAGGACCCGCTGCGCTCGAGCAAGCTGATCGACGGCACGGTCTGGGATGGCAAGAACCCCGCGAAGTACGCGGACGGTTTCAAGATCAGCGCCGCTTCGGCAGCTTGACCCCCGAGGAGCCGATCATGGTCAGTGCCGTTTTCCACCACACCGTGGCCGAGGCCACGCCCGAGCCCGCCCGCCGCGCCGCCCCGGCGCGTGCGGCTGCGGCCCCGCAACCTGCCGCCGCGGCGGAACCGGCGGCGGCCAGGCCACGCTGGCGGCCCGATCTGCGCGCGATCCTGATGGCCGTGTTGCCGCCCGTCGTCGGCCTGGCGCTGCTGGTGGGCGTCTGGGCGCTGGCCACGCGTGGCGGCGGTTCGTTTCCCACGCCGGTAGCCACCTTCGATGCCGCCGTCAAGCTCTTTGCCGATCCGTTCTACCGCAACGGACCGAACGACCAGGGCATCGGCTGGAACATCCTGAACTCGCTGCAGCGGGTGGCCCTGGGCTTCGGCCTGGCGGCGGCGGTGGGCATTCCGCTGGGCTTCGCGATCGGCCGCATCGAGTTCGTCAACCGCATGCTGTCGCCGCTGATCAGCCTGCTGAAACCGGTGTCGCCGCTGGCCTGGCTGCCGATCGGCCTGCTGGTGTTCAAGAGCGCCAACCCGGCGGCGATCTGGACCATCTTCATCTGCTCGATCTGGCCGATGGTGGTCAACACCGCGGTGGGCGTGCAGAAGGTGCCGCAGGACTACCTGAACGTGGCGCGGGTGCTGAACCTGAGCGAATGGCGCATCGCCACCCGCATCCTGCTGCCCGCGGTGATGCCCTACCTGCTGACCGGCGTGCGCCTGTCGGTGGGCACGGCCTGGCTGGTGATCGTGGCCGCCGAGATGCTGACCGGCGGCGTGGGCATCGGCTTCTGGGTCTGGGACGAATGGAACAACCTGAACGTCGCCCACATCATCATCGCGATCTTCGTGATCGGCATCGTCGGCCTGCTGCTCGAATGGGCCCTGCTTGCCGCGGCAAAGCGCTTCCAGTACGGCAACGATTGATCGGAGCATGCACATGAAACCCATGTTGAAGATCGAGAACGTCGGCATGACGTTCAGCACCAAGCGCGGGCCCTTCGTGGCGCTGCGCGACATCAACCTGGAGGTCGCCCGCGGCGAGTTCGTCGCGCTGATCGGCCACTCCGGCTGCGGCAAGAGCACGCTGCTGAACCTGGTGGCCGGGCTGACCCTGCCGACGTCCGGCGTGCTGCTGCTCGACGACCGCGAGCTGAAGGGCCCCGGCCCCGACCGCGGCGTGGTGTTCCAGAACCACTCCCTGCTGCCCTGGCTGAGCTGCACCGACAACGTCTACCTGGCGGTCGAGCGTGTCTTTGCCGGCAAGGAAAGCCGCGCCCAGCTGAAGGCGCGTTCACTCGCCGCGCTGGACCTGGTGGGCCTGTCGCATGCCAGGGACAAGCTGCCCGGCGAGATCTCCGGCGGCATGAAGCAGCGCGTGGGCATCGCCCGTGCGCTGGCGATGGAGCCGAAGATGCTGCTGATGGACGAGCCCTTCGGCGCGCTGGACGCACTGACCCGCGCCAAGCTGCAGGACGAGCTGATGAAGATCGTCGCCGCCACCGGCGCCACGGTGATGATGGTCACGCACGATGTCGACGAGGCGGTGCTGCTGTCGGACCGCATCGTGATGATGACCAATGGCCCGGCGGCCACCATCGGCGAGGTGCTGGACGTGCCGCTGCCCTCGCTGGCCGAGGCGCCGCGCAACCGCCTGGAGATGGCGCACCACAGCGGCTACCTGCAGGCGCGTGAATCGGTGCTGGAGTTCCTGTACGCCAAGCAGGCGCATGTGGAGGCGCAGGCGGCTTGAGCTTGTGGTGGCCTGCGTTGGCGGGGGCGGGGTGGCAATCCTGCTCAGCGCCACACGCCGGCGTTCGGATTCCACTGACCATGCGCAGCCTCCGGCCGGTCCAGTGCGGCGATGACCGGGCCGAAGAAGCGCCGCAGTTCCTCCAGCAGCCGGGCAAGTGCAGGCGGGTCAAGTGTCGGAGGTGAGCGCCGCAGGAAGCCCGTCCACAGTCCTCGCTGATCGGCGACGGCGGCAAACGCGTCGGTGAGTCCAACGGGCATTGCCGTCGGTGCCGGGGTGCCCCGGCGTCGCAGCGTGCCGCTCACGGCGAGGACCAGGCTTGCCAGATCGAATGGGAAGATTCGCGCCGTGAGCCAGATGTCATAGAAGTCCTTGATGCGGCCGTTGGCTTCGCCGAACCGGAGCATCGCCTCGAACTTCTCCGCGACGACCGTTTCGGGCGGGTACATCAGGATGCTGGCCTGAGGCAGGCCGTCCAGCAGATTCGGGAAGGCGGCGCGTGTCGGGGCAGGGTAGACGTGATCACCGAAGCCGATGTCGACCTGGACAGGGACCACGGCTGAGCCGAGACGGCCTCGAACAAGGACTCTTGCACCCTGATACTTGTCAGCCTCGCGTGCAGGCTCGACCTTCAGCGTCCGGGGATCGAAGACGATGCCGTCCTCGGGAGCGTTCACTGCACAGATGCGCGTGAACAGTGCCGCCAGGACGGCCGGATCAGGGTCGCCCTCGCCAAGCAGATCGAGGTCGCCGGTGGGGCGGAACGCATGCTCTGGCCAAGTGGCGAAGAGCATCGCGCCCTTCAGCACCCAGCGCTCGGCGGCGTCGGTCAGGCTGAGGCGAAACAACAGCCGCTCGATGGCATAGCGGCCCAGCACCCGACCGAAGTCGTCGCCGTGCTGCCGTGCGTGGTTGAAGAGCCGCTGCCGGATCGAAGCGGCGACGTCCTTCATTGCAAGGCCTTGATGAAGGGCTCCATCCGGCCGGCAACCCGGTCGAGCCGGGCGTTGAGCATCAGTTCGCCAGGGGTGGTCTTGCGCTGGTGCAGGGCATCGCGCAGCGCCTCGATCGCCACGTCCTCGCCGACGTGGCGAACGTACTTGAAGCAGTCGGCCACGGTCTTCGCCACGCTGTAGATCGGGACGCGGACGCCTTCGATCTCGGCATGCTCGATGCCCGTGGTCAGGGCCGCACCGGTGGCCCGGACGATCTGCAGCGCCAAGCCGGTGGCCCTGGGCGTGCGGGCCTTGTGCGGAATCGTCATCCAGACTGCATGCGGCAGTTGGGTGGTCAGTTCGTGATGGCGCAGGGCACTGAGCAGGCTGATCACGCCGTTCGGCACCAGGCGCGTAGCTTCGGCAAGGTCATGCGCCGCATGCGAGCCGACGCGCTCGGGCTCCTGGTAGAGGCCGCGCCTGAGGCGCGTCAGTTCGCCGGCGTCGGTCAGGCGCTTCAGGTAGACCAGGGGAATGCCTGCGGCCTTGAAATCGCGGGCACGTGCGATCCCCAGGGCGCGAGTCAGGCCCAGGGCGTGGTCGCGATGATTGATCTGACCTTCGGCCATGATGTTATTGATTGTAGGCAGAAAGTTGGAAACTGCCGACGATTGGAGTTTTTCCGACTATTTTCTCGGATGTCATATCATTTCTATGACATGCACTCGTTTGAATCGACTGACGAACTCGATCCCCGCCGTGTGAAGGCTGCGCGGGCGCTGCTGGCTTGGTCACAGCAGGACCTGGCCAAGGCGGCCAGGGTCGCCACCTCGACTGTGGCCGACTTCGAGCGGGGCCGCCGGACGCCGGTTGCCAACAACGCGCAGGCCATGCGTGCCGCGCTGGAGAACGAAGGCATTCGCTTCCTGCCGACCGGGGCGGTGATGGGGCCGGCAGCGCCGACGATGACCCCGTCCACGCGTCCAGGCATCCCGCTGCGGTGGGTGACTGCGGCCGACCTGGCCGAATGGGCCAACCGCATGGACGGCGTCCTCAGCCTGCCGACCCTGGTGGCCTTCCTGATCCGCGCCACACACGGAACGGCTGTCCGGCTCCGCTTTCCGGCGGACGAAGGTGTGCGGCACCCGGGCTGGGATGGTTGGACCGACTGCGACGTTGCGAGTGAGTACGTGCCGTCGGGCGTGGCCGGCTGGGAGTTGAGCGCACAGCGAAGCGGCGTCGCCACGAAAGTTGACGATGACTATCGCAAGCGGACCGATACGCCCGAGGGCATCACGCCTGCAGCTGCCACCTTCGTCTTTGTCACGCTGCAGCACTGGCCGCAGAAGAGCGCCTGGGCGGCGGCTCGCAAGGCTGAAGGCCCTTGGCGCGACGTGCGCGTCTACGACGCCGACGATCTGGTGCACTGGATCGAACAGACGCCGGCGGTGGGCCTGTGGCTCGCCAACCGGCTGAACAAGCGGCCGGAAGGGACGCGGGAACTCGACGCCATGTGGGAGGAATGGTCACGCGCCACCCAGTGGCCGCTGACCGAAGCGTTGGTGCTCAGCGACCGTGATCAGGATGCCGCGGCCTTGCTGCGCTGGCTGCGCGGAACGCCGTCGGTGCTGTCGCTGCAGGCGACCACCGCCGATGAGGTGGTGGCCTTCTTCCACGCGGTGCTGAGTGAACTGCCTGACGAACTGTGCCGGGCTTACCGCGCCCGCACCCTGGTGGCGACAACGGTCGCGGCGGCCCGCGCACTGGCCAACGCGCAAGACCCGCTGATCCTGCTGCTGACCGAAACGGAGCCGGGCCTTGCACGCACCCTGGCAGACCGGGGTCACTTCGTGCTGCAGGCCTGTGACGGCGGCATGACCGCCAGTGGGCAGATCCACACGCTGGCGCGGCCATCACGCGAAGGCATCACCAGTGCCCTGGTGGCCGCTGGCGTTGCCGAGCCGCGGGCGGCCGCCCTGGCGCGCGACAGTGCCCGCAACCTGGCGATCCTGCGCCGCCTGATCCCCGCCGCCCCGGGTCGCAGGCCATCCTGGGCAGAGCGCCCGCCACCAAAGGCGCTGCTGGCCGCGCTGTTGGCCGGCGGCTGGGACGATGATGCCGAAGCCGACAAGGCGCGGTTGTCGGAACTCGCAGACGCGCCCTACGACCGGGTCGTTGCTGCGCTGACCCCTTTTGTCGGCAGCTTCGACAGCCCGCTGCGCAAAGTGGGTTCCACCTGGCGCATCGCGTCTCCGTCCGATGCCTGGCCGCTGCTGGCGCAGCACCTGACGGCCAGCGACATCACCCGCTTCGAGGCGACGGCCCACGCCGTTCTGGGGTCGGCCGATCCACGCTTCGAACTCGACCCGGGCGAGCGCTGGATGGCGGCCATCAAGGGCATCCGCCCGGCCTACTCCGGCATGCTGCGCCATGGCATCGGTCAGGTCCTGATCCTGCTCGCCCTCTGGGGTGATCAGGTCAACTTGGTGCAGGAGGCAGGGCGGCGTGCCGATGCCATCGTCGCCAGGCTGCTGCAGGACGCGGATGGGCGCCGTTGGTGGTCGTTGTCGCGTGACTTCCGGCTGCTGGCCGAAGCGTCACCTCAGGCATTTCTGTCGGCGATTGAAGACAGTCTCGACCAGGCCGATCCGCCGATCGCTGCGTTGTTCGGCCGCGACGACGATGGCCTGTTCGGCGCCGAGTACCTGGCGGAACTGATGTGGGCACTGGAGTTGCTGGCCTGGTCGCCGGATTGGATGCCGCGGGTGTCGCATCTGCTGGCCCGCCTGGGCGCCATTGACGTGAAGCCGCGACGCCATGCGAACGGCCCTGCCCAAAGCCTGCGTGCCATTCACCTGCTGTGGAATCCTCAGACCTTTGCCAGCCTCGACCAGCGGCTGCGTGCGCTGGACGGGATGCGCAAGCACGAACCGGATGCGGCCTGGACGCTGATGCTCGGCATCCTGCCGAAGGGGCACGACTCCACCTCGCCTTCGCCGCTGCCGCGATGGCGCGACTTCAGCGTCGATCAAGTGGAAGAAGTCACTTGGGCGCTCGTCCACCGTGGTGCGGAGAAGGTCAGCGAACGCCTGCTAACGGATGTCGGCCTTGTCCCGGCTCGCTGGATTGCGTTGCTGGATCGGTTGGGCGACCTGGCACCTGGACCAGAGTTGGCGCTGGAGGCACTCGCGGCGGCAGAGCCCCTGATCGCTGATCTCGAAGACCGAAAGGCCTGTTGGGAGAAGCTTCGTGAGGTTCTGCACCACCACAGGCAGTTTCCGAAAGCGGAATGGAGTCTGCCGGCACCCGTGTTGGATCGCTTGGCGGCTCTCTACTCGCAGTTCGCACCATCCGATGCCTTGCAACGGATGGCTTGGCTCTTCAAGCACGTGGTGGAGTTGCCGGAAATCTCCGAAGAGGGGTGGGAGACCGAGGATCGAGATGTTGCAGCCGCGCGTGTCGAAGCGGCCCGTGCGCTCTATGCCCAGCAAGGCATCGGCGGCGTGCTGGCGCTGGCCAGACAGTGCGAAGCGCCTGGCCTGCTTGGCCAGGCATTGCGTGACGTCGGCTTCGTGAATGCGGAGGTTGACGGGCTGATCGAAGCGGCGGTGCGCAGCGACATTTCCAACGAACGCGATGTTGCCCATGGCTTGATCGCGTCGGGGATTCGCGACCGGGATTGTGATTGGGGCGCCGGGCTGATTGCCAGAGCGCGTGAGGGCAATTGGGGAGACGACGCGCTGATGACCGTGCTGCATGCATTGCCGATCAATCAGTGGACCTGGGATCAGGTTGCAGCGATCGGTGGCGAGACGGAAGCCAACTACTGGAAGCGCACGCCGATCCCGTGGCCGGGCGATGACGGTGTCGACTTCGCCCGTGCCGCGCGGAAGTTGATCGAAGTTGGTCGTGCACGCCACGCCATTGCCATGGCGGGTCGCGGCGGCAAGATGGACCTGCCATCGGCTCTGCTGGTCGAACTTCTGCAGCAGGCAGCGAGACAACCCGTCGAGCATGAGGTGAGTGGCAACGAAGCTGCCATGTCGCAGTACCACGTGGCGAACATCCTTGCGACGCTTGACGAACGTGACGATGTGGACCGCAGCACGCTCGCCATGCTGGAGTGGACCTACCTTCGGCTGCTCGAACATTCACGCCGCCCGCCGAAGGTGCTGCTGCATGCCCTGTCCGAGGAGCCGGCGCTGTTCATGCAGATGCTGAGCGCAATCTTCAGGCCCAGCGAGGAAAGCGGCGTTGTGGAGCCCGCACCGGAGGACGCTGACCAGGCGCGCGCATTCGCTGAGCAGGCCTATCAGTTGCTGGAGCTATGGGATCGCCTGCCGGGCACGCGGGACGACGGCACGATCGATGCGGCGCTGCTGGAAGCCTGGATCCAGCAAGCAAGGGTGCTGGCCAAGGCGGCAGGGCGCGAGGGCATCGCCGACGACCGGATCGGTCACATGCTCTCGGCATCCCCGATGGGCCAGGACGGCAACTGGCCGGCGGAAGCCGTGCGTGACATGCTCGACCTGTTCCGCAGCAAGCGGATGCTGGACGGCTTCCGCGTAGGCAAGATGAATCGGCGGGGCGTGACATCGAGATCACCGCGCGATGGTGGTGCGCTTGAGCGTGCTGAGGCGGCCAAGTACCGTGCGTGGGCCAAGGCAGTGATCGACGACCACCCGCGTACCGCCCAGGCGCTCGGCGACTTGGCCGATGGCTACGAGCGGGACGGAAAACGGCACGACGACGACGCCGAACGCCTGGACTGGGAAGCTTGATCGGTGCGCCATCCTGAGGCGGATGCACCAACGGGGCGCGTTTGAGCCCTGCGCTGGGCGCTTCGCCAGGCAATGGTCCGCGATCATCGTGGTACGCCTCTTGCAAGGGTTTCCCCGTGACGTAACGACGCGTCACCTCCGCGATCGCCTCCCCGGCGATCCCGCCGCGACGGGCGTCATGCCGCCTGCGTGCGCCCCAACGCCGCGTCCATGCATCCGCGCCCTGCCGCGGGGCTTGTCTGGCGCGAGCGGCTTCCCCCTCCTGCAACGCCATGTCCGACTTCAAGACCTTCCTGCGTTCCGGCCACTGGCCGACGCTTGCGGCATCCTTCCTCTACTTCGACTTCTGCTTCGCCGTCTGGGTGCTGAACGGGGCCATGGCGCCGTTCATCAGCGAGACCTATGGCCTGAGCGCGGCGCAGAAGGGCTTCATGGTGTCGGTGCCCATCCTGGCCGGCGCGCTGATGCGCTTTCCGCTGGGTGTGCTGGCCCAGTACATCGGGCGCAAGAACGCGGCGATGGTGGAGATGGCGCTGATCATGGTGGCCCTGGTCTTCGGCTTCTTCTTCGTCAACTCCTACGACAGCGTGCTGGCCATGGGCGTGTTGCTGGGCATCGCCGGTGCCAGCTTTGGCGTGGCGCTGTCGCTGGGCTCGGGCTGGTATCCGCCGAAGTACAAGGGCCTGGCGATGGGCATCGCCGGTGCCGGCAACTCGGGCACGGTGCTGGCGGTGCTGTTCGCGCCGCCGCTGGCGCAGCAGTTCGGCTGGCCGGCGGTCTACGGCCTGGCGGCGCTGACCATGCTGCTGCCGATGGGCGTGATGTGGTTTGCCGCCAAGGAGCCGCCCGACCGTGAGCACCAGACGCTGCGCGAGCACCTGTCCTGCCTGTTCGAGAAGGACGGCTGGGCCTTCAGCCTGATCTACATCGTCACCTTCGGCGGCTTCATCGGCCTGGCGAGCTTTCTGCCCACCTACTTCCACGACCAGTTCAAGGTCACCAAGATCGAGGCCGGCCAGCTGACGATGCTGGCCACGCTGATGGGCTCGGCCGTGCGGGTGGTCGGCGGCCATGTGTCCGACCGCATCGGCGGTGTCAACACGCTCAGCGGCGTGTTGATCCTGGTGGCCGCCACGCTGGCCGCCTGCGGTTTTGCCGGCACCTCGCTGGTGGCCACCACCCTGCTGTTCATGCTGTGCTTCGCGGCGCTGGGCGCCGGCAACGGCGCGCTGTTCCAGCTGGTGCCGCTGCGCTGGCCGCTGACCACCGCGGTCGCCGGCTCGATGATCGGCGAGGTCGGCGCGCTGGGCGGCGGCTTCCTGCCGAATGCGATGGGCCTGTCCAAGCAGTACAGCGGCAGCTACCTGGGCGGCTTCCTGTCGTTCACCCTGCTGGCCCTGGTGATGCTGGCGATGCTGCGCATCGTGCAGATCCGCTGGACGCGCACCTGGGCCGAGAAGGGGGGCCGTGCCCGCCCGGCGCCCGCGGTGGCGGCCATGCCGACCAAGGGCGTGCGCCGCGCCGCTTCCTGACCCGCCCGCCGCCGGCCCTGGCGCGCGAATTGCGTCGCGCCCGTGCATGAACACCTTCATCCGCCTGGCCGAAGTCTGGAAGCCCAGCGCCGACGGCGCGGTGCTGGAACTTGCCGGCGGCTGTTATGACGCCGTGCCGGAGTTCGGCGGGCTGTCCAGCCGCATGCGTTTTCGCCGTGGCGAGGGCCTGCCCGGCACCGCCTGGGCCGAAGAGCGGCCGCAGCTGTGGGGCCCGCTGGAGGACCGCCGCTTCCTGCGGGCGCAGGCGGCGGCCGATGCCCACCTGACCTGCGCCCTGGCCCTGCCCAGCCTGGTCGACGGCCGCATCACCTCGGTGGCGGTGCTGTTGTGCGCCGGCGAGGCCAGCGCGCAGGGCGCGGTCGAGCTCTGGCACAACGATGCCCGCGTCACCGGCGACCTGCGCCTGGCCGGGGGCCACTTCAGCCCGGCCGGCAGCGCCGTCGAGGCGATGGCGCGCGACGGCTGGCTGCCGCGCGGCAGTGGCGCGCCAGGCCTGGCCTGGCAGCAGGGCAGGTCGGTGTTCATCGAGCGCTTCGATGCATCGCCGGGCTTCCTGCGTGCGCAGGCGGCTGCCGAGGCGGGCCTGGTGCGGGCCCTGGCCCTGCCCTGGGGCACGGCGGGCAGCCAGGCCTGGGTCGTCAGCCTGCTGTCGTCGGCGCTGACGCCCATCGCCCACCGCGTCGAAGGCTGGCTGGTCGACCGCGCCGCGGGCACGCTGCGCCGCGGCTTCGGCCACTGCGAGCGGCTCGGCCGCCTGCCGGCCGACGACGGCCCCGGCCTGCCGATCGCCGCGATGGGCGCGATCGGCCGGGCGGCGCGACAGGGCACGGCCGACGTGCAGCGCACCGCGGCCGGCCACGCCGGCCTCGCGCCCGCCGAGGCGGTCGCAGCCGGTCTCGTGTCACTGCTGGCCCTGCCGCTGCCCGACGACGCGGGCGTCAGCGAGGTGGTGGCGCTGTACTTCTAGCGCGGCAGGAAGAGCAGCCAGACCACCAGCAGCGCGTTGAACAGCAGCGACACCACCAGGGCTCCGACCAGCAGCGCGCGTGGGTCGCGCTGCAGCAGCGGAGTGGCCGGCGGCGGGTTCAGCGGCCTTGCAGCGCCACGCTCCAGGGCCAGCAGCAGTTCCTCGGCGGTCTCGAAGCGCTGGCGCGGATCGCGGGCGACCGCCTTGGCCAGCAGGTGGTCCAGCCAGATCGGCACGTCCGGCCGCAGGCGGGTGGCCGGCACCGGGTCGCGGCGGTAGCGGCCCAGCTGGTAGGGCTCGACCTCGCCGTAAGGCAGGCGCCCGGTGAGCCACTGGTACAGCGTGACGCCCAGCGCGAACAGGTCGCTGCCGGCGTCGGCGGGGGCGTCTTCCCACTGCTCGGGGTTCATGTAGCTGGGCGTGCCACCATGCAGCTCCCGCTGCGCGGCCGATTCCCGCCCGCTGACGGCCGAGCCCAGGTCCAGCACCCGCCAATGCCCGTCCTGGCCCAGGTGCAGGTTGTCGGGCTTGATGTCGCGGTGCACCACCCCCAGGCGGTGCATGCGGCCGACCAGGCGGGCGATGGCGGTGGCCGCGCTGACCACCTCGGCCACCGTCGGCGCGCCGCCGTCGGCCTGGATCTGGCGCAGCGTGCGGCCCTCGTGCCAGTCGTACACCACGTACAGCGCACTGACCTGTGCACCGCGCGGATGCACGCGGACGAAGCCGGGGCTGGCCTGGCCGTCCGCAGTGCCCGCGGTGATTCCCGCGGGTGAAGCCAGGCGCAGGCCCAGCCAGGCCTCGTGGGCCAGCATGGCGCGCTCGTCGGGGTCGCCCTGCCGGCCCGGGCTCAGGGTCTTGATCGCCACCAGGCTTCCGCTGGCGCGGTCACGCGCCTGGTACAGCCTGTGCACGC
>Ga0208564_1003091_pt1 | contig 12478 bp, 11 predicted proteins | sample AD_UKC073_MetaG_FD_184439 | JGI IMG/M metagenome (GOLD analysis project Ga0208564, IMG submission 184439) | Active sludge microbial communities of municipal wastewater-treating anaerobic digesters from USA - AD_UKC073_MetaG (SPAdes) (version 2) | ecosystem: Engineered > Bioreactor > Anaerobic >... | reverse complement strand
TTTATACTTTGCATGAAGTCCTTAAAATAGATAGAGCAAATAAATCATTAATAATTAAAAATTTACAAACTAATGAAATTTTTCAAGAAACTTATGATATTTTAGTTTTATCTAGTGGAGCCGAACCAATTAAGCCACCAATAAAAGGAATAGACTCTGCTGAGAATGTTTTTATCCTTCGCGATATACCTGATGCAGATAAAATAAAAAATTTCGTAGAAACTAAAAATCCGAAAAAGGCAGTAGTCATTGGTGGAGGATTTATTGGTATAGAGATAGCAGATAGTTTATTAGCAAGAGGTATGAACGTTACCATTGTAGAAAAGGCAGACCAAATTTTAGTGCAGCTAGATAAAGAGATGGCTAATATTTTACATAAAAATATAAAAAACAAAGGAGTAGACTTAATCTTAGCTGATAGTATAGAAGAATTTAAAAATAATGGAAATACATTAGTACTTAGTAGTGGCAAACAAATAGATTCAGACCTTACAATTTTATCTATTGGCGTTAAACCAGAAAGTAATTTAGCTAAGGAGGCTGGATTAGACATAGGTATAACAGGAGGAGTAAAAGTAAATGAATATTTACAAACTTCAGATGAAAGCATTTATGCTATCGGTGATGTAATAGAAGTGAGAGATTTCATAACTGGATTGCCTACATTAAAGCCATTAGCTGGTCCGGCAAATAAACAAGGCAGAATAGTAGCTAATAATATTTGTGGGAAAAATGAAAAATACTTAGGTACTATAGGCACCTCAGTAGTTAAGGTCTTTGATATGACAGCAGCCTCAATAGGTAATAACGAAAAAATGTTAAAAAAAGCAGGTATTTCTTATGAAACTATTCATATTTCGCCACCTTCTCATGCAACTTATTATCCTGGAGCAACCACTATGTTTATGAAATTAATTTTTGATAAAAATAATGGTAAAATATATGGTGCTCAAGCCGTAGGATATGATGGTGTAGACAAAAGAATAGATGTGCTATCGACTGCTATTATGGGAGGTATGACTGTGATGGATTTACAATATTTGGAATTAGCTTATGCGCCGCCTTTCTCATCAGCTAAAGATCCTGTAAATATGCTTGGTTATGTAGCTACTAATGTGATAGATGGTGATTTAGAAATAATTCATTGTGATGAATTTATTAATTTGAAAAAGGATAATCTAGTTATAGTAGATGTATGTGAACCTATAGAGAGAGAAAAAGGTTACATAGATGGCTCTATAAATATCTCTCTGAATGATTTAAGAAATAGATTAGATGAGCTATCTAAAGATAAAATGATATATGTCTATTGCCAGCAAGGCTTGAGATCTTACATAGCTTATAGAATTTTGAAACAATATGGTTTTAACGTTAGAAGTATTGATGGTGGATACAGATTCTATCTTAATTACATTTAATGTAATTTTTCAAATTTTCTAAAACTTTTATTTTTAAATATTTTGACAGTTATATACTAACCACAGAGTTCTCAAAGTATGCAAAAAGAATGCAGAGAAAGATTAATCTTTTCAGGGCTAAAGCATACATCTTTTTTTATGGGAATAGTAGCGGGTATATAGGAAATAGGAGTGAGTATATAGTAGATAGTAAATAAGTATATAGTAGAATATAGTTAGTATATAGTAAATAATATTGAGTAATGATAAAGCCCATACATTATTGTCTAAACTATGATTTTGGGGATTAATGGATTTTTTTTTGAATTTATATTTTGTGCAAATTTGTGTGCATTTGTGGACTAACTTTAAACTATTATCTTGCTAAATTCCTTATTCCATCACTAACCATTAATTATTAATCATTAACCACTAATCATCAGAAAATTAAAATACTGATACTCAACTAGTTATTAATGTTTTTTGTTTATAGTGTAGTGTTAATAAAATAGTTTTTTAAATTTAATAAATAGTAGTATATTTGCATACTGTAATTTTATTTTTATTATGGCTAAAAATAACAACAAAAAATATGTAGAACTGCTCTGGAGTCAAAAATATGATAAAATGGACCTTGGAGAAAAGATACCCATAGAAAAGCCCAATCTCCCTTTCCAGACCGTTGAGACGGTAAACAAGCCAAGATTTAAGGGCGAGATGTCTATGCATGTTTTCCCTGAGGACCAATGGCCAAAGGATTATCCGAAGGATTGGAAGAACATGCTCATCTGGGGCGATAACAAACTGGTGATGTCATCGCTCATAAAGCAAGGCTGGGCAGGTAAAATTAATCTCATTTACATAGACCCACCGTTTTTCACAGGCTCTGACTTTACAATAAGAACAAAACTCGGAGATGAGCAGATAGAAAAAGAGCCTTCTATCATAGAAGAGCGTGCTTATAATGATACATGGAGCGGTGGCATTGCCTCGTATCTCAAATATATGTATGAGCGCTTAGTTTTGATGCGAGATTTGCTGGCTGAGAATGGCTCTATTTATGTGCATCTGGACTGGCATGTGGGGCATTATGTTAAGGTGATGTTGGATGAGATTTTTGGGTATGGAGGCGAGGGTAAACCAGGATTCCGCAATGAAATATTATGGGCTTATAGGACTGGTGGAGCACCAGGCAAAGACCCTGGTTTTTCTAAAAAGCATGATGTAATATTATTTTATTCCAAATCCGATAAACCAAAGTTTAACAAATTCAAAGAGAGAATTTATTATGAAAAAGCATTCTTCACTCCACAGAAAGATGAGACCGGTAGATATTATGCTGATGTGATTCTTCGGGATGTATTGGAAGATGAGATTAATCTTGTTGTTGACAATATGTTATCAAAAATAAGCGTGAAACCTGTAATTAATGTTTCAACTGAAAGACTGGATTTTGATACTCAAAAACCAGAGAGGTTACTTCAAATATTAATTATGGCAACAACAGACCCCGGCGACATTGTGGCAGACTTCTTCTGTGGCTCAGGCACAACCTTAGCAGTAGCAGAAAAACTTGGCAGACGCTGGATAGGTTCTGATTTATCTAAGTTTGCTATTCAAGTTACGAGAAAAAGGCTTTTAGATATACACAACTCAAAGGATTTGCAAGTAAATGAATAAACTTTTTAAATTTTTGAAAAATTTTATTTTAAGACGGTTTTATCCGACTTACAGATATTACTCCTTATCTAAGTCGGAAATTTCCACCTTAGATTTTTATTTAAATTTTAAGACGGAGGTAGACAACGTATGAGTGAAAAAGTAGGAAGATTTGTTTTACAACCTCAAGGATATAAGGCATTCATTCCTGAGCCTTTATCCTCTAGATCTCCAATAAAATTTGATGATGAATTATTAAATCTACTTTCTGAGGCAGATAGAGCCCTTGCAAGACTTGATGGAATCGCTACTGTTTTACCTAATCCTGACCTTTTTATTGCAATGTATGTGAAAAAGGAAGCCATTTTAAGTTCACAGATTGAAGGCACACAAGCATCTTTAGAGGGTGTTCTTGAGTTTGAGGCCAATTTAGTTCCTAAGGAAAATATATACGATATAAAAGAAGTTATAAACTATGTTAATGCACTAGATTATGGCATTGAGCGGTTGAAAACACTACCGATGTCTTTGAGGTTGATAAAAGAAGTTCATAAAATTCTGCTGGAAAAAACAAGAGGAGCAACAAAAAATCCTGGCGAATTTCGGACAACTCAAAACTGGATTGGGCCAGCAGGAGCAGGTTTATCAGAAGCAATTTTTGTTCCTCCTCCTCCGAATATGGTCATAAATTTAATGGGTGATCTGGAAAACTTTATTCACCAAAAAGATAATATTCCACCTTTAATTAAGATATCCCTAATACATTATCAATTTGAAACTATTCATCCGTTTTTAGATGGAAACGGCAGAATAGGAAGGCTCTTGATAACTTTTTATCTTTACTGGAAAAATTTATTGTCTAACCCACTTTTGTATTTAAGTTTTTATCTTAAAAAAAATAGAGAAGTATATTATGACTTGTTAATGAAAATTCGCAAGGAAGGTTTATGGAGAGAATGGATAAAATTCTTCCTCAAGGGAGTGTATGAGACATCACAAGAATCAGCAAATACAGCAGGAGAAATTATTAAACTTAAAGATAAAATTATTTATAAGCTTTATGAAAATTCTGCTTCAAGCATCTATGCTGTAAAACTTTTGGAAATTCTTTTTGATAAACCCTTGGTTGAAGTAAAGGATGTTGTATCCAAATTAAAAATTCATAAAGATACCGCCAATGAACTAATCAAAAGTTTTGAGAAGATAGGAATCTTACATGAAATAACAGGTAAACAAAGATATAGGAAATATATTTTTAAAGATTATGTTAATATTATAAAAAGAGGAACAGAATTATGAGCGATAAAAAATATGAAAAGCCAGCCAGACCATTTGAACTCTGGAATATAGGAAACTATGAAACAACTTATTGGCAAGAGAAAGAGGAGGAATATCTTGCTTTTATGCTTAAGCTCTATCAGGCCCAACCTTTAACAGGTTTTAGATACTTGCATGGCAGAAAAGGAGATAGAGCAGTTCATATTGGTCCTTTGAATGCTCCTGTTACAAGGGAAGAGGTTGAAAAAGTGGTTGTTGAGTGTAGAGCTAACAATTTCAATAAAGCCGATGTCTTGGGATGGGAATGGAGTTATGAAATTAATGAGCTTGCTAAAGCATCTGCCAAAAATGACGGTGTTGATTTGAAACTTGTCCAAATACCATCTGTGAATGAGATAAAATCTTCACTTGTCGGCTTTGATATACAGTTATTGAAAGTTCCAGACCAAGTGGTAGAAAAAGAGTTAAAATATCATCATAAATTAGCCAAAAAAATTGGTTCTATAAAAATATAATTAAATTTGCATTTAAACCTATATAATAAAAAAATAGGGAATTAGATAAAAAACATGGCTGAAAACAAAAAATATGTAGAGCTCATCTGGCATCAAAAATACGATAAAATAGATCTTGGAAAGAAAATACCAATAGAAAAGCCAAATCTGCCGCTTCAGACCGTTGAGACGGTGAATAAGCCAAGTAAAAAGGTAAAATTGTTTGAACATTTTATAGAAGATTTAAGGAGGATGTTATAAAATGAATGAAGAAGCAAAAGAATTAAATGAACTCGAATTTGAGCAACCATTAGAAGAAGAAATTGAGAGTATAGAAGTCTCTCCAACAAAGAGAAGAGTATACACAGAGCAAGGAGACCCCGAGATAGAATCTCTCTATGGAAAATACAAAAGAGGAAAATTAGTAATACAGCCTGATTTTCAAAGACACTTTGTATGGGATGCAAAAAAATCGAGCAGACTAATAGAATCAGCACTTTTGGATATACCACTTCCTGTAATTTATCTCTCTGAAGAGAAAGATGGAAAAGAATATGTAATTGATGGACAACAAAGATTAACCGCTTTTTTCTCATTTATAGATGGACAATTTCCAGACGAAATAGATTTTAAGTTGACCGGGTTGAAAGTATTTACAGAACTTAACAGAAAATCGTTTAAAGAGATAGATGAAGAGCTACAAGACAAAATAAGGTACTGTAAGATCCGCACTATAACTTTTCGGAGAGAGTCAGAGGCGGATTTAAAATTTGAAATATTTGAAAGACTAAATACAGGGGCAGTATCTTTAAACGATCAAGAATTGAGAAATTGCATCTATAGGGGACCATACAACGAATTACTAAAAAAACTTTCTAAAAATAAAGATTTTATGGACTTATTAGGACTTAAAAAGCCTGACGAGAGGATGAGAGATATAGAACTTGTTCTTAGGTTTGCAGCATTTTATCATTTTACCTATTTGAAATATACACCACCTATGAGGAAGTTTCTTAACAAAGATATGGAGAAATATCAAGATATATCTGAAGTGGACGCCATTGAATTAGAAAACGCCTTTAAAAATGCGGTTACTATAATAAAATCCTTGTTAGGCAATCACGCATTTAAAAGATTTTATAAAGGTAATGAAAAGAATCGAGACGGATATTGGGAACCCAAAAAATTCAATGCATCTTTATATGACATTCTGATGTATTCTTTTGCGAGAGAAGACAAAAACAAAGTTTATCAAAACCTTGATTCAATTCGTGAAGCGTTAATATATCTAATGACCAATGATCAGGATTTTATAGATGCAATTGAACTCTCCACAAGTAGTGTTCAAGCAGTAACAAAACGATTTGATAAGTGGCGACTAACTCTTCAAGACATAATTGGTATTGCAAAAAAAGAACCTCGTTGTTTTTCTTTGAAGTTAAAGGAAGAACTTTATAAAAATGATTCTACCTGTGCGATTTGCGGTCAGAAAATTCAAGATATAGATGATTCTGCAATTGATCATATCGAGCAATACTGGGCTGGTGGTAAGACTATACTTGAAAATGCAAGATTAACTCACAGGTATTGCAATTGGGCAAGACAAAGGAAGGATTGATATGGCGACAAACAGGCAGATAACACAGCATATACGCTTCGGGCTTACGCCCTTTTCATTTGGGACATTGTTCCCTTCAGTTGCAAGGTCATATATGCTAGGAACGTTATACGACATAACACTTTAAGGAGAAAAGAAAATGAAAATTCCCAAAAATAAAGCACTTGAGTTAATAGATGAGAAGATATCACAATTTGAGAAGGTCCTCGACAATGCTACTTACAATAACCGTTATGGTGAAGATTACAAATTGGCATACTATGGCACGGAAACTTTGTTGACTGAATTGTTCTCAAAAGAAGAGGCAATGAACTTCCGAAGTAGTGTAAGTTCAAGGTTTGCTTTCATTGGAGGGAAGATAGATTATGCTAAAGAATTAAAAGATTATAAAGATCATGTTAATAAATGTATAGTCCAATTGAAGGTATACAGAGAAAGAATCCAGAATTTTTGGGGAACTGGTGAATTAGATACAGCAACAAAATCAACAATTGTTCCGTTTGTTTCTATGAGTTTTGATGAAACAGACCAAGACATTAATCAGTATGTTACGGGTATTCTCAAGGCTTTACAGATCAATTTTGAAACTGGAGAACGATATTCCAAAGATAGTATTCCACAAAAAGTACAAAGCAGAATTCTTAATTCCGACATTTTTATTATTATTTTTATCAGGAGAGATAAGATAGAGAGTGGTGGATATACAACTCCATCATGGCTACTTAAGGAACTTGGTATTGCCAAAGGAGCTCGAAAAGATGTAATTGCTTGGGTTGAGGAAGGTATAAAAGATATCGCTGGATTGAACTATGAAAAGGAAGTCATTTACTATGAGCGAAACAATGTCAAAAAAATAAAAAAGGCAACAATTAAATTTCTTGAAGCTTTGAAGGAGCATAACTTAATATGAATGTGCCGCGTCACATAACACAGCATATACTCTACAGGCTCACGCCCTTGCCCTTTGGGACATTGCTCCCTTCGGTGTCGCAACGTCGTATATGTTGGAAACGTTATAAGACTTTACCGCCACACCAAAAAACGAAACAGGAGCCTTATTCCCTTGGATTATTGTTGATTTTTCACTGAAAGAAGCTATTGAAATGAATATTGTGAAATTACCGCTAAAAGGGATAGTAAAAGGTGCTGAAGAAATCCCATCTGATAAAGCAGATAAGAGGTATGGGGCTTGGATTGATGCAGGAATAAGAAGATGGAGGGAATACAAAGACAAACTGAAACCCTTATCTAAAAAGCCTATATTGTTTTTTCAATGTCCAGAAAACAAAGAAGCAGATGAGATATTTGAATATGTCAACTCAATTCCCGACTTGAAGGGTAAGGTTCTCCTGATCCATACAGACAGCACTGGTGAGGTAAAAAAAGCAGATTTACCCAAAGTGAGGGAGTTTGCGAAGACTATTGATGATTCTGAAAAAAATCCCTACGAAGCAATAGTAAGCACACTGATGTTAAACGAGGGCTGGGATGTCAGAAATGTGAATGTAATTGTTGGGCTTCGGTCTTACACCTCTAATAGGAAAATACTTCCTGAACAGGTCTTAGGTAGAGGTTTAAGAAAAATGTTCCCTGATGAAGATGCAAATGTTAAGAAGTCCATAAATATCCTTGAGGTTATCGGACCTCCTGGCTTGGTAGATATTATTGCGGAGTTAGAAGCCCAAGAAGGTATTAAATTTGAAGAATTTGACACGGCGAAGCCGATTAATTTAAGCACCGTATCTGTGGATGAAAATAAACTGGATAAAGATATTGAGATTCCGATTCTCTCTCCGAGAATTTTCATAAGAAATTTTCAGATAGATGCAGATAAAATTGATAAATTACCATCACTAGCAATACCATTAGAAAACAAAATCTTAGAAATGGAATATGTAGCAATAGATATGCTAAAAGGGGTGGAAGTTTTAAAAAGAAAATGGAATTTGCCTGTACCTCAGAACTCAAAAAGTGTTATTGCATATTACACTGATCAAATACTTAAACAATTAAAAATAAGTGGAGCATTTGATAATTTCTATCCTCTTGTGAAAAAATATGTCATAGAAAAACTATTCGATGAGAAAGTTGACCTTGATAAAGATCAAAGAGTTCTCTATAAACTAAGTTCTCCAGAAGTTCAGGAGCAATTAATAAAATTATTTGTAGATGCATTTAGAGACATGAGTTTCGTTGAAAGAAAGCCAAAAAGAGTAGATTTTATCAAACTCTCAGACGTAAAACCTTTTGTTTGGTCTAAATTGCTTTATCCAGCTAATAGATGTATCTTTGACAATGTTCCTTGCGATAATGATTTTGAATTAGCTTTTACAAAATTTTTAGATAACGCAGAAGATGTAGAGGCATTCTCTAAAATTATTCCAAAGATAGGTTTCTATGTTGAGTATAGAGATTCACATGGGGACATGAGGCTGTATTACCCCGACTTCGTCATATTAACAGATAAGAACGAGCATTTGATAGTTGAAACAAAAGGCAGAGAAGATGTAGATGTTGCATATAAAGATAAACGAATAAAATTGTGGTGTAAAGATGCTACCAAGTTAACTAAAAGCAAATGGTCTTTCAAACGGATAAACCAAGAAGATTTTGAGAAATATAGATTTAGAAGCGTAAATGAGTTGATTTCAACCTTTAAAAACTATGGATAATCTCTATGCTAAAATCGTGTCAATATGAAGAAAGAGTTGAAGAGGCATTCATCAAGGAACTATACACCCGTGTCTCTGTGGAAGCCTTTGGCTTCCTTGCCACATTGCACTCATTCACCCAAATTGCCTTTTGTAAAACTTCTTTTATCCGTAAAATATTTGTTACAATTCCGCCAGAAGTTAGCAAACTGGATATTTTATAAAGATTAAAGATAATTTGTTAATTATGAACACAGAAAATATAAAAAAAATTGTTGAAAATGTTGAAGGATGGTTTTCTGAGAGAGAGGGAGAACTAGTTTACAATTTTGCAAAAAATTGCCGAGGGGAAGGAGTAATTGTCGAAATTGGTTCTTGGAAAGGAAAATCAACAATTTGGTTAGGTAAAGGTTCAAAAGATGGAAATAAAATACAAATTTATGCAATTGATCCACATACAGGATCCTCAGAACATCAACAAGAAAATAAAAAAATTTGGACATTTGAAGAATTTAAGGAAAATATTAAAAATGCAAAAGTTGATGATGTAATTGTCCCACTTATTAAAACCTCTGAAGACGCAGCAAAGAATTTTGACAAACCAATTGAATTTATTTTTATTGATGGAGCACATGAATATGAATTTGTTAAATTAGATTTTGATTTATGGTTCCCTAAAGTTGTGAATGGTGGAATAATAGCTTTTCACGACACCATATTTTGGAGCGGTCCGAGAAAAGTTGTGAGGGATTTAGTGTACAAATCAAAATTCTTTAAAAATGTTGGTTTTGTAGATTCTATTACTTTTGCTCAAAAAGTAAAACAAAATTCTTTAAAAGATCGTATCAAAAAAAGATATGTGCTTTTATTAAAAAATTTGTATGAATTTGCAAGTAATTTGTATGAATTTACAGGTAAATTGCATTTACCTAAACCTTTAAAAGTTATTGTGAAAAAAATTATAAAGATACTAATAGACAGGCTCCAGGCAAAACTCTTTAGAATTTCTACCTTACGGCAAAACCGTTGCTATCCATCAGTTTTCTTTGATAACGTAACAAACAGGAACTAATTGAGCCCACTTCATTACACTCGTTCGTCCAAATTCACTTTGGTAAAACTTCTATCATCAAAATCTTAGTGGAAATGGTCAAAAAATATTGACAGGTGAAAAGAATAAAATGATTATCTTTGTAAAAAGAAAATATAATGACACTTTGGAATAGCGATACTGAGATTCAATTTTTTACTGAAGCTCTAAAGAATTTTGCTTCTCCAGAACAATTATTTTATAACTTGCAAGGTGGATACTTTGCTTATGTACCAAAAGGTTCAGATGCAGAAGGTAAAACTTTACAGAGCAGAAACTCGTTAATAGGACAATATACTGAAAAATGGTGTAAAACACTTTTTGAACCAATTGCCAATGAATTTGGACTGCACGCAGTTAATAGTGTAGTATGCGATGAACTTGGATTATCGAAACGGTCAAGTGCAGACCTTGCATTTTGCACAACAAATAGCACTTTTCAAAAATCAGAAAACATAAAACTAATTTTTGAAATTAAAATGAGTATTGTTTCAAATTACAAATACACTCATCCAAACAAAGTTGAATATGTGGGCGACTACAAACAACACAAAGGAAATCCAGGATTACTGCGTTCTGACTCAATGCTTAAAGCCATTGGAAAATTAATTAATATTCGTGTATCAGGAATCGATTCAACAAAAATTCCTATAGTTGTTTTAGGTAACAGCCCGATAACCGATAGCTATATAAAAAAAGTGGACTTTCTTAAAACTTTGGGAGTAATCCAAGGTTTTTGGTCTTTAAACCCTAATCCAACAGATTCTGACTACATTAAAAATACACCAAAATTAGGTTTTCAAACGATTTTAGGCAAAGAGCAACTCTTAAATAATTGTAAAGAACTTTTAACCAATGATATGAACTACTTTTCTTCAATGATTTCAAAATCTAAACTTGGAGAAATTATAAGAATAGCAAGTCAAGAGAACACAGACATTGCAAAAGCAGAAAAATTTCTAATTTTAATCCGTGGCTAAAATGAAAAGACCAAAAGGAACAGAAACAAGTGCTTTCGGAACGAATGGAAGAATTAACCACGACAGCTCAAAATTTTATAATTCTAAACTTTACAAGGAACTTGACGATAAAAAAATCTTTGATAAAAAAGAAAATGACTTTCCTAAAGAATTAGAAAACAAATTTATTCTGGGTACAGCAGAGAATATGAAAGAGTTGCCCGACAATTCAGTTCATTTAATGATTACTTCACCACCTTATAATGTTTCAAAAGAGTATGACGAAGACTTATCATTAAAAGAGTATTTGCAATTCTTAGAAAATGCTTTTAAAGAAACTTATAGAGTTTTAGTAAATGGTGGTCGAGCTTGTATAAATGTTGCTAATCTTGGCAGAAAACCATATATACCTTTATCTGACTATATTTCAAAAATGATGATAGATATTGGTTTTAATATGCGTGGAGAAATTATTTGGAATAAAGCTGCAAGTGCAAGTCCTTCGACAGCTTGGGGTAGTTGGCAAAGTGCATCCAATCCAATATTGAGAGACATACATGAATATATTTTGGTTTTTTCTAAAGGTGATTATAAAAGAGAAAAAGGTAAAAAAGAAAACACCATTTCAAAAGAGCAGTTCATGGAATGGACAAAATCTATTTGGACAATAAATGCAGAGAGTGCTAAAAAAATTGGACATCCTGCACCATTTCCAGAAGAATTACCGTATAGGTTAATTCAACTTTATTCGTTTAAAGGGGACATAGTTCTTGACCCATTTATGGGTAGTGGAACAACTGCTGTTGCTGCTTTAAAAACAGACAGAAAGTTTGTAGGATACGAGATAAGCAAAGAATATATTGCACTTGCAGAGAAAAGAGTTGAACCTTTACTAAAACAAACAAAGATTTTTTAATTAAAATTTTTAAAGTTTTTATTTTTATCGTTAAACCTCTAATAAAATAGACATAGTTACTGGCTACAAAAATATACCGTTTGTTAGCAACAAGGCAAAAGAAAATTAATTTTATTTGTTCAATAACTTTTTGTATGGGTAAAGATTAAAAGGCTTAAAAATTGCACTTTGTTCTTATTTGTGTGCATATGTGAATTAATAACAACAATTGGGCAGTTAAATATTAATCTAAATAATTTATCCACTCAAAACGTTATTTAATCATTATTTTTATTTTTTGAAATTGATCAATTTTTCAAAATCTGGATATAGAGAGTTGCCTTTATTGATATAATAATTAACCTTGCTAGTGTCCATTATTCTTTGGTACCATTTCACTTGAAAATATAACATATCTTTATTGGTAGGTTCTACAT
>Ga0208564_1003083_pt1 | contig 12489 bp, 9 predicted proteins | sample AD_UKC073_MetaG_FD_184439 | JGI IMG/M metagenome (GOLD analysis project Ga0208564, IMG submission 184439) | Active sludge microbial communities of municipal wastewater-treating anaerobic digesters from USA - AD_UKC073_MetaG (SPAdes) (version 2) | ecosystem: Engineered > Bioreactor > Anaerobic >... | reverse complement strand
GCGACCAGTGGGCCGCCGTCGAGGACTCCGGAAGGCTGCGCGACGCTCTCGGGGCGTCCCTGCCCGTCGGTATCCCGCAGGACTTCCTCGCGCCCCTGCCCGATCCGCTGGCCGATCTGGTCGCCCGGCATGCTCGTACCCATGGCCCCTTCGGTGCCGCCGAGGTCGCAGCGCGCTTCGGCCTGGGCGTGGCGGTCGTGCGCGACGCTCTGGCCCGGCTGGTGAGCGCCGGACGGTTGGTCGAAGGCGAGTTGCGACCCCTGCGGGAGGGCCAGGCGGCCAACGTCCTGGACTATTGCGACGCCCGCGTGCTGCGCCTCTTGCGGCGCCGGTCGCTCGCTGCCCTGCGCGCCGAGGTCGAGCCGGCCGGGCCGCGTGACCTCGCGCGCTTCCTGCTCGGATGGCAACACCTCGGTGGCGGTCTGCGGGGAGTCGACGGCGTGCTCCGGGTGGTCGAGCAACTGGCCGGGGCGATCCTGCCGGCCAGCGCCGTGGAGTCGCTCATCCTGCCCGCTCGGATCATGGGCTACCACTCCGGTCTGCTCGATGAGGCGATGGCGGCCGGCGAGGTGATCTGGCAGGGACACGGGTCCCTGCCCGGCGACGACGGTTGGGTATCCCTGCACCCCGCCGACCTGGCGCCGCTCACCATGCATCAGCCGCTGCCCCTGGATCTCACCCCGACGCACACCGCGCTGCTTGACGCATTGGCCGGCGGGGGCGCCTACTTCTTCGCCCCCCTGCTCGAGCGAGCCGGTCTGACCGACGGTGCCGCTGGTCAGACGGCCCTGTGGGACCTGGTCTGGGCCGGGCTGCTCAGCGGCGACACCCTGGCTCCGCTGCGCGCGCATCTCGGCGGGGGCCGCACCGCGCACCGCCCGAGAACCGTGGCACCCCGACGAGCCCGGTATGCCGGCCGGGCGGCTTTGCTGCGCTCCGCGGCGACCAGGGCGACCAGTGCAGGCGGGTCCGCGGGTACAGCTGGTCTGGCGGCTCGATCGACCAACCCCCGGACGGCGGGCCGGTGGTCGCTGCTGCCCGACATCGAGACCGACCCGACGGTGACGGCATACGCGCGAGCCGAAGTGCTTCTGGATCGCTACGGCGTGCTGACCCGAGGCGCCGTCGCGGCCGAGGACGTGCCCGGCGGCTTCGCGGGGGTCTACCGCTTGCTCTCGGCTGCCGAGGAGGCTGGGCGGGTGCGGCGCGGCTACTTCGTCGAAGGGCTGGGTGCGAGCCAATTCGGTTCGACCGGAGCTGTCGACCGGCTGCGGGCGGGAGCTCGGCCGCTCGATGACAGCCGCGAGCCCACGCCGGGCATCATCCTCGCCGCGTGCGATCCCGCCAGCCCCTACGGCGCGGCACTGCCGTGGCCCGAGCGCCCGACGACCGATGCCGGTGGCAAGGGACACCAACCCAGCCGTAAGGCCGGGGCGCTGGTCGCTCTCGTCGACGGCGATCTCGTGCTCTACGTCGAACGCGGTGGACGCACCCTGCTCACCTGGAGCGAGGACGCCACGACCCTGCAAGCTGCGGCAGACGCGCTGGCCCTGGCCGTGCGGGAAGGAGCCTTGGGCCGGCTGACCGTGGAACGCACCGACGGGGAGTCGGTGCTGCGGTCTGACCACCCACTCGCGACCGCCCTGGCGGCAGCCGGGTTCCATGCCACCTCCCGCGGGCTGCGAATCCGGAGATGAAGGGCCGTGCCTGAAGGTGACACGGTGTGGCGGACAGCCAGCCGACTCCACCAAGCCCTCGCTGGGCAGGCCCTGACCTGTGCCGAATTACGCTGGGGTGCGCTGATCGACCTTGACCTCGTAGGGGCGACCACCACCGAAGTCATCTCGCGAGGCAAGCATCTGCTGCACCGCCTCGACACGGGCCTGACCATCCACTCCCATCTGCGCATGGAGGGACAGTGGCGGATCGAGGCGACGGCCAGCCTCGGACCGAGCCACCTGGCCGACCACCAGATCCGGGCCGTGCTGGTGAGCGAGCACTGGGCCGCCCTCGGGCTACGACTCGGGATGCTCGACGCCGTGCCCACTGATCGGGAGGGTGACCTCGTGGGGCACCTCGGACCGGACGTCCTTGGTGCGACTGGGACGCCGACCGGGCGGCAGAACGGATCGCCGCCTCGAACATGGAGATCGGCACGGCGCTACTCGACCAGCGCAATCTCGCGGGAGTAGGCACGATGTATGCCGCCGAGCTGCTCTTCCTGGAAAGGGTCAACCCCTGGACACCGGTGGCGCACCTGCCGGCCGAGACAGTGTTCCGCTTGGTGACCCGCGTGCACACCTTGCTCGACGTCGGCCGTCGGTCGGCGGTCCAGTCGACAACCGGAGACGTCCGCACGGGGCACACGACCTTCGTCCATGGCCGTTCGGGCCGGCCCTGCCGTCGCTGCGCTGGGACGGTCCGGGTCGCCCCCATCGGTGTGCCGCCGCAGCAGCGCACCATGTTCTACTGCCCCACCTGCCAGGGTGGCCTGTCCCCCGGCGACGACGGCCGCCCCCAGCGTCCGTTGGGATCATCACCGCGCACCACCCGGGGTGGCTACCGGGCCCGACCTGCGCGGTGAAGGGTCAAGCCCCGAGCAGGGGCACGACTCCCAGACCGGTGCCAGGTCCGATGCGCACCGTCGCATCGTCCCCATAGGTCAGCCCGGTCATCGGCGCCGGTCGGCGCAACCACCAGCCGGCGTCGAGATCGGCGACCAGGGACGCTTGGCCGGCCACGGCGACATGCAGTGCCGCGGCCACGCCGATGTCGCTCTCCATCATCGAACCGACCATCGTCGTCAGCCCCGCCTCCTGCGTGAAGCGCAGTTGCCTGGCCGCGGCCAACGGCCCACCCGCCTTGGCGAGCTTGACGTTGATCCCGTCAGCGGCCTCAAGCCGCACCACCCGGTGCACGTCGGTCATCGTGAAGACGGCCTCGTCGGCCACCACGGGGGTGTCGACCCGACGACGCACCCAGGCCAGCCCTTCGACATCTTCGCCGGCCACCGGTTGTTCGAGGAACTCGACGGCTACCTGCGCATCCTCGAGAGCGCGCATCGCCCAGACGGCCTCGTCGCGGGTCCAGCCCTGGTTCGCATCCAGTCGCACCATGATGTCGTCCCCGACCTCGCGGCGCACCGCGATGACCCGCGCGACATCCAAGGCAGCGTCGGTGCCGACCTTCAGCTTGAGCGTCGTGAAGCCGTCGGCGACCCGCTGCCGGGCGGCGTGGACGGTTGCTGCGAGGTCGGTCGCAGAGACCGTGACGTCGGTCGTCACGATCAGGCCTGCGCCGGGCGCGCCCGCGGCGGCGGCTGCTCCGGGGACCGCTGCTTCGGGGACCGCTGCTTCGGGGACCGCTGCTTCGGAAACCGCGCGGGCGGGCTGAGAAAGAAGGTCGGCCATGCTCACGTCTGCGGCCCGGCACACCAGGTCGAGCAGTGCCGTCTCGACGGCCGACTTGGCGCCGCCGTTACGTGCGACGACCCGCGCCAGGCGGTCGGTCATATCCGGCCAGTTCGCCAGCGGTTGTCCGACGAGGACCGGGGCCAACATCTGCGCGACGCAGGCCTCGGCACCGACCACCGACTCCCCGGTGACCTGCCACACCTGAGCGGCTTCACCCCAACCGCGGCGACCGTCGGTGTCGACCACTTCGACGAGCAATGTGTCGACCTGTTCGGTGCGCCGCAGCGCCGTGACGAACGGGAAGCGCAGCGGCAGCCGTAGGCGGTGAGTCCGCACTGCGCTGATCTGGGTCATGGGGAGGAGAACGACGACAAACCGACCGGGCCGTAGCTCGCCGGTGTCAGGCCGACGTCAGGCCGCAGAGGCAGACACCGGGGCCAGCGGGGCGGGCATCGGCACCAGCACCGGGCTGGTCAGCGCCTCGGCCTCGGCGATCCGGACCGACAGGGTGGCCAAGACGTCAGAGAGTGGCACGCCGAGTGCCGTGCACACGGAGGCCAAGAGTTCGGAGGAGGCTTCCTTGGTGCCGCGTTCGATCTCGCTGAGGTAGCCGGGCGAGACGGCAGCCAACGCCGACAACCCTCGCAAGGTCAGCCCGCGAGTCTGGCGGTGCTCCCGCAGCACATCACCGAGCTCCCTGCGCAGCAACACCATCTGACCCACCTCCTGACCTCGATCCTCGCGTCGATTCCGCCAACGATAACCTGCCCCTGCACATCCCCGCTTGTCGGCCGCCACTTTGCCCCTCGTGTCGCGCGCAGCGGCTGCACCTCAATCCTCATCCACCTGCTGCACGAGCAGGGCCAGAGCCGCGAGCACCGTTCCGGCTCGCACCGCCGATCGGTCGCCCGGGATGTCCAGCTCCCGCACCGCACAGACCCGCGCGCCGACTGCGACTGCAACGTATGCCGTGCCCGCAGGCTTCCCGTCGCTCGGCCCCGGCCCTGCCACCCCGGTCGTAGCCAGTCCCCAGTGCGAGCCGGCCGCCCGGCATACCCCGAGCGCCATGTCGCCTGCCACGGCGGGGTGGACGGCGCCGTGCTTGGCGAGCAGCTGGCGATCGACACCGAGCCAGGTGGCCTTGAGATCAGTGGCATACGAGACCATCGCGCCCCGCACGACGACCGAGGCTCCGGGAATGTCGATGAGCGCGGCCGTGAGCCACCCGCCCGTGAGCGACTCCGCACACGCGACGGTCTCACCGCGCGCCGTGAGCCTCGCGACCACCTGACCCGCGATCCGGGAGATCTCCGAGGCCCTCGAGTCCCGGTGGGTCAGCTCGGTCGACGTCAGATCATCGGCCATGGGCAACCGTCACTCAGGCGCGCGGGGCTGGATCGGCCGCGGATCGGCGGGCCTCCCGGGCGGCCTCGCGCACCGCACGCTTGGCCAGCGCCCGCGGGCTGGTGCGGCGCAGCCGGTGGGCCTGGACGAGGTAGTCGATCCCCGTGCCGAGGGTGAGCCCGACGGCCAGGACGAGCACGGCATACGCCGCCCGTCGCCATTCCGTCGCGAACGGAAGTGACCAGGCGGGCAGGATGAGCATCCCGAGCGCGAAGGCCTGCACCATGGTCTTGAGCTTGCCGCCGCGCCCCGCCGGCATCACCCCGTGGCGAATGACGACGAACCGCATGACGGTGATGCCGATCTCGCGACTGAGCACGAGCGCGGTCACCCACCACCAGACCTCACCGAGCATGGACAGCCCGACGAAGGTCATGCCGAGCAACGCCTTGTCGGCAATCGGGTCGGCAATCTTGCCGAAGTTGGTCACCTGGCCGCGCGATCGCGCCAGGTCACCGTCGATCTTGTCAGTGATCGCCGCGACGATGAAGGCCCCCAAAGCGAGGTAACGGGTCGCTGCGTTGCTGCCACTGTCGGCGAGCAGGAGCCAGCCGACGACCGGGACGAGGACGATCCGGCCCACAGTGAGCGCGTTGGGCAGGTTCCACGCGCTGGCCTCGGTCGACGGGGGCGAGGGGGACACGGGCGACGCGGAGTCTCCAGGCACCGGCTGGGTCATGTCCGAGCCGCCACCAGGTCGATGCCCTCGGACGTGGTGACCATCGCGGGGACGATGTCACCGATGCGCACATCGGCGCCGGGCAGGGAGGTGATGCCGTCGACCTCGGGGCCCTGGAACTCGGCCCGACCGACCGGCATACCCTCGTCCTCATCGAAGGCCTCCACGAGCACGCGCACTCGGGATCCGATCCGGTCTTCCGCGCGCTGAGCGGTGAGTTGCTCGACGAGGTCGGTGACCCGGGCGACCCGCTCGGAAACCACCTCGGGGTCGAGGTGGTCGGGCAGCTGCTCAGCCTCGGTGCCGTCCTCGTCGGAGTAGCCGAACACTCCCACGACGTCGAGCCGAGCCATGGCCAGGAAGAGCTCGAGCTCGCCCAGCTCGGCCTCGGTCTCGCCGGGGAAGCCGACGATGACATTGGACCGGATGCCGGCCTCCGGGGTCAGTGAGCGCACGCGCGCGATGAGATCGAGGAAGGCGTCCGTGCCGCCGAAACGGCGCATCCGCCGGAGCAACGCGGTCGCGGAGTGCTGGAAGGAGATGTCGTAGTAGGGCATGACGCCCGGCGTGCTTGCCATCGTCTCGATCAGGCCAGGGCGGATCTCCGCCGGCTGCAGGTAGGAGACCCGCACCCGCTCGATGCCGTCGACCGCCGTGAGTTGCGGCAGGAGCTTCTCCAGCGCGGCGAGGTCGCCGAAGTCCTTGCCGTAGCTGGTGGAGTTCTCGCTCACGAGGAAGACCTCGCGCACCCCCTGTTCGGCCAGCCAGCGGGCCTCAGCGACGACCTCGGCGATGGGCCTTGACACGAAGGAGCCGCGGAAGGCCGGAATGGCGCAGAATGCGCAGCGCCGGTCACAGCCTGAGGCAATCTTCAACGGCGCCCACGGCCGGTCTTCCAGGAGGGTGCGGACCGGCCGGTATGCCGGGTGGTCACCGCCCGCGGCAACGCCGTGTCCGGGGACACTGACCTGGGCGGCCGCGGCGGCCCGGTCGACGGGAGTGAGCGGGAGCAGTAGCCGGCGGTCCGAGGGCAGGTGCGATGGCGGCCGGGAGCCGGCCAGGATCGCGCGGAGGTGACCCGACAGCGCGGCATACGAATCGAATCCCAGCACAGCGTCGGCCTCGGGCAGTTGCTCGGCCAGCTGCGAGCCGTAGCGCTCGGCCAGGCAACCGACGGCGACGACGGCCTGGGTGCGGTGCGACCCATCCTTGAGGTCGGCGGCCTCCAAGAGAGCGTCGATGGAGTCCTTCTTGGCCTGCTCGACGAAACCACACGTGTTGACCAGGGCCACATCCGCCTCGGCGGGATCGGCGACCAGCGACCAGCCGTCGGCCGCCAGCCGACCGGCGAGTTCCTCGGAGTCGACCTCGTTGCGGGAGCAGCCGAGCGTGACGACTGCGACCGTGCGCGGGGTCGTCGGCTCGGTCATAGCGCAACTCTATGGCTGACCCCAGTCCACTGGCTCGCCGGACCCGCCGGACCAGCTGCCCTGCGGGGCTCGCCCCCGGGGCTCCCCCCAGGTCACGGAGCGGGGCCCCCGGATCGTGTCCAGGGGCCCCGCGCATCGTCGTGGTGACGATGTGACTACTTGGGCGCCACCGTGATGTTGAGGTGGCCACCGTTGCTCACGGCGCCGTTGACGGTGACAGTGGTGCCCGTCTTGGGCACCTGGACCCCCACCCAACCCGGCTGGTAGCGGCCCACATGCGCGCCCGTGGTCGCGTGCGCATCGGCGAGGACCCACCAGTTCTTGGTGTCGTCGAAGGTCGGCACCGCGGGCGCGGACGGGATGGTCCTCGCGACGCTGTCCTTGTGCACGGTGATCGCGTCGGTGGCCTCGACCCCGAAGGTGGAGTCATAGGACTGCAACCGCGGCCGCATCAACTGACCGTCAGCCCAGTGGAACAGCGTCGGGTGAGCGTCGATCGGGAGCACGAGACCCTGACCGGGGTGGTCACCGACGTTGTTGTCCGCCTGCGAGGAGTCCCAGTACCAGAGCAGCAAGCCGTTCTGGTAGGGGTAGGTCTCCACCCAGTCCGGCCGACTGTCGAGGAACCCGAAGTTGTATGCCGTGCGCAGCGACGCGTCGTAGCCGTCGTACTGACGGTTCTCGGCGACATAGGCGTTGAAGTACGACTTCTCGTTCGTCGATCCGGTGCGGACGAAGCCGTTGAGAGCCCAGCCCTCATCGGTCTCGGCCGTGCCGATGATCGTGCCGTTGACGGCGATCTGATCGGCGAAGAAGCCGGTCTGCGATGCCGCCGCGTCGGTCTGGTAACGGAACCGCAGGGCAGTCGTGCCTGCCGGCAGGGTCGCCGTGAGGTCCACCCACGACGCCGACGCGGGGAAACCAACCGTCGTACCGGTGATCCCGGTGTGGCTCGGGTTGTTGCTGTTGGGATCGGTCGCCCGGGAGAGCGACGTGTTGACCGGGGTCCAGGTGTTGCCGTCGGCCGAGGCCTCGAGGAACGCGTAGTCCCAGTCCTCTTCGATGTCGTACTTCACCTTGGCGGTGAGGCTCGTCCCGGAGATCCCGGACTTCGTCATCGTCGTGTTGAGGTTGTCCCCGGAGGTGGACCAGAACATCTGGCTGCCTGCGGCCGTGGCACCGAGGTCGATGTTGACCTTCTTATCGGGCAACACGACGAAGACGGCCTGTGGGCTCTTGGTTGCCGGCGTGTTCGGGCCGAGCTTGTGGGTCGACTTCTGGCCGGCGTGCGCGACCTCGTAGAACGGACCCTTGCCACCCTGCGGTGCCAGCCAGCCGAGCTGGAGCAGCTCCCACGCCGACAGGTCGGTCGGAGCGTCGCCGATGCCGTCGAGGCTGCCCGTGCCGATGTTGGCGCCCGAGGACATGAGCGTCCAGAACGCCGTGCTGTTCTCGGCGCCACCGGTGTTGCCCGACGTGTCGTAGAGGTCGGGCAGGCCGAGGTCGTGTCCGTATTCGTGGACGAAGACGCCCAGGCCGCCGTTCTCCGGCTGGATCGTGTAATCGCCGACCCAGACGCCCGTGGCGTTGTTGGGAACCAGCGGCGAGCTCACCAGGCCGGCATTGGTGCCGATGTTGACGCCGGGCAGCCCGCCGGGGCCACCGCCTTGGAGGTTGGCATACCAGCGGTGGCTCCAAATGGCGTCGGTGCCCTGGTGGGGGTCACCGGCAGCTTCGTCGCCGCCCGCGTGGACGATCTGGAAGTGGTCGATGAAGCCGTCGGGCTCGTTGAACACGCCGTCGCCGTCGATGTCGTAGCGGTCATAGACGTCGAAGGTCTTCAGGTAGGCCGTGATCTCGGCCATCGACTTGCCCGAGGCGAGCTGGTTGTTGACCCAGACGGCCATGGCGTCACGGATGAGGGCCTTGGTCGTGTTGCAGACGATGCCGCCGCAGTAGTTGCGGCCGTAGAGCGCCTCGTTGAAGGGCACCTTGACCCACTCGGTCACGGCTCCGTCGACGGAGTACCGGCCCGATGACTGGGTCTGGTAGTACTTCGCCATCCGGGTGAAGTACATGTCCTGGTAGTGCGCCTGGTTGTAGTCGGCCTTCCACAGGGTGGAGTTGTCGACCGAGCGATCCGGCTGCGGAATCTCGTTGCGCAGCGGCCCGGTGACGTCGGTGGCCGTCCCATCCTGAGGTGGTCCCTGGAAGATCGCGTTGGGGTACTGCTGGTCGCCGAACTCGGCGAGGATGACGAAGACTCGGTCGGTGCCCTCCCGCTCCAGGTCGACGTACTGACCCTTGGCAACCTTGACGACCTTGCCCTGGGCTGCGGGTTCACCCTTGAGCCGCTGGGACAGCGCAGTCTGGCGCAGAGCGTCCTTCTTGACCGCCTGCGGCGCCCTCAGGTTGTCCGAGCTGTTGGCCGGCGCGCTCGATTCCAGAGTCGCGACGGGGCCACCCTTGCTCGAAGCGGCCGTGGAGGTTGGTGCACTGACGACGGCACCGGCGAGGACCAACCCACCCACCGCGCCCAGGCCGACCATCCGTCGCCCGATGCGTCCAGATCTGCGAATCACGACATCCCCTTGTGGGAGCGAAACGTGCGCAGCCACTGCCCAGTCGCCTGCGCAGACCGGCGGGACACCGATCACCTGGACAGCATGGACCCGACGTCCCGGATAATCCAGAGGCCGGTGGTCAGGAACTCGTAAATTCTTACGTCCGCGGGGGCCGATCGGTCACTTATTCGCGCCCGGTGAGACCCCAGGCGTCTTCGTCACCGTCGCTGGTGTCGGCCGGATCGTCCCACTCCGCACCGGCTACGCGCGGGTCGGGTCGGCCGGCCAGCGGATCGTCGGCATACCGTCCCGGGGTGGCTTCGGCGACCGCCCGCGCATCTCCGTCGAGGGGGTATGCCGTGTCGTCGTCCCACTCCGGCGGCGGCTCGTCCCCGCGCAGCAGCGCCAAGGTGGCCGGCAGGTCGTCCGGCTTGACCAAGACATCGCGGGCCTTGGAGCCTTCCGACGGGCCGACGATGCCGCGCGACTCCATGAGATCCATGAGCCGACCGGCCTTGGCGAAGCCCACTCGAAGCTTGCGCTGCAGCATCGACGTCGAGCCGAACTGAGTCGTGACGACGAGCTCGGTGGCCTGCAACAACACGTCGAGGTCGTCGCCGATGTCGTCGTCGACCTGCTTCTTGGCCGCGACCACGGTGACGTCCTCGCGGTACTGCGGCTTGAGCTGCTCGGTCACCGACTTCACCACGGCGTGGATCTCCGACTCGGTCACCCAGGCGCCCTGGACGCGGATCGGCTTGCTGGACCCCATCGGCAGGAAGAGCGCATCGCCTTGGCCGACCAACTTCTCCGCGCCCGGCTGGTCGAGAACGACTCGGCTGTCGGCCAACGACGAGGTCGCGAAAGCCATCCGCGAGGGCACATTGGCCTTGATGAGACCGGTGACGACGTCGACCGACGGGCGCTGGGTCGCCAGCACGAGGTGGATACCCGCAGCGCGGGCCAACTGGGTGATCCGGACGATCGACTCCTCGACATCGCGGGGGGCGACCATCATGAGGTCGGCCAGCTCGTCGACGATGACCAGCAGATAGGGGTATGCCGTGATGACCCGTTCCGAGCCGGGCAGCGGCTTGACCTGGCCCGCACGGACGGCCTTGTTGAAGTCGTCGATGTGCTTGAACCCGAAGCCGGCGAGGTCGTCGTAGCGCTGGTCCATCTCGCGGACCACCCACTGCAGCGCCTCGGCTGCCTTCTTGGGGTTGGTGATGATCGGGGTGATGAGGTGCGGGATGCCGTCGTATGCCGTGAGCTCCACCCGCTTGGGGTCCACGAGGATCATCCGGACCTCTTCGGGGGTGGCCCGCATGAGGATCGAGGTGATCATCGAGTTGACGAAGCTCGACTTGCCCGCGCCCGTTGCGCCGGCGACGAGCAGGTGCGGCATCTTGGCGAGGTTGGCGATGACATAGCCGCCCTCGACATCTTTACCCACGCCCATGACCATGGGGTGCTGGTTGCCGCGAGCGGTCTGGCTGCGCAGCACATCGCCCAACGACACGGTCTCGCGGTCGGTGTTGGGGATCTCGATCCCGATGGCGGACTTGCCCGGGATGGGACTGAGGATCCGCACGTCGGCCGACGCCACGGCATACGCGATATTGCGCGAGAGCGCGGTGACCCGCTCGACCTTGGTCGCCGGGCCGAGTTCCACCTCGTAGCGCGTGACGGTCGGTCCACGGGTGAACCCCGTGACGGCGGCGTCGATCTCGAACTGCTCGAAGACCTGCCCCAGCGCTTCCAGAACGCGATCGTTGGCCGCGCTGCGGGCCTTGTGCGGAGGTCCGGGGGCCAGTAGCGCCTGGTCGGGCAGCACGTAGGCGACGTCCCCCGAGAGCTGCAGCTGCTCGGCCCGCAGCGGCAGCGTCGAGGTCGCGGGAGCTTTGAGCTCGGGCTTGGGCTTGCCGGGGACCAGCGGCTGGGTCGTCGCTTCCGCCGACCGGTCGGCGGCGGGTGGCACCGGGCGCTTCTGACCGGGACGCAGCGGCTTGCCGTCGGCACCCACCGGAGCGATCTCGGCGGCCTGGACGAAGGCCTCGTCCCCGTCCCGCTGTTCGAGCACCTCCGCGGCGAGCCGGGCACGACGCGACCGGGCGGCCGACGTCGAGCCCGCCTCACCCGGGGTCGCGGTCGGCCCGTCCAGGGTCGCGTCGCCCGTCGGGCGGTGTCCGAGGATGCGATCGCGAGCCACGCGCAGGCGGGTCGGGATCATCCGCACCGGGGTGGCGGTGAGGACCAACACGCCGAAGAAGCCGAGCAGGAGCAACAGGATCAGGGCGCCCACCGATGAGACGGCCGCCGCCACCGGGCTGGACGCGAGGAAGCCGATGATCCCGCCGGCGGCGCGCATTGCGTTCGCTCCCCCAGGGGGGGTCGGTATGCCGTCGGCCAGGTGTGCGATGCCGCTCGCCGAGACGGTGAGGGCCAGGGTGCCGATGAGGAGGCGGTTGGTCGCGGCGTCATCCTGCGGCGCACGCAGCAGGCGCAGGCCCAAGGCGAGCAGGACCAGGGGCACGGCATACGCGATCCGGCCGAGCGTGCCCGCCACGACGGCGTGGACGACCTCGCCGATCACGCCGGGGAATCCCCACCACTCGCGCGCGGCGACGACAACGGCCAGGCCGATCAGGGCGAACCCCACCCCGTCACGGCGGTGCTCGGGCTCGAGATCGCGCGCGGAGGTGCCGACCTTGCGCACCGCGCCGCCGGCCAAGTGCGACACGCCCATCCACGTCGACCGGACCGCCCGCAGGGGCAGCGGCAACCCGCCGGAGCGGGTCTTCGATCCGCGGGCTGCCGGTGCCTTGCGGGCTGGGGATGCCTTGGGACGGGCCGTGCTGCGCGGGGTGTTGCGTGGGGTCGCCGAGCTACGGCCCGCGGTGGAGGCGCGCGCGGACGCCGAGGGTGGACGGGTCGCCATGTTCCGGAGGGTACGCGAGAGCCACTCCAGACACACGTGTCACACGCGCATCAGGCGT
>Ga0208564_1003077_pt1 | contig 12504 bp, 12 predicted proteins | sample AD_UKC073_MetaG_FD_184439 | JGI IMG/M metagenome (GOLD analysis project Ga0208564, IMG submission 184439) | Active sludge microbial communities of municipal wastewater-treating anaerobic digesters from USA - AD_UKC073_MetaG (SPAdes) (version 2) | ecosystem: Engineered > Bioreactor > Anaerobic >... | reverse complement strand
AAGGCAGGTATCCCCAGGGAAAAGGCCGGCGAGACCCAACTGTACACCTTTACAGTTGAAAGGCACTACTAAAGATGCAGGAAGCGCTATACTGGGAAAAGGCAGGGGAGCAGGTTCACTGCCTGCTTTGCCCCCATGACTGCACCATCCCTCCCCGGGGCAGCGGCCGTTGCCAGGTGCGCAAAAATATTTGCGGTAAACTATGGGCGGTGAACTATGGGGAAGTCAGCGGCCTTGCCCTCGACCCCATCGAGAAAAAGCCCCTCTATCATTTTTTCCCCGGCAGCCTCATTCTCTCCGCCGGTTCCAGAGGGTGCAATCTTGACTGCGGCTTTTGCCAAAATTGGGCCAGCGTCCGGGGAGAGTATCCTGTGCAGACATTGAGCCCGGTTGAACTGGCGGATTTAGCCGCGGCCACAAAGAGTCGGGGCAATATCGGCATCGCCTTTACCTATACCGAACCCCTTGTCTGGTATGAATATGTCCTGGCAGGGGCCAAGGAGGCTCGCAGGCGGGGTTTGAAGACCGTCCTGGTCACTAACGGCTATATTCGCCTGGAGCCATGGCTGCAACTCCTTGAGCACATTGACGCTTTGAATATAGACCTCAAGGCCTTCAGTAACCGGTTTTACCGGGCCAACTGCAAGGGTAGCCTCCAGCCCGTTAAGGAGGCCATTGCCGCCGCCGTGGGCAAATGCCATGTGGAAGTCACCACTCTCCTGATTCAGGGCGAGAATACCGGGGCAGAGGAAGTCGAGTCCCTCAGCACATTCCTTGCCGGGCTCAACCCCCAGATTCCCCTGCATTTGTCCCGCTATTATCCTGCCCGGCAGTGGCAGCAGCCTGCCACCCCGCCGGAGCTCATTGAAGACCTGGCAGATATAGCCCGGCAAAAGCTGGATTTCGTCTATACCGGCAACCTTCCCGGCTCATACTCTGCCGGAACCTATTGTCCTCAGTGCGGGCAACTTCTAATTCAACGGGGCACAGTGACAAAGGTTTTCTTATCCCAAAGAAGCTGTCCCCGCTGTAAATATCAGGTACCCATCTCAGCATACGAGGAGTGAATGTATGAACAAGCGAGTTGTTGTTGCCTTAGGGGGAAATGCCATTCTCCAGCCCAAACAGGCAGGAACAGCTGAAGTGCAGTTTGAGAACGTCTACAACACCTGCGTTCAGCTGGCTGCTCTCATTGAGGCCGGTTACCAGCTGGTCATTACCCACGGCAACGGACCACAGGTAGGTAACATTCTGTTGCAAAACGAAGAAGCCAAGGACAAGATTCCGCCGATGCCGTTGGACGTATGCGGTTCTCAGACCCAGGGATTCATTGGCTACATGATTCAACAGTCGATGAAAAACCTGCTTCCCCAACGCCATGTGGGGACAATTCTCACCCAAGTCCTGGTGGATTCCGGCGACAGTGCTTTCCAAAATCCCACAAAACCCATCGGCCCCTTCTATATACAGCAACAAGCTGAGGAGCTCATGGCCCAAAAAGGTTATACTATGGTTGAAGACAGCGGACGGGGCTGGCGTCGGGTCGTTCCCTCGCCTGATCCCAAGGGTATTGTGGAGAAAGATCTCATCCAGGCCCTCCTGGACAGGGATGCAATTGTAATCGCCGCAGGCGGCGGCGGCATTCCTGTAGTTGAAGACAGCCAGGGCAAGCTCAGGGGCATTGAGGCGGTAATTGACAAGGACCTGGCGGGAGCTCGCCTGGCCGGTGACGTCAATGCAGATATCCTCTTGATACTCACCGATGTGGAGGCGGTAGCCATCAATTGGGGAAAACCGGACCAGAAATTCCTCCACCACCTCAGCCTGGAGGAAGCAAAAGAACATGCCGCTCAGGGCCAGTTCCGGGCCGGCAGCATGGGGCCAAAGGTGGAGGCAGCAATCCGCTTTGTTGAGCAAGGCGGCGAGAGATCCATAATCGCCTCCCTCAACAAGGCGGCAGCCGCTTTGCAAGGGAAAGCAGGTACTATAATCTCAAAATAAATTTTCTATAAGGAAGGAGTAGATTAATTTGGCAGTTAATCTCAAAGGCAGACATTTTCTCACCTTGTTGGACTTCACTCCCGAAGAAATTCAGTATCTCCTGGACTTGGCCGCTGAACTGAAACGCCTGAAGTATGCCGGCATTCGTCCCCGCAACCTGGAAGGCAAGAACATTGCCCTCATCTTCGAAAAGACCTCCACTCGCACCCGTTGTGCCTTTATGGTGGCGGCAGCTGACGAAGGTGCCCATGCAGATTACCTGGGCAAGGACGACATCCAGCTGGGCAAGAAGGAATCTATCGCCGATACAGCCCGGGTTCTCGGCCGCATGTTTGACGGCATCGAGTTCAGGGGCTTTGCCCATGAAACTGTTGAAACCCTGGCCAAGTATGCCGGCGTCCCTGTGTGGAACGGCCTCACTGATCAGTACCACCCCACTCAAATCCTGGCAGATTTCCTTACGGTCATCGAGCACAAGGGCTACCTTCGGGGCATCAAATTTGCCTATGTAGGCGACGGCCGCAACAACATGGCCAACTCCCTCCTCATTGGCGCCGCCAAGATGGGCCTGGATATGAGGATTGTCAGCCCCAAGGAGTTATTCCCGGATGAGAACCTCGTCAAGAAGGTTAAGGAAATCGCTGCTGAAAATGATGCCAAAATCACCATCACCGATTCCATCCAGGATGGGGTCTCCGGCGTCGATGTCATTTATTCCGACGTCTGGGTCAGCATGGGAGAAGAGGATCTCTTTGCCGAGCGCATTGCCCTCCTCAAGCCCTACCAGATCGACATGAACATGATCAGAATGGCTGCTCCTGATGTAATCTTCCTGCACTGCCTGCCTGCCTTCCACGACCGCAACACCACCATTGGCGAGCAGATTTTCCAGGAGTTTGGCCTTCCTGAAATGGAAGTAACTGACGAAGTCTTTGAAAGCAAGCACTCCAAGGTCTTTGATCAGGCAGAAAACCGCCTGCACACCATCAAGGCCGTCATGGTCGCCACTCTCTAAGAAGTCAGATTCGGAGACTGCTGATTAAGGTCCTTACCGGCACTGCCGATAAGAAATAAATCTTACTTAGGTTAGGAGGATTTTTCGTGTCAATCAAAGTAATTATCATGGGAGCTGCAGGTCGCGACTTTCACAACTTCAATGTCTATTTCCGGGACAATGAAGCATATGAAGTAGTAGCTTTTACCGCCACCCAAATTCCGGATATTGAGGGAAGGCTGTATCCCCCGGAACTGGCTGGTAAGTTGTATCCCAACGGCATTCCTATCCATGCAGAAGAAGAACTTACTGACTTAATCAAGAAGCACGGTGTCCAGCAGGTAGTCTTTGCATACAGCGACGTTCCCTACAACGTCCTCATGAACAAGGCTGCCGCAGTGCAGGCTGCAGGAGCGGACTTCCGCATCATGGGCCCCAACTCGACAATGCTCAAATCCAGCAAGCCGGTAATCGCTGTTACCGCAGTCCGCACCGGGGTTGGCAAAAGCCAGACCACCCGCAAAGTCTGTGATACCCTCAAGGCCATGGGCAAAAAGGTCGTAGCCATCCGCCACCCCATGCCCTATGGAGATTTAGCAAAACAGGCTTGCCAGCGCTTTGCCACCTATGACGACCTGGATAAGCATAAATGCACCATAGAAGAGCGCGAAGAGTACGAACCCCATATCGACCGCGGCATCATTGTCTATGCCGGTGTCGACTACGCCCAGATTCTTGCTGAGGCCGAAAAAGAAGCCGACATCATTGTCTGGGACGGCGGCAACAACGACTTTGCTTTCTACCACACCGATCTCTACATTACCCTTGTTGACCCCCATCGTCCTGGCCACGAGGTCAGCTACCATCCTGGCGAAGTCAACCTGCGTATGGCTGACGTAGTAGTCATCAACAAGATTGAAACTGCTTCCCCCGAAGGCATCAACATCGTCAGGGAAAACATCGCCAAGTTCGCACCCAATGCCGTAGTTATTGAGGGCGCATCCCCAATCATTGTCAAGGACGGACATAAGATCAAAGGCAAGAGGGTCCTGGTCATTGAAGACGGCCCCACCCTTACCCACGGGGAAATGGCTTATGGCGCAGGCACAGTGGCGGCCCGCAAATACGGTGCAGCCGAACTCATTGACCCCCGTCCCTGGGCAGTGGGCAGCATCAAGGAGACCTTTGAAAAGTATTCCCATCTCACCAACATCCTGCCTGCCATGGGTTACGGCGAAAAACAAATTCGCGAACTGGAAAAGACCATCGACGCAATTGACTGTGACCTGGTCATTGCCGCTACCCCCATTGACCTCACTCGCATTCTCAAGATCAAGCGGCCGGCAGTGCGCGTTGGTTACGAACTCCAGGAAATCGGCAGCCCCACCCTTGACGATGTCCTGGCCAAATTCAAGTAATTATAAGGGAGCCTGCGGGCTCCCTTCCCTTTGCCGGCAATGGCGAGAAATGGCTGGAGGCGTGCAGGGATTTGCACCCTCAGCGGCGAAAAAATAAATTGAGGTGATGCTATGAAGCTCCTGGTAAACTGCAAGGACGATTTTGAGGCTCAATTAATTGAAGGCTTATTGAAATCGGCAGGGATTCCTGTGCAGAGGAAGTATCGGGGAGAGGGCCATGTCCTCAAGCTGTACGGGGGCTTAGGCCGTGATGTGGACATCTATGTTCCCGACGACCGCCTGCAGGAGGCCATGCAGTTGCTGGAACATCGCGATGAGGACTGGGAAGAACAGTAACAGGATTCGACATCTTATTGCCTGGGCAATACTATTTTGACAATATCTTTGAGTAAGTACAGTATGGGCAGGGGGGATTAATTCTGGAACAGTTGCTGAAATACGGCTTGGATGCAGCAATTGCCGCTGGCGCAGATTATGCCGAAATAACTGGAGTTGATGTGGAAGAAGAGAAGTGGAATATTGAAAATGCCCGCCCTTCCCTAAGCAGCAACAGGGAGAAAGGGATTGCCGTGCGTCTGCTGGCAGCGGGCCGGTGGGGGTTTGCCGCTGCCCCTGCTACCAACAAGCTCGCCGTCAATCGCCTGGTGAAGGCAGCTATGGCAGGGGCAAATGTCCGCCCTGCCTTGCCGCATCCCGTCGAACTCAGCACCGTCTTTCCTGCCGTGGGCAGCTGGACATGTCCCTGCCAGGAGGATCCTTTTGCCATTCCCCGCTCTCAGCTTCTGGAGTTGCTCCGGGAAACTGATGGCACCATGGCAATAGGGGGCATTGAACTGCGGCGGACATGGCTGCACTTCCGCAGGGAACACCGTCATTATCTTAACAGCGAAGGCAGCGCAAATCAGCAAGCCTTCACTCTGTCCGGAGGAGGCATTTCTGCCCTGGCCTTTGGGGAGGGAGAAATCCAGCAGCGGAGTTGGCCTTCTCCCCAGGGAAGCTATGCCGGACGGGGTTACGAATATATTAAGGAACTGGACCTGCCGGGGCACGGCAGGCAAATGGCCGAGGAGGCCATCGCTTTGACGAAGGCCCCTGCTTGTCCTCAGGAGGTCATGGACGTCATCCTCCTGGGCCCCATGCTGGCCGCTCAAATTCACTACACCCTTGGCCGCCGCCTGCAACTGGGCATGCCTGAATCGACGTATTCTTCCCAGTTGAGGCTGAGCTCCCAGGCTGTGTCCCTGGACGCCGATGCTTCCCTGCCTGGCGGCGCCGGCAGTTTCGGATTTGATGCCGAGGGGGTCAAAGCCCAGACTTTCCCTTTGCTTGAAAAGGGCAGGGTAGTCAATTACTTTACCGGCAGGGAGACGGCTGCTGCCACGGGGAGATTCAGCAGCGGATGCATGCGTTCTCCCTCCTGGTCTTCGCCTCCCCTCCCCTGGATGACCAATGTCATCCTGCGTCCAGGGGCCTGCAGCCTGGCTGACCTGGCAGGGGGCATTAAGCGGGGAATACTCCTGGACACCCCCCGCTCCTTCACTGTGAACCCGCTGGGCAGCGGTTTTGCAGCCCAGGCTGAAATCGGCTGGATGATTGAAGGGGGATTAATAACCCAGATGGTGAAAAACCCCTTTTACCGGGGCAATGCCAAAGCTTTTTGGAGCGGTTGCGATGCGGCAGCTGCTACCGCCCATCAAAGGAACCTGGGAATAATGGACAACGGTATTGCCGCAGGCCATTCGGTGGTGCCTGTGCGCATACGCGGCGTGAGGGTAGGTGACAGGCCATGACGGAGAAGAACAAGTTGCTGACCGTCCTGGAAAAGGTCCTGCCCAAGGACATTCCGGCAGAAATAGCGGTCCTCACCCACAGCCGGGAGGCTTCCTGGCTTCGCCGCAACTCTTTGGTTCAAGGGAGCCGGGTTGACAACGTCACAGTCCGGGTCCGCGTCGAGAAAAGGGGCCGGGTAGGGGAGGGGACCACCAATGTCTTCAATCTGCCCTCCCTGCGCCAAACAGTGAAACAGGCCCGCAACCATGCGTACAAGCAGGGGCCCTTAGTATTAAGTGACAGCAAGGGCTGCCGGGAGGTGTCTTTGGCCCCGGCGGCAACACTGGAACAAAATCCCCAGGACCGGGAGAATCTGCTCAGTGAGATAAGGAGCCTGGCAGGCAGGGCCAACCTGGTTGTTGACGGCAGCCTGACTTCCCATGTTGCCGAAATTGCCTTCGTCAACTCCCTGGGGGTTGCAGCATATACCAAGGCTGCTCTGGCTGAATTTGAGCTGTCTGCAGCTAATGCCGCAGGCCCTGGCCGCGGCTGGGGTTATTGTTGCCACCCCGACGCAGAAATGCTGGATGTCATGGGCACTTTTCTTATTGCCGCCGCCAAATGCCAGAGTTCAGACAGGCAGCAGCCGCTGCCGGCGGGAGAATATACTGTCATCTTAGAACCTGCGGCTGTGGCAGGGCTGATGGAAGCAGCCGCCGCAATCTTCTTTGACGGCAAGGCCTTTATCCAGCAGCGAACCCCCTTTGCCCGACTGGGGGAAAAGCTCTTTTCAGAACAGCTGACTGTCTGGGACGACAGTCTCGATCCCCGGGGGCTGCAGTTGCCCTTTGATTTTGAGGGGACGCCAAAACAGAGGTTTAGCCTGGTCAATCGCGGTATCATTCAGGGAGTATGTCTGGATAACGGAAGTGCTGCGGCGCTAAATACCGTCTCCACGGGTCACGGCCCGCCGCCGGGCATTGCTGCCCCCCGGCCAGGCCATTTGGTGGTGGAGGCCGGCAATGCCATGCTGGATGACATGATTGCCAGCACCCGGCGGGGAATCCTGGTCTCGCGCTTCCATGGCCTCTCGGTACTGGACTCCCGGGAAGCTGTAATCACCGGCACCACTGCGGGAGGCACTCTGCTGGTGGAAGACGGCAAGCTTACCGCTGCCCTCCCCGACCTGCGCTTTGTGCAAAACCTTGCCGAGGCCTTTAACAACATAGAAATGACCGGAGACGAGGTGAAGCTCTTTGGGGGGCTGTGGAGCAGTTTTCTGGTGCCGGCATTGAAACTCAATAAATTCACATTTCTTGCCGGCAATACCGGACAGGTGTGAGGAGGGTGAGTATGCTTGATAAACTGCAAGAGTTGTTGAAGCCATCACCTGTGGTCGTTATCGATATCGCAATTGTCCTCTACTTGCTGTATCGTCTGTACATCCTGATTCGGGGCACCAGGGCAGTCCAGCTCCTCAAGGGCCTGGTGATTTTAGTCTTCGCCAACCTCCTCAGCCAGCTCATCGGCCTCACCGTTACCAATTGGCTGCTGGAGCAAATACTCACTGTGGGGATTGTCGCCCTGCCGATTATATTTTATCCGGAGTTACGCAAGGCCCTTGAGCACCTTGGGAGAGGCAGCTTCTTTACTAAGCCCACCTTCCTCACTGGGGACGAGCGCATTGAGGCAGCAGATGAATTAGTTACCGCCTTGGTGCAGTTGTCTGCTCGCAGGATTGGCGCCCTGGTGGTGTGGGAACAGGAAACCGGCCTCAAGGATTGGTCGGAAACGGGGGTAAATATCGACGCCGTCCTTACTTCCGAACTGGTCCTCAGTATCTTTGAGCCCAGTACTCCCCTTCACGATGGAGCCGTCATCTTGAGAGGGAATCGGGTGCGGGCCGCCAGTTGCTACCTGCCCCTCTCCGACAGCCCGGAGCTCAAGGTTGGTCTCGGCACCAGGCATCGGGCCGGGGTGGGCATCACCGAGCAGTCCGATGCAATAGCGATCATTGTCTCCGAGGAGACCGGTGCCATCTCCCTCGCCCATGAGGGGAAACTCACACGCTACTTAGATGAAAAGACCTTGCGGGACTGGCTGGAAACTAATCTTCATCGCCGTCCGCCGGACAATCTCTTTCGGCGGATGCAACATAACGGGAAGGATTGAAGTCAATGGCAAGACTTTTTGGCACCGATGGAATTCGGGGCAAAGCAAACGTTGTGCTGACGCCGGAACTGGCCTTTAAAATCGGGCGGGCAGCCGCCTCCCGCCTGGGGGAAAAAGGGGGAGCATTCCTCATCGGCCGTGACCCTCGTCTTTCCGGCGCAATGCTGGAAGGGGCACTGGCCAGCGGCATCGCCTCAGTGGGTATGGACGTCTTTTTGACGGGGATTGTCACCACCCCCGGCCTCGCCTGGCTCACCAAGGAGACAGGTGCTGCGGCGGGGGCAATGATTTCCGCTTCCCACAATCCCATGGAGGACAACGGCATAAAATTTTTCAACTCCCAGGGCTTTAAACTGGAGGATGCCGAGGAACTGGCCATAGAAGAGCTCTATTTTCAGGACACTGATGATTTGCCGCGTCCCACAGGGGAGAATGTGGGCAGAATTATCCGCCGGGAAGAGCTCGTCCAAACTTATTGTGACTATCTACTCTCTACCATTGATGTCAGTCTCAAGGGGCTGAAAATCGTGGTGGACTGCGCCAACGGTTCTGCCTCCGGCATTGCCCCCAAGGTCTTTGCCGCCGCCGGCGCCCAGGTAGAGGCAATCCACTCCGACCCGGATGGCATTAATATCAACCGCAACTGCGGTTCAACCCACCTCGAAGCCCTGGCAGCTGCCGTAAAGGCAAAAGGGGCAGATGCAGGGCTTGCCCTGGATGGCGACGCCGACCGCCTCATTGCTGTGGATGCCCGGGGTGAGATTGTAGACGGCGACAAAATCATGTTAATATGTGCCAAGTCCCTGAAAGAACAGGGCAGGCTTGCCAAGGACACCTTGGTAATAACAGTGATGAGCAATTTAGGTTTGCGCCTTGCCGCAAAAGACCTGGGGGTTAAGACTGTTGCCACCAAGGTTGGAGACCGCTATGTCCTGGAGGAAATGTTGCGGGAAGGGTGTACCCTTGGCGGCGAACAATCAGGACATATTATCTTCCGCCAGTTCGCCACCACCGGTGACGGACTCCTCAGCGCCCTGCAGCTGTTGCAGATAATGGTGCAAGAGGGTAAGAGCCTTGAGGAGTTGGCTGAAGTCATGGAGTACCTGCCCCAGGTCCTCATCAATGTCCCCGTGGCCAGCAAAGAGGGGTGGCAGGAGAATGAGTTCATTGCCGCCAAAATTGCCTGGGCAGAAGCAGAGCTCCAGGGCCAGGGCAGGGTGCTGGTGCGTCCCTCAGGGACGGAGCCTCTCATCCGGGTAATGCTGGAAGGTCCCCGGGAGTCTCAGCTCCAGGAGCTGGCCCAGGCCATTGCCGATGTTATAAAAGCTCAGCTGGGATAATATCAATACTGAAACAGGGCTGTCGGAGGACAGCCCTGTAATAATGAGGGGGGGATTATTGCTGCCAGCGAATAAAGAGCTTCTCCAGCAGCACAACAGCCAGGTACATTATTGCGGCAGCTGCTCCCAGAATGATGACGCTGGTCATCACCAGGTTGAGGCGGAAGACCTGGCCTCCGTAGACAGCCAGGTAGCCCAGGCCTGCCTTTGATACCAGGAACTCGCCCACTATTACCCCAACCCAGGACAGGCCGACATTGATTTTCAGGGCAGATATGATGGTGGGCACACTGCCGGGGAGCACTGCCTTTTGCAATATCTGCCCCTTGCTGGCGCCAAAGGTCTTTAACAGCTTAATGCGGTCGGGGTCCACCTGGCTAAAACCCGCATACACCCCTAAGATCGTTACCACCACTGATACCAGGAGGGCCATGACGATTATGGCGGAAACGCCGCTGCCCATCCAGACGATGATGATTGGCCCCAGGGCTACCTTGGGCAAACTGTTGAGGACTACCAGGTACGGCTCCAGCACCTTGGCCAGTGGCTCCGACCACCAGAGGATAATGGCGATTATTGTCCCCAGAATTGTACCCAGGGTAAAGCCTACAACGGTCTCCCATACAGTTACCCCAATGTGGCGAAAGAGGTCGCCGCTGTTATAAAGGTTGACTATGGTCTTGATGATTCCCGAAGGCTGGCTGGTAATAAAGGGGTTGATCCAGCCTGCGCTGGCAGCTAATTCCCATATCCCCAACAGCGCAACCAGCAGCAGAACCTGACTGAGGAAAATCTCTCGCTTGTGGCGGCGCAGTTTCCTGAGATATGCCGCCTGCTCGGGAGAAATCGCCTGTTGGCTATTGGACATGGATATCCAGCTCCTTCCATATCAGGTTAAAGTAATCCCTGAATTCAGGAGCTTCCCGGCACTTAATAGGCGTGCGCTCCTGGCAGGTCAGGACTATCTTGTGAATGCTCTTGATGGTTCCCGGCCTCTTGGTGAGCACCACCACATCGTCCGCCATGCTTATTGCCTCCGAGATGTCGTGGGTGACCAGAATGGCTGTCTTGCCTTCCCTGCAGATGATTTTCTTCACTTCGTCGGAGACCACCAGCCTGGTCTGATAATCCAGGGCAGAAAATGCTTCATCCAAGAGGAGGATTTCGGGATCGATGGCCAGGGTGCGGATGAGGGCAGCCCGCTGGCGCATGCCCCCCGACAACTGACTGGGAAAGGCGTTTCTGAATTCCCACAGGCCGTACCGCTCCAACAGTTGTCGCACTGACCTCCTGGTTTCCGCTGTCAGCTTGTTTTGCACTTCCAGACCGAGGATTACATTCCTCCAGATGCTGCGCCATTCAAAGAGCTGATCCGTTTGCGGCATGTATCCTACTGATGTGCTAACCCCCTCAACGGGGCGGCCATTGATAACCACCTCGCCTTGAGTAGGTTTAAGCAGCCCGGCGATTACATTGAGCAGGGTGGATTTTCCGCAGCCGCTGGGACCGACAATGCTGATAAACTGTCCCTGATACACGTCGAGAGAAATGTTCTCCAGGGCAGTTGTCTCTCCTTCGGGACTGTGGTATTTGACGACGATATCTTTGACTTGAACTAATGGTTGCTCCACGGGTCAGCCCCCTCTCGCTGTTACTCGTTGCCTGCTATGGCCTTTTCGGCAAATTCATTAGTGACCAGCTTGGCAAAGGGTGCCCTGGTTTCCAGTTCCCCCGCCAGCTCCATTACGTCCTGCAAGAGTTCAAAGGCCTCTTGCTTGAAGATGGGATCTGTTCTCCAAGCGTCGATTTCCTTGTAGCGGGCAGCAACTAAGGTCAGGGTTTCGAGATCAGAGTCCGGGAAAGAAGGCTGAATTACTTCTGCTATCTCTTCGGGAGTGTGCTCTGCCACCCAGACCTGCCCCCTGTAAATGGCATTGGTAAAGGCCTGGATGATATCCGGGTTCTTCTCAATATAGCTCTTTGTAGCAGAGAAAGCCGTATAGGGGATTTCTCCGCTGTCCGCCCCCACTGAGGCTACTACATATCCTTCCCCGGCAAGTTCCAGGGTGGTTGCTACCGGTTCAAACAGGGTGACAAAATCTCCTTCCCCGCCGGTAAAAGCGCCCCCCATCAGGGCAAACTGAATATGAGTGAGGACCTCAACATCTTTACCGGGAATCAGTCCCTGCTTTTTGAGGACATATTCCAGGGTCATCAGGGGCACCCCCCCGGGCCTGCCGCCGATAATCGATTTGCCCCGCACATCTTCCCAGGTAAAGTCCGGCATTGGCTCTCTGGCAACTAAAAAGGACCCGTCCCGCTGGGTGAGCTGAGCGAAATTAATTACGTAGTCAGCCTGTCCTTGATTGTACACGTAGATAGAGGCCTCCGGCCCCATAAAGCCGATATCTGCCTGCCCTGACAAGAGGGCCGTCATTACATGATCCGCCCCCTGGCCGGTGGCGAAATCCAGGTCCAGTCCCTCCTCGGCAAAGAACCCGAGATTGACGGCTACATACAGGGGCGAATAGAATACTGAATGGGTTACTTCATTTAAGCGCACTTTCGCCAGGTCACTCTGCTCCTTCTTGCAGCCGGGGACTGCCAGGGCCAGGGCTAACACTACCGTCAACAGCAGGAGGACATACCTTTTCCTCTTTCTTGCCATACTATTGCCTCCCCGAATATTTTGGTTCAATATATAGTATTGAAGGGCGCGGCAAATGTGTGCAAAGGTAATGGGTAGAATACCTCCACCTGCAGAAGCCGGGAGAAGGATTATCATTTCCTGTGCCGGAGCAGGTATTTC
>Ga0208564_1003071_pt1 | contig 12521 bp, 11 predicted proteins | sample AD_UKC073_MetaG_FD_184439 | JGI IMG/M metagenome (GOLD analysis project Ga0208564, IMG submission 184439) | Active sludge microbial communities of municipal wastewater-treating anaerobic digesters from USA - AD_UKC073_MetaG (SPAdes) (version 2) | ecosystem: Engineered > Bioreactor > Anaerobic >... | reverse complement strand
CTGAATGGGCGCATCGAAGTTTGGCCGATGTGGAAAGCGGAGCTGCTTCTAGACATATAGGAGCGGCTTAAATTTTTGGGTGTGCTGGTGCCTGGCTCGGACGGGCGACCAGCGGGGCAACACGGCATGATGGCTTAGGTGGGCGAGCCGTGTAAATTTATGTTTAGGAAGCAAGCGTGAAGTAGAGTAGATGGTTGGCTGGTGATTGCATGACCGAAGCTGAGAAGATACACCGAAAATTTAAGATGGATCCATACTTCTATTCACAGACCCTGCTGAAGATCAAGGATAAGCAAGGCAATTTGACCCAGCTTAGATACAATTCACCGCAAAAGAAGTTGGAGCGTATATACAGGGATCTTGTGTGGAAACACAACAAGCCTGTTCGACTGATTGTCCTCAAAGCACGCCAGCAAGGTGTGTCAACGTGGACGCAAAGCCATATGTTTCACGGCATCGTCAACTTTCCAAACACGCACGCATTGACGATTGCTCACGACGATGATTCGACAACCAACTTGTTTAGGATGTCGCAGCTTTTTTATGACGAGCTTCCGAAGGCAATTGAGTTCCCAGACGGAAGCGCAATCGCAATCAAGCCTGACAAGAAGCACTCAAACAGATATGAGCTGTCGTTTAAGGACAACAGATCGCAGCTTAGGATTCAGACTGCCGGATCGAAAACGGCAGGGCGTTCTCAAACATTGAGATACCTGCACTGTTCAGAGGTTGCGTTCTGGCCGAATCCTGAAGAAACGATGGGTGGGTTGATGCAAGCTCTGGCAGACACACCCGGAACATTTGCCGTGATAGAATCAACCGCCAATGGTGTGGGCGGTTATTTTTATAATATGTGGCAGGCGGCAAAGGCAGGCAAAAACGAGTGGGTTCCGGTGTTCATAGCATGGTTTGAATCACCAGAATACACAAAGCCATTTGAATCAGAGGAACAGAAACAGGCGTTTATTGCCACGATGGACAATGAAGAAAAGTTGCTGCAGAAGGAGTACAACCTTACTCTTGAACAGCTTAACTGGCGTAGGTGGACGATAGAGAACAAGTGTAACGGAGATGTGGAATATTTCCGTCAAGAGTATCCTGCCAACGATGCCGAGGCGTTTCTGGTGTCTGGCAGACCATTCTTCAACCGTGACATTCTGATTGATGTGTCCAAGACTGTACGCCCTGGTGTCAGAGGTAATCTTGAGTGGGCTAACAAAGCCAAGACTTCGGTGAAATTTGTGCTTGACAGAAACGGCTATGTGGAGTTTTGGAAAGCTCCCGATGAAAAGAAGGGCTGTTATGCAATAGGTGCTGACGTTGCGGAAGGGTTGAAAGATGGTGACTACTCTGCAGCCGAAGTGATTGACAGGGATACTGGCGAGCAAGTTGCAGAGTGGCACGGGCACATTGATCCAGACCTGTTCGGTGAGGAACTTGTCAAGCTGGCTGTGTTCTACAACAGAGCGTGGCTCGGCATTGAGGCTAATAATCATGGTCTGACAACAATCAAGTCTGCTGTCAGATTAAAGTATAACAGGCTGTATCAAAGACAGACTGATTTTGACAAGCGTCATGAAGAACAGACCAAGAGGATCGGCTGGAAAACCACAAGCGTCACAAGACCACTGATGCTGGACGATCTGGCGAAGGCGATCAGGGAAAAGAGCATCAAGATCAATTCCGGCAGGTTGATTGGCGAATGTCTATCGTTTGTCCGCAACAAGAAGGGCAAGCCGGAGGCTGAACACGGCTGTCACGATGACACGGTGATGGCTGCTGGGATCGCATTGCAGGTGCACAAGACGTGCCCGATGTCCAGGCCGATAAGCAGGCAGGAGGTTCGCCGCCGAATGGAAAGGAGAGAGCAACTGATTCAACCAAGTGTAAGCTCCATCACAGGATACTGATGGGGTTTGTTTGTTTTACGAACAAAAAGGTGGGATTTAATGGACTGGTTTGAAAGAGCGAAGGAGCTTAAAGCGCAGGGGTACAGCTATCGTGAGATCGGCGAAATGCTAGGTAAAGCTCGCCAAACCGTTAAAAACCGCTTTTATCAGGCAAGCAATAAGCTGGAAGGCAAAGAGGAACGCAAGCCAAGGGTAGCTGATTACGGCGAAAGTTACGAGATTATATCCGGGCAACGGACAATCACCGTAACCAAAGAAAAACTTCGCAAGCTGAAACAACTTTATTGCGAACAAAAGCTAACTATCAATGCTGTTTGCAGGGAGTTGAACATATCCCGCCCTGATTTCAACCTAATAAAGACGGCTTTTGGCATCACTAAAGACGACGTACCGTACATTGACGAGGATCTGTTCGATAACGACATAGACAGCCTGGTTGAAGAAACCTTGGAGCGGAGAAAGCAGCAATATTTTCTAAAGCTCCAGCAGAAAGAAATCCAGGCGCTTAAAAACGAGGTCAACAAATATCGGACTAAAGACTATTGGATTGATAAGATCCACGGGCTGGTAACCGAATACGAATCACAGTTTGAAAGGCCACACGTTCCGTATAGGCCGCCTGTTAAATCAGGTTTGATGCTGGAAGTGCCGATAGTGGATCTCCATGTGGCAAAGCTGGCATGGGCACCTGAAACTGGTGAGGACTACGACAGCAAGATTGCCTACAAGCGGTTTATGTCTGTTATCAACGATGTTCTTGAACGGTCTAAGAAGTATGAGTTTGAGAAGGTTATCTTTCCTATCGGCAACGACTTCCTTAATTTCGACTCGATAAGCGGTGAAACAACAATGGGAACAAAGCAAGATTGCGACAGCCGCTGGGCTAAGATGTATGTCACAGGAAAGCAGATGCTGATTGAGGCGATTGAACTATTGTCGCAGATAGCACCTATAACTGTGTTCCACATCCCAGGGAATCACGACTTTGCTACTTCGTTCTATTTAATTGACACGCTGTATTCGTGGTTCAGGAATGACGAGAATGTGACCGTTGACGCAAGTCCAAAGAGCCGTAAATACGTTGAATTTGGCAAATGCCTAATAGGTTTCACCCACGGCGACAAAGAAAAGAAGCGGATCTTCGGCAATATGCAGGTGGAAGTGCCGGAAGCATGGGGAAGGACGCTATACCGTGAATGGCATTTGGGACACATTCACTCAGAACAGGTAAAGGAAGAACATGGAATCAAGGTTAGGAATCTGTCCAGCGTTGTTGGAACAGACGCATGGCACTTTGAATCAGGCTTTGTAGGTGCTATTGCTGTTTCGCAGTCCTTTGTGTGGGACAAGGAGCGTGGGCTAAGGGAGATTTGGTATTCGGCAGTTAGCTGATTGGGGGTTCGAACCGTGCCTTATAAATCAGGGCGTCAACGACGTTACTTCAATGCTAACCGCAAAAAGCTGAAACGGCAAGGCGTTGATGTCGATGAGTGGAACGAGAAATCGAAAGGCAGAAAGCTGCCTGAGAAGGCAAAGAAAAAGAGGAAGTGATTAGGCTTAAATCCCAACATGAAGGGGTTATTTTTATGCACAGGAGGCGGTTTCGCAAATGGTTGAAGAACTTGTGCAATTGTTACAGCAATTGAATAATACGGAATCCGACGAGCTTATGCCGGATCTGATGACCGAAGAAGCCCCTCCAGACCAGGATGAGCTTACAAGCGAACTGATGGCACGATTCAAATATGCCGAAAACTGGCGCAAGCAGTACGACGAGCGTGCTATCGATTGGTACAAGCTGTATGTCGGTTACGTTGAGAAAAAGACACCAGGCCGCAGCAATCTGCACATCCCACGGACATACGAGGAAATCGATGCGCTTAGGGCTAGGTTTGTCAAGTCTTTTGTGGCACAGCGCCCTTATGTTGACTTCATTCCACGGATAAGCCCAAGCATGAATCCAGAAGATATAGCGGATTTGGAGCGTAGGGCAGAAATTGCGTCACGGCTTGTTGACTATCAGCTTGACCTGAACAACTTCACAGCCGTGTTCTATGATTTCGTGACGAGCGTGCTGGTGTTTCCGGCAGGTATTATGGGTGTTGGCTGGCGGTACGAGGAAAAGAAAGTTACTCGCAAGGAGCCGATTCAGATACCTGTTATCAATCCAATGACGGGTTTGCCGGAGATTGATTGGAACAAAACACGTCCTTTGATTAATCCGCAGACAGGACAGCCGTTTATCGATCCACGGACAATGCAGCCTATTCCCGACCCACGTGGGAAGATTCATTTTGTGCTGCAGACTGTCGGTGAGCGAATTGTCCAGCGCCCGGAAGTCACATATGACGACAATGAGATTGTCAACATCGACTACTTCGACTTCTTCCCCGATCCAAGCGGAAGGGACATTGATAGCTGCCGTTTTGTGTTCCACCGTGAACGGTTGACACGGGATCAGATTGAACAGAAACTGCAGAAACTCAACGAAGCAGGTTTTGGGTACGTTTATCCGATAGATTGGGACGAGCTTGATAATGCTGGTGACGAAGAAGAAGGAAGGTTCGAGCGTATTTCCAGCGTTGGATTGTTCCCAGAAACATCCGATGGCAACTTCAACGACAAGTCTAAGAAATTATACAGTGTTCTCAATTATTGGGAGGACACAAAATACGGGCTAATCGTCAACTCGAAACTGGTGTATTGGGGATCGAATCTATATTGGCGGCACTCGAAGAAGCCGTTTGTCGTCAGGAGCTTTGAACCATTGCCTGGCGAATTCTACGGCTTGAGTGCAGTACAGATCATCGAACACCTGCAACACGAGCTTAACACTCACCGGAATCAGAGGATCGATAACGTATCTTTAATTCTCAATCGTATGTTCAAAGCAAGACGTGATGCCGATCTAGATCCGGCTGAACTCGTTAGCAGACCACACGGGGTAATCTGGGTTGAACAAATGGATGATATTGACCCGATAATATTCCCTGACGTTACTGCTTCCAGCTACACCGAGGAAGGAATCCTGAAGCAAGACATGGAGAACGCTTTAGCTGTTCCTTCGGTTGTCAGAGGTGTTGATTCGGCAAGGCGTGAAACGGCTACGGAGGTTGTCACAAAGACTTCAAACGCAAGCCTGCGGTTTGATGTGAAGATCATGCTGTTTGAGGCGCTTGGGTTCAAACGGCTTGCCATGCTGATGGATCTCAACAACCAGCAATTCATTGACGGCACACGGTTGATTAGGCTTGTCGGTGAAGATGGTGTCGAGGAATGGCGGCAGATCAATCAGTGGGAGATTATCGGTGAGTTTGACTACAGACCTGCTGGATCTAACGTTGATCCTGCGGCAAACAAGGAAGTCCGCAGACAGCAGCTGCTGAATCTGTATCAAATTCAAAAAGCGGCACCTTCGCCGTATATCAAAGAAGAAGAGCTTGTTAAGGCCCTCATTCATTCGTTCGATCTAAGGACACCAGAAAAGTTCTTGCGGACGGATGAAGAAGTGCAGGCGATGCAGATGCAACAGCTTCAGCAGATGATGGCTATGCAGCAGATGGCTCAGGCACGGCAGATGGCGCAGGCTCAGCAGATCCAACAGCAAGAGGATCAACCGCAGATACCACCGCCGATTCAGGGGCAGGGCGTTCCACACCCGGAAGAAAAACCGTCACCTAAACAGGCGATGATGTTACAGCAAATGTTGGGAGGGGGAGTATGGTAATGTGAGAAGGACGGAAGATTGGGAATCCAAAGCTGTGTATTCGATTCTTGGAAGTCCTGGATGGAAGGTGATAGATGACTGTATCAGAAAAGAAATTGACGTCAAAACCAAAGAGCTGGTCAACAAAGATTCGATGAACGTTGCAGACTACGCAAGGCTGCAAGGGGAGATCAGGACGTTGGCTGGCTTTTTGAATTGGATCAAGGAAAGAGAAAAGCAGGCATTAGAAAGTCAAAACTAGCAAAAGGAGATGTTAAATTATGCATGGAATTTTCGGCCCCAGCGTTGATACCGGGCAATCTTCCCCTGATGTGGACGAGATCTTTGGCCTGAATTCTGGTGCTCCGAATGACGGCAAGGTGATCGATCCAGCTGAAGGACAAGGAGATCCGGACAATGTTGATGACACACCAAGCCCACCGGATGATGAGGCTGGTGGACAACTTGGAGATGAGCCGAGTGATGATACACAACAGCCAACAGACCAGAACAAGCATGAACGCCGCCCGTGGTATGTTGGAAAGAACGGTCAACTGCTCGGCAAGTTCAAGAACGAAGATGCTCTTGAACAAGCGTATATCGAATTGATGGAGAACAAGCTGGGCAGGAGCGTTGACGGGATTGAGTTTAGCTCGGTTGAACAACTTGCTGATGCTTACACGAAAGCTGAAAAGGAATTCTATTCAAAGGCAAGCAAGCAGAAGACAACTGGCGACAACGCTGCCGACAAGCAGAGCCGACAGCCTGCTGAAAATGACGAGTTAACTAAGTTACAGCAGACGGTACAGCAACAGCAAGCTCAACTGCAGCAAGCTGCCCTTGCGATCCAACGGCTGCTGTGGCAGGCTGAACAGCAACAGCAATTGCAGCAACAACCGAACCCACAACTACAATTACAACAAGCTGTCACCCAACAGCAGATCCAGCGGCAGATTCAGCAACAGTACAAACCAGAAGAACTCCTTGACGAACTCTACAATGATCCAGCAAGTGTGATTCAGAAGGTTGTCAACCCAATCATTGAGCAGAAAGCGCAAGAACTGCAGAGGTTGTACCAACAACAATACCAGTGGGTGACGCAACAGCTAACACCTGTTCAGGCATTGATGGCGCAGATGCAGAGGGCAAGCATTGTGCAACAGCAGTTAGCCAATATCCAGAACAAGTATCCAGACTTCAATGATTTGGAACCTGAGATTCAGGCTGAATTGAAGAACAACCCACAGGCGTTGCGGACAATTCAGATGAATCCAGGAACCGCCGAAATGTTTATCGAAGCAGCTTACAACAAAGTTAAGGCTAACAAACTTCTGCAACAGTCACTGCAGGCGCAACAACAAAATGTGCAGGCGCAGCAAGAACAGCAGAAGCGTGTGCTTAAAGCTCAAAAGGAAGCGTCAAGGATTCAGACTGGTGAGTCTAAACGTGTTCTCAGGAGGCCATCTCCTGAAGAGCAGGAGATTGCTGACATCTTTGGGCTAGGAACAAAGAAGAAAGGCATATTTGGGTAGGAAACACTCTAAGGGACAAAGCAGAACAGCTCAACCCTTCGGGTGTTTTTTCTATGCCTTTTCAACAAAAAGGAGGGCACAGAAAAACATTCGGAGGTGTTAACTATGCCTTTACTTCAAGACATTGACAGGGTGTCAACCCCGAGAAGCAACAGCCCTGTGACTACATTCCGCAAAGATCGTGAGAGAAGGGAACTAAACGTTTCTAAGGTTATCAAGGATCTTTTTCCCGACGAAACACCGTTCCTTGCGATCACGAACGAGGTTGCGAAAGAGATGATCACCAGCCAGGAGATCATCTGGTATGATCAAAAGCCTGGCGATTGGTGGACACAGGCTCCATCTGGCGCCGATGGCACAGCCGATGAGATTACTGTCAATGATTCGTCAATCTTCAGGCCGCGTGATCTGGTAAAGGTCACAGCAACCGGCGAAGTCTTGCTGGTGAACAGCATTAACGAAACATCAGGATCCAATACCATCACTGTCACCCGTGGTTATGCCGGCACCACTGCGAAAAATATTCTTGAAGGCGGCTGGTTGATGCGGATTGGCAATGCCATGGAACAGTTCTCCCGTGCTCCCGAGGAAAAGATCGTGCAACCAGTAAGGCAGTTCAACTATACGCAGATCTTCCGTACTCCCTTCAGTGAATCCGAAACATCGTCACGTGAGGGTGTCAAGACCAAAGAAAACGAGCGCAAGCGTCTTGCTCGGCTGAAACTGAAGGAGCACGTTTGGGACATTGAGAGAGCATTGATCTTCGGCGAACGGTTCTTGGATACGGCAGGACAACGTTCAACTATGGGTGGTTTCCTGTATTTCCTGCGTGACCGTGTTGTTGACGCACAGGATAAATTCTCCGAAGAATTCTTCGATGAATTCCTTGAAGAAGCGTTCTCCTATGGAGCCAAGAAGAAACTGTTCGTGTGTTCCCGCAGGCTGGTCACTTTGATTTCCAGCTTTGCCAAAGATAGGATCGAAACCATGCCAGAACAAGAAACCTACGGTATTAGGCTGAAGAAGTATATTCATCCGCATGGCGACTTGATCCTTGCTCCTTCTTATGTGTTCGAGAAGTATTACGATTATACCGGTGTTGTTGTCGATGTTGACAACGTGAAGTACAAGGTATTTCGTGACACCACTCTCGTCAAGAACATCCAGCTTCCTGACGAAGATGGTTGGCGTGATGAGTATAAGACCGAGGCCACCTTGGAAGTCAGGCTGCCTCAGACCCACACCGTGTTGGTAAATGCCAGCACAAAGAGTCTGAGTAGCTGATAACAAGGAGGAATAGGTTAAGCATGCGAATTCAAGCAGGTGGGGTTTATGCCCTGCCTGCTTGTTTTCAAACCAACAGGAGGATGAAAAACTGTGAATGAAGTTAGTGGAATCAAAACCTATCTTTCGGCTCGCCAATCACTAATAATCTATGGCGGCAATAGGTATGGGATGATCAGGTTTGTCAACGGCAGATACGTCACCGATGACCCAGGTATTCAGAGTATCATTGAGAACTCTCGGTGGTTCAAGAACAAAGAGATCATCGTTGAGGGGCATGGGTTTCTGGCTGGCAAACAAGCACAAAACGAACGGCGCGAACGTTCCGACGAGGTTGAATCGTTGAAGAAAGAGATAGCTGAATTGAAGGCTATCCTTGCCAAAAAGCAGGAGAATCCTGATGAGGATATTTACCATGACAGCACTAGCTACGAAGAACCGCAGGAGAAGAAGTTCATCTGCGATGTATGCGGAAAGGAATTCGAGAATCAGAACCAACTGAATGGTCACAGAACCGTACACATTCGTATGGGCGAGATTCCGAAAAAGGGCGAAGAAGAATAGGCAAAAGAGGGGGGCGACCCCCGCTTTTCTTTTTAGGCGGTCCGTGGTAGATCGCCTCTTTTGTTTCATAGCACTCCCAAGGAGGGCTGAACATGGAAGGGACTTATTTTAAAGAACGTGTTGAAGATTACCTGAACACAACGCTTGAGGAACAAGAGGTTGTAGATGCCATCAACGATTGCCTTTTTGCGATTGGCGATAGGGCGTTGAATTACAGCGAAATAACTATTTTGGTTGACGATTCCAATGTCGGCAAATGGATCAAGCCGGAGGAAAGCGTTACTGCAATCATACGGGCATTTGATGACAACGGCAGGGAAACTAACAAGTGGTCAACAAGGGCTGCGGAATTCAAATTTGACGAGGAAGGCACATACAAGGTCGAAGTCAGGCTGATGCCCGAACCCATATCAAGCATTAGCGATGAGGTCGATATTCACCCGCTGTTTAATCATGCCATTCTATGCTATCTGAAGGGATACTTCAAGCTGAGGGATGACGATTCCAGCATTGACGGCCAGAGATTGATGCAGGAGTGGCAAACGTGGCTGGAATGGGCGTATCAGACTTTGAAGAAGGCCAGAACGAACGAGTAACAATCAGGAAGGAGGATTCCTCCTATGGCAATGACTGGTAAGGACGTTCAAAAGGCAGCCGAGAGTTTCATCGGTGATTCTATTAACGACAGCGTGGCTTTGGCGGCTGTCAACAAGGCTTTGAGAACAATTTCCGATCTCGGATTGGTATATGATTCCATGACGGTTGAAGTAAAGTCACGGAACGAGTGGCACGATCTTCCCTCTTACTACACTGGTGTGATCAAGGTGGAGCGAGAGGATGATGGTGAGCCGTACAACGACTGCGAGGATATGGGCGGGAGGATCCGGTTCAGGGATCCAGGCACATACATTGTCTACTATCGGAAGATTCCTATGCTGTTGGAGAGTTTATCCGATGAGCTTGTGATAAATGAGGGGTTCTACAACACCATTGAAAACTTCGTTATCCAGTATGCTCTGCGGTCAAAGAGCAAGGAACCTGCGGATAAGATCAATACCAATTTGCTGCAGGATTTCGAGAAGGAGCTTATCAAGACGCACGGATATTTGCGCAAGCGCAGGTATCCCAAGAAGGTGAAGGTGATCCGCCATGCCTGATAATAACGCCATCTTCACAGACGACAGGAAACAGCAGGTGGTGTTCAACGACTTTCGTGGCGGCCTTAATGTTGATGTTGCTGTGGATCACCTTGGGGCTAACGAACTTGCCACGGCAATCAATGTGGATTTCTCGGAACGTGGGAGCATCAAGAAACGGCGCGGCACTGTCAAGCTCAATGCAGAGCCTTATGTTGGTGACGTTACACAGATATTCGAGTGGAACCGTGCCGACGGAACTTCTACGCTGTTTGCCGTGATTGGCAAGGAACTGCATGAGATTGATGGTGAAGGCAACAAGTATGCCAAGATAGCCGATGTTGCAAGCGACAGGATCGGCTATTTCTTTTTACGTGATGTGATGTATTTCGTTGACGGTGAGAGCTTCAAGTCGTATGACGGGACGCAGGTTAAGGACGTTGTGGTGAACGACATTACCTTCACCGTTATTCCCGGTGAGGGCAATGTATCTCCTGGGACGTATTGTTGCTTTGTCACTCAAGGTGGGTATCCGCACCAGGAATCGGTTCTTTCCAAGGTTGTGCAGGTTGTTGTTTCGGAGCCGAGCGCAATCCAAGTGACAAACATTCCTCTCCCAAGCGGCGGGTGGAGGAAGTATTACCGTTTCCCCGCAGAGTACTTGGGAAGGAGCGAAGTCTCAGGTGAAGCCACATTGGAGTGTTTGGGTGTGATGATTTCCGATCCTACCGCATCAACGTTTACCGATGCTCGTTACGCAAAGGTGTCTGGCGGTATTTTCAGGATCCCCGATATTGCAAGCATGGCATTTGATTTACCTGACGCACCACGGAGCAAGCACGTTGTTCGTCACACAAAGAGCCACAGGATATTCATGGCTGGCGATCCTTCGAATATGTCAGCTCTTTCCTTTAGTGAGCCGAACGATCCTTCGATCTTCAAGGCAACTTCCAAGATGTATCCTACCACGGATGACGGGGAGATCACAGGGATAGTGACATTCGTTGACGCTGTTGTGGTGTTTTTCAGGAGATCCGTGTGGGTGTGGAGAGGGCTGGATCCGGAGTTTGATGCCGTGTGGCAGAAAATTCCTGTAAGCGATGGCACGATTTCACCAGCGACAATCACGCAGATAACGCAGGGATTGGTGTATTTGGGGAGCGGAGGTATCCTTGGGTTAAGCCCTGCAGCATTGAGCGTCAGCGCAGACATTAGGCTTGGGAGCAGCTATGTGTTGGACTTGACAGCAAACAAGGTGTCAAATTTGATCAAGTCGATCACCAATTTTGACAAGGCTGTGGCTGCCTATATCCCAAAGGAGAAGAAATACCTGCTTGCCTATTGCGATGACGGTTCTGGCGTGAACAACAAGATTCTCATGCTTGATGAAACGCTAGGCGCTTTCTCCATATGGGAAGGAATCAACGCCAACGACATTTATTGCAGGGCAAACGGCGATGTGCTGATTGCCTGTAAGGACTATATCCTGAAGTTTGATGACGAGAGTTATGTGGATATAGATGTGGATACAGGGGATGAAGTGCCGATCAAGTTTGTTGCGGAGATTAGGTCGAGTTTTGGAGCGCCGCTTGTGCGCAAGTTATTCACAAAAGTGTGGACACAAGTCGGCGGTATCGGTGAAGAAGAAACACTGCAGTACATCATAGAAGTAAAAGTGGACAACGACACTGTGCTTGAACAGACTGTGGACGTCGAGCCTACCAACGATGAATTCGTTGTGGCTAACGAACGTTTCCGGACTGTTGGAAAACAGATTTCAATCAAGGTCACACACGAAGAATCCGGCAAGGATTTCCGTTTGTACGGAATAGGTGTTGATGTTACTCCTGTCAAATCATACGGGAACAAGGTGTGATGTGAATGAGCAAGAAGGTAAGGAAGGTATCGAGGATAGATGATCCGAATATCGAGGCGCAGATAGATGAAATAATCCGTGTTGTCAACAGCCTTGATGCGAGAACAGAAGATGCTGATGCAAAGGCCACTGTCAACACGCAGCCCAGGCTGGTGTTTCGGGAGTTCCCGTCAGATCCCGTGTTCGGCAATTGTGAGTTTGTGTATGATGTCACCCTCCGTTGGTACAAAGCAGAGGGTGCTATCATGTATGAGATAAGGACGGATCTGAACTGGGGGAATGAATCCGGCCGTGTTTACCTTGGCAGTGCCCTGCAGTATTCGTTTACACCTGGGCAGAGGCATTACACATTTTACATCAAGTCTATCAATCCTGCTGGGAAGTATTCGCAAGGCTATGACGAGATTACTCTCGAGAAGCCTGTCCCTTCGATTCCGGACCCGCCTGAAGCAATGCCGTTTTTCAGTGCTGTCAAGATCATCCCTGCGCCGAATCACGAACAGGGTATCCTTG
>Ga0208564_1003065_pt1 | contig 12530 bp, 11 predicted proteins | sample AD_UKC073_MetaG_FD_184439 | JGI IMG/M metagenome (GOLD analysis project Ga0208564, IMG submission 184439) | Active sludge microbial communities of municipal wastewater-treating anaerobic digesters from USA - AD_UKC073_MetaG (SPAdes) (version 2) | ecosystem: Engineered > Bioreactor > Anaerobic >... | reverse complement strand
TAGCCGTATCGTAGTGTGCAGCCATCTCGCTGTAGCTGCGGTTTAATACTGTGTCATAGCGGGAGTTCTTGATCACTCCGGTCTTTAGGTTGTCAGGGATGACAATCCTGGTAACGCCGCCAAAGTTTTAGTCTACGAAGCTACCGGTGAAATGTGGTGGGCTTGACTTACAATCAGCAATATTGGTCGGAGGTTTGACAATGACACAGTATCGAGTAGGCATTATTGGATGCGGCAGTATTTTCCCAATGCACAGTATTTCGGTTGCCAGGCAGGAAAACGCCAAGCTTGTGGCGGTTTGCGACATTAAAGAAGAACGGGCCAAAGCCAGGGCAAGCGATTGTCTTGATTGAAAAACCGATGTCCATTTCTTTGGCTGACGCTTATGAGATGATCAGTGCAGCCGAGCAAAACGGTGTAGTCTTGGGCGTGATCTTTCAAAACCGATATAACCCCGGTTCCAAACTGGTGAAGGCAATGCTGGAGTCGGGCCAGTTGGGCAGGATTATCTCGAGCAAACTGTCTGTTACATGGAAACGTACAGATGAGTACTATTCGAGGAGCGATTGGAAAGGGACTTGGGACAAAGAGGGCGGCGGTGTGATCATTGATCAGGCGATTCACACCCTCGATCTTGCCCGTTGGCTGGTTGACAGCGAGATTGAATTTGTTGATGCCACAATCAGCAACCGTACGCACACCATGATAGATGTTGAGGATGCCGCAGAGGGGATTATCAAATACAAAAACGGGGTATTGACCAGCTTCTACGCGATTAATTACTACGGGTATGATGCTCCTGTCGAGATTGAGCTGCATTGTGAGTACGGCTTGGCCAAAATTTCTGCCGATACCGGCACTGTGATTCTCAATAATGGGCATGAGTTTAAAGCGGCACCCGATCCCAATGAGTTTATCGATTATGGAAACGTCAAGCATTATTGGGGAGTCAGCCATATCAAGCAGATCACCGATTTCTATCAGGCTTTGGCCAAGGGGATTGAACCTGAAATCACTGGCAAAGATGCCGTCAAGACGCAGGTACTGGTTTGCGCAATCTATGAATCAGGTAAGAAAAAGCAGAAAATCTACCTCTAGATCTCTAAAGCCGATCATGCATTCAGCCGCATTCCAACGTGGGCAACGCATTAATCCCCATTACATACACAGCCGCGGCGAACCGTTTGAAGAGTTATGGTTGGATGCTGCCAGAGCATCTGACAAAGCGATTCTCGAGGTAACCAGCAAACAACCTGAGAAAAGGCCGTGGTTGCACGCGGCACTCTGCATATCTCCGGTGGAGGTGATTTTCGATGTGGATAACCAACGCACTTAGCGGAGCGGTAGTCTTTCTTCTAGGGTTGATTACGCGGGTCCTGAAGGCGGGCTGCCTCATCGCAGGCTACAACACAATGCCCAAACAAGAGAAAGCCAAGTATGATGAAGCGGAGCTGACTAGGGGAATCGGAAACCTGCTGATGATCGCTGGAGTTGCATTGCTGCTTCCCCTCGTCGCATTTCCGTTTGTTGATTACATCCCTGCCGCTTTGATCGTTGCGTCGTGGGTGCTGTTCTCAGCAGTTATCCTAGGCGGATTGATCTGGGCGAATACGGGGAACCGGTTCCGGAAGACGTAGCAGGCAAAGGTTTTAAACAGGTTAACATCATTTTTTGCAGTCATGGCCACCGCATGGGGTGGCCATGACTCATACACATGTCTAACTAATAGATTGGCTGGTCCGCAGCCTGTTCCGGTTACAGCACTTTAATCTTGTCGACAGGCGAGGCAAACGGCCCAGGTAAGACCCGGATGCCGCGGTGATTGCCGAAATAGTCGGTGTCAAAGCGGATCGGCGTCCCATCCGGGTTTTCGAAGTATTGCTCCGGCTCAAAGGCCTTACCCAGGACTTCGGTGTTGATCATCCGGGTGTGGAAGTCCTTGATATACTCGAAGATGTTTGTCTCCAGATAATACTCGCCATCCTTTTCCACCAGCTCAACCTTGATTTCCTGTCCATCCTCCACCACCAGGCAGTTCACTTCCTTTTTCCAAGGCTTGGCGCCTTTGAGATAGGCATTGCCTTCGCTCCAAACCGGCAGATGGCCGAAGTGGACCGGTTCCAGGGCGCCCATGTTGGGCCGCTTAGTGAAGTCAAATTGGGCGATCCACTCCTCATAGGTCGGGTACTCGTCAAAGACATGCGTGCCCACCACTTTGTTCTCCTGCCGCCGCGGGGGAACGTTCTGGCCTTCAGACGCAGGTTCTTCAGGCGGAACTGGCCATTTCTGGACAAAGATATTGTTGTAGAAACGGTCGTCTCCGTGAAGGATGGTCATGAACCCCATGACTTCTGTCCGGTGGGGAATGTGGTACGGCGTATAGCGCCAGCTTGTCCCACCGCCCACGCTGGTGAAGGATCCGCAGATCAGGTTGTGGACCAACGCCACACCTTGGGTGGCGCAGCGCAGGCTGACGTCGGAGAGGAGAATGTTGTTGTCAATCAAAGTCGGGCCGTGGCTGACCTCCACAAAAAGATCCTGTGACCCCATGTTTCCCCGCAGAAACTTTGTATGAGGCGGACGCTGGTTGTCATGGAGAAGATTCTGGGAAATCCGGGTGCCCTGAGCTTCCCAGTCGCACCAGACGCCCATGGTGCAGTGGTGGATATGATTGCGGCGAATGATGACATCGATGGGCGCATGCAGTTTGATGCCGGCGATTTCTGCTCCGCCCAGCTCTTGCATGTTGTTGATGTGGTGGATGTGGTTGTCCTCGATGATGCTGAACACACTGCCCATCCGGCCGATGATCCCGCCTTGCTCGCAATGGTGGATGTTGCAGCGGCGGATGATGTGGCTGCCGACATTTTCCTTCAGCCAGCCGTGATACTGGCCGCGGCAGACAGCGTCCCGCTCCATCTGAGTTGGGCTCTTCACATGCTTGTTGGTGAAGTAATGCTCGTTGTCGGGGTCAAGGTACTTGCCCAGGGAGATGCCGGCGCATTTGCTGTTGGAGATCTCGCAGTCTTCGATGATCCAGCCCTTGCTCCAGTGCGGGCCGATCATGCCGTCCTGAAAAGCGGCCGGCGGTGCCCAAGTCGTGGCGGCCTTGTCGATTTTAAACCCTCGCACGGTGATGTAGCCGACTCCTGTCTTGGAAGGCATGAAGCAGCGGCGCCTGACGGTGATCTCCACATTTTCCTCATTGGGGTTCAAGCCCTGAAAATTGCCGTATATGACAGTTGCATCCTCCTCTGGATCCTGCTCGGTATACCATTTGTAGATGGACTCCTCCGGGGCCCAGCTGTACTCATAGACTTCACCCTGGATGCATTCCTCCAAAGTGGCCGCCTCATACATGGCCTTGTCATTCAGAAAGACACAGCCGGTATGCCTGTCGGGAGATGCAAAGTACCAGTCGCCGAAAACGATGGTGGTATAGGGGTTATAATCGCCGAAAACACTGTTGGGGATCCGACAGACCCAAACATTGCCCTGATAGTGTTCCCAGGTTTTCACCTGCTCCGCACCGGTGATGACTGCCCCAAGGGGAGTGGTGCTTATGTAGGTGATCCGGGCATCTTCAGTGCCGGAATTGACGGGATCCACGTACTCCCGATAAATACCGGGCGCAACCAGCACTTCATCGCCGGGAAGCGCGATTTTCGCCGCGTCGCTGATCCGCTTGAACGGCCTTTCCTTGGAACCATCCCCGTCCCTAAAGGCATTGGCGTCAACAAAGTACTTCATGGGCATTCTCCTCGTCATTGTGATTGATATCATAATTATAACACTTTATCTTGAAAATTTATCGTCTATAACAAAAAAACACCTTATTCATACTACCTGGAAGATGTGTGAGACAGATGAAAAGAAATCTAGAATCTGAAATCGAAACCGTAAGCCAAAACGGATGACTGGCAAGTTAGAGGTGGGAACACATGATGCGCTAATGCCTCAGAACGAGCTTACACCGAACTTGAGCGTTATGGCGAGCGGGTGCGGATTACAGTAAACCGGCGGCATGTGGATGAGTACATAAACGTACTAGTCGCCCACCTTATTTGCAATGTTACCTATTATAGCATCTTATACAGCACGTAAGACCATGGACTTTGTGTAATCCCGTTCTCTTCCACAATACCCAGAACGTATTTCTGTATGGGTTTATTTGCATCCGATTCAAGAAAAAGGAATTCGTTCTTTTGGTAGAACGAAACAGCCCATGGAGCGTTTTTGAGAACCTTCGCCAAACAAAGCGGTAATCCCATTCCTCGCGTCTCGTTGATCATGAAATCAAACAGCCGCTGCCCTATACCTATCCGCTGGTTTTCTTTTCTGACGTACAAACCGCTCAAGAGTATACATTCGGTTAATATCCTGTAGGAAATCCATCCTAATATGACACCTTCGTTCTCTAACAGGAACACGCAATCGGTCTTAAGCAATTCAGTGAATGTCTGCAAATCCCCGTTTGCCCTCTCGTGTAGTCCAAAAAGATGGTTAGCGCTGTCATAGCAATCAAGAAGGTGTAGGGCATCACAGCTGTTCGCTTGACGAATCCTGTATTTATTTGACTGGTCCATGTCACACTTCCTCCAACAAAACTGAGATCCTAGTCGTTTAAAAAGGAGTTGATTATTGAGATTGGCCGTCGATGAACTATCAACGGCCAATTGATCGTCCTAGTGTGTTAAATTAGAACCACGCAGGGGATATTCATGTCATTAAGCCACTTTAGAAGCTCATATTCACGCAGGCAGGTTTTCAGTTCTCGTTTCTGCTTTAAAATAACTCGTTGCCCATTTTCTAGGGTTAGAAGAAATGTTCTACGTGTGGAAGAGTCAATACCCCTGAACGATTTGAGTGGTGGTAAACAAAATTCGCTGAGGTGAGTGCAGAGTGCCCCCATGTTCAACTTAACTTCACCCGCACTAATTTTTGTTATTGTACATATGTCCTGTATATTCATTTATATAACACAAATGATACTAGCTATCAAGTCAAATGTATAAAACTACATCTACTCGCTCTAATACACCTGGATGTCAAACGAAAGGAGGCATGCTAGTACAACTGCTGGACGGTGAGGCCTTGAGAGTAGGACCATGATTTACATACCTGACAAGTAACCTTGGAACAGCAGTGTTAGAATGTGATTACGCCATAAATTGAGGAAAACCGCTAGGCTGAGCACCTAGCGGTTTATTGTTTCATATGGGTTGATTGGCTGTTGCAGTCGCCCTTTTTCTATTTTACAGGCACAAGTTTCGCCCGGTAAACTGCGCAGGCGTGTGGTTCGAGGACACTTGCAAAGGATTCAGTTTGCACACCAAGGTTTTCACCGGTCCACAGATTGCGGAGCTCCAATCCGTACCCGGCCATTGTGGGCAGCCCTATATCCCAGAATTCCAGATGGGCCCAGGCTCTTCGTTCACTGTAGTTGACAGAGCAGATTCCATAGTCGCCGTTGGCCAAGGGCTTAATATAATGGACAACCTCGCTGTTGTGCCAGCTGTTCACTGTGTATGCCTGGCGGCCTTCTGGATCTTGATTGATGGCGATCAGTTCCTTGTTTTTCAAAATCGATTTGGTAGCCTCATTCATATTGCGGACATCGCAGCCGATCATCAGCGGTGAATTCATAAAACACCACACCGAAAAATGGGTTTTGTATTCTTCGTCAGTGCATCCACCTAAGGCCACATTACCTTTGTTGTACATACCAACGACCAGCATATCAATGTCATTGTAGCAGTAAGGGCCGCTGTAGCATTCCCGTCCAAGCTGGCTAAGGGCGATCTTCTTTATGGATTCCCAGTTGTCCTGAATATCGCCGGTGGATCTCCACATGTGAGCGCCTGCTGAACGCATCCACGTATGCGACTCGTCATAACCCCAGTTACAGGCGCTGAAGAGTATATCCCGGCCGCAGTTCCTCAGTGCCATGGCCATACGGCGGTATAATAGTCTGCCGTCTATGTCCTTCGGTTTATAGCAGTAGTCGTATTTGAGAAAATCGACTCCCCATTCGGCAAAGGTCTTCGCGTCGACGAACTCGTGGTCCAGGCTTCCCGGGAAACGCTGACAGGTCAGGCTGCCGGCGCAGGAATAGATGCCGAATTTCAGCCCTTTGCTGTGGATGTAGTCACTCAAGGCTTTCATACTGCTTGGGAATTTCTCCGGATCGGGTACCAGCCTGCCCTGCGCGTCGCGCTTGCGCATACTCCAGCAGTCGTCAATGACGACATACTCATACCCCAAGTCCTTCAGCCCTTCGGCGACCATCGCGTCGGCGATTTCCTTGATCAGTGTCTCGTTGATATCATAGCCAAAGGTGTTCCAGGAGTTCCATCCCATCGGTGGTGTCTTTGCAATCAATTAATATGCTCCTTTCTGAATATCGCTGATTATTGACCCACTCTCGTTCAATCGGCCATGGGCTTCTCTGCGATAGGATCCTTGCCATGGCAGTCACGTCAATTATAGCCGAGATATATTTTCCTGTAAGTATAAAAACGGGCAGATTAAGTGGAATTTATAAACATAATGTAAAACCGATGTTGAAAAAGAGCGAAAAATGCGGCTCAATAACAGGATTATTACACGCAAGAGTCGAACGTAGCTGCAATGCGATTGCTTGATATAATCCACCAGATCTGTGGTTTTGTATACTTACAGGGCTTAAGTCAAGTAGATATACTGATTGTAAACAAGCGTTAACAAGTTGTTGCAAAATTGTGATGATCGCAGATTGCGGCTCTCTCAAGTTGGGCAGGGGGATAAAACCTATAAACGCGAGGTGTTCAGGGCATGCGGTTGGGTATGATTGGGCAGGTAAGTGAGGGCAGTTTTCATGTCGCGAAGGAAAAGGAGCTGGATTTTCTCGAGTTCTGTATCAATGTTGGCTATGATGTTGATTCGTTTTTAAGATCGGTGCCGGAAATCAAACAGTGGCAAAAGAAGTATGGAGTGTCTGTTCAATCCATAGGCCGTTGGGGAGCTGACAAACACACAGCTCAAGGATCAATCATTCCAGAAGAGCTGACAATCAACCAGGACCTGATTGCCGCCGCCGCTGAGCTGGGCTGCCCCAATTATGTGTGCGGGGTCAATTATGTCGATTCGCTGTCGTTATACACAAATGCCGGATTGGCCATCGACTATCTTGCCAAGCTGTTGGACACGGCTGAGAAGCATGGGGTGAAACTTGCCGTTTACAACTGCCGTTGGGGCAACTGGGTGGCGGAACCCCAGTCATGGGAACTGGTCTTGGGGCACCTTCCCGAAGTGGGCATCAAGTACGACCCTTCCCATTGTGTCTATGACGGCGGCGATTACCTGCAGGAGACGCGGGACTGGGGAAAACGGTTCTATCACATCCATCTCAAAGGTTCGCTGCAGATCGATGGGCAGCGCTATGATGATCCGCCGGCTGGTATGGATCAGACTAATTGGGGAGCGTTCATGGCTGTTTTGTACGCGCAAGGGTACAGCGGCGGGTTAAGCATTGAACCGCACTCGCCCACTTGGGAAGGTGAGCTGCTCGAACGCGGTCTTGATTACACCGTCAAGTATTTCAAGCGACTACTATTCAGGTAAGGGGGCTGTAAAATGGATAGATTGAGAGTTGGGATCATCGGCTGCGGCGGTATTGCCAATGGTAAGCATTTGCCGGCGGTGGCCAAAATCCCAGAGGCGGAAATGGTGGCTTTTTGCGACATTATTCTCAGCAGGGCGGAAGCAGCCAAAACTAAATATGGGACTAAGGATGCCAAGGTGTATCGCGACTATGAGGAACTGCTGGCTGATCCAAGCATTGATGTGGTTCATGTCCTGACTCCGAACAAATGGCATGCGCCGATGACGATCGCTGCCCTGCAGGCCGGCAAGCATGTGATGTGCGAGAAACCGATGGCCAAAACTGCCGTCGAAGCCCGGGCCATGGTGGAAGCAGCCAAAGCGACAGGGAAACTGCTGACGATTGGTTATCAGAACCGTTACCGTTCGGATGTGCAGTATCTGCATAATGTGTGCCGGGCAGGGGAGTTGGGCGAGATCTATTTCGCCAAAGCCCATGCGCTGAGAAGAAACGCAGTGCCTACCTGGGGCGTTTTTCTTGATGCAGAGGCGCAAGGCGGCGGCCCCCTGATTGATATCGGCACCCATGCCCTTGACCTAACTTTATGGCTGATGGACAACTATGAACCAAAATACGTTGTGGGCACTGTCTACCGCAAACTGGCGGAAAACCGCGACAAGGCTCTGGCGAACTCCTTCGGCCCCTGGGATCCCAAGGAGTATACAGTGGAGGATTCCGCGTTCGGATTTGTGGTCATGAAGAACGGGGCTACTGTTTTCCTGGAATCCAGCTGGGCTCTGAACACGCTGGAGATCGGAGAGGCTCAGACCACACTGTGCGGCACCTTGGGCGGGGCTGATATGAGAAACGGCTTGCGGATCAACGGCCAGAAATACGGGAAGCATTTCATAGAAACGCCGCAGCTGGGAGCCGGCGGTGTTGATTTCTATCAAGGTGAGTCCATGGATCCAAATCAGATCGAGGCACGGGTGTTTTACGATGCCATCCTGGAAGGAAAGCCGTTGGTGGTGAAGCCTGAGGAAGCTTTGCTGGTCACGGAGATTCTTGAGGCCATCTATGAGTCGGGCCGGACTGGGAAACCAGTGTTCTTCGGTTGACAGCGTTTCGACAAATGCGAAGGGGGAGCACAGATGAAACTGGGTGTGTTCACAGTTCTTTTGGCAGACCGGCCATTGGCAGATGCCCTTGTGTACCTGAAAAGCCTGGGGGTTCAAGCAGTGGAACTGGGCTGCGGCGGTTATCCCGGGAAAGCCCACGCTGATCCCGGCCAGCTGCTGCAGAGCGAAACCAAATTCCAGACGTTTGTTGATCTGTTTAAAAAACACGATCTCATGATCAGTGCGTTAAGCTGTCACGGCAATCCGGTGCATCCCGACGCCGCCATCAGAAGAGCTTTCCATGAGGACTTCGAGCAGACAGTCCGGCTTGCTGAGAAGCTCGGCGTGAATGTGATCAACACTTTCTCAGGGTGCCCCGGTGGTTCACCTCAGGATGCGGCTCCGAACTGGGTCACATGCCCTTGGCCGCCGGATTTCCTTGATATCCTGGATTATCAATGGAACGAGGTATTGATTCCATATTGGGAAAAAGCCGTCAAATTCGCGAACGATCACGGAGTTAACCGGATTGCCCTGGAAATGCATCCGGGATTCTGCGTTTACAATCCCGAGACTTTGCTGAAGCTCCGGGATGCAGTGGGAGCTTCCATCGGCGCGAATTTCGATCCCAGCCACCTTGTCTGGCAGGGAATTGATCCGGTTACTGCGATCCGCACCCTTAAAGATGCGATTTTCCATTTCCATGCCAAAGACACGAAGATTGATCCCATCAATGCAGCGGTGAACGGTGTCCTCGACACCAAGCACTATGGTGATGAAATCAACCGGTCGTGGTTGTTCAGGACAGTGGGCTATGGAAACAGCTCTCAGTACTGGAAAGACATCGTCAGCAGCTTAAGGATGGTTGGCTATGACTATGTGTTGAGCATCGAGCATGAAGACTCGTTGATGAGTGTTGATGAAGGTTTGAGGAAAGCGGTCGCGTTTCTAAAGGATGTTCTAGTGTTTGAATCCACCGGCGAGATGTGGTGGGCTTAACCTTAAATGTTTACTGTCGGAGGTTTGACAATGAAACAGTATCGAGTAGGCATTATTGGCTGCGGCAGCATTTTCCCAATGCACAGTATATCAGTTGCCAGGCAGGTAAACGCCAAGCTTGTGGCGGTTTGCGACATCAAAGAAGAACGGGCCAAAGCCAGGGCCAGCGAGTACAACTGCGCCTATTATCTTGATTACCGGGAAATGATCGATCAGGCGGATTTGGATGTAGTCCACATTTGCACACCTCACTATTTGCATGCCCCAATGGCGGTTTATGCCGCCAACAAGGGCGTGCATGTCTTGACGGAAAAACCGATGTCCATTTCCTTGGCCGACGCTTGTGAGATGATCGGTGCGGCAGAGAAAAACGGTGTGGTCTTGGGCGTGATCTTTCAAAACCGTTACAACCCTGGTTCCAAGCTGGTGAAAGAAATGCTGGTATCAGGCCAGTTGGGCCGGATTATCTCAAGCAAACTGTCTGTTACATGGAAACGCACAGACGAGTACTATTCAAAAAGTGATTGGAAAGGAACATGGGACAAAGAGGGCGGTGGAGTGATCATTGACCAGGCGATCCATACCCTCGATCTTGCCCGTTGGCTGGTTGACAGCGAGATTGAGTTTGTCGACGCCAGTATCAGCAACCGCACCCATTCTCTCATTGAGGTCGAGGATGCCGCAGAGGGTGTGATCAAGTACAAAAACGGGGTATTGACCTGCTTCTATGCGGTCAATTACTACGGGTACGATGCCCCTGTCGAAATCGAGCTTCACTGCGAGCGCGGCATGGCCAAGATCTCCGCCGACACCGGCACGGTTATCCTCAATGATGGGCGTGAGTTTAAAGCGGCACCCGATCCCAAAGAGTTCATCGATTACGGAAACGTCAAGCATTACTGGGGAGTCAGCCATATCAAGCAGATCACCAATTTCTATCAGGCTTTGGCCCAGGGAATCGAACCTGAAATCACTGGTAAAGATGCCGTCAAGACGCAGGCACTGGTCTGCGCGATCTACGAATCAGGCAAGAAGAAGCAGAAAATCTACCTCTAAACCCTTCAAAAGCCGACTATGCCGGCAGTGAACACATCAAAGCATTTGGCCGCATTTCTCATACTCTCCGTCACACGTTTTTCCCAGCAGGTGTCGTTTGAAGATACGGTATTGCATTATTATTAGGTTAATTGTGTCCATGAATTGTGCGCTATTGTACACTTACAGCCAGACCAAAACAATATATAATAAACACAAATGATACATTTGGTTAACATAGGTCGATTGTGGGCGACAACAACGACTATGGTGGTGACAATGTTAGTTCTATGTCTGAATATCAAAACGCCAATTGAGTTTGTTGATGTGAGCCATATCATTCCTTCGCACGAGTGGGCATATTCGGAGAAGAACGACTTCATTGTATTGTTCGGAGCAGATGGAACAGCGTTTATCACATGTGGACAGGATACTCACACTGTTGTTTCAGGGTATTCGTTTCTTTTGCTTCCCGGCCTGGCTTACGCCGGCTATCGGATGCCGAAACAGGATGTGTCCTTCTACCGGCTCCAGTTTCGATGCAAAGATGATCAGCAAAGAATGATCACAATCGATCCCAAATCCGACTACGAAGTGCCTGATCCCGACGCTCTCGCAGATTGGGTGTTCATACCGGAGCTGTTCCGGCTCACCAGTGTGGATCGGATATATGTAAGCGTTAAAGAGGGCGTACCTTGACAATGTCCTCCTGGCCAATGAGTTGAGAAACCACATAGGCCATAGACGTTAACCGCTCCATTGGTGTCACGGTAGGCCTTCGAGGCTGACATCTTTCTTTTTCTTGCGCTTGGCACTGCCCAAGCGACGCGAGGTGGTTTGCCCAAAGACTTGGCGCACTCCTGCAAGTTCGTCTGAGAGATGTGAGCCTGGATATCGCTGAGGTACTGCATCAAGTGACAGCTGAGTTGAGTGCTGAATATACAAGATACTTGTCGAATGCCAAACCTGATCCGCTTGCGGCACCATCGGCAAGTCTCTCCATTTTTAGACTCCGCGGAGAGGTGATTGAGCTTTTTCAACTCGGGGATTGCCTTTCCATTGTCACCGAGATAAATGGCAGGATTGAAACCTTTCTTGATGATGCCGTTTCTAAACTTGACAATGCGGTGATTCAACATGTTCTCGATGTAAGCCGCCGGAAAAACATCTCGTTCTCAGAAGCACTTGTCTATGGGCAAGACATGTTGATTCAAAACCGAAACAAGCGCAATACGCCGGATGGATACTGGGTGCTTGATCTGTCGGGGGTTGGCATCCAGCATCTGTTACTCGCAGATTTCCGACTGACGAGATCCATTCTTTGGCAGTGATGTCAGATGGATTTGCCGAAATCGTGAGTTTATACAAGCTCTATGATCATCAGAGTCTAATGAAGCGGATGGAAGAATGCAGCTTGGAGTCGCTGTGCGATGAGCTTTTCAAAGTACAAGCTCAGGATTTGACCATGGAGAAGTACCCTCGGTTAAAGTTTCGCGACGATGCAAGCGCTGCTTGGTGTCGGGTCATGTGACCCCTCTTCGGGCTGAAACCCCGATTCATGGTTCCACTGTGATCCACCGCTGTGGAAGTCACTGATGCAGTCAGCCTGTTGTTTTTGACAGCAAGCTCGACTGTGCACTCGGTCAAGAACGCACTCGACATGACTTTGTCTGAAATTTTGATGAAAACGTCCAGGAATTGATCCCTAGCTGACCCGAAGCCTCGGCCTGCGCTTTTGTCTGGAGCAAACTTCCTTGACGATCATGTCCTGGTAATCCCCAGGCAGCGGAGTATAG
>Ga0208564_1003064_pt1 | contig 12531 bp, 11 predicted proteins | sample AD_UKC073_MetaG_FD_184439 | JGI IMG/M metagenome (GOLD analysis project Ga0208564, IMG submission 184439) | Active sludge microbial communities of municipal wastewater-treating anaerobic digesters from USA - AD_UKC073_MetaG (SPAdes) (version 2) | ecosystem: Engineered > Bioreactor > Anaerobic >... | reverse complement strand
CCGACCTCGTAGGCGGTGGCGGTGTGGCTCATGGTCTCGACTCCTTGTCGAATAGATGGAACTGACACTTGCTATCCTCGTCGCGTGACGAGGACGGCGCTGGGGTCGAAACATGGCTGTGGAAAGTGTTCGGCGACCGCACCCCCTGTGGATCAGGGGTCGAGAATTGCGCTGTCCCAGGCCACGATTCGTTACGAAGCTCCCCGTCAATGCACACGGCTGGGTGTTAGGGGAGGGGGAGAGCGTGTCCGGTGAATCCCGCGAGTCGATCGGCGCATGGTGGGACCCCGAGGTCTGGCAGCGAGCTCGCGCGGCGTACATGTACGACCTGCGCCACCATCCCGACGCGCCTGCGGGGTTCATTCAGTGGCTGCACTGGGTGATCGAGCTGCACGTCCGTCGGGGCGTTCGAGGCCGCGGCCTGCTCGAGCTGCCGCCGCGTCGTGAACTGTCTGGAAAGGCGGATCCGGACCGACCCACCAACGTAGTCGGCCTGAGCCGTCACCACCCCTTGCGGGCGGACCTGGTCGCCGCCATGGACGCAGCCATCGAGGCGGATGAGAGAGCCAAGCGCTTTCTGACACGCTCTGCCTGGATCCAGCAGGCAGTCCAAGCCGCGATCGCCGATGCCGACGCTCGCGCGGGAAGGCGCCTGCCCAAGCTGCCGGCCGGTACCCGTCTGCCGAACCAGCCGCGCAGTCCGGCCGCTAAGCCCATCCAGACCAGCGGGAGTGCTGTGTGAGACGAACGCACCGTGCCAATAGCGGTCCCCTAGTAGGCGCGCCTTCGCGCCGGCCGCCCGAGGTCGTGGAGCCGGCGGCTGCTGCGAACTCATCGATGGCCACGCACCGAGCGTGGCCTGTGGCGGACCCCGCCGGGCAGAGAAGGCGGCATGATGCCAAGCCACGGGCTTGGTATCGCGAGACGGGTCACGCTCGACTTGTACCTCTCGGTAGATTTCCCACCGTGCAACTGTCACGACGACCGTTCCTGGTACTCACCCTCCTTCTGCCTCTCGCGGCGTGCGCGAACGACGGGATTGATGCGCCTTCATCCAACAAGTCCCTCCCAAGCGCGTTTGAGGCTGAGTTGCCGCAGGGGAAGACGCTGACCGCGAGCGATATCGAGAAGTTGCTGGACGGACTCAACAATGGCCAACCACCCGCCACTACGCTCAGCGCGGCCGCCTTCGACCGCGACACACCAGTCCCACGCACTAAGGATTCCGAATGGGTGCATTTTCTTGAGGTATTCGGGGCAGTTCGGACGAAGGCCCTTGACGGCGGGTGGTCGGTTTTAGTCGAGGGCTACCAGCAGTCCTCGAGCAAACCCGTCGGCACCCACGACGATCAGCTCTCCGACCAGCGGGCACAGGCGGCTCAGGCCGCCCTGGTTGGGCTGGGCTACCCAGCAAACCGAGTCCAGGCGATCGGACGAGGAGTAGGCGGTCCCAATCCGTCTGACAGAAAAGTCGTCATCTCATTCGTGAAGGCCACCCAGTGACACGTCGAGGCATCATAATTTCGGTCATCTCGATCTTCCTTCTGCTAGCAGCCACGGCCGCAGCCATGACATGGGCCACTCGCACGCCTACTGGATGCGGATCACTAGCCACAGCTGCGGCAGGAGAAACTGAGTCGCTGAACCTAGTCGTGGAACTTCGTGGCAATACGGCTTCTGAGGCGCATGCGGTTGAAAGCTTCGTCCAGAAGTCCCTGACCGATCTCACCGGCGACCTCACGAAACAATACTCGGTACGTCTCGTTCTCCTCCGCTACGGATCTCCGGCGCCGCTCCCCGGGTGTTTGGCGGACCTTCGATATATCATTCCTCCGAAAGAGGACCTCGACACCTACCGCGCCGGCAGCACATCAGAAGACACTAAGGCAGCCCTCAGGAAGACTATGGACGAGGGTAGGCTCCAGAAAGTGCACTGGATTGCCTCCGAAGCACGATCTCAAGTCGTACAGGTCGACTTCGCAGGACTTGATTCAAGCAAGCCCATGTTGTCACCGCTACTCGTCTGGAAAGCTGGGCTGAAGTTTGACGCCCCGAACGCGACGGTCGCCATTTTGTCACCACTTGTCTCCACAGTTGACGACTGTATGGCTCGAGACGGGGCACCAGCAGACCTAGTGCGTGATTGTGCCAAGTTCGCACAACTCTATCCGGCGACTTCTGCGAGGATCTCAATCACTGTGGATGAAGCAGCTCTCGACCCGACTTATGCACGACGCGCAGGCGACACCCGCACTGCCATGTGTGAGCTGCTAACCAAAGACAACTGTGGTTCGAAAGATAAATAGATCGACCCGACCTGAAAGGCGGTAGTAAGTGGGAGAGTGGAGCAAGGCTCAGAACGAAGGTACAGCAGCGAAGAAGCGGACCAAGCGGGACCGAGCTCAGGCAATCGAACGGGAAGAACGAGACCGCATCCGCGCCGCAGATCTGGACCGACTTCAGGCACGGATAGAGGAGCGGGTCGCAAGCAGTGAGGAGCAGCGCGAAGCCGTCCGCGCCATGGTGGAGGGGGAGGTCTTCACGCATGACGCGGACGCTAGAGACGCTGATGACGAGATCGTCGCCCTTCGATTCCGACGGGATGAGACGCGTTCGCGACTTAGCGTCCTGGAACCGCAGTTTCAACTGGCCTGGAAGACCAGGGAGAGCGCTCTGAGTTCAGGTCATGCTAGCGCGGACCTGATAAAGAGGACCGCGACGTCACCACAATCGTGGGTCCAGCTGGCCTTAGTGGTGTTCCTGCTCGTTGCCCTGGAAACGCTATTTCAGCGCCGTCCTCTTGAGCTGATAATTCGCAATCAGTTGCCAGAGGCATCAAGCGGTGTCGTCTTCTGGCTCGCTGTCGCGACATCCGTCGGATTGGTCGGCCTGTCGACCTTCTTCCTTTTGCTAGCCGCCAAGACTTGGGGCGAATATGCCGTTCGCCTCGCCAAGGCTGATTCATCTGCGGTGAACGCGGCTGGCGAGACCGTCGGCGAGAAAGTGTCTCCAGTCCTGGCTTTGATCTCCACTGCTGTTGCTCTAGTTCTCCAAGTAATTCTCTTCTACCTTCGGTTCCAGATTGGCACCTCCGACTCTGCGGCGATGAAGGCGTTGACGATTGGTTCTGCTCTCATCATGATGTGCGCCGCCGGCACCGCACTGATGGAGTACCGACGCTCTCACCTCAAGGCGGCCGTGAGGCAGTTGGAAAAGACTCGGGGTGAGGAAGTCATTGACGAGTATCTGCGGCTTCATCGTGAAGCAGAGGCAGACATTCCGAGGGCAATTGCCGACCTGGAGAGAAGGAAGTATCAAGCTGTTGAGAGGTCCCTGCGGGCTTTCCAGGGTCTGGGGGACAAGGCCGGACCCGAGATCAGGGCAGCGCTGAGCGTACTGATCTCGGAGAATGCCAAGAGTCGTGATGCGATCGAAAAGGTCGAGTACACCCCTCCGACGCCGGAGTCTCCGGGCCAGACTGACGAGGCTCGGTCAGCCCCCAAAGAGCGCTGAAGCAGCTGCGGCTGCCGCTGTACCTACGGCATTTGCAGTGGCCAGCGCGGCTTTGGCAGTAGCTTCGGCTGCTGCTCGGGCTGCTTTCGCGGCAGCCTCTGCAGCAGCTCGCGCCGTGCGCGCCGCAGCCTCTGCAGCCGCGCGTGCGCTCTTCAGCATGGCTTCAAGGCCGGCGCGACTTGCTCGCGCAGACGCCTCGGCCGCCGCCCGAGCCGTCTTACTGGCGGCCTCAGCCTGCGCGCGCGCGGCCTTGGCTGCCATCTCGGCCTGGGCACGCGCAGTCTTCGCGGCCAGCTCGGCTGACGCCCGAGCAGAATGCGCGGCCGCCTCTGAGGCCGCACGCTCCGCGCGGATCGCCTGCTCGGTCATAGATCTAGCGGTGCGAGTTGCCCTCTCGGAGGCCTGCAGGGCGGTGCGTGCAGCCGCGAGTTTGCCAGCGGAGGCCTTCGTCGCCAACCCTTGAAGTTCCGCGCGTAGCGCCACATTACGAGCTTCGAGTCCCTCTACCACCTTTAGCGTGTGAGCGGCGGAGGGGGCATTCGCACTGCGCGCCCGCGTGACGAGTTCGCGTGCCGTCTGGAGGAGCCCGCTTCTTTCGCCTGCATACGCCAACTGCTGTGCTCTCACCGTGGGGTTCTGGCGCAGCGCAGATCGATCCACCCGAAAGATCTCTTCCCCAGTGCGCGCGTTGTAGCGGCTGTGATCGTGCAGGGCTCCGTCGTGTTTAAGGAGGCCCTTGTTGTACAGATCAACGTGGGGCTGTCCCAAGGTCTGGACATGTTTGCCCTCGGGGGTGAACCGGACCCGGAAGCCGGGCCCGCTCCTGTCGACGATGCTGGCCCGCGGTGCCATGGTCCATGGTAAGTCGCTGAGCCGGGTTCTCCTCAAGTCTCCTCATCGGCGGAACCACGACGGGGGCGTGGGTGTTCGTGTTCGTCCCCCACTGGTGCACGCACAGACAAACGCCGATAAGCTAGATTATGTCAAGGTGCGATTGCCACCCCAAGGACACTTCGTGGCTCGTCGGAGGTCCGCTGACGTCTTCACCGCGAGGTAGGCAGTCAGCCGGGCCTTCCAGTCGTCCCGGGCGACCTCGTGGAGACCTACCTCGGCCACGAATAGCGAACCGGGCCTGCGGCGCAGTCGAGGTATGCGCCACCAATTGCCGAGCGCAACCTGTGACTCTCGGGGACGCGTCGGCCCGAATACTTCTACGCGGTCGGCTGAACCGGCGGTGCCTCCAACCCCTCCACCTCCGCGATGAGCTCAGTGACAGCCCGGTAGCGCTGGTCCAGGTCATTGACGGCGCACTTGTGGATGATGCGCCCCACCTCGTCAGTGGTTGGCGGGAGGGACTCCCGGCCCTTGAAGATGTAGGCGAGGACGTGGCCGATCGCGTACATCTCGTTGACGACCGCGTAGTCCTTGAAGCTGCCGAGCATCGGGTCTCGGACCGTTCCCTTCATCTCTGTCTGGGTCCGCGTGAACTCGCTCGCCTGGTCTTTCACCAGGCCGAAGTCCGAGAGCTTGACCAACACCGCGCCAGATCCATAGAGCTTCAGCAAAATGTTCTGCAGGCTGATGTCGCGGTGGAGCAGCTTCTGGTGGTGCAGATAGTTGATGCCATAAAGGAACTGGAGCGCGATTCGCTTCCGCGAGGCGAAGGAGATCGTGTCGTTCTTCGTCGCGATGTAGTCCCGCAGCGTGGTGTCGCAGTACTCCATGCGGTACTCATTGCGGGCATCGTCGTAGCGGTACACCTCCACTACGTAGGGGAAGCTCAGCTTGCTAAGGACCTCAAACTCCTGCTTGAAACGTTCGAGGTCTCGCTCGTCGATGTCCTTCTTCGCTCGCTTGACGGCGAACTTGATGCCGTAGTCGGGGTCCACGTAGGAGTACACGTGGGCGTAGGACCCGCTGCCCACCATCTTCAGCTCGATGGCCTCTTGTTGCTTTTGCAGCTTCACGCTCCTGGCCGCGTGGGTGAACACGGGCTCGTATGCGATCACGTCGATGCGCTCGAAGTCCTCCGGCACGGCACTGCCCCCGCTTGGTGACAGCCACGGGCGACAGCGCTCCAGCGCATCTTGGTAGGAGCCGGCCAAATCGACCTCCACGCCTGCCCGTCTCAACGTGTGGAGGTCGGCCTCTATCTCCTGAATGAGAGAGAGGAGGCCTCTGCTGTTGTCGGCCCAGTAGTGGCGAGTGGTCTCGGCTCTGCCGTTGATGTCGGTGAAGTGCTCGTTCAGCCGCTTGTGGAGGACTGCGAACATGTGACCCCACTCGGGATCGTCATATAGTCGCTTGAAGGCCCGGGAGGAGGGCACCGCCTCGTACTTCTCCCGGAGATCGGCCACCATGAAGTCAGCCGGATTGGCCACCCGGTCCGCCTTTCTCTCTGAGCCGTTTCATCCCATCACACCCCAGCACACATTGCTCCTTCATGGCCGGCGCGGCCCTCGAAGACCGTCGATTCCGGATGAACCAACGCGGACCTGCAAGAGTCTCTGGAGCCGCCGGGATGCTTCCATATCGTGTCAAGCAGTTGACGCGCGCACTTCTGGTGCGGGTGGGTCGCGGCGAGGGTGCGGAAGATCTGCCGTCCGACGTAGCGCTTGAGGCAGGGTCGGATTTCCTTGCTGGTCTCGCCCTCGGCCCGGTGGCGTTGGACTTAGCCTCAATCCACCGATGGGCCTTTGGCTGTCAGCGTGATGTCGTCTGCGCGCTGAGGTTCGTGTGGGGGCGTGGGTGATCGCCCGACCTGACTGTCGGGGTGTTCCACGTTGGGTTCCTGGGGTCGCGCCGACTTCGGCTGGGGTGGTCAGGTCGAGGCGGTGGCGGGTGGGTCGGCGACCCGGTCGAACAGGTGGGTCCAGGGCTGCTGCCACGGCCAGGCGTGGGGCAGGTGCAGCGTGATCCGTCGGGCCGAGGTCGCGACCCGGGCGGGGACGTGGATGAGCTTGCGGCGAACGGTGGCGGTGGTCGCCTTGACCAGGTCGGGTGCCGCGGTGAGGGTGGCGGCGGCGCGGGTGAGGTTGAACGCGATGACCGCGAGCACGAGCCAGGCACTGTTCGCGGTGAACCGCCCTGAGGGCAGGTGCGCCAGCGCGGAGGCTTTGAGGTCGGCGTGGACCTGCTCGATGATCGCGTGGCCGCGGTGGGTGCTGTCCGCGGCGACGGTGTCCAGCTGCTCGGCGGGCACGGTGGTGAAGAACGCGTGGAAGCGCCACAGGTCGAACAGGGCGCCCTGCCCGGCGGCCTGCTTCTTGGATGCGTGCACGTCGGGGATCCGGCGCACGACGAGCCGGCCCGGGACCCGGTCGGCCTTCTTCTTGCTGGTGAACGCGGTGTAGGGGACCTCGGCGACCTCCGCCTTGGACACCCAGGTGCCGGTGGCCTCGTCCAGGATCGCGTTCGGGTACTTGATCGTGGTCCACGCGTCGTCAGGGATTGAAGCGATCGCGGCCTTGACAGCCGGGTCCAGACGGACGGTGACCGACACTGCCGCGCCGCCGGTGATCGCGGCGTGGACGGCGTCGCGCCCGTAGTAGGCCGAGTCCATCCGCACCAGCACCGGGGCGTGCTCACCGAGCAGGCGGCGGGTCTGCTTCACGGCGTCCCCGACCAGACGTTGCGCACCGCGCGGCGACCCGCAGGCACCCTTGCGCAGTCGTTGCGCCACGACCAACGGAGCACACCCGGGTGTGGTCAGGGTGGCGATCAGCGCGTTCAGGCCCCGGACCCGGGTGTAGCCGAACCCGGCGCCCTGTTTGGCGTGGCCGTGGACCTCGACGATGGTGTCGTCCACGTCGACGAACGTGAACCCGCCAGAGTCGCCGGCGTCCGGTGGTGGTGGCCGCAGCCCGAGCAGAGCGGCCAGCGCGAGCAAGAACCGCGCGGCGACCGCGTCGAGCTGGCGCACGTGCCCGAACGTGAACGCCCGCAGGAACGACCCCAACGTCGACGGGGCGTACGCCCGGGCGAAGACCCGGCCCATCCCCCCGTGCCGAAGCAGCGCCATGTCATCGATGCTGTCCGCGCCGGCGACCATCCCGGCCACCAGCGAGGCCACCTTCAACCCCGCGTTCGCGCCCTTGTCCGTGGGCACGCTCAGATGCTCATCAGCCAGGTCGGCCAGCCCCGCCCGCTCGGCCAAGGCGAGGACCGGGACCAGGCCCGCGGGCGACACCAGATTCGGGTCATCGAACGCCACCGACATCCGCGCGAGGGTGTGAGAGAGTCGCATCTCAGAGGTGCCCTTCCGGGTTGAGGTGTTGGAGCTGTCGCAAGTCCCAATCTCCCAGCACGGCAGGGCACCTCGCCGTTACGGCACGCTCACGCGACCAACTTCATCGGTGGATTCTCAATGACGTTGTCAAGCGGTTTGGGGCAGCTTCTTACGAGTTGGCGGGGCGATTTCGAAGACGCGGTTGTCGCGTAGTAGCGCCCACAGGACGTCGACGCGGCGGCGGGCCAGCGCGATGAGCGCTTGGACGTGTCCGTGGCCCTGTCCGCGCTTCTTGAGGTAGAAGTCGCGGTTGGGACCCTCGCGCATCATCGAGGTTTGCGCCGACAGGTAGAACACCCGGCGCAGCTTGCGTGAGTAACGCATCGGGCGGTGCAGGTTCCCGGTGCGACGACCCGAGTCCCGCGGGACGGGGACCAGCCCGGCGGCGGAGGCGAGGTGTCCGGCGTCGACATAGCGGGACAGGTCGCCGGCTGCCGCGATGAGCTCGGCGCCCAGGATCGTGCCGATGCCAGGCATCGACTCGATGATCTGTGCCTGGGGGTGGGCGTGGAAGGTGTCACCGATCCGCGCGTCCAGGACGCGGATGCGCTGGTCGAGCTCGAGCAGGGCAGCGGCGATCTCCGCGACGATGCTCGCCGCGACGTCCTGGCCCGGGACGGTGGTGTGTTGCGCGTTGGCGGCCCTCACCGCAGCCGTCGCGATCTGCTCGGCGCTTCGGACCTTGCGGGCCCGCAGCCACGTGCTCAGGCGAGCACGGCCACGTGCCCGGATCGCGGCTGGTGTTTGGTATCCGGTCAACAGGACCACCGCCCCGCGACTGGTGGAGTAGTCGAATTCGCGCTCCAGAGAGGGGAAGTAGCCGCTGAGCACGTCCCGGAGGCGGTTGATCATCCGGACCCGGTCGGCGACCAGGTCGGTGCGGTGGGTGACCAGCAGCCGCAGCTCGGCCACCAACGTCGCCGGGACGTCCACGGGTGTGAGGTCACCACGCAGCCGCACCGTTTCTGCGATGACGTACGCGTCACGGGCATCCGTCTTGGCCTCCCCCGAGTACGCCGTCGACATCTGGTTGACCGTTCGTCCCGGCACGTAGGTCGCGCCCTGCCCATGAGCGGTCAACAGGGCCAGCAGCAGCGCGCTGCTGGTGCCCGTGATGTCCACCGCCCACGACACCTGCTGAGCTCGCGCCAACACCTCGGCGATCGCGTCCAGGATCGCAGCCTCGTCGTTGACGACCTTGCTCGACCACAGCGTCGAGCCCGCCTCGTCGATCAGGCACACCCAGTGATGCGCCTTGCCGACGTCGATACCTGCCCATCCACGGGCGACCTGCTCTGCTCCCACCGCTTCCTCCTCCGCACGGGTTGGCCCAACCTGATGGCCCGAAGAACACCCCGCCGACGGATCCGTAAACAGCGACCAGAACGCACATCTCAATCAGCAGTCAGGGCGCCCCGAAGGGTCGGACGGCCAATCCACCGGAGCCACCAAGGACGATCAAGGCTCAGCCACATCCGACCCTCCCGGGCCACCCACCAACTTACGGATCGAGGCTTAGAGAGCCAGTTCGGCCGACGACCGGTGATCTTCTACACCAACGGATACGAGCACAGGATCTGGGACGATGCCGGCGGCTACCCGCCGCGCGAGACCCAAGGCTTCTACACCCGCGACGAGCTGGAGCTGCTGATCCAGCGCCGCCAGACCAAGCTCCCGCTGTCGTCGGCGCAAGTGAACACGGACATCGCCGGTCGGCCCTACCAGGTGCGGGCGATCAAGGCCGTCAGCGATGCGTTCGACCGCAAGCAGCGCGAGGCCCTCCTCGTCATGGCAACCGGCTCGGGCAAGACCCGCACCACTATCGCGCTCGTCGATCTGTTGCAGAAGACGAATTGGGTCAAGCGGGTGCTCTTCCTCGCCGACCGCACCGCCCTGGTCAACCAGGCCGCCAACGCTTTCAAGCAGCACCTGCCTGGCTCGACGACGGTCAACCTCGTGACCGAGAAGGCGATCGAGGGACGGGTCTACGTCTCGACGTACCCGACGATGATGAACCTCATCAACGAGGTCGACGGCGGCCTGCGCCGGTTCGGTCCGGGCTACTTCGACGTCATCGTGATCGATGAGGCCCACCGGTCCGTGTACGCCAAATACGGTGCGATCTTCGACTACTTTGACTCACTTCTAATCGGCCTCACCGCGACACCCAAGGACGAGGTCGACCACAACACCTACCGGCTGTTCCATCTCGAGGACGGCGTACCCACCGACAACTACTCGTTGGACGAAGCCGTCGAGGCGGGCTACCTCGTGCCGCCGAAAGGCATCAGCGTCGGCACCCAGTTCCTGCGCTCGGGCATCAAGTACGACGACCTCACCGAGGAGGAGAAGGACCAGTGGGACGTCCTCGACTGGGGTGAGGACGGACCTCCCGACGAGGTCGGGGCCGAGGAACTCAACCGGTTCCTGTTCAACGAGGACACCGTCGACAAGGTGCTCGAGACCCTGATGATGCAGGGCTACAGAGTGGCAAGCGGCGATCGGCTGGGCAAGACGATTGTCTTCGCCAAGAGCCAGAAGCACGCAGAGTTCATCGAGAAGCGGTTCAACCTCGCCTACCCCGAGCTCGCGGGGCACTTTGCCCGCGTCATCACCCACGGTACGCCGTACGCTCAGTCGCTGATCGACGACTTCTCGATCAAGGACAAGGCGCCGCACATCGCGATCAGTGTCGACATGCTCGACACCGGCATCGACGTGCCCGAGGTCGTCAACCTCGTCTTCTTCAAGATGGTCCGCTCGAAGAGCAAGTTCTGGCAGATGATCGGCCGCGGCACCCGGCTCTGCCCCGACCTGTTCGCGCCCGGCGAGGACAAGCGCGACTTCCTCGTCTTCGACTTCTGCGGCAACCTCGACTACTTCAGCCAGGACCTCCCCGGCTCACAGGGCCAGATCCAGAAGTCGCTCTCCCAGCGGCTGTTCGAGGCCCGGCTCGGCCTGGTCGCGGCGCTGGCTGAGGACGAGCCCGACCTGCGGAAGTCGACCGCTACGACGCTCCACGAGATCGTCGCCGGCATGAATCTCGACAACTTCGTCGTGCGGCCGCACCGTAGGGCCGTCGAGAAGTACGCCTCCGCCGACGCTTGGCAGACGCTGAGGCCGGAAGATGCCGAAGCGCTGTTCGTGCTCGCTGGACTGCCGTCCTCGGTTCGTGACGACGACGAGGACGCCAAGCGCTTCGACCTGCTCATCCTGCGCCGCCAGCTCGCCCAGCTCGACGGTGACCTCGTCCTGGCCGAGCGCTTGCGTGAGACGGCGCAGCGGATCGCCGCGGCGCTGCTCGGGAAGACGAGCATCCCCAGCGTCGCCGAGCAGGCCGTCCTGCTGGAGTCGGTCGCTGGCGACGAGTGGTGGATCGACGTCACCCTCCCCATGCTCGAACTCGCCCGCCTACGCCTCCGCGGACTCGTTCGGTTCATCGAGAAGACTCCACGCAATCCGATCTACACCGACTTCGAGGACACCATCGGCGAAGGAGTCGAGGTGGTACTCCCCGGGGTCACGCCGGGCACGAACTTCGAGCGCTTCCGCGCCAAGGCCGAGGCGTATCTCCGCGAGCACCTCGAAAACCTCGCCCTCCAGCGTCTTCGTCGCAACAAGCAGCTCACCTCCGACGACCTCACCGAGTTGGAGCAGATGCTTGTCGCCTCCGGCGGCCAGCAGGTCGACATCGCCTGGGCCACCGAGCAGGGCGGCGGTCTTGGCATCTTCGTCCGCAACCTCATCGGCCTCGACCGCTCCGCCGCCATCGAGGCCTTCGAGAACTACCTCGACGGCACCCGGTTCTCCGCCGACCAGGTCCGATTCGTCAACCTCATCGTCGACGAACTCACCAAGAACGGCGTCATGGAGCCGGCCCGCCTCTTCGAGTCGCCCTACACCGACCACGCCCCCACCGGCCCCGACTACTTCTTCCCCGACGCCGACGTCGAGGTCATCGTCGACACTCTGCAACACATCAAGCAGACCGCTCTTCCCGAAGAGGTGGCGTGATCAAGCGCCGTCGACACGTGCCTCCAACCCATGCAGGTCGCGGCACCGTTGGAGCGCTGACATGAGTTCCCGCAAGATGCGACTGAGGCTGCGGGCGATGGAGTCTCGCCGCTACTGGCGCTTGCTTTCACGGAGCCAGAAGCTTGGAAATCGCCTCAGTTCTGCACGGATCGCCACCGTCTCTCGTGCGGCGGATTTCTCGTCCCTCGTCCGTATCGGTGGCCGCGCGCTCGCGAAGTCCCTGGCACTAATTGTCCCGCCGCTACTCGCCCTGGTGCTTACACAAGCGGTCGCTCATGCCAATGGACACCGACCAGGCTGGCTCAGCTCACTCCCCAACTGGATCGAGCAGAGTTCGGCGTGGCTCACGTCGCGTGTTCCACACACTTTCGATTCGGCCGCCTTGCCAACAGCGGCTGTCGGAGTGGCCGGGGTGTTCGTCGCGGTCTACTTCGCAACGGTCACCTTCGTTGTCTCGACCACATACAAGGATGCGACAAGAAACCTGCGAGATCAGATCGTTCGCCAGCCTGAGTCGCGCTGGTACGCGGCCTTCTTCACTCAGGCCGTTGTGTACATCGCGATGGTCCTGGCACTCCCTGTTATCGGGCTCATCCCAATCGAGGGTGTAGGAGTTGGGGTCTGAAGCCGCCGGATTCGAGGAGGCATCTGGCGATGTAGTTGGTGAGGTTGCGGAACCCGAGGGCGGAGCCGCG
>Ga0208564_1003056_pt1 | contig 12546 bp, 12 predicted proteins | sample AD_UKC073_MetaG_FD_184439 | JGI IMG/M metagenome (GOLD analysis project Ga0208564, IMG submission 184439) | Active sludge microbial communities of municipal wastewater-treating anaerobic digesters from USA - AD_UKC073_MetaG (SPAdes) (version 2) | ecosystem: Engineered > Bioreactor > Anaerobic >... | reverse complement strand
CCCGCTCGATCCCGCCTCGCTCTATCTTGCGCGCGAGGAACTGGACGCAGCTCTGACCGGCCACCCGGTCCACCGCGCGGACATCTTCGCCCAACCGGAAAGCGCGGGCGTGGTCGATTTCGGCTTTGCCAGCGGGCGCGATTTCGCGCCTGAACGCGCGCGCGGCGACAATGTCTACGAAGCCGCCGCGCGCTATCTCACCGGCGCGGCCAAGCGCGGCAAGAAGGCGCTGATCGCCGCCTATTCGGCAGGAAGCCGCGCGCGGCTCGCGGCGATCCTGGGCGAAGCGGCAGGGCCGGTGCCGGTCATGGCAGATACCTGGCAGGAAGCGCTGGGACTCGCCGCCAAGGGCGCGCCGGTGGCGCTGGTCCTGCCGCTCGAAACCGGGTTCGCCAACGATGACATCGAGCTTGTCACCGAACAGGACATCCTGGGCGACCGGCTGGTGCGCCGCAAAAGGCGCCGCAAGGGCGCGGATGCCTTCCTCGCGGAACTGTCCGCGCTCACCCCCGGCGATCTCGTCGTCCACATGGACCACGGGATCGGGCGCTACATCGGCCTGCAATCGATCCCCGTGGGCGACAGCCCGCACGACTGCGTAGCGCTGGAATATGCGGGCGGCGACAAGCTTTACGTGCCGGTCGAGAACATCGACGTCCTCAGCCGCTATGGCAGCGATGCAGAAAGCGTCGCGCTCGACCGGCTGGGGGGCGAGGCCTGGCAAAAGCGCAAGAGCCGGCTCAAGGAACGCATCCGCGAGATCGCGCATGAGTTGCTGCGCACCGCCGCCATGCGCGCGCTGCGCCAGGCGCCGATCCTTCCCGTCGAACAGGCCAGCTACGACCAGTTTTCCGAACGCTTCCCGTGGGCCGAGACCGAGGACCAGGAACGCGCGATCGAGGACGTGCTGGAAGACCTTGCCGCAGGCACCCCGATGGACCGCCTGGTCTGCGGCGATGTCGGCTTTGGCAAGACCGAGGTCGCGCTGCGCGCCGCCTTCGTCGCGGCGATGGCCGGGCACCAGGTGGCGGTGATCGCCCCCACCACCCTGCTGGCGCGCCAGCACTTCACCGGATTTTCAGAGCGCTTTGCGGGCTTCCCGCTCAAGGTCGGGCGGCTGTCGCGCCTCGTCGGGGAAAAGGAAGCCAAGGCCACCCGCGAAGGGCTGGCCGAGGGCACCATGGACATCGTGGTCGGCACCCACGCGCTGCTGTCCAAAACACTGAAGTTCAAGCAACTTGGCCTGGTCATCGTCGACGAGGAGCAGCGCTTTGGCGTGGGCCACAAGGAGGCGCTGAAGCAGTTGCGCTCCAACGTCCACGTCCTCACCCTCACCGCCACGCCGATCCCGCGCACGCTCCAGATGGCAATGTCGGGCCTGCGCGAGCTGTCCACCATCCAGACCCCGCCGGTCGACCGCCTGGCGGTACGCACCTACGTGATGGAATGGGACGACATGGTGATGCGCGAGGCCCTGCTGCGCGAACACCACCGCGGCGGGCAGAGCTTCATCGTCGTCCCCCGCATCGCCGACATGGAGGCTGTGGAGGCCTGGCTGCGCGAATTCGTGCCCGAAATCCGCCACGTCAGCGCCCACGGCCAGATGGCGGCCAGCGAAGTGGAAGAGCGGATGAGCGCCTTCTACGAGAAGAAGTACGAAGTGCTGCTGGCTACGACCATCGTCGAAAGCGGGCTGGACATCCCTTCCGCCAACACGATCATCATCCACCGCGCCGACCGGTTCGGCCTCGCCCAGCTTTACCAGCTGCGCGGGCGGGTCGGGCGCTCGAAATTGCGCGCCTATGCCTACCTGACCACGCCCGCCGACACGCAATTGTCGGAAGTGGCGGAAAAGCGGCTGAAGGTGCTGGGCGATCTCGATTCGCTGGGCGCGGGTTTCCAGCTCGCCAGCCACGATCTCGACATTCGCGGCGCGGGCAACCTGCTTGGCGATGAACAGTCCGGCCACATCCGCGAGGTCGGGTTCGAACTGTACCAGTCGATGCTGGAGGACGCGATCCTCGCCGCCAAGGCGGGCGACATGGGGCTGGCCAAGGAACGCCACGCGCTCTCGCCGCAGATCACGGTCGATGCGCCGATCATGATTCCGGAAAACTACGTGCCGGACCTTGCGGTGCGCATGGCGCTCTACCGCCGCCTCAACGATGCCGAGGACACGCGCGAGATCGAGGCGCTGTCGGCGGAAATGATCGACCGCTTCGGCCCCCTGCCCGCGCCGACCGCGAACCTCGTCAAGCTCATCCAGATCAAGCGCCAGGCAATCGAGGCGAACATCGCCAAGATCGACGTCGGCGCCAAGGGCACCCTCGTCAGCTTCCACGAGGACCGCTTCCCCGATCCCGCCGGCCTGATCGCCTATGCCGAGCGCCTGCAAGGCACGATCAAGCTGCGCCCCGACAGCAAGATCGCCGTCACCCGCGCCTGGGGCAGCGCCGAAGCGCGGCTCAACGGCCTGTTCCAGCTGACCAAGGGGCTGAGCGGGATTGCGCGCAAGGCGAAGGGCTAAGGCCCGCCCGCCCCCGCCTTCCAGGTTCCGTTCGGGTCGAGCGCAGTCGAGACACGCTGGCGCCAAGGTGTCTCGACTGCGCTCGACCCGAACGGAGACATTACCAGGCTAGTCGGAACTCACCGCGCCTCCGCCAGCGCCGCGAAGTCCTCCGCGCTGAGCGGCTGGGCGCGCAGGAATCCCTGATAGCTGGAGCAGCCCTCGGCCGCGACCAGCGCGCGCTGGGCTTCGCTTTCCACGCCTTCCGCGATCACTTTCAGCTCCAGCGCCCCGGCCATGGCGATGATCGCGCGCAGCACGGCAAGGTCGCGTGAGGAGCCCGCGATCCCGTCGATCATCGCCCGGTCGAGCTTGAGGTAGTGAAGCGGCAGCAGCTTGAGATAGCGGAAGTTGCAGAACCCCGCCCCGAAATCGTCGAGCGCCACGCGCATGCCACGCGCGGTCAGCCGCCCCAGCACCTGCGCCGCGTGGGCCGCGTCGGCCAGCAGCACCTGCTCGGTCACTTCCAGCGTCAGCCGCCAGGCGGGAAAGCCACAGCTTTCCGCCAGGGCCGCGAAATCGCCCGCGAAATCGCCCTGCGCCAGATCGCTGGGCGTGACATTGAGCGACAGCCGCAGATCCATCGGCCAGCCCCGCGCCCCGGTCAGCGCCAGCCGCGCGATGTGGCGCGAAAGCTGGGCCACGTGGTCCGCCCGCTCGGCAATCGCGAACAGCGCGCCCGCGCCGATTCGCCCAAGCTGCGGATGGTTCCAGCGCGCCAGCGCCTCGCCCCCCACCAGGCGGTCGTCCAGGCAACCGAACTGCGGCTGGTAGACCACTTCGATTTCATCCCCGTCGAGCGCGCGCAGCAGGTCGCTTTCCAGTTGGGCGGCGCTGCGCCCGGCGCGGGTCGCCTCGCCATCGGCCCACAGCAGGCGTCGCCCCGGATGGGCCATCACGCTGGACAGGGCGTGGCCAAGCCGGTCGAGCATCGAATCCGCGCTCTCCCCGTCCAGCCCCCGCAGCAGCGCACCGCGCGGCGACAGCCGCACCGTGGTGCCCGCGCAAGGGATCGGGCGGGCCAGCGCATCGAGCAACCCTGCGGCGGCGACTTGCCAGCGCTCGCGGCTGCAGGGCTCGCTGGTCAGGAGAAGGAACTGCCCGCCCCCGCTGCGCGCGGCGATCCAGCCACCTTCCAGTTCGTCTCCCGCAAAGTGCTTCAGCCGGATCGCGACTTCGGCCAGCGCGGCATCGCCTACCGCCGCGCCGTAAGCGATGTTGACCGCATCGAACCGGCGCAGGCCGACCACCAGGCCGTGGGCCTGCTCCCCCCGCGCCAGCCACTGCGCCAGGCGCCGACGCGCAGCCTCGCGGCCGATCAGGCCGGTCACCGCATCGCGGCTGTCATCGCTGTCGTCGCGCACAAAGCCTTCCATGGCCGCCCGCCTAGCACCCAAGTGCCTACCAAAGCGTTGGCGTCCGGGCCGATCCGGCGATTGCCAAACCCGCCCTTCCCCCATATCCACCGCTGCCATGAGCAAGAGCCTGCGTCTCGCCCTCCTTCCATCGGAGACCGCCCGGGCGGAAGAAGCCGCCGCCGCGCTGGCCGAGGCGCACGATTTCGTGCCGCTGGAGGAAGCCGATGTAGCCGTGGTGCTGGGCGGCGACGGGCACATGCTCCACGTCCTCCACCAGATGCTCGACATGGGCCGGGTGATCCCCGCCTATGGCCTGAATCTCGGCACGGTCGGCTTCCTGATGAACAAGCCCAAGTCGAACCGCGCCCTGGCCGAACGGGTTGCCCGTGCCAGGCCGCTCGCCGTCACGCCGCTGTCGATGACGGCAACCACCGGGAGCGGCACCGAACAGACCTTCTGCGCGATCAACGAGGTGTCGCTGCTGCGCGAAACCCGCCAGACCGCGCTGCTGGAAGTGTCGGTCAACGGCAAGGTGCGTATCCCGGCGCTGGCCTGCGACGGCATCCTGGTGGCGACTCCGGCGGGTTCGACCGCCTACAACCTGTCCGCCAACGGCCCGATTCTCCCGCTTGGCTCGGCCATGCTGGCACTCACCCCGATCAGTCCGTTCCGCCCCCGCCGCTGGCGCGGGGCGATTCTGCCCGATCATTACGAGATCGCCTTCCGCGTGCTCGATCCCGAAAAGCGCCCGGTCGCCGCCGTCGCCGACCAGAAGGAACTGCGCGACATCCTGGCCGTGAAGGTCAAGGTCGCGCGCGCACAGCAGCTGACCCTGTTGTTCGACCCCGGCAAGACGCTGGAAGAGAGGATTTTTGCCGAACAATTCCAGTTCTGACAAAAAAATCGTGCCGGGGCGTATTGCCAAACTCTCCGGCGCTGTTATAGGCGCGCTCCTGTCCACACGGACTGCTCCCCGATAGCTCAGCGGTAGAGTAGGTGACTGTTAATCACTTGGTCGTAGGTTCGAATCCTACTCGGGGAGCCACAAAATCCTAGCAAGGTCTTGAACCTGCTAGGTTTTCTGGAAAATCCGCAAAGCGTCCCAACAAAAGTGCACACACTTTGTGCCGGGTAGAACGCCGCGCGATTAGGCTCTTAGCAAACGGCTGAAGCCCCGGTTTCGCGCGAAACCAGGCGCCGCAAGTCCCGCTCGAGCAGCTCGAACACTCGAACGCCCCCGACCTTTATGTCGATCACGCTTGCCGCGTCGCCATCGCGGCAGGCTTCCAGCTTCGCTTGCAGTGCGGTCGCGGTTTGGACCGGCGCGGCGAACATCGCCTCGCGAGCCAGGTCTGCCCGATCGAGTAGCGCAGCCGCTACGGGGTCTTCGTCCGTTTCGCCCCCGTAAACCTCGAACTGGTCTTCGAGCGCCCGCCATGCGGCGTGCGCCTGCCAGAACGCGGCGTCGATATCGTGGATTGCGGAAACGCCAAGCAGGGCATTGAACGGGGACGCGCCGCCCCCTACGGGTGAATTAGCCATGAAACCTCCAGACAGGTCGATTGGTCAGGGTCGAGGCAGGGTTGCACCCCTGCTTCGACCCGTCTTGTTTCACACATCGCCCGTGCGGTCAAATCCGGCTTCAGCCAGCCCAGCGGCGGGAATTCATGTAGCGCAGCTGCTGCAAGCCCCCCTGCACCCCCGCCTGGGCGGCCTGCGCGTCTCCAGCATGGATCCGTGCCCAAAATTCCGGGGTCATCAAGTTGCCGCTGAAATAGTTGTTCGTGACACCGCCCGCGCCAAGCCGGTGATTGGGCGTAACCGTCGAACCGCGCGGCAGGTTAACCAGCTCCGGCCCCCGCTCGCCGACCAGCGCCAGCCCGCCGGGGGCGTAGTTCGTGCCCAGGGCGAACGCCTTGGGCGCATTGATAGCGTTCTGCGCACCCTTGCCGAACAAGCCGATACTGCCCAGCTGGATGCCCAGCCCGACCAGCCCGTCGAGAATGTCGAAAAAGTCGCCGCCCTTGATCGCATCGCCCAGCTTGCCGATCGCCGACATGGTTTGCTCTACCATGTCCTTGAAGCTGTTGACGATCCGCACGTTCGCGACCTCGATCCCGGCGGCGTTGTCGTTCGCGGCCTTACCGATGTTGTCGAGCTCGGCCTGGATTTGCTGCATATCCGGGCCAAGGCTGCCACCGTAGAGGTTCACATAGTCGGACAGCGGAAGAGCCACCCCGGCACGGGTCGCCGGGTCGGCATTCTGCAACAGACGCTGCCGCGCGGCGCGCAGCTGATCAGGTGAATAGCCACCGGCCCCGCCGGCAGCGATACCCCGATCGAGCGAGCCCAGCTCGCCCCGAAGGTCGGCGATCGCCCGGGCTTCGGGAAACAGGCGTGACATGATTTGCTGCACATCACGGCCCAGCTCTTCGAAGGCCTGCCGTGCCTGTTCGGTCGCGCTCTTCGCCGGGTCGACCATGACCGCATCGAGCCGCGCCATTTGCGCCGCGATGCCGTCAACCATGTCGGGGATATAGGAATGGCCGACCACCGCGTCATACAGCTTGTAGAATGCATCGCCGACCACCTTGATCTTGCCGCGCACCCATTCCCAAACCGCATCGAGCTTGTCGACCATCCATTCGCGCACGGCCTCGACCAGCTTCTTGACCGAATCCCGCACCTTGTGCGGCAGTCCGAAGAACACGCGGTTCATGGCCGAATCGATCGCAGCAGCCGCCGTGCTGAAATCACCCTTGAAAAGCGCGCTGATTGCACGGGCGCCATCGCCGATCGCCTTGAAGGTGTTGGACAGATAGCTAACCAACACCTTCAGCACTCCGATCACCACCGGGCCGAACACCTTCAGCTGCACGGTAAGCAGGTCGCCAAGCGCGCTGACCACCATGCGAATCCCTTCACCCAGCGGCCCCTTCCAGAGCTCTTGCAGCGTGCCGGAGATGCTAGTCACCAGTTCTTGCAGCGGCGGCCCGAGCACCTTTTGCGCGGTCGTCCACAGCTCTTCCAGCACCGGGCCAATCTTGTCCCAGTTGGCATAGATCACGGCCCCGGCAGCCGCGACCAGGCCAAGGGGAACCAGGACAGGACCAAGCGCAGCACCTAGACCGCTGATCGCAGCGCTCGCCGCCGCCATGACGCCGCCCGACGATCCGATCATGCCGATCGCGGCGGTAAAGGGCGCGGTCGCTGAAACCACCGTGCCCAGGATCGAGATAACCGGCCCCAGCGCTGCCCCGACAGCGGCGGCTCCCATGATGAGGTTCTTCGTGCCTTGCGGCAGCTCGTTGAAGGCGCGCGCCAGCTCGGCAATCTTCTTCGCCGCCATTTCGACATACGGGTTAAGGGCCTTGCCTACTTCGTCCCCGGCCTGTCCGATCGCCACCTTCGCCTGCCGCCATGGCGACGTATCGGCGGCCGCTTTCGCCGCGCCCTTGAACTGGCGCTCGACCTCGCCCAGGATAATACCCTGCGCACCGGCGACGTTATTGACCTCGACCATCGCCTTGATCTGCGCTTTCTGCGCATCGGTGAACTGAATGCCAACCTTCGTCAGGGCAGAGACGCCCTTGATTGGATCATTCAGCGCCTTGCCCAGCTGGATCGCCGCCGCTTGCGGCTCGCTTCCAAGGCGGGTCGCCATGTCGATCGCGGCCTGCTGCGCGCGGTCGAATTCCGCATTCGCAATGTTGCCGAAGGTGAGCAGCTGCGCCGTCACCTGTTTCAGGATCACGTCCGCATCGATCAGGCTGTTCATTTCCAGAGCGTCGGCGGCCTTTTCCAGCTCGGCTGCCGTCTTTCCGCTGACGCCGCCCATGCTCTTCAGCGCGGCCTCTACCTGCGCCATGGCCTGCTGCTGTTCCTGAAAGCCGCGCACCGCCGCCGCGCCCATGGCGATCAGCGGCACTGTAACGGCCAGCGAGAGCTGCTGGCCCAGGTTCTGCATGGACTTGCCCACCGCTTCCATGCGGCGGGTCGCCTTCTTGAGCTCCTTGTCGGCATCGGCCAGCCCGGATTTGAACGCCCCGGACTCAAGCCCCAGGCTGATTAGCAGGGATCCGATTTGAACAGCCATGCGGGATACTCCAAGAAAGGTGCCCGGAGGCCGACACCCTGAAAGACCTCCGGGCAGGGCTTCCGCCGACCAAGGCGAAAGCCCGGGGGCTTGTGCGCCGGGCCCAGCCCGGCAAGTCAGGTTACGAGGTCAGGTCAGTGATCGCGCCGCTGAAGGTGCCCTTGATGAAACCTGCCGTGCGCTTCACGGCCAGCCCGATCCGCTCTTCCGCCAGGATGGTCACCAGGTTCTTGCGGAAGTTGTCGCCGTCTTCCGTCGAAAGCTCGACCCGCGCAGACCAGCGGTCATAAAGCACCGCCGATCCGGCGAAGTCTCCCACCAGGAAAGAGCCCGCCGTCTGCGCCTGGGTTGCGACCACCGGCAGCCCGAACAGGCGCGGCTCGACCGCTGCAGCGGGATCCCCGAGCAGATACTTGCCCTGCCCGTCCTTGATCCCGCGCATACTCGTCCAGTCGCTCGGATGCAGCACGATCGCCGTCGGCGGCAGGTCGGACAGCGCGCCCTGCAGCATGGCGTAGAGGATGACGTCGATCTTGTTTGGCGAAGTCACCGTATTCGACCCGGCTGCAAATGCGGTTGCCTGGGTGTAGATGCCGTTGAGGTCGGTGCCGGTGCCGCCGCCGTTGAGCAGCTGCGACTCTTCTTCGAGGGCGAGGCCATAGAGCAGCTCGCTATCGATCAGGCCCTGCAGCTGCGGGGCGTCATCCAGCACCTGCCGCGATGCAAGCATCCAGTGCGCAATCGTGCGAATGGGCACCGTAACCAGTTCCATCTGCATATCGGAGTCCGGCTTCAGCGCGCCTTCCGCGACAGTCGCGGCGGCGCTGTTCACCGTCTTGACCTTGGGATATTCGACGCTGCCGCTGGTCACCTGGATGACCGGCAACAGGTTGCGCAGGAACAGGCTGCGCCGGGGAAGCGTCAGCGCGGAATCGCGGCTCGCAACAACCGAATCCCCGACCGAACCGGCGGCATTCGTCACCGCGCTGGTAAGCGTTGCCTTGGTCTCGACCCCGACGCGCCGACCGCCGCCCGGCGCCATCAGAAAGCCCTTCACCCCTTCATCGGAAACGAACTGCCGCCCGGGCGTTTCGATGACCCAGCCGCCGCCGCCCCGGGCGGATTTCTGCTCAACATCGTCGAGCCGCGCGGCCATCGCGGCAGTGAGCGTCTTGTATTCCTCGAACTTCAGTTCGACCCCATCGGTATGCTGCTTCAGCAGCTCAGCAATATCGTTCATCGCCAGTGTTCCTTTACAGTTTGGCCAGGCGCCGAATTGCATCGGCCAGCACGGCCTTTGCTTCGTCGTCGTGTTGGGTTGGATTGACGGACTTCCAAGCCGCACTCGCCGCCGCCTTGGCCTGCCGACCAGACAAGCCCCCGCTGCGCAGCAGGTCTTCGATGTCCCGGACGCTGCCAATCGTCTTGACCGAGTGAAGCCGGGTCAGGTTGTTCATGGGCATTGCGACCAGGGAGATTTCGAACAGCTTCAGCTTCACCAGGTCGCGCGAAGTTGCCGCAAGGCGTTCCTGCTCGACCTTGTATCCGATCGAGAGGCCCGACAGTGCACCGGAACGGGCGAGCTCATAGGCTTCGCGGCCATCCTTTGCGTCGATGGTGATCCGGCCCTTGGCAAGCAGTCCCTCGCGGGTCTCTGCAAGTTCGGTCCAGACACCAATCGGGCGTTGCATATCGTGGTGAAGCAACATCGCCGGCGTCGTTCCGGCGCTGCGATGTTCGGCGAGCGAGGCCGCAAACGCGCCAGGCAAGATACGATCTCCGCCGCTATCGACGTTGCCGAAGGCAGCAGCCAGCCCGACAATCTCGCCGGTCTGCGAAAGTTCTTTGATCTGAAAAGGAAATGCCTGGTTGTTCAAAGGACGCACTCCGCCATAAGCCTGAAAGTCAGGTTTGTGGCCGATCCGTGCGTCCATCCCGGACGTTGGGTCGGGTCAACTGCGCATCCCGCGCACTTGAGAGCCCAATGATTAACCATCATTGCGGCGACCGTCAAGATTCAGCGCGGCAAGCCAATCGTCCCCGGTCTCATCGACGGCGCGGCCGTGGTTGTGGAGCCAGACGGCGGTCGGCTCGACGCCCTGGTTGAGCATCATGAACTCGATCAGCGCCAGCAATGCGCCCGTCCCGATCACCGGCGCAGCGACACCGGCGGTTGCCAGATTGCCGATCAGCTGCGCGAACATGGCGCGCACCCGCGCCGCTTCGAGAAGTTCAGCGCTCACTGCCGGGTCTCCAGCTCGCCCAGGTTGACCGCCGAAGTTCGGGCGAGCGCATCGATCCGTGCGGCCTCCCGGCGCAGCCACGCCGCCACGGCCTCGGGCGGCAGGCTCGACATCACTTGACCGAACACCAGGGCAACAGCCTTCAGCACTTCGCCGCCGGTGGCAGTGCAGCCCGCCCCCCTGTTGATTGCGTCCCGAACGTCTTGCGCGACCGCGCGCACCACCTCTTCACGGACTGCCATTGTCGTTTTCCTCCTTGCTCGCCCAGCGGCGCCAGGCGTTCGATTTCGATCCAAGTTCGTCGCGGTAGTGCAGGCGCAGCGTCGGCGCGGTGATCCCGATCGCGTCGGCGATCGCGTCTTGCCCCATGCCCCGGGCGCGCAGCTGCGCGACACGCTGGCGCAGCGCCGCCGTCGCGACATGGCGCGGCCGACCGCTTGCGCCCTTGTTCGGGTCAGCCGGGTCGCCCAGCAGGTCGAGCGTGAATTTATTATCCGGCGCGGCCATCGATCCGCCCCCGCCCTCGATCGCCACGATAGGCCCGCGCTGCGCCAGCCAGAGCCACACAGAGCGCAAGTCCAAGCCCGCGACCTCGCGCGCCGCCCCACTGCGCCGCGCGCGCTCCTAGGCCGCTCCAGGGCGAGAAGCCCCTAGCGCCTGCCCCTGAAATTTCGTCGGCGCTGAAAAAAGTCTTTGAGTGAGGGGGGCGGTGGTCACCAAGCGATTGAGATTGCAGACTTTCGACCACCCCCCGGGGGTGGTCGTTCCCTTCCACCTTCCAATCGATGGAAGGGAAGATTTTCGCCCTATGGAAGGTCGGCAGCAGGTGGCGAAGCCCAAACTTCTCTAGGCCTTTCAATCCCTTCTCATTCTCTACATTGCATTTCTTGCAACAATGGAGGGGATGGAAGGGAAAATGAGGTAATTCCCACACGCGAGTTTTTTCGAACGCTCTATGGGGGAGCTGGGAATTGCCTTCCGACCTTCCGCGATAGCCGACGAATGGCAGAATTCTGCGGGTTACAGCCTTCCATACCAGGCCTGATTGACCTTCCGGGACGATCGAACGCGGAAGAGTAGCGGGCCGGGCCATATCAGCCCCGCACCCCTGCACCGGCACCCGGCCGCCTGCTTCCCGCCCCGGAAGGCTGAAGCCCGGCACCGCCGGGGGCGTGGGGGCAAAGCCTTTCAGCAGTGCCGGTCGGCAGCAGCCACTTGCGCCCGTTCGAGCTGATCTGGACGAAACCAGCGGCGTGCATCGCGTGGTTGAAGCCCTTGATCGAAAGACCGGCCTGTCCGTGCTGCTCAGCCCACTTGCGATAGGCAGCGTGCAGAAGGCCCGCAGGGTTGCGCCCCTCGACCGCCCAGCCCTCGCGCAGCGCCGCGCCCAGGAAGCGCTCGACCTCGATCACCGCGCAGCCGGGCGCAGTCATAACCGGCTCCCGCTCGATCGCCGGGCCGATCTTGCAGGCAATGCCGACAATCAAGCCAGCTGCATCGCGGTCGAACCTCAGTTCAAATTCCAGCATCTTGTTTCCCCCGTTCCACGCGTGCGAAGGCATCGCGCGCAAGCACCACCACCCGCCGCGCCCGCCAGTGGCCCGGCCCGATCACTTCCAAGCGGGAAGCGTTTGCGGCTTGAAGGCCGCGCGCCATCGCCAGCTGCACGGCCTCGGCCGCATCGCGCGCGCCGACGATTGGCCAGCGCGGGTTGACGTATCTGGTTTCGAGGAAGCAGATGACCGCCCAGGGCAGCGAGGGCGTTCGCATCGGCACTACCTGGACGCTCGGCCCCGCCAGATCCTCGGCCTCGCAGGCCCCGCGCCACCACGCGGGCAAGGGAAATCCGCCGGTGCGCTCGCACAGCAGACAGCGGCGCCCGGACGAAAGCTGCGCAGTGCAGACCTCCAAGGGGTTGCCATAGCCACAGCACCCCACCGGCACGCCCCGGCTATCGGCCCCGCCGACGCCGGGCTTGAGCTCAAGCCGCACGGACCAACGCCGCAAGATTGCTCTGCGACCCTTGTTTCGTTTTACGCCCTGAGACCAACCTCTTGATTCTATTGGGCTGGTTTTCGCACCGTTTTACAGCCAAGCCTTTGAATTCTTGAAATTCCCACCGGCTTTGGGAGCAGAGGGTCGCAGGTTCGAATCCTGTCATCCCGACCATTTTCCTGTTTGAAGGCTGGAACTTCGGCCGTGGACAGTGCGGGGCACGCTCTTGCGCGCGGTTCCGATTGCCGCAAGCTGCCTTCCATGTTCGACCGCCTTCCCCGCCTTGCC
>Ga0208564_1003055_pt1 | contig 12548 bp, 10 predicted proteins | sample AD_UKC073_MetaG_FD_184439 | JGI IMG/M metagenome (GOLD analysis project Ga0208564, IMG submission 184439) | Active sludge microbial communities of municipal wastewater-treating anaerobic digesters from USA - AD_UKC073_MetaG (SPAdes) (version 2) | ecosystem: Engineered > Bioreactor > Anaerobic >... | reverse complement strand
GACCACGCCGCCGTCGACTGGGGCACCCCCACCCAGCGCGACCTCGGCCGCGTGACGGTCTCGCAGCTTCGGGCCCACGCCGCCGACGGCCAGTTCGCGTCGGGGTCGATGGGCCCCAAGGTGGACGCCGCCATCCGCTTCGTCGCCGGCGGCGGGCCGCGCAGCGTCATCACGTCCCTCACCCACATCACCGACGCCGTCGAGGGCAGCTTCGGCACCGTCGTCGACCCCGACTGACCCCCAACCGCACCAGACCCACCGAGCCGCCCCCCGGCATCCACGAAAGGAACCCGCACCGTGCCTGACGCCATCGAGGTCCGCAAGGTCCCGCTGCACACCGTGTCCGACGCCTCCGAGCTGGGCAAGCTCATCGACGAGGGCGTGTTCGAGGCCAGCCGCGTCATCGCGGTCATCGGCAAGACCGAGGGCAACGGCGGGGTCAACGACTACACCCGCATCATCGCCGACCGCGCCTTCCGCGAGATCCTCGTCGAGAAGGGTGCCGACCCGGCCGCCGTCAAGGAGATCCCGATCGTGTGGTCGGGCGGCACCGACGGCGTGATCAGCCCCCACGCGACCATCTTCGCGACCGTGCCCGCCGACAAGGCCGAGCAGACCGACGAGCCGCGCCTGACCGTCGGGTTCGCGATGTCCGAGCACCTGCTGCCCGAGGAGATCGGGTACACCTCGATGGTCTCCAAGGTCGCGGATGCCGTGAAGGTCGCCATGGAGCGCGCCGGCATCACCGACCCGGCCGACGTGCACTACGTGCAGACCAAGACCCCGCTGCTGACCATCCACACCATCCGTGACGCGAAGGCCCGCGGCAAGCAGGTCTGGACCGAGCACACCCACGAGTCGATGGACCTGTCCAACGGCTGCACCGCGCTCGGCATCGCCGTCGCCCTCGGCGAGATCGAGATGCCGACCGATGCCGACGTCATGCACAACCGCGAGCTGTTCTCCTCGGTCGCCTCGTGCTCCTCGGGCGTCGAGCTCGACCAGGCGCAGGTCGTCGTCGTCGGCAACGCGCGCGGTGTCGGCGGTCGCTACCGCATCGGCCACTCGGTGATGAACGACGCCCTCGACCAGGACGGCATCTGGGCGGCCATCAAGGATGCCGGCCTCGACCTCCCCGAGCGCCCGCACCGCAGCGACCTCGAGGGCCGCCTGGTCAACGTCTTCCTCAAGTGCGAGGCCAGCCTCGACGGCCAGGTCGCCGGTCGCCGCAACGCGATGCTCGACGACTCCGACGTGCACTGGCACCGCCAGATCAAGTCGTGCGTCGGTGGCGTCACCGCCTCGGTGACGGGTGACCCGGCGGTGTTCGTGTCGGTGTCGGCCGCACACCAGGGCCCTGAGGGTGGCGGCCCGGTCGCGGCGATCGTCGACCTGGGCTCGGGTGAGCCGACGGGGTACCGCCCCCCGACGACCTGACCCCCCTCGTCGAGAGGAGGCAACACGCCGTCTGCATCATGGTGCAGACGGCGTGTTGCCTCCTCTCGACCGGCAGACTTCGCCCATGCGCGTCTCCGTGACCATCCCGGCGGCCGGCCACCACGGGCGCCGCACCCGCCTCGACGGGCTGGATGCCGCTCGCGGCCTGGCCGTCGTGTCGATGCTCGTCGCGCACCTCAGCCCGGTCGGCGGCCCTGCCACCATCACGGAGTACCTCACGGCGCCGCTCTTCGCCGTCATCATCGGCACGTCGATGGGCATCCACCTGCGCGACCGCTCCCCCCACCCCGACCGGTTCCTCGGCGACAACCTCCAGCGCGGCCTCATCCTCATCCTGCTCGGCATCCTGCTGCAGCGGCTGTACGACCAGGTCATCATCGTGTTGCCCCACCTCGGCGTGCTCGTCATCGTGCTGGCACCGCTGGCCCTGCTGCTGCGCCGGATGCCGGTGCTCACCGTGGGTCTCGCGGTTGGCCTCGCCGTCGTGGCACCGGTGGTCGTCGACCGGGCCCGACTCGCCGCGAACGAGAACATCGCGACGTGGCCGGGGTGGCTGGACGACCTCATGGGGTGGGTGGCCACGGGTGACGCCTACCGGCTGGCCACCCTGCTGCCCATGGCACTCGGAGGGCTGGCCCTGGCGGCGGTCCTGCACCAGGTGACGCACCTGCCGCAGGCCTGGGTCGTGGCGGGGGCGCTCTTCGCAACGAGCCTGGCGGCCTACCGTCTCGGCGCGGGGACGGCATCCGGCTCGGCCGCGTACAGCGGCACCACCGCCGAGGTCATCGGGGCCACCCTCCTGGCGACGGGCAGCGTGGTGGCGTCGTTCATCATGCTCGCCCTTGCGGAACGGTTCTCGCTGCGCCGGGTGCTCGAGCCGGTGCTGGCGACTGGACGGCTGGCCCTGACGGCCTACACCGTGCAGATCCTCTGGCTCGCGCTGCTGTCGGTCCTGCGTGACGGCGCCCCGGACGACGCGTGGTGGATCCTCGGCTCGAGCCTCGTCGTCGTGGTCGGTGCCTGCTGGGCCCTGGACCGCTGGTGGGGCACCGGTCCGCTCGAGTGGCTCGTGCACCGGCTGCGCCCGCGGCGCGTGCCGGACACCACCCCCCGGCACGCCGCCACCCGCTGACCCCGATGCGCCGCGCCCGTCCCCCCGATCGACCGATAGGTCGCCGCAGGGACGCCCAGTGCCTCAGTGGGCGAAGTGCCGCGTCCCGGTGAAGTACATGGTCACGCCGGCGGCCTGAGCAGCCTCGATCACCTCTGCGTCGCGCATCGACCCACCGGGGGCGACGACGGCGCGCACGCCGGCGTCGAGCAGCACCTGGAGCCCGTCGGCGAACGGGAAGAACGCGTCGGATGCCGCGACGGCACCTCGCGCGCGGTCCTCACCGGCGCGGGAGACGGCGAGGTGGCAGGAGTCGACCCGGTTGACCTGGCCCATGCCGATGCCGACCGAGCCACCGCCGCGGGCGAGCAGGATGGCGTTGGACTTCACCGCGCGCACCGCCCGCCAGGCGAACTGGAGGTCTGCCAGGGTCGCCTCGTCGGCCGGATCGCCGGAGACCAGGCGCCAGTTCACGACGTCGTCGCCGCCGCTGACCGTGTCGTCGCCGCCGCGGACCACGGCGTCGACGCCGTCGCGCTGCTGCATGAGCAGCCCACCGCTGATGGGGCGCGTCTCGACGCCACCGCGGCCGGGGGCCGCGCACCGCAGGAGGCGCACGTTCTTCTTCGCCGTGAGCACCTCGAGGGCGTCGTCGTCGAACCCGGGGGCGACGACGACCTCGGTGAAGATGTCGGCGACGGTGCGGGCCATCTCGACGGTCACGGGGCGGTTGGTGGCGATGATGCCGCCGAACGCCGAGACCGGGTCACACTCGTGGGCCTTGCGGTGGGCATCGGCGATGTCGGTGCCGACAGCGATGCCGCAGGGGTTGGCGTGCTTGATCACGGCCACCGTGGGCTGGTCGCCATGGTCGTAGGCGGCTCGGACCGCGGCGTCGGCGTCGATGTAGTTGTTGTACGACATCTCCTTGCCGTGCAGCTGGGTCGCCTGCGCGAGGCCGGGCTGGGGCTGGAAACCGTTGGTGTAGAGGGCCGCCCGCTGGTGCGGGTTCTCGCCGTAGCGCAGCACCGCCGCCTTGTCCCACGTCGCGCCGGCCCAGGCCGGGAAGCCGGTTCCCTCCGAGGTGTCGGTGTAGGCATTGCCCATCCACGACGCGACTGCCACGTCGTAGGTCGCGGTGTGCACGAACGCCTGGGCCGCGAGGCGCTGACGCTGGGCGAACGTGAACCCGCCGCCGCGCACGGCATCCAGCACGTCACCGTAGGTCGACGGGTCGGTGACCACGGCGACGCTGGGGTGGTTCTTGGCCGCGGCGCGCACCATCGAGGGGCCGCCGATGTCGATGTTCTCGACGATCTGGTCAGCCGCGGCCCCCGACGCCACCGTGTCGGCGAACGGGTAGAGGTTGACGACGACGAGGTCGAAGGCCTCGACACCGAGCTCGGCGAGCTGGGCGACGTGGTCGGGCTTGCGGGTGTCGGCGAGGATGCCGGCGTGCACGAGCGGGTGCAGCGTCTTGACCCGGCCCTCGAGGCACTCGGGGAAACCGGTGAGCTCCTCGACCTTGGTGACGGGCAGGCCGAGCGACTCGATGAGGGCGGCCGACCCACCGGTGGAGACCAGGGCGACCCCGGCCTCGTGGAGGCCGCGGACGAGGTCGTCCAGCCCTGCCTTGTCGAACACCGAGATCAGGGCGCGGCGCACCGGCCGGACGTCCTGCGTGGGGCCGGGGGTGGACACTTCGACAGCCATGGTGGGCTCCTTGCGGGGTCGGGTCGGTCACGCTGCGGGGCACCCAGGCGGGCGATGCGTCCCGACGTGTGACTTCCCGGTGGTGCCCCACCCTCGCCAGTCGTCCCGATCAGTCTACCGACGCGGCGGCACGGGCCGTGCCAAGGCGAGTCGAGGGGGTGCCAAGGGCGCGGCCCACCGCGCGATTGGCACCCCAGCCCGTGCGCGACATCTCCAGTAGGGATGCCAAGGGCGCGACCCACCGCGCGATTGGCACCCCTCGTGCCCGCCTAGCGGGCCGGGTGCTCGCGCAGGTCGTCGAGGTTGAGGCTGTGCGACTCGTCGCGGTAGATCTTCAAGGCCTCGGCCTGCCGCTCCACGTGGTCGCTGAGGTCGGTGAGGTGTCGTTCGCGATCGGCGATCTCGGTCTGCAGCACGGTCTGCCGCGCCAGGTAGCTGGTCTCGATGAGCTTCGCGACCTGGGGCCGCAGCGCCTCCAGGGCCGCGCGCTGCTGAGCGGCATCCGAGTAGTTCTGGACGCTGGCCATGTTGGCATCGAGCGATGCGGCGCCGACCTTCAGGTCGTCGAGCAGGGTCTGCGCGTCGGCGACGAACACCCTGCCGTTCTTGGCGCGAGACAGCATCAGCTCGGCCGCCGACACCTCGTCGCTCAGTTCTCGACGCAGCTTGGCGACGTCACGCGCGGGCCCGGGCTTGCGCACCATCCGCGGTTGCGCGGCAGCCACTCCCCGTCGCCGGGCCACCCAGCGGCGCACACCCCGAACCAGCCGCCACACGATGAACGTCACGGTCAGGCCGAACCCCAGGACGACAGCCAGCAGCACCAGGAGCCCGATCACCAGCAGATCACTCACGAACAGGCCGCCATCACCAGCGAACGTCGTCATCGTGGCCTCCTGACCCGGCGGCATCCCCGCCGTCACCCCCAATGATACGGGGCGAGTTCGCGCCGCCCGTCATGACGGCCGGGGCGGGCGGGCTCACCGACCGGCAAAGGCCGTCGCGCCCGCCCCGCCTCACGCTCAGCCAACCGGGGAGTTGGCACTCTTGCCGGTTGGCAGGCCCGCCCCGGCGGCCCCGGCGGCCCCGGCGGCCGGGGCCGCAACGCGCGGCCAGGCCCAGGCCGACCACGCGATGTACGCCAGCAGCAGCACCTCGAGCCCGATGGACAGCCCGTAGAAGGAGGCGTACGACATCGGTTCGCCCGCGACGTTGTACACGGTGACCGGCAGGTACAGCGCCGCGACGACGAGGTTGACCACCCGGTTCACCCGGGCCGGCAGGGTCATCGAGAGCACGATCATCAGGCTCGGCACGGCCACGAGCGTGAGCCCTGCCCCGATGAACGTCGGCCCGGTGTCGAACTCGTGCACCCGCCCGGCCAGCAGCTCGTCGAGGTAGCCGGGCTTGTACAGCGAGAGGTGGTCGACGTAGACGTACAGGAACATGAAGCTCGTCCAGGCTGCAGCGAGCCTGGCCTTCAGGGGCAGGCGTACGTCGTCCAGCGCGGTGTCGGGTCGAGAAGTGCTCATGGCGGCCTCCGGTGTCGTCGGGTCGTGGGGTTGGTGACCTTCACAACCCTCACGGATGCCGTGCGCGCCCACATCAGCCCGCAGACCCGACGTGCCCTGTCCGTTGGCCCAAGACCCGGTTGGCCTTTCGGCGGATACGCGGGCGACGCCCGCTGCCTACGCTGGCCGGATGGCCACTGACGCACTGCGCTCACTGTGGGTCGAACCCCGACCCACGAACCCTCCGGCGACCAGTGCAGCCGACTGGGCCCTCGTCGCCGCCTTCGTCGGGTGGGCTGTCAACGAGGCGGTCCTTCGTGACGGCATGGCGCCTGCACCCGTGCTCCTCATCGCCACGCTCGCGGCGGTCGCCCCCCTCCCCTGGCGGCGCTCCCACCCGCTCCCCGCAGTCCTCGTGGCCTTCGGCACGCTGATCGTTGTCGACCTCTTCCGGATGGCCACGGGCACTCAGGGCGCCCTGACCTCGAGCGTGTCGGCCACGTTGGTCCTCACCTATGCGTTGTTCCGGTGGGGGTCGGGTCGGGATGCCGTTCGCGGGCTGCTCGTGATCCTCACGTGGCTGGCCATCACCTTCGTCGCCGACGTGACCACCCTTGCCGACACGATCACCGGCTACGCGTTCTTCTTCTTCGCGGCAGCTCTCGGCGCCGCCGTCCGCTACCGCGCCCGGATCCGCATCCGCGACATCCAGGAGGCCAAGGCCCGCGAACGCGATCAGCTCGCCCGAGAGCTGCACGACGTCGTCGCCCACCACGTGTCGGGTATCGCGATCCAGGCGCAGGCGGGTCGGGCCGTCGCCGCGACCCACCCCGAACGTGCCGTCGACGCCTTGGCCACGATCGAGGACGCCGCCACCCGGGCCCTCACCGAACTGCGCGCCCTCGTCGGCGTCCTGCGCGACGCGCGGCACAGCTCGTTGACTCCCCAGCCGGGGATGGCCGACATCGAGCAGCTCGCCACCACCGGGGCCGCGCAGCCCCGTGTCGAGGTGACCCTCACCGGTGAGCTCACGGACCTCAGCCCAAGCGTCGCGGCAGCCGTCTACCGACTGGCCCAAGAGTCCGTCACCAACTCCAGACGGCACGCCCGCCACGCCACCCGCGTCACCGTTCAGGTCACCGGCGAGACCGACCACGTGCGGCTGACCGTCGACGACGACGGCTCCACCGGCTCGCCCCACCGCTCCCCCGACGGCTACGGCCTGGTCGGCATGCGCGAGCGGGTGACCCTGCTCGGCGGCACCTTCGCCGCCGGTCCCATCGCCGACCGCGGTTGGCGCGTCGAGGCGAACCTCCCCCGGGCGGGGGTGGCCCGATGAGCATCAGGGTCCTCGTCGCCGACGACCAGCCCATCGTGCGGAGCGGGCTGACGATGCTGCTCGACGCCCAGCCCGACATCGACGTGGTCGGTGCGGCCGCCGACGGTCGCGAAGCCGTCCGACTGGCACGACAGTTACGGCCCGACGTCGGGCTGTTCGACGTCCGGATGCCGGTGATGGACGGCATCGAGGCCACCCGCCAGCTCGCCGGCCCCGACGTCGAGGACCCGCTGCCCATCATCGTCATCACCACCTTCGACCTCGACGAGTACGTCCACGGCGCCCTGAAGGCCGGCGCCCGCGGCTTCCTGCTCAAGGACGCCGGCCCCGACCTGCTGACCCGGGCGATCCACGCGGCCGCCGAGGGTGATGCGCTCATCGCACCGAGTGTCACCGTGCGGCTGCTCGCCACCTTCGCCACCTCGCGAGCGGAAGCGGCCCGACAGCCCCTGGAGCCGCTCACCGCGAGGGAGGAGGAGGTGCTCGTCACCGTCGCCCGGGGCCGGACCAACGACGAGATCGCGAGCGAGCTCTTCATCACCACGAGCACCGTCAAGGCCCACGTGGCCAGTCTCATGAGGAAGCTCGGCGCCCGAAACCGCGTCGAGGTCGCCATGTGGGCTCACGAGAGCGGCCGCGTCTAGCCCGAGCCGGCAGAGTGCACGCTGGGTGACGGTGGCCAGAAGTTCTTGGTTAGTTTCCCCCCGCAACGAACTCACCGCTGCTAGGTTCCGAAGCGCCGAGACGCCCCGCGCCATCCCTGCGGGCGCCGCCCTTCCCCAGGAGGTCCACCGTGCGACCCGCTGCATTCCTGACCGCGTCCATGGGGCTCATCGCCCCTCTCCTGATGGTCTCGGGAGGTGCCAGCCACGCCGCGGATGATCCGCCAACAGCACCGACGATCGTCGACGGCGTCACCGCCCCGGTCTTCGAGTACGCGGATGCGATCCGCGAGACGGTCTGGGTCACTGCCCCGGACCTCGACGGTGACGGCGCGCAGGAGCGCATCGCCACCGACATCATCCGCCCGCGCGAGCTCGACGGCACCGCACGGATCCCGGTCGTCATGGACGCCAGCCCCTACTACCTCAGCCTCGGGCGCGGCAACGACAGCGAGTTCAAGTCCTACGACGCCGACGGCAAGCCGGCGAAGATGCCACTGTTCTACGACAACTACTTCGTGCCACGCGGCTACGCGTTCGTCGCCCCCGACATGGCCGGCACCGGCCGCTCGACCGGCTGCGCCGACCAGGGCGGACGCTCGGACATCGAGTCGATCAAGGTCGTCATCGAGTGGCTCAACGGCAACGCGGTCGCCCGCAACGCCGCCGGCGAGGTCGTCGAGGCCACGTGGAGCAACGGACGCACCGGCATGATCGGCAAGTCCTACGACGGCACCCTCGCCAACGGCGTCGCGGCCACCGGGGTCGAGGGCCTCGAGACCATCGTCCCGATCAGCGCGATCAGCTCCTGGTACGACTACAACCGCTACCAGAACGCCGTGAAGTCGAACAACTACCCGAGCAGCCTGTCCACGACGATCGCCCAGCGCCGCACGGTCCCCACGAACTGCGTGGCGGCCAACGCCTTCATGAACGCCAACGACGGCGACGAGACCGGTGCGTACACCGACTTCTGGGCCGAGCGGGACTACCGCGAGGGCTCGTTCTACGACGTCTCCAAGGTCAAGGCCAGCGTGTTCATCATGCACGGGCTGCAGGACAACAACGTCCGCATGCGCAACGCGTCGACGTGGTGGCAGGACCTCGGCGAGGCCGGCGTCGACCGCAAGATGTGGCTGACCCGGCTCGGGCACGTCGACCCGTTCGACTCCGACCGTGACCGGTGGGTCGACACGCTGCACCGCTGGTTCGACCACGAGCTGATGCAGGTGGACAACGGCATCCTGAACGAGCCTGCCGTCGACGTCGAGGTCGCCCCCGACCGCTGGGTCCAGTCGGACGTCTGGCCCAGCAAGGGCTCCCGGATGATGAAGCTGGCCCTGCGCTCCGACGGCACCATGCGCCTGGGCACCAAGGACGACACCACGCTCAGCTACGTCAACTCGGCCGGGCTCAGCGAGGCCAACGCCGTGCGGATCGGGGCCAGCCCGAACAAGCTGCAGTTCCTGACCGGCACCACCAGGAGCGAGGTCCGGATCTCGGGCACCCCCACCGTCGACCTCGAGGTCACCCAGGGCCGCCCGGTCGGGCAGCTCTCGGTGCAGCTCGTCGACTACGGCGCGATGGACCGTGTGCTCACGACCAACGACGGCGCCCTGACCCTCACGACCGAGAGCTGCTGGGGCGCCTCGACCGCCGTCGACGACGCCTGCTACCGCGACGTGACCCGCCGGGTCGGGCCCACCGAGCTGCAGGTCCTCGCCCGCGGCTGGATCCGCCTCGACGGTGAGGGCACGAAGAACGTCACCGTCGAGCTCCAGGCCAACGACGTCGTCGTCCCCGCCGGCCACCAGCTCGGCCTCGTGATCAGCGGCAACCGCTCGGGTGTCACCGCCATCGACACCTCGGCGCAGACGTACAGCGTCAACCTCGCCACCTCACGGTTGAACCTGCCGATCGATGGCCCGATGGCCAGCTTCGCCCCGGGCCAGATCAAGCCGGAGAAGACCGTCGACCTGCGCGAGGGCACCCTGCCCCTGCTCGACGAGTTCATCGTCCCGCAGCCGTAAGGCACCAGGGCACAACAGCACGCCAAGAGGCGGCTCGGACCACGTGGTCCGAGCCGCCTCTGGCGTGTGGGCCCGAGCGCTCAGCGCCGGGTCTGGCGGGCGGTCAGCAGAAGGTCTTGGCGGTGGCGTTCTTGTTCTGGCCGCCACCGAGGGCGCCGACGAGCTGCCCGACGTTGTCGATACCGGGGAGGCCACCACTGTTCACGAGCTTGTGGACCTGGCCGAAGCACGCGGCCTGTGCCGGTGCGGCCTGGGCGGTGCTGGAGAAGCCGACCATGGCGAAAGCGGCAACTGCCCCTGCGACGAGAAAGCGCTTCATGATGCGTCCCTTCGGTTGGTGGGGTGCCTCTCTGCACCCGCTGACAGTCATTCCGTGAAGGGGGCGACCCCGGATGCACCGTGCCAAAGAATCTTTCCCGGCGCGGTCCGGGGAGAGCTGGTCGACGCTGCCCGGCTCAGGTCGCGTACGGCGATGGGGGCAGCGGGTGCGGCCAGTCCCCGCCGAGAACCCGGTCGACGTCGAGCACGATGACGACTCGCTCGGGGTTCTCGCGCGGCACGCGGTAGCGCTGCGCGTACCGCTGCTCGGCATCGCGCACGGATGCCGGGTCCTCCAGCACCCTCGTCGACCCTTCGAGGGTGATCCAACGACGGGCCTGCACCTGCGACAGCGCCGCCCGGCGGCCGGCGCGGGCCTGGACGACCTTGGCGCTGCTCCGACTCGCGATGACGCGCGCGACGAGCAGGTCGTCATCCCAGGTGAACCCCACCGGCACGACGTGCGGTGATCCGTCAGCCCGCAGGGTGGTCAACGTCGCGAGGTGCCGCTCCGTCATGAACTCCAGAGCGGCGAACGACAGGTGCGAAGGAGGGATGGCCACCGACCGAGTCTGTCACCAGCCGGGCCCTCAGGCGTCGACGCCCTCCAGGTGGAGGAGGAATCCCTGGGCCGGTGCCAGCACGGGCAGGGCCAACCCGACCTCGCCGAGTGCCGCCCCGCTGACGACGATCCCGTCGCCCAGCGCGGCATCCCACCACGCGGGTGGATGCACCTGGATCACGGCCGGCAACCCGGCTTCCGACCGCACCCGCACCCGGTAGCGACGCCCGGCATCCAACCCCGGCAACGGCACGACGCCGGGCGCGACCCCGCGGCCCGACACCGCCTGGATGACCGTGAACACCGCGGCCGACCGGTCAGGAGCCACGACCCCGCCGACGACGAGGGCCGGGTCCGGGTGGTCCGAGCGAACGGCATCCCCACCGTGCAGCAGCGGTCGCAGCTCGCGGTAGAGGGCCGACCACGCCCGCAGCGCGTCGAGTTCGTCGGCGCTGCACGTCGTGATGTCCCACTCCAGTCCCGCGTGCCCGCCGAGGGCGACGAGCATGCGCAGCGACAGGTCGAGGTGGCGGTGGGTGGTGTGCGCCGTCGGCGGGCCGATGTGCGTGCCCATCCGCTCGGGCGGCACGAGCAGCCCGGTCCAGCGCTGGATCGCCACCCGTTCGAGGGCGTCGTTGCAGTCCGAGGTCCACACCCGGTCGGTGCGCTCGAGCACGCCGAGGTCGACACGCGCCCCACCGCTGGAGCACGACTCGATCTCCAGACCCGGATGCCGCCGCCTGAGCTCGTCGACGAGCCGGTAGGTCGCGCTCGTCTGGGCGTGCACGGCGGGTCGATCCGTGCCGGAGCCGTCGGTGCGCACCACCTCGTGCAGGTCGCGGTTGTGGTCCCACTTGATGAAGTCGATGCCGAACTCCGCCACGAGCGAGCTCATCGCCTCCAGGACGTGCGCGAAGGCGTCGGGGTTCGCCAGGTCGAGCACGTGCTGGTGGCGCGAGGGCAGCGGCGCGCCCGCCACCGGGCCGAGCACCCAGTGCGGGTTGGCGCGCACGAGGTCGGAGTCGAGGTTGACCATCTCGGGCTCGAACCAGAGCCCGAACTCCATCCCCAGACCCTTGACGTGGTCGACGAGCGGGCTGAGCCCGTCGGGCCAGACCTCGTGCGACACCACCCAGTCCCCGAGGCCGCGGTGGTCGTCGCGTCGCGATCCGAACCAGCCGTCGTCGAGCACGAAGCGCTCGACGCCGATCGCCGCAGCCGTGTCGGCGAGGCGGCGCAAGTGGTCGAGGTCGGTCTGGAAGTAGACGGCCTCCCACGTGTTGAGCACGAGCGGCCGCGCGGTGGTGCGGTACCCCGGCTGGGCGCGCTGGTGGCGCACGAGGGCGCGGGTGATGCCGTCGAGCCCCTCGGTGGAGTGGACGAACACGACGCTCGGTGCCCGGTAGGTCTCCCCCGGCGCGAGCCTGACCTCACCGGGGGTCAGCGCCTCACCACCACCGAGCACGGCGGCGTGGGCGCCGGCACCCTCGGGCAGGCGCTCGACGAGGTGTTCGTGGTTGCCGCTCCACGCGACGTGGGTGGCCCACACCTCTCCGGAGCGGAAGCCGAAACCGGTGGTACCAGCGGCCATGAGGAGGGTCGCGTCGTGGCCGGTGCGCCCCCGACGACCGGTGCGCACCCACGTGCCGTCCGTGAGCGGGCGCCGCTGCGGCGCGCGCTCGCGGCACCAGCGGCCCGTGAGGTCGAGCACCTCGTCGGCGCGGGTCGGCAGGGGCAGCACGGCGCGCAGCGCCCCCACGTCGACGGGCTCACCCTCGGCGGCGGTGTTGGTCAGCTCGGTCTCGACGGTGAGCACCCCGTGCTCGTCGAGGCGGTAGCGCACG
>Ga0208564_1003054_pt1 | contig 12549 bp, 12 predicted proteins | sample AD_UKC073_MetaG_FD_184439 | JGI IMG/M metagenome (GOLD analysis project Ga0208564, IMG submission 184439) | Active sludge microbial communities of municipal wastewater-treating anaerobic digesters from USA - AD_UKC073_MetaG (SPAdes) (version 2) | ecosystem: Engineered > Bioreactor > Anaerobic >... | reverse complement strand
CGCCGAGGGCAAGACCAAACCCGAGATCATCCGCTGCCTCAAACGGCTCCTCGCCCGCGAAGTCTGGTCCCTCACCCGCGACTTCCGACGCCCAGCACTCACTTGACAGCTATAGGAGCATCAACGCGCTCGCGGAGACGATCAACGGCCTCTACAAGACCGAACTGATCAAACCACGCCGACCTTGGCGCGGTGTCGAGGATGTCTAGCACGCCCCGGTCGAATGAGTGAACTGGTTCCACCGCCGGCTCTGACCAGTACTGCGGCGACATGCCACCCGCAATCGAGGCCCCACTACTACGATCAACATCAGACGCCCTGCAACCAGCAGAACTCACAACAAAGTGAGCCTCCGGACACGCTGGGGCGGTTCAAAAGAGCCTAAACGTCATTGATGCGCAAACCCTCGGTTTGAGGCGTACATCAGGGCGTGAACAAACTCCTCCGCGTCAAGCTCCACCACCGCGGTCCGATTCCGACCTAGGCGCAAGCCACCAACGCTCGGACCCTTGACCAGGACCTTGCCCGTCGTCTCATCCAAGACCACGCCCGTGGCCGCCGCACGGAGCGCCTCCTGCTTCAAGTTCTTCCGGTGTGGCACAGCCCCTCCTACATCCTGCGGGCCTGCAAGCCCCGCGATTGAGCCAAAACAGCAGGCTAGCCTCTCGCGGCTCATACTGCCATAGGCCAAGCGCCATCACCGCGACCGCTACGCTACTTACAACCGTGTCATTTCGAGAGGCATACAGTGCAGTCGCTCTTCGCCCTTCACGACGGATGCAACTCCTCAAGTTGCATCGACCTTGGCGTGGCCTCGCCCAGCGAGCCGCCCGCAACGCCCATCGGCACAGCGCTGGCCTCGATGCTCACGAGCGGCGCACTGGCCAGCCTCGCCGGCTACCCGGACCCCCAGGGCGAGGGCGCCACCCGCGACGCGATTCGCCATCTCTACGAGAGCATTGGGTGTGCGGTCGACCCGGATGCGATGGTAGTCACAAATGGAGCACATAGTGAGATCGTCTTGTGGGTTGATAAGGTATTTCAGGGACTGACCATCGGCGTCCAGCATCCCCGTTATCCTGCGATCGAAGCCCAAGCCGGTTCCAATTCTCGGCGCCGCGTGGCTTACGATCCAACGACACGTGAACTAGAACTCCCAAATCGTGGCGAAGTCGACGTTCTCTACTTGTGCAACCCGCATAATCCGACAGGCACGGTTATGCAGGCCTCGTACCTTCAATCACTCGTGGACTGGTGCGTCGACACTGACGTGATCCTCTTCTACGACAACGTGTATGCGACCTTCCAAGGATGCGCACCCTTCTTCTCGATCTATGAGATGGATGGCGCTGGCCTATGCGCGGTTGAGATCAATAGCCTTTCGAAGACGGCCAACTTCGCGGGGCTTCGATTTGGCTGGACAACCATGCTTCCAGGCCTGAATTCTTGCAGCCTCAGGGATAGACGCATCTCCCTTGCCTTTAGCGATGCCGCAGGGGTCTCCAAGCTTGACCAGATGGCCGGGCGTATCGCCATTACGCCAGCCCTAATGGAGCGTCAGAAGGTGGGCGTTCGAGGCTACCTTGAGAATGCGCGGATCTTGCGCGAGGCGTGTGCGCGTCTTGGGTTGCGGGTTGTGGGCGGCGTCGAAATGCCTATGCTGTGGATTCAGATACCGCAAGGAGATGCCGTCTCCTTCGTCAATCGTATGCATGCCGAACTTGAGATCTTCGTTAGTGCTGGGCCTATTTTCGGCGAAGGCTTCGACGAATGGATCCGGATGTCTGCTTTTTGCTCAGAGCCGCAAGCTCGCGAGGCTGCTGTCAGGATTGCCTCGTGGAAACTGTAGAGATAGGAATCGCTCGGCTCAGACATGCGATGCGCAATGCACTCCACGACAGGGGTCACGACCCGGGCCACTGCGTGGACATAACGGACCATCTTATCGAGGCTTCGGTCAGCGGTCATCCGTCGCACGGCGTAGAGGTCTTCCCACTCGTGCTGTCAAACACCACCCCGGTCACGATCTCTCCATCACTCCGTCAAGACGGGAACCTAGCCATTCTGGACGGGGCGGGGGTAACAGGCTATTCGGCGGGGAGGATGGCGGTCGATTCTCTGATTCGCGGCGGGTCTTCCGGAAACCGCGTGTGCGCCATTACGAACGTGCAACCGAGCCTAGGATGCCTGGGTGTCCACGGGCGCAGAGTTGCTCTCTCGGGGCGCGTCTTCGCAGCTGGAACTGTTTCCCCTCCTGCGATGTCATTACTTGATGGCGCCACGTTCGGAACGAACCCTATTTGCGTCGCGGTTCCTTTGGATCGCGCACCTCTGGTTATCGACATGGCTTGCAGCGTTGTGAGCTGGGGAACGGCTTCCGCGAGCCTTGCCAGGACCGGCGGGCTATCGCCCGCTTGGGGGCGCATCCATGAGGACGAGATTGTCCTTGCGCCTTCGGGTGGGTTCAAGGGTATTCTCCTTGCCGCTTGCGTGGAATTGATCTGCGCCGCCTTGATAGAAGCTCCCTCGCGCGACGACGTCGAGTGGTGCGGGGTCTTTTCCAGTCTGCCTGCCAGCCCCTCCGTGCGTTCAATTGCAGCGGAAGTGGCGGTTGAATTGAAGCGAGCGGGTGGCAACTTCAGATACCCGGGCGAGTACTCGGACTCAGCGCCAACGCTGGCGATCAGCGTTGCCCTTGCGAGCCTCCTTGGCCTCCGACAGTGACGACCGCCGGTACCAAGAGAGCTGCCCCGCCCAGCCTGGATGGACATTCGGGGAGTTGTCGACTGACTAAAGACTCGATGGCTTGCTGCGACCACGGCAACTGAGGTTGACGTGACTCATCGGGCGCAGATCATCGAGGTCACTCGGGTCGTCGCGGAGGATCAGCGCGGCCGACGACTGTCTGACAAGATCTCTACACGACAGAGGGGGCAGTCTCCTGAACGCGCACATGCCGCGCCCAGCGTCGTCGGGGTGCCGGACTGCGGACTGGGCCTCAATAGGCCCAGCCTCGATAGGTGTTCCGTTCGATGAAGTCCAGGAGCGACTTTCGCTTCAGATAACGTCGCGAGCCGACTCGAACCTGTTCGATGCTGCCCTTGCCGGCAATGTCACCCAGTTGTGAGTAGCTGATGCCGGTGGCTCGCGCAGCATCCGCCAGCGAGATCAGCATCGGGCCCTCGCGATCCAGTTCGACTGGCTTGACCGCATGGTTCTCCTCCTTCTGCACCACCTCGATCTCCGAGCCGACCGTCTCGAAGTTCGCGTAGAAGCCGTAGGGCTTCTCCAGCTGCTCGCGAATCTTCTCCGCGGCTGCCTCCTGATCGGTTGCCGTCACGTAGCGGGTCGCGACCTGCACCCGCGTGATCTTCACCTCGAACCGCACCACGACCTCCTGCTTGTACATGACGTTCGTCTTGAGCCGCAGCCGCTTGGCGACGGGGGCCGGCACGTTGAACCGGGGATCGTGGGCGATCCTGCGGACCGTGGCCAAGTCGGGGACGCTGCCCGGCTGGTCGGGGACGTTGCGAGGACGTCCGGGGCGACGACGCCCACCGGTCCCTTCCGGCGGGTCGATGGTCTCCGCGGGCTCGGGCTTCGGCGGCTCAGGGTAACGGCCGTGGTCCCGGTAGAACCGTCCAGCCTCGGTGAGAACTGCGCGCCACCGGGGTTTGCCCCGTTTGACTTCCACGAGGCCACGATTCGCGAGCGCCTGGGCGCGGTTCTTGTGTCGCCGGAACCGCCAACGGGCCGTCGGGGCACCCGTCACCAACCCAACGCAGCACCGCGAGTTGCCGATCGTCCAGCGGTTTGGAACGAAGGCTCATTGGGACCTGCCTCCAACACGCACGAGATCGACCGTAGCGGATGAGCGGAACGCGCATCCGGCAGCTCAGTGCGCTGATCGTGCGCCGGCTTCGGCGCCTCCACCGAACAACGGGCTCTGCAGGCCCGGGCAGTCACGCCATCGTCACCTGTCAAGAACGCCCTTTCGATCAACCCCGCGGACCTGAAAGCCGCCTTCACGAGCGAGCGTGGGTCGGATCAAGGCTTGCGCGTGCTGGCCTCGATCATCGAGGAGACGTTGCCCGCCACTGCGGCGAGGTAGTCCATCTCGGCGCGCTGGTAGCGCAGCGCCATCTTCGGTGAGGTGTGGCCGGCGATCGCTTGGACGGCCCGGAGATTGCCCCCGGACAGCCGGTAGGCCCAGGTGAGGCCCGTCACGCGGGTTCCGTGGAAGACGTAGCCCCCTTGGCCGGTCAGCAGTTCCCGAATGCGCTGCGACTCCTCGCTCTCCTGTTCTCCTGACTGCTCAAGGCGACGAACGGCGTCCTCCTCGAGGCTATTGGCGACGGTCTTGCATGCATTCTTGAACGCCCTTAGCCAGTCCGCGGACTTCACCGGCCCGCCGTCCCTCGTGCGCCAGAAGAGCAACCCCGTCCGACCCAGCTGTGTGTGCTCGCGAAGATGGATCCTCACATCACCTACGAGAGCAGCCGGGATCGGAAGGGTGCGGAAGGCGATGCCCTTGCGGGCGGTCTTCAGCGGTCCGATCTCGACCTTGCCCTCCGCCTCCTTCACGGACTGATGGATCTTCACCGTCGGGACCTCACCGTGGAGACTGAAGTCGCGACGCTGCAGCGCTCGGACCTCACCAGAGCGCAGACCGAGCACGCCCCCGAGGAGTACGCCCAGGCGCCAACGTTCGGGCATCTGCTCCGCTACGGCGTACAACACGTCGATCGGGAGGGGGTCGAGATCTCGTTCCCGCGAGGCCCGGGCTTGGGTGGCCGCCTTGACCTGGACGGGGTTCACCTCGATGAACTCGGCCTCGACGGCGGCGTTCATGATCGCTCGCAGCAGGTCATACGCCTGCCGGCATGACGACTCGCGCGTGCTGACCGGGAGACCCTGCCACCACAGGCGCACGTCGGCACGGGTCAACTCGGTGACGCGCACATCGCCAATGCCGTGCTTCGCGACAGGCTTGCCCTTCACCATCCCTCGCCGCGTGATCGTCGCGGGCTCGGCAAGGATGTAGAACTTGAAGAGTTGGCGATAGCGGTCCCGCGACGTGGCAGCGAGCTCACCGCGCTCGAGATACTGCGAGCCGTAGGCGGCGATGGTGGGCATCGCCGCCGCCGCCTGTCGGGCGACCTCCTTGCGCTGGCGCTCCTCCTCGGCCTCGCGGAATCGCTCGATCGGCGGAGTCCAGTCTCCGCGATCGATCAGCCGGTGTTCGCGGTCGAGCCACCCCCAGGCATCGCCCTTCGCATCAAACGTCTGGAGCGCTGTGTAGCGGGTGCCTTGATCACCGCCGCGAACGCTGCCGAGGATGTAGGACGCCTGATAACGCCCCGAGGGAAGCTGACGAACCTTGCCCCACGCTCGGCGACCCTCCGCCATGTCCCACTCCCCCTCCCGCGTCCGCCAACGCCGCATCTCGTATCAGATTGAAGCACGAATCGTGCCCCCAGTGTGCCCCGAGATCCGCTTGCCATGCCTACGCGTGTCCACGCAAAGTGACGGATGAAGCTGTCTACTAGCCTAGTCAGAAGCCACATCGACCCGTTGACAAGGATTCGGATGTTGCGAGTTTGCGAGTTCGAATCTCGTATCCTCCGCCACGGCGATTCGCCTAGCGCTTCACACAAGCTTCGTCAACCACCCACGGACGCCTCACAGGCGCCCCCTAACGTCGCAGCGTTCGCACCACGAGGGGACGCCGATGACTACCCAAGCCGCACCGAGGCTCACCAAAGCGCAGCGCCGCACGCGCGGCATCAAACGAGTGAAGCGAGCCCGCCACCTCACCCAGATCGCGTTCGCGGTGTTCATCATCGTGGCGGCAGTCCGGCACCAGACGACGGAGGCGTCGGCGTCCGTCGATGCGCTCTGCCCGATGGGCGCAGTCGAGACGCTGTTGACGTGGCTGACGACAGGCGGACTGATCTCGAAAATCCATCCGTCGAACCTGGTGCTCGGCGTCGCGATCGTCGTCGCGACGATCCTGGTCGGCAACGCATTCTGCGGCTGGGTCTGCCCGTTCGGCGCGTTGCAGGACGCCATCACCTGGGTGCGCACCAAGCTGCGCCTCCCGACAGTCGGCGTGCCGGCACGCGTTGACAAGGTGCTTCGCTACGGACGCTTCGTCGTGCTCGCCGTCGTCATGTGGATGAGCTACACCACCATGAAGCTCTGGTTCTTCGACTACGACCCCTACGTGACGCTGTTCGGCCTGCACTGGCTCTACGAGTTCAGCGTCGAGATGTGGCCCGCGCTGGCGATTCTCGGCGTGGTCATCGTCGGCTCGTTCGTGGTCGAGCGCGCGTTCTGCCGGTACCTCTGTCCCCTCGGCGGCGTGTTCGCGATCCTCGGGCACCTGTCGCTGACCCGCATCCGCCGCTCCCCCGCCACCTGCACCGACTGCACGCTGTGCGACAAGGCCTGCCCGGTCGGCATCGAGCCCGCCAAGGCGCAGCCGTTCGCCAACACCGACTGCATCGGCTGCATGGACTGCCTCACCACCTGCCCGGTCCCCGGGGCCTTGAAGCTGGACGCCCCGGTCGCGCTGGGCATCCCCGTGCGGCGCGACCCGTCCCCGACCCGCACGAAGGAGGTCGTGCGATGAGCACCCCGCGCACCAAGGCGGCTCTCTGGATCGCCCCCGCCGTCACCATCGCCGCCCTGTTCGGCAGCTACGGCATCGCGTCCGCGACCGGCGGTTGGGTGACCTCAGGCAAGCAGGTCATCACGGCGTCCACCAAGCTCACCCCCGATGACCTGAAGGGCTGGATGACCCTGCAACAGGCGTCCGACGGCCTGGGCATCGGCGTGGACCGGCTCATCGCGCTGCTGGACGCCCCCGCCGGCACGGCAATCGCACCCGCGACGGCGTTCAAGGACCTCGAAGCGCTGGTCCCCGGATTCGAGCTCAGCGCCTTCAAGCTGCGCCTCGCCGAGGCCCTCGCCAGTGCGCCGGGCGCGTCTTTGACACCGTCCGCCAGCGGCGCTGCACCAACGGCGTCCGGGTCGAGCAGCAGCGCAACGCACGCGCCGACTGGCAGCGGCACCCCAGGCACCTCGTCGATCACCGGCCAGACCACCCTGCGGCAGGCTGCCACAGCGGCCGGAATCGACCCCGAACGGCTGCGCCGTGAGGCTGGGCTGCCGGCGTCCGTGGGCCTGGACGTCGCGCTCAAGGACATCAAGAACTCGGTGCCCGGCTTCGAAATCCAGTCCGTCCGGGACGCCGTCGAGCGACTGCGCTGAGTCGTCCGGACGTCAGGCGCCGCGACCGCGGAGCATCCGCAGCGTCCGCGTCGCGACCGTCAGCCAAAACACCAGCAACAGCAGGTACAGGACGACGCCGATGCCGGTCAGCAGCGGGACCTCCCAGGCCTTGGCGAGGGTGAGGGTGGCGACGGTGAACGCACCGAGCGGGAACGTGAAGCCCCACCAGCCGAGATGGAAGGGAACGGCTCCCGCTCGCCGGTACCTGAACAGGAGGGACGCCGCGACGGCCAGCCACCACAGCCCGAAGCCCCACAGGGCGGTTCCCAGGAGTTGCGTCGCCAGCACAACGCCGGCGCCACTAGCACCGAAGATCGGCTGACCCGCGCGGGCCAGGGCACCTGAGCCCAGAATCGCCACCCCGACCGGGCCGAGGGCGATCCATTGAGAGGGCGCCACCTGCGCTGGCGGCAGGGGTTGCAGCACGAGCCGATCGTGCAGCGCCCCGAGGACGAGGAGGAACAGCATCAGCCCGATGCCCCAGCAGGCGTACCCGAGCACGAGAAGCGTCCGGGCGGTCGTGGGATCGACAACCGGCACGAGCGGAGCGACGGCGGACGGCACGATGATCGCGGACACCGGCGGGATGAACCAGCTGCCGTTGACGCTCGGCGCCGGCACCTCGCGGGTGAAGAGCGCATAGGCGAACATCACCCCGATGGTCACCGCCAGCACTCCGCCCACCAGCGCCAGAACCGCGACCACGGCAAGGACTCGACCCCACGGAGCAACCGAAGGACCGACCGCTGCGGCGAGCACTCCGAGGACGAGCAAACCCGCCGGGAAGGTCGCGTGCAGGCCGCCAATCGCCGGGTCTCGCAACTCGTCCAGCACGACCCGCCCATATCGCACCCACCGCAGCGTGTAGAGCACCGTGAAGACCACGCCGAGCCCGAGAGCCAGGGCCGCCAACGCCAGTCCGAGAACCACCGAGGCCCCACGCAACTCGGCGATGCCGCCCGGGTTACCGAACGTCGCCACCGCTGTGATGGCGGTGCCCATCACGCTGGCGAACCACCCGGGATGCAGGCACCGCAGGTCGAGTCTCGACACCGGACGGGTACTGAGTTCAGTCATGGTGAGCAGTCTTTCGTCATCAGGAGGGCCGTCGATGTCGGGACGAGTGACCCGGCGAGGCGACGGGGAGATCGGGATCCCCGCCGCACCCGCTCGCGCGCGGACTTCCCTGGCCGACCCGTCCTAATATACCCTGGGGGGTATCGCCGAAGGCAGGAGCGTCATGAATCGCCCGTTCAGCCCGGCCGCCGCCGCGCTGGCAGCGTCCAGGACACCCAGCACCCCGCTTCAGGTACTCCGTAGCTGGCCGACCCGCCGTTGGGCAGCCGCCGCAGCCTTCGCCCTCGCGACGGTGCTGCTCGCCGGGCTCAGCACGGCGATGATTCCGAACCCGGTGTTCGGACGCGCCGTGCCGACGACCGTCTGGGCATGGCCCGTGCTGATCGTGACCGCCGTACTCGGGGGTCTCGTCGGCGCAACCTACGTGCGCGCCCCCGGCGACCCCGCGCCCGTGACCAAGGCCGGCGTGGTGGGCGGGCTGCTGAGCTACTTCGCCGTCGGTTGCCCGGTGTGCAACAAACTGGTCCTGCTGGCCCTGGGCTACTCGGGCGCCTTGCAGTGGTTCGCGCCGGCGCAGCCGTTCCTGGCAGCCGCGGGGCTCGCCCTGCTGGCCTATGCCTTGGTGCGCCGACTGCGCGCCGCCCAGGCCTGCCCGGTGCCGGTCCAAAGCTGACCTTCACCCAATCTTCACGGGCATGGGCGACACTCGTGCCAGCCCGCTGGAGGGAGACCCATGGGACGCCGCGTGCTCGTCGTCGACGACGAGGCCCAGATCCGCTCAATCTTGCGCGCCTATCTGGACGCCGAGGGCTTCAGCGTGGACGAGGCCGCGACCGGCGCGGACGCGTTGAACCTCCTGCGACACAAGCCCGACCTCGTGCTGCTCGACATCGGCCTGCCCGACCTGACCGGGCTCGAGGTCCTGGCCAAGATCCGGGCGGCGTCCGATGTCTACGTGATCCTGGTCACCGCCCGAGCCGAGGAGGTCGACAAGCTCGTCGGCCTGAGCGTGGGTGCCGACGACTACATCACCAAGCCGTTCAGCCCGCGCGAGGTGGTCGCCCGCGTCCGGACGGTCTTGCGTCGCGCGCGTCCGGACGCCGCCGCCGAGCCGGACGCCGGGGTCCTGACTTTCGCCGGACTCACCATCGATCCCGCCTCGCGCGAGGCGACGACGGACGCCGGGGCGGCCGAGCTGTCCGCGCTCGACTTCGACCTGCTGGTGGCGCTGGCGTCCTCCCCGGGACGCGTGTTCTCGCGCGCGCAACTGCTGGAAAAGGTCTGGGGCTACGACTTTTACGGCGACGAGCGGGTGGTCGACGTGCACATCAAGACGATGCGCGCAGCGCTCGGCGACGACGCGTCCGCGCCGCGGATCGTCGGCACCGTCCGCGGCGTCGGCTACAAGTTCCTGCTCGCAGCCCTGGACGCCTGATGCGCCGGCTCTCGGTGCGGCTGCTGGTCTCGCACGTGCTGGTGGCGGTGATCGCCGGGCTGGCGACCTACCTGGTCGTGCGCCTGCTGGCGCCGCTGCTGTTCGAGGGCGCGCTCGGCCAAGGACGCGGCGGCGGCATGGGCGCCGGCCCCGGCTCCGGCGCGGGTCCTGCGCTGCGGCAACAGTTCGCGGACGCTGTCAACGCGGCCCTGCTCGCCGGCATGTTGGCCGGCGTGGTGGCGGCCGCGGTGTTCGGGGTGCTGGCGGCCAGGCAGCTGCTGCGTCCCCTGGGCGAGGTCGGGCGGGCCACCCGCGAGATCGCCCAAGGACGCTACGACGTGCGCGTGCCCACCGGCTCGGACGCCGAGGTCGCCGCGTTGGCGTCCGATGTCAACCTCCTCGCGACCAGCCTGGCCGAGACCGAGGCCCGCCGGGTGCGGCTGCTCGGCGAGGTCGCGCACGAACTTCGCACTCCCCTGACCGTGATCGACGGCACGGTCGAGGGCATGATCGACGGCGTCCTGCCCGCGGACGCCGAGCACCTCGGCGTCCTGACCTCCGAGGTCCGGCGGCTGCGCCGCCTCGCCGACGACCTCTCGACGCTGTCGCGCGCGGAGGAGGGCCGGCTGTCGGTCGTCCCCGCTCGCGTCGCCTTGCGCCCCGTCATCGCGGACGCCGTCGCGCGACTCGCGCCGCAGGCGTCCGACGCCGGGCTGACGCTCACGTTCGCGCCGGGCGTGGAGATCGAAACGGACGCCGACGCCGACCGACTCGCCCAGGTCGTCACGAACCTGGTCGGGAATGCCATCCGGGCGACGCCGTCCGGAGGCTCGGTCGTCGTCTCCGTGGAGCGAACCGGCGCGACGGCGTCCATCTCGGTCACCGACACCGGCGAGGGCCTGGCGTCCGAGGATCTAGAGCGCGTCTTCGAGCGGTTCTACCGCGTGCCCGGACGCCGCGGCGGCGACGGCTCGGGCATTGGCTTGACGATCGCCCGCCGCATCATACGCGCCCACGGCGGCGATCTCATCGCCCGCTCGGAGGGCCCCGGACGCGGCTCGACCTTCATCGCGACGCTGCCCGCGCGTTGAGGGCCTGCCCCCGGTCATGCCACCCGCAACACCCACCTGGGACGACCCCACCCCTAGCAGACCCACCGCTCACGCGACAGCGACTGGGTGCTCAACGTTCCGGAATTCCGAAACATCGAGCACCCAGTCGCCGTGATGGGGGCGATTCAGCACGTCACCCGTTGCTACAGGTCCCGGTGCCATCACCGGCGCGATTGCCCATGCCCTGGCCCGGGCCCATCCCCTGCCCCACGCCGGCCTGGCCGGCACCGCGACCCATGCCCTGGCCGGTGCCGTCGGCCGCTCCCGTGCCGGCATCCTGCCCGCGGCGTCCGGCCTGCATGCCGGTGCCGTCGTGGGCGCCGAGCGGCGTCCCGGCCTTGGCCGCCTCGAACGCCTTCAAGTGCTGCTCCGAGGCCCGCAGCAGGTTGCCGAGCACGCGCTTCACGTCCGCCTCGGAGGTCTCGGCGATGACCTTCTCCAGGTCGGCGATGTCGGCCTTCTCGATGGCGATGCCCACGTCGTAGGCGTCCGCCAGCGACGTCTTACCCTGGGCCATCAGCTTGTCGTACAGGGCCTGCAGCTCGGGCTCGGAGTAGGTGCCGGCGGCCTTCCCGGACGCCGGGTCGGCCACGCCGTAGCGGGTGAGCAGGGTGCCGACCGCGTCGAAATGCTGCTGCTCGCTCTTGACGATGCTGGCGAAGGGCAGCGCCTGGTCGTACTGGGCCGCGAGCGCGGCGTAGACGTCGCGGGCCAGCCGCTCCTCATCGCGCATCCAGGACAGGTCCTTCGCCAGCTGGGCGCTGGCCACGGCCGGGGTGGTGGACGCCGCCGGCGTCCGCTGGGCGCCTTGGCCGGCCCAGTCGGGGGCTGCGAATGCCTGGGAGGCGAGGGCAACGGTGCCAGCGAGCGATCCGATGACGCCGAGGACGATGGCGGACTTGGTGGTGGTGTTCATGGGATGAACCTCCTTGTCGGGTAACTCTTGACCCCGAAACTACGGACGCCCGATGAAGCCCTCAGGGGCGCCCCCGTGAAGGTTCTGTGAGGCCGACTCAGCTGAAGAGCGCGGGCACGTTCATCACGGCCATGTACACGGCAACCACGACGAGCATCAGGATGAACGCCACCGTGAGGTGGCGGGGCGACACCCGCTGGGTGACCTTGGCGCCCAGCAGAGATCCGGCGACCGCGAAGGCCGAGAACCCGGCGATCACCGGCCAGTCGAGCGTCACGCCGTTGCCCAGCCTGGACGCCAGCGCCGTCGCGCTGTTGATCGCGATCACGACCAGCGACGTGCCGACCGCGACTGGCATCGGCAGGCCGAGCACCAGCACCAGCGCCGGCACCACGGCGAAGCCGCCGCCAACCCCGAAGAAGCCGGTCAACAGCCCGACGGCCGACGCCGCGAGCAGGATCGGCATCCACCGGACGCTCCCGCCTGCGGGCCCCGCGGCAGTGCCCGCGCCGGACGCCGAGGGCGCCCGGCGCAGCCGGCGCGCCATCAGCACCGCAACGACCACCATCAGACCGGCGAAGGCCGACAGCAACACGTGCGACGACACCCCGGCCGCACCCTTGGCGCCCGCGTACGAGCCGAGGACCCCGAGGGCACCGAACACCGCCCCACGGCCCAACTGGACGTTTCCCTTGCGGTAGTGCGGGATCGCG
>Ga0208564_1003051_pt1 | contig 12553 bp, 9 predicted proteins | sample AD_UKC073_MetaG_FD_184439 | JGI IMG/M metagenome (GOLD analysis project Ga0208564, IMG submission 184439) | Active sludge microbial communities of municipal wastewater-treating anaerobic digesters from USA - AD_UKC073_MetaG (SPAdes) (version 2) | ecosystem: Engineered > Bioreactor > Anaerobic >... | reverse complement strand
CGAATGCATTTTTCAAAGATTCAGCCAAAGAAAGAGCCATTAAATCTGCAATGTAAACAGCTTGTAAACTATTGTAAACTACATTGTTATCAACACTGTAAGTCATTTGGTCACTTGCAAAAGAGTAAGATCCGTTTGCTTGTCTTTGTAATGGAATTAATCCAGCACTTAAAGCATCTTCTAAATCTGTTACATTTTCGTCATCAAAATCATTAGCAGCCTGAGTAGCTCCAGAGATGTTCAATGCTTTATTGAAAATTCCACGGTATGACGCAGCAGCTTGCATACCAGCAGCTTTAATAGAAGCCATCCACGGTTGGAATTGTTCAATGTTTCCAGTTGTAGCACTTAAATCTTTAATGTCTTGGAATAAATGTGCAATTCGGAAAGTAGACATAGACTGAGCTGAAGCTTTAACTTCTGCAAATGTACCTTTTTTAGATACGACACCAATTCTGTGTCTTTTTACTTTAGCTGTAGACATCGTCAAGCAATGAGACTTAACTGCCGCATTAACAGCATCTACAGTATATGTAGAAGATCCATCAGTTAGTCCTTCAAGAACGTCTTTTGCAGCATCTTGAGACACCAGTGGAACGATGAAGTTTGCTCTAACTGATTGTAATGCATCAATAGCTTTAGAGAATTGAAGGCCAGTAGTAGCACCTTTAGCTCCACCAGAAAGGAACAATAAGATTGAGTCTTCAGGCAGCCCAGCAGTTGCAGATGCAGTATAAGTTACTAACGCTGACCCAAGAAGACCTTTGTTAGATTTAGTTAAGTCATACAAGTCTTTTTTAATTCTTCCTGGCTTAGATGCAGGTGAGCAAATACTCGTTGTCGTTCTGTCTAGGATAGAAGGATTTAATTGAGCAATAGCATTTGATCCAGCTTCAGCTGAATATCCTACATTCTCATTAATCTTAGAAACTAATTGAGAGATTGTAGCAATTTTAGAAAGATCTAAATTTAAGTTAGCGCCTGATCCACCAGATACATTGGTTGTAAGCTTTAAAAGTCCGCCAACTAAACCAATAGTTACAGAGGCTGCAGTTCCAACATAACCTAATTTAAGGGCAATGTCTCCGCCTACAGTGAATGACTCAAGTGAGCTTGTAGATTCTCTTTTTACTGTAACAGTCTTTTTCAATTCAGCATCAGATACAATCAACTGACTGATAAAAGAAGCTGCATTAGAAGATCCCAAATCTTTCATAACAGAAGAGATGTTTAAGGACCCTGCTCCGTCATAAATTTCCAAAGTTTTACCAACACCAGCAATTTGTGGGTCAAAAACTTGAATTTCAGTAGTATTAGAGATTGCAGCAGAAGCTACACTTACAGGAGATCCGTTTGATAATCTTGATGCTTTGATGTAAGCTGCTCCGGAAGCATTAGAAGCTTCAACAACTTGATACCAGCCAATGTTTGCATTACCAGCACCAGCATAAGCTCCACTGTTAACACGCAATAAATCTCCAACTTTAGACTCAGCTGAAAAAGAGCCAGATGCAAGACTAAAAGTAATAAGGGATTGTACCGCTGAGGTGACAATTGATTGGCCTACGATAGCAGACTGGATAACATCTCTGTTTGTTCCAGACATGTTCTTAATTTCCATTGGGCTATAAACTGCAATATCAGTTGTAGCTGCAATAGAGATTGATGTTACAACTACAGGTTGTGTAGGTGCGCCTGCATAGTCACTATATTTTAATGCAGTGATTGAAGCATCAGAAGTTGTGTTAGAAACTGCTGTCACCATGTAAAAACCAGCATTTTGGTCAGTTCCACCAGAAATAACGCTAGAAGCTGAGATTTCAAGAGTATCACCAATTTGAGGAGCTACAGAGAATACTTGTCCAGCAGAAAGAGATACTTTAATTGTCATTGTAGCAGGGGAGGTTGTAGAGATACTTTGTCCAACAAGCCCAGAAAGAACGTTGCGGTCAACTCCGCCAACTGCATCAAGATTAGTTAAGTTTTTGATACCTTGAGCAATAAGTGTTGGGTTAGTCGCTACTCCAGTATTCAAAGATTGTTCAGCTCCGCCATTAACTCTTAATTTAATAACAGAAGCATCAGCATTAGTGATGTATGAAAATTTACCTGTAGTCGGGGCAGATTCAGGAGTTGACGATGTAACCCCTAATTGAATTTGGTTTCCCATCTCTCCGCCACGTTTAGCAGCAGCAGTTCCATGAACTAAAGCTTTAGATGCAGATGTAGAGTCGTTAGTTTTAATAACGATAACTCTTTGAGGTCCACCAACAACTCGTGGGCTAGCGGAAGGTGCTGAGATACCCTTGAATGCGTCTACAATTCGTCCTGATCCATATTTTGCAATAACTTTATTGATGTCAGCAGGTCCAAAAGAATTTGCAGACAATTTGTTTCCACCAGCAATTTCTTGAGAGAACGATGCACCTTCGTCAGATTCACCAACGATAGCTACGATACCAGATGTAGCAGTTCCACCTGTAACGTCAGATACGATTGTATCCACAGATGAATCTGGTACTATAAGAACTTGTCCAGAAGGGAGGGTAACTGAATATGCCATACTTAAAAAACTCCTAAATTATTAAAATAACAGTATAATAACAATTAAGATAAGGGCATAAGGCCCTATAATTCTTAATCTTCTATTTTTAGTCCAAAATGTCTCATTCCTTCGATCCATTTATCTTGCTTATTTGCCCAACCCATTGCTTTTAAATGCATAAATGCAGATTCTTTAATAAGTTGACTTCCACCTTTTACGCAGTTGTGCCAAAAATCGTCGAAATTAGCCCAGTACATTTTAGGTGCCTGGTTTTCTACGCTATGAATAGACAATTCCTTCTCTGGAGCTGCCTTTTCAATAGATTTTTTAGATTTCCACTCTTTTGACATAATGTCCTACTTTGGAAGGTTTGGTTTCTTCATTGATTTAAGTTTACCAATAATTGCTTTATGCTTCTCTTTTGCAATATTTGCTGAATGATCATATTCATCTACAGACATTGGATGTTTAGCTTCACGAGCTTTAATTCCAGCTTCAGATACGCCCTTATCTTGTTTTCCATGCTGGAAATAAGATACTTTATTGCTTGGCTGATTAATACCTTCTTCGTTTTTTGGAAGATTGGGTTTAGGCATAGACTTTAGTTCGTTTAAAACTTTTTTATGACTTTGTTTTGCAGCATTACCTAATGCGTTTGATGTGTACATCGCATTGTCTTTACTGCTTACAGGACTTTTTATGTTGGCTGCCATATCTTTAATTTTTTTCGAATTAACCGCTTCAATACCAGCAGTAGAGACACCTTTTTTCTCAGGTCTGACTCCATGAACACCCTTTTCATTTGTCTTATCTAAAGACAGTGCACCTTTATCTAATTGTGCTTCAACTTCTGAACTCTTTTTAATCCATGACTTAGTTTCAGATCCGTCTTCAGCTTTTTTCATGGACATACATTTTTTAATCATTGATACTAATTTGTTTTTATTTTCCATACCTTTATCCAACAATACTCCAGGTAAATGTGTCTTTGGGTCAATTTTTTCTAGGCCATCTTCATTTTTATAACTATTGATAATTACAGGTCCATTGATGGCTTTTCCGCCTTCTTTACTTCTATCCATACGATTAAACACCTTTGGTTCGTCTACTTTTGCAGGAATTGGTTCACCAGACTTATTTACACCTGGGCGTAAATCAGCAACACGCTTACCTGGAATATCAATAAATTGACTTGTTGTAGAGCTTGGTTGACTATACTTAGGTTGTGCGGTAGAAGGTTGTGGGCTTTTAGGCTCAGATCTCATAGCCATTTGTTGATGTTTTTTTGACATATTTAAATGGTGCTGTTTAGAGGTTGGATTTTTTTCGTTTTCAAAGGCAGTGTAGTGTGCATTCATAGCATCTTTATGGTCTTGATGCGTAAACGAATTGGCATAACCAGTTTTTTGATGAGTGCCAATCACTTTTCCTGATTGTGTCAGTCCTACAGTTCCTGGAGCTGGTTTGTCCATTAAATTTTCCCCTTTTTACTAAAATCGAAATTATGTGTGAAGTGTTGCCCATTTGGTAATGTTGTGTAGTTATCTTTGGGCTTTTCTGTATGAAATACTGTACCTTTACCTGATACTGAATGCCCTTCGTCTGGGCCGTTTAAAAATATAAATTTATGGTTCTCACCGTCACTATGAATAGCACTTTCTTGCCCAAGATCTTTTGCATGCTGTAGGATAGCTTGCGGATTTTTTGGGTTAAATACTATAACTGAATTTTCTGGTTGACCGTAATGACCCTGAACAGCTTTTGCATCTTCACCTTGATTTACAAGGTTTTGAACAGCTTCTTGGGTGCTTTCTTTAACTTTAACTGCATTGGGATACAATGGTTTTTCAGGACTGAATATAATGTGTGGTCCTAAATGTCCATTTTCTGATTTACCTAATTTTGTTTTTTTATCAACATAAGCTTTAATTTTTGCATGAAGATCACGCTTTTTGTCATCAGAAAGAGCTTTGGGACCCATTTTGTCATAATTTTTAACAGGATCTTTTTCAGATTTTGGTAGATTTGGTTTAGGCTGTGCCTTAAGATCTTTTAAGTCTTCTCTAGCGTAAGCTTTAGCCCTTTCTCCATGTTTTTCTGGAGTAGATACTCGTGCATATCCATGAGATAATATCCCCTTTTTTTTCGGGTCAGCACGTCTAGCTTCGATACCTGTTTCAGAGACACCCTTTTCAGACGTTAGTTTATCTTGCAATACATCGCGTTTTTGAAGGGACTCTGTCTCTTCATATAGTTTCATCCACTCTTGGATTTTTTTCTTTAAAACGCCAGGATTACTCATTACTATTCCCATCTCTTCTTTTTATCGTGCATCATTATATGTCTGATAACTTCTTGGATAGAGTTAAGAAGTTGTGACGGTCTAGTAATTTCACCAGTTTTGTGGTGCTTAAAGTGCAAATCGTATGCTGGCTTTTTTTGATCTAATCTATCTAAATGAACAGTTACTTGGTAGTGCGGCTCATTTTTTGATCTACCAACAGAATGAATTATGTTTCCATCGTCATCTACACTAGCCCCAAGATGCTTGATGTCAGTTAATTGCTCTTCTTGCGGATTTACTATTGGAGCTTTTGGCTCCTCTTTGTGCAATCCAGCCTTTTTAACCTCAACTAATGCATAACGCAAATCTTTGAGATTCTTGATTTTTTCTAACAATTCTTTAACACTTTTTTCATCCATACCTATATAAATTACGATATAGGCTTAAATCGTCGATTTTAGTCTGTAATTTTGGGTATGTCTGGGTCGCTAATTGTTTCCCAACCCTGCGCATTTACTTGATTTTGTACAGCTGGAGCCGTCTGCATGTCTATAATCTTAAGGTCAAAACCAAGCCCCTCAAGGACTGGAGCTGAAGATTCAATCCAAGTGTGTTCTACACGACCTTTAATAGTTACAGATCTACCGAATAGATTATTAGGGTCTTCTTCGTTTACTTTGTAAATTTCACTATATCCTAATGTGCTAACTGAAAAACCTCTAGCATCCAATAGCTGCTTTTTATATCTTCCAAGTAAGTACATTAGGATTGTCCACATGTATATTACTTCTGTTGCATCTGTAGCATATATATCAATTGTATGAGTCTCGTATGCCCAAATAGACCTTTTGGTATGCCCAATGCTATTTTTTTTACGAGTGATATACATATTGGTAAGGTTTGGAAGTGACCCAGCTTCTATAAGAAGAGTAGCAGAGCTAGTGACAAGCTTGATGTCGTAGTAATTATTATTAATAGAGTCATAAACATAGTGCCCCTCGTATACATTTAAAATGTCTAAGTTTGTAGCTTCATCAAAAGTTAATTGTCCGGATAGTTGATCGTAGTTGATTGGAGTAATTGGTCCTGAAATGTTTGGAGTTTCGTTAAATGCTCCGCCTAAAGTAGTTGCGTCAACAATTTCAGATTGAAATGAGTCACCGAGAGCATCTTTTGCTGCATCTTCTTGACCTCCACCAATTTTAATAACATAACAAGGAAATTTCATCATATCTACAGGTCGATGTCCCATAAAAATATGAAGCTCTTTTTTTAAAGTTGCTTTAAGTCTCTCTACTTCTTTTTGACCGTATGCATCTTTAAGGAATGGATCTTGAGTTACGCATCCATATGCTTCATCAAGCACAAATGTATTTCGACGCATATCTGCTAATGCTACATTGAGTGCTGAGTATAAAATAAGATCTGCTTGAAAAATTGCCATATTAACCCATCCTAGCTGCTAATGATTGTACTATTTTATCCCAGATTAAGTCAATCTCTTTTGCAGTTTCATCAAACGCATGTAGTCCTTGTCTTGGAGGAAGATCCCACAAAGATTGTCCTTCCTGCTTACTAGAGGCTACACGAAAGGTCATCACATCACGTTTTATTTGGGTTTTCCCAGATTTTGTCTTAACTTCTCTTTGATAAATTGTAAGACCTTTTAGTATTGGTTGATTAAATCTATTTGTAGGTTGCTTTGGGTTATCAATCTTGACTGTAGCCACTTTTCCAATAATTGCCTTACCATTAGAATCTGTTTGAATTTTATCTAATCCCTTAGCTTTTAGTTCTCTATTTACAAAATTAGTTACACGTTGTTGCGCTGCTGAATTCTGTGTTGGACCTTTGTTATGCTTAAACGGAATAACTAAATATTTTCCACCATCTTTTGCAGTCTTAGCTTTTGGGCTGTTTAAAAAATATTGCAAGGCATTGTGAGCTTCTTTACCATCTTCTAAAAATGCAGCCGATTTCTTAAGTGTGATGGACCATATATCTTGCCCACCATTTCCACCTACATGCTCAATTCCCAATGCATCTAAATACATTTGACGAGTTGACCGCATTTTTTGTGTAGCTTTTTCTACGATTAGGCCATGAGCTTGCATTGCAACCATCTCCATCTCTCGATGAGCTTCTTTGATAGTTGCCTCAGCCATATCTTCAATATCTTTACCTAAAGCTTTTAGGGCCTCTTCTAATGAATATTCTTTATTGTTGGCCATCTTCTCCACCTTGGCCTTCTTGTCCGCCTTTTAATCCACCGCCAAAAGATTTCCATTGACCATCGTCACCCTTAACTCTTACGTTTTGTGAAGAGTATTGTCTAACAGACCCTGGGGCATATGTCAATTTTCTATTATGTAATGGCTCATCTTTTTTAGCTCTTATGTTTGGTCCGCCTGATTGTTCTGGTTGACCTTCGGCTTGTTGCTGATCTTGCTCTTCTTCAGGTTGCTCATTGTCTAGATGTCCTTGCATTTCTATTTGTTGCTCTACAGCTTCAATAGGTGTGCCGGTAAGATTCTGGAATGCCTCTTTCATGATGGATACTAGATTAACTATATTCTGGTAAGCTTCTGGATTTTGCTGCTGAATCTGATTAAGAGTTTCCTGGTTATCTTTTAAAAGCATTAAAGTTTTAGCGATTTTGATTTTATTTAAGGTTCCTTTAGTTTCAGCCTTCATTAAATCAATAGCTTCAAGTAAGTACTTTTTAAAAGCTTCTGGCGTTAAATTAAAAACATGTCCTATGTGTGGCTTAGGCATAGGTTCAGATAGTGTTGCGCTATACTCTGGGTTTGAAATATTCTCATCAAAATCATTAAGTTTACTATAATTACCGTTTGCTGCAGCTCGTGCAGACGCTTTTAGTGTGGATGGAGGCATGAATGTTGCTTTATTACTTTTAGGTGATACTTCATCTGGCATTAAGGCCATTTGTTTAGGCTCACTAACCTTATCCGCCATCCCTGCATGCGGTTCCATACCAAATTTAGATGTTAGTACGTCTGCAACAGCTTTATGTTTGTTATATAAATCTTGATGGTATTTTTCAAAATCAGCCATACCACTTTGCTCTTGCTCAGTTAGATTAAACTCTTCTGGGCTATCTTTCATTTTTTGTATATCTTTTAATATACCGCCATGCCAATCTAAACCTTTGTGGGATTGATGGCGCATATTTTCTAAGGATTCTTTTTTTGCTTTTAAAGATCCTTCAAAAACACCCTTACCTGCATCATCTAACGGCAGATTCTCGTGTGATGTTGGTTGAAATCCCATAGACCGTGGAACTTTTTGATATGAATCTTGGTAAACAGTGTGAACTTTGCCTGCACCTGTATGAGCAGCTTTAGATTCTGGCGAGTGAGTGTAAACTGCTTCAACTCCATGCTTTTTAGCTTCTTTAAGGACATGATTTGTTAGGGCTTCACGCCAGTTTTTATGAATATCAATAATCTTTTGTACTCTATCTGCATCTTCAGTTTTACCTTCTTTTTTAAGAAAGTCTCTGGCTGTAGAGCCAAAATCTGACTGAACTTCGTCAATTAGCCACTTTTTAGGGTTAGACATATCAACTCGTGACCATGCGATTGTGTTTGGATTGGTTGGATGTCCCGATCTTTGAGATACATCTGATATTTTATTAAACACTCTGAGTAATTCAGGATCTTTCTCAATCTCCTGCATACTTTCTGGGCTATGATCTAATTGCATTACAACTTCATTGTTTCTATTAGTTCTTTGCATTCCATTCCATGGTTGATAATTCATATGGTATTTATTTTTTGGAATTGCATCTATTTTTTGTTGTAATTCATCAGATGTGAGCTTGCCCTTATCTGCAAACACCTTTTTAATAGCTTCTTTTTGATTTGGGAACTTTTTCATCATAGCCCCTGAATCAATAATTCCGCCATTATTATCTGCGAACTCTTTTGTCAGTTCGTGGATATGTTGGCTATCTCCATACTCGTGAACATCTGAAGGTTTATAGCCATAATTTGTTTCAAAATCTTTTTTATGCCCATTAGATTTATCTCTGGCCTCATCAAAAGCTCTAAGTCTCAGTTCTTTTTTTATTTCATTAAATGTGCCAAGCTTGCCATGTAAATGTTCTGGAAGATATTTTTCTTTTTCGTGTATATCTTCCATATCTTCATCATATTTTTCACGAGCTAACTCATATTCACGGTCCGATAAACTTTCACGGTATCCATTATAAATGCTATCATTGTCAAAGGCGTTTGATCTAGCTTCTTCTAATGCTTTATCGTAAGCGTCAGATGCTTCACTTCCTCGTTTGTCATATTCTGGGTGATCGCTCTTATCTGCCCCTGAAAAGTCATGCTCTTCACCCTCATCATCAGTATGTGACCAATCATAGTTATTATCTAAATGATCTTCCATCCAACTATCGCGATCTTGTCCATCCATCAATTCATCATCATCTACATAGTCCCTTAAATACTCACTGAATGGATATTCTTCTTCAGCTGCATCGTTTGCATCATCCATGTAATCTTCATAATTAAATTCATTCTGGTTTTTTAAATGTTCCTTAAAGGAGTCTAGGTCGTAATTGTGGTGCTCATCATCATTAAGCCATTTTTTATACATTTCTTTATGATGCTCAATATCCACATTTGGATTATTGAAAAGACCAAATCTTGACTCATCTCTTCCATGTCTTTTAATATGCTCAATTTGGTGTGGGAGTAGCTTGGTTGAGTGCTCTGCAATTGCATCGCCAACCTTGAATGAGCGGTCTGGGCCATCGTTCCAATTAGCCCAACCAAAATCTTCTGGCGCCATCTCATCTTCTGCTGCATCTTCTGGCTTCTGATGCAGTTCTCCACCATGAATACCAAGAATGCGATCAACCACTTTAGTTCTTTTTTCGTCCGGCACTGAATCAATAATTTCTGCTATTGATTTTGGACTACGACGAGCAACATCAGGGTTTTCGTTCAGGTATTTTACAAGCGAGTCTTCTTTTAATCTTGGTGCCAATTCTTTTAAAATTTTTAACTTTGAATAACTATCTGCATGTCTATCATTTAAATACTGAAGCTTTCTTCTTGCATCTACCGATGGATGAGTTATGAGTTGGTTACTAAGTTCCACTGGGACGTCTTTATTGCTTAATACTTGCTTAACACCTTCTGGTGTAGCATTTGGAGATGAGACTGTAAAAAAAGTTCCGTCGCCTTCATGGTGGGCCATAATATTATCTGCTGACCTTGATGGGTCTAATTTATATTTTTCAAACAAAATTCTGTTGGCCAGCTTAGCGTCGTAAGCTTTTTCCCAACTTGCATTATCCTCGCGACGCATTGTGTTAACGTTGGCATCATAAATTTTTTGATTATTTTTTGGATTATTAAAAGGTGAGGATTGTATTGCTTCATCCACTTCAGGGGTTGATCCAGGCTTAATGCCATACTTGCCAGACACAAAATTCTTATACTCTGCTGCATTTAAATGATTTTTAATATAATCAACCATTACTTCATTGTTATCCTGAAGGTAGTTGTCGTAATTTAAGATTGGATGTTCTATTCTTTCTGCCATTATTTCCTCTTAAATTCTTTAGATAGTTGGTGAAAAAATTCAGGGTTACTATGCCCAGCTTGCTCTGCATATTTAGAGTATTTAGACCAATTTTTAGCCTTTTCTTTTTTAGCTTCTTTCACTGACTGTCTGTAAGATTCACGTTTATCAGCTTCAATTTTAGAATCTTCCTTGCCAATCTGTTTAATAAACTCTTTTGATTGAGACTTAATCTTCTTTTCTTTTTCTTTTTGCAATGTACTGATGATTGATTCAAGTTTCGTATCTAGGTGATCTTCATACTTTACTTTATCGTGTTTGATCATTTCAGCTAAATTTTTAATAACAGCAACGATGCCCATATATACTTCTGGTGATGCTTGCTTTAATTGCTCAAACATCTCTTTATTCTGCTGCACTTGTTGGATTGTTTCTGCTATCTTTTGTTTATCTTCATCAGATAGAAATTTAGGCTCTTCTTTTTCAGATCCTTCTGATTTATTAATATCTTCAGGTTTTTCGTCAAAATCATCTACACTACTGTCAAATACTTTAATGTCATGACCAAATTTCTCTGCAAACTTACAAGACTTAACAGCTTGGTCTGGATCTTCACCAATTCCGCAAGTAGAGCTTAATTTATCTTGTAATATATCTATGATCTCTCGAATAATTTCAGAGTCTTCAACATCAAGCTCAAATAAATCATATCCTTCGTGGCTTCCAATTTCTCTTCCACCTAGAGGTCTAATCTTGTCTTGTATTAATTCTTTAGATTCACGAAGTGTACTAGCCAACGACTCATCTGCAAGATGGTTGGCTGAATCTACTGGATGTAGTTTAAAAGCTACTATGAATTTATTATTGTCTTGATCCACGACTGCCGCCTTTAATAGACTTAAATAAAGCAGTGACAGCTTCTGTGTCCCAATCACTCTTGAATTTAAGAGTTACATTGTCGCCAGATGTTTTTACGATTTCAGGCTTACTTAAAACTCTAAAGCAAGCGCATGAACCAGCTAACATACCGCAATCACCACAAGTAGAGTTTAGCTCATTTTTGGTAAAAGTCAATGATTTAGGTACTTTTGATTCGCTTTTTGCTGCTGCCATTTTTGGCTGCTTTGGTTGGGTGAGTGCTGCCTTGCCAGCGTCTGGTACTTTAAGGCTAGGGTTTTTTACAGCTGTAACAGCTTTTGCTTTGGTATCAGTAGCAGATGTTTTGTCACCATGCAGGCCACTCATTGTAATACCTTGCATCCCACCAACTTTAGCGCCTGGGCTTGGAGGTGACGGCATTTTTGGAGCAAGTCCAGCTTTTTTTAATTTTCTAATGATATCTTTAGGTTCTGTTTTTTTAAGTCCATTGCTAGCAATAAGAAGAATTAATGAATCGAGTTTTGATTCCAAATCTTTAATTTTGCCAGTTAGGTCGGCAGATTTTGTCTGCTCTTTTGTAGCTTCCTTAGTTTCTTCAACTACAGAGCTTGATTCTTCTACAGAAGATTCTTCATGGTCTTCCATTGCATCTTCGTATAATTCTGAGAATGATAGCATATGTGCAGCTAATTGAGGTATAGAGCATAGATCAAATTCATGCGCCTTCTTACCGTCTTTTACAAAATAACCCTTATATACATCATCGTCAGACTTTGTGATAGTTATTTTAGCGTTATCTTCCCATGGAAGTGATTCTTCCTTGGTCTCATCCTTATTCATCTCTTTTGTCATTGACAAAATAAAGGCCATAACTGATTTTGGAACAATCTTTAATGCGTCATGCAATTCTGTTATATCAACTACTGAGCTAGTTGCCTGCTTCATAATAGCTTTAGAAAGGGTTTCATACACCGCTTCCCCAAGAACAGACTTTACAAGTAGCTCACGTTTAGACATTTTAGTTACTTTCAGTAAGAGTAGTGTCGTCTTTGATCATGTAGACGCCAACAGTTGCAGCGCTAGTTCTAATGTAATTATACTCACCAGTATTAAGGAAAGTCCAGTCATTTGGCTTTAATGGTATTCCAGTTGCAAGACTTGTAGGTGCTGCTGGTAGTGCAGTTTTACCAAAATTAATAAATGCTACTGATCCAGAGTTATTGTAGATCCATAAAGAAACACCGTTTCCAATAGCTGTTCCGGCTGAAAAATCATAAGCTGCT
>Ga0208564_1003046_pt1 | contig 12567 bp, 7 predicted proteins | sample AD_UKC073_MetaG_FD_184439 | JGI IMG/M metagenome (GOLD analysis project Ga0208564, IMG submission 184439) | Active sludge microbial communities of municipal wastewater-treating anaerobic digesters from USA - AD_UKC073_MetaG (SPAdes) (version 2) | ecosystem: Engineered > Bioreactor > Anaerobic >... | reverse complement strand
GGTCATCGCCGGCTTCGGGAACCAGGCCATCCTGCTGGCGATCGTGGCGGTGGCGGTGCTCAACGTCACCACGACGGCGATCATGCTCGCGCATGCCCGGCGCCGAGCGGACGCGGAAGCTGCCGCCACGTCCACCCAGGCGAATGGTCCGGCACACTCCCGTCCGACAATGGTGCTGATCGTGGTCGCGTTCGTGGTGTTGCAGGCCACGAATGCCACGGCGACCTCGATCCTGACCGTCTACGTGACCCGGACGCTCGGGCTGGACGTGGTGTGGGCCGGCGTCGCGCTGGGCTCGGCCGCCGCACTGGAGGTGCCGGCAATGCTGCTGATCGGACGGCTCACCGGACGGTTCTCGCACCTGCTGTTGATCGGCACCGGTTGCCTGTCCGGGATCGCCTACTACGCCGGTCTGGCGTTCGTGACCGGCCCGGTAGAACTGCTGGCGCTGCAGCTACCCAACGCGTGGTTCTTCGCCGCCATCGCGGGAGTCGGCCTGCCCCTGTTCCAGGACCTGCTGCCGCGACCGGGCCTGGCTACCGGTCTGTTCATGAACACCCGCCGCCTTGGCTCGATCGCGTCCGGACCGATCATCGCGGTCGGCTCGCTCACGGTGCTCGGCGATCGCGGAATCTTCGTTGCCTGCTCGGTTCTGGTGTTGGCGGCGCTGGTCGTGGTGTGGGCTGCTGCCCGGACCGGGCGGCGCAGGGTGTCGGCCGAGACCTGAAGTGGCGGGCGTCGGGCCGCGTCGGTAGACGGACAAAATGCACTGTCGATGGCCGATTCCGCACTCGATCTGGCCGAATCGGCCATCGACAGTGCAAATCGTGACAGGTTCGCTGTGCGATGAGCTCAGCCGGCGAGCCCTTCGTCGGGGCATAGCATGACCGGGCGAAGGGAGTGTGAATGGGCGAGCGCTGCGGCTGGTGCGGCACCGATCCGCTGTACGTCGATTACCACGACCATGAGTGGGGCGTGCCCGAGCGCGACTCGCGAGCGCTCTACGAGAAGCTGATCCTGGACGGGTTCCAGGCCGGCCTCAGCTGGTACACGATCCTGCGTAAGCGGGAGAACATCCGCGCGGCGTTCGCGGGTTTCGATCCGGACTTGATCGGCTCCTGGGGCGAACCGGACGTCGTCCGCCTGCTCGGGGACGCCGGCATCGTCCGGCATCGCGGCAAGATCGAGGCCGCGATCCTCAATGCGCGCGCCTGGCAGCAGATTGAAGCAGGCGCCGGGTTCAGCGACTTCATCTGGAGCGCGGTGGACGGGTCGCCGGTGCAGCACGGTTTCACCGACTTGAGCCAGGTGCCGGCCACCACTCCGGCCGGGGACGCACTCGCCAAGCGGCTCAAGCAGGCCGGCTTCAGGTTCTGCGGTCCCACCATCGTCTACGCGTTCGCCCAAGCCGTCGGGTTGTTCAACGACCACGTGGTGAGCTGCCCTGCGCACGACCGCTGCGCGGCGTTGGCGTGAGGCGCCCAAGTGAGTAGCCGAGCCGGCGGACGCGGGTTGCCATCTTGGCTGAGCCCGGTGTGGCTGGTGGTCGGCTCGATCATCTCGGTGCAGGTCGGCGCTGCCTTCGCCAAGTCGCTGTTCGTGCTCACGGCCGCGACGGCGGTGGCCTGGCTGCGGATGGCAGTGGCCGCGGTGATCTTCTGGCTGGTCGCCCGGCCGCGAATCACCGGACGCAGCTGGGTCGAGTGGCGGGTCGTGCTGGGCTATGGCGTGGCGCTGGCCACGATGAACTGGGCGATCTACATGTCGTTCGCGCGGATCCCGATCGGGTTGGCGGTGACGATCGAGTTCCTGGGGCCGTTGGGGGTGGCGGTGGCCGGGTCGCGCCGCCTCCGTGACCTGGTCTGGGTTGCGTTGGCCGGGGTCGGTGTTGCGCTGCTCGGCGTGTTCCCAGCCACGGTCGACTGGATCGGTATCGGGTTCGCGCTGCTGGGCGGCGCCGGCTGGGCGGCGTACATCCTGCTGTCGAAACAGACCGGTCAATACTGGTCGGGCGTGACCGGGGTGAGCATGGGCTCGCTGGTGGGTGCCGTGGTCTTCCTGGTGCCGGGCGTTTTGGCCGGTGGCGCGTCACTGTGGCAGCCGCAGGTGCTGCTGCTGGGGTCGGTGGTGGCGGTGATGAGTTCGGTGATCCCATACGGGCTGGAGATGGTGGCGCTGCGCAGTCTCCCGTCCGGACTGTTCGGGATTCTGATGAGCCTCGAACCCGCGGCGGCGGCGCTCGCGGCGCTGGTGGTGCTCAAGGAGCAACTGAGCATGGTCGAGATTGTCGCCATGGCTTGCGTGATCATCGCCTCGGTTGGTGCGACGCGGACGCTGGCCAAGGCGCCCGCGCCGAACTGAGTCGAGATCAGCGCGGTATCCAGGCCGCGAGCGCCGCGAGCAGAGCGAAGAGCTGCATCATCAGGATCATCGTCGGCACGATGGCCAGGATCACCAGCGAGATCCAGATCCAGATCATCACCCTGGTTAACCGCGCGATAAACTGCAGATCATCGGAGGTCTGCCGGGTGAGTCCGTAGCCGTAGTGCGGATCGGTGAAGGCGTAGCCCGGGACCGGAGTGGACGGGGCGGCTGGACCCACGGCCCGCTGCGGAGGGTGCCAGGTGGTGCCGTCGAAGGTGCTGCCTGAACTGTCCATTCGGGGCACCCAGGCAGTGCCGTTCCACACGTAGCCGATCGCTCCCCTGGTGGCTCGATCGCAAGCTCGCTCCCGAAAGCGACTCGCGCTCCCGAAAGCTCGGGAGCAAAGGTCCCATTCGGGAGCGAAGTCGAGGGGCGAGCTCCAAGCCGGGTGTGGGCCGATTCCCGATCTCAGGTCATTCAGCCCAGGCGGTAGATCCGCGACTCCCAACCGGCCAGGACGCCGTCCGCGGGGTCGGCGTGGGTGCCGAGCAGCAGCTCGGCGTCCGCGTGGGACGGGAGTTCGGACGGCAACGCCACCGGCGCCGACGACCAGTTCGCGAGCACCAGCAGGCGCTCCTCGCCGAGGGTGCGGGTGAAGCAGAACAGCTGCTCATGGTCTCCCAGCAACAGCTGGAAGCGACCGTGTTGAACCACCTCCAGCTCATGGCGCAACCCGATCAACGCCCGGTAGTGGTTGAAGACCGAACCGGGGTCACCCACCTGCGCGGCCGCATTGATCTCGGCGTGATTCGCGGTCACCGGCAGCCACGGCGTCCCGTCAGTGAACCCCGCGGTGTCGGACGCGTCCCACTGCATCGGGGTGCGCGCGTTGTCGCGGCTCTTGAACGCGATCACCGGGAGCAGCTGATTTGGATCGGCCCCGGACGCCACGGCCTGAGCGTAGAAGTTCACCGACTCGATGTCGTCGTAGTGCTCGATCGCACTGAACCCGGCATTCGTCATGCCCAGCTCCTGGCCCTGGTACACGTACGGCGTGCCCTTGAGCAGATGCAGCGTGGTGGCCAGGGTCTTCGCCGAAGCCACCCGGAACTCCGGCGAGTCGTCACCGAAGCGCGACACCGAACGCGGCTGGTCGTGGTTCTCGAAGTACAGCGAGTTCCAGCCGACATCGGCCAGCCCGTCCTGCCACTTCGCCAGGTTCGCCTTCAGCGCGGGCAGTTGCAGCGGCACCAGCTCCCACTTCAGGCCGGAAGGGCCCGCGTCCACGCTCATGTGCTCGAAAGTGAACACCATGCCCAGTTCGCCGGCGGCCGGGTCGGTGTGGGAGCGGGCGGTCTCGACGTCCACCAGGACCATCTCACCGACGCTGAACAGCTCCTTGGCCGAGATGCCGACCTCGCGGTTCAGTTCGCGCAGGAACTCGTGCAGCCGCGGCCCCTCCACCACCAACGTCGGGTCGTAGCAGATGCCGTCCGGCGCGGCCGGGCCGTCGGCCAGCGGCAAGGTCTTCGAGATCAGGTTGATCACGTCCATGCGGAAACCGTCCACGCCGCGGTCGACCCAGCGCCGCATCATCGCGTAGATCTCCGCTCGGACGGCCGGGTTCTCCCAGTTCAGGTCGGGCTGCTTGGGTGCGAACAGGTGCAGGTAGTACTCGCCGGACGCGGGGTCGAACTGCCAGCCGCGGCCGGAGAAGAACGAGCCCCAGTTGGTCGGCTCAGCGCCGGGCGTGCCGGGCTCGAAGCCTGGCCGCGCGGGTCGCCAGAAGTACCAATCCCGCTTGTCGGACGCAGGATCGCGGGACTCGACGAACCATGGGTGCTCGTCGGAGGTGTGGTTCACGACCAGGTCCATCACCAGCTTCATGCCGCGGTCATGCAGGCCGGCGATCAGCGCGTCCAGGTCTTCGAGCGTGCCGAACAGCGGATCGACGTCGTCGTAGTCGCTGATGTCGTAGCCGTTGTCGGCCATCGGCGAGCGGTAGACCGGCGACAACCAGACCACGTCCACGCCGAGCGCGGCCAGATGGTCGAGGTGGGCGATGATGCCGGGGAGGTCGCCAATCCCGTCCGCATTGCTGTCGGCGAACGACCGGGGATAGATCTGATAGACCACCGCGCTGTGCCACCAAGGAGCCATGCGCACATTCTTGCGGACGCGCGTGCTGCCGGTCAGTGCAACTGACCGCGTTCGCGCAGGTCGCTGACGATCTGGGCGTAGAAGGTCTCGTCGATGCGGTACTTGTCGCGGTAGATCAGGTAGCTGATCACGATCAGGATCGGCGGTAGCACCAGCATGCCGAGCTTGATCGTCAGCAGTCCGGACGCGGTGGTATCGGCCGGACGGTCAGGGTTGACCCCGGCGATGACGATCGCGATCGCCACGATCTGGGTGGAGAGCGCCGCCCCCACCTTGTTGATGAACGGCTGCAGCGCGAAAGTGACCGCGCCGTTGCGGCGTCCGAGCTTCCACTGGCCGTACTCGATCGTGTCGGTGAGGAAGACCAGCATCAGCAAGGTGATGAACGAGTCACCGATGAACAGCAGCAGACCGGCGGCGGCGATGAAGCCGATGTGGGTGGGCGAAACGAAGAAGACGAGATAGCCGGCCAGGATCAACGCGGTCGCCGCGGTGTACAGCGTCCGCCGGGAGAAGCGGCTGGACAGGGTGGGAAAGATCGCATAGCCGAGCAGTTGGCTGGCCACCAGCACCGCGCCGAACGGTGAATACATGCTTTCATCGCCGTAGACGTACTTGAAGTAGTAGGTGCCGAAGGTCGTGGTGGTGAGGTAGCCGGTCATGAACAGGACCATGGCGATGGCGACCCACAGCAGTTGGTCGTTGCGGAAGACCACCTGCGCCAGTTCGCGCAGGCTGGTGCGTTCCTGCTCGGCGACGATCGGCGGTTCCTTGACCCCGATCAGGGTGACCGCCTGGCCGAGCAGCATGATCACCACCACCCCGACGGCGAACAGCGTCCATGCCTTGGTTGCACCGAGGGTCGTGGTGAGTGCGCTAGTCACTGGAATCACCGCTACGACTACGGCAAACAGTCCGATGGTTGCGAAGATCTTGGCGAGCGAGCCGAACCGCTCACGCTGCTTCTGGTCGAGGGTCAGGGCAGGCAGCAGCGACCAGTAGGGGATGTCGTTGGCCGTCCAGGACAGGCTCCACAGCAGGTAGATCAGGGCGAAACCGACGACGAAGGCCGTCCCGGTGAGGCCCAGGTCAGCGAAGAGCAGCACTGTGAACACTGCGGACGCGACCACGCCGCCCGCGATCCAGGGCTTGTAGTGGCCCCAGCGGGTGCGGGTGTTGTCGACGATGGCGCCCATCACGATGTCGGCGACCGCGTCGAACAGCCGGGCGAGCAGGATCAGCGAGGTGGCCCAGAGGAAGTCCTCCCGTGACGGTTTGAGCACGTCGCTGAGGAAGAAGACCAGGTACAGGCTGACCAGGGTGTAGACCATGTCGCGGCCGACCGTGCCGACGCCGAACGTCCACTTGTTGCGCCGGTCGAAGTCGCCGGTGACGACGGCTGGCGTTGTCGCGTCCTCAGAGCGAGCCATGGGTCTGAGTCTTGCGCATAACCGCTTCCACGGATGGGCATCCCGGAGCCAGATCGTTCGTCATCCCACCCACTCAGCGACCAAGTCATCCCGGCGCAGGCCGGGAGCTCCGCAGGGCAAGGGTTCGATCTCGAAAGTGTTCGAACCTTACTGGTCGATAAACGCATTCCCCGTCCTCGGCGCCGGTCGTACTAATACCTTGCCCGCATGGAAATGCGTGCTTTCGGGTCGGGTCGTCGCCTATGCGGATTGTTCACGTCTTGGGTGGTGGCGTCCAGCCTGGTCTTCTTCGCCCCATCGCTTGTACCAGAAGCCGTCGCTGACCCTTTGCCGCCGTCCCAAGTCTTGTTGACCACCGACAAGATCCAGTTCGCTGCCGGGGAGACGTTCACTCTCACAGCGATCGTGGATCAACCCCTGGAAGACAGCGCAAGCACGCTCATTATCAGAGATGTCACCGACAGTGTCGACGTCAAGCAATGCACAAGCGGGACTCACTGTGAGGCTGAACTCGGGTTTGCGTCGGGTGGTCCGCATGAGTACAGGGCGGCTGTCGGAGCGGTGGAATCACAGGCCGTGACGGTCTCACGGTCAGCATGGGACATCGTTCTGGATGTTGACCGCATCGAGATCGGTGCGGGCGAGCACGCGAGTTTGGTCGCCACGCTGAACCAAGACCTCTCTAGCACCTCTGGCGCGTATTCGGTTGCGATCTTTGATGTGACGAGGGCGAGGCGAGCCCAAACCTGCGTAGCGGGTTCAGCATGCCAAGTTGAGATTCCGGCATACACAGACGATGCGATTTCGGCCCAATTCATTGCGGCCGTCGTTTCTGCCGATGATGTCGTCTCTCAGACAGTCGTTGAGGCAGCGGATATCCAAGCTGTGTCCGAGCCGGTCACTATCGCCAGGAAGGCGTGGACACTTCAAGTATCGGTTGAGCGGGACGTGCTGGCTGCGGGCGAGCGCACGACGGTGCATCTGCGCGCTGACCAGAACGTAAGGGACACACGCGGACGCTACTCGCTGTACATCTTCGAGATGAGCAAGAACGTCCTGATCGCTCAGTGTGACAGTGGCACGGAGTGCTCAGCGGGTATCGACTGGGTGACGGTGGATCCATGGGCCGGCCACTTCATGGGAGTGGTCGCCGAGCGCAGATCCGAGCCACCTTCATCTTTGGGTGATCTTCAAGACCTCATTGGTCTCGGGAGTGAGCAGCCAGCGGTCGCTCAACAGGGTTGGGAGATCACTGTCGAGTCGGATCGGCAGCAACTCGCCCCTGGGGACACGGCGCAGATCAAGGCGACAGCGAATCAGAATCTCGGACTGACGAGCGACCGGCTGACGCTCTACATCGCCGACATGGATGGGCGAACGATCTTGGCCGAATGCAACACTGGCACGACATGCGACGCCCAGACTGCCTATTACCGGCGTGGGGATGACGGGCGACACCTGATCCTGGTTGAGGCAATTGTCGCTCCGTCGGGGGCGGCCTCGTTCGACGAACTGCTTCGCTCCGGATGGCGCGGGGATTCCAACCGACTGCGTATCGACCGGACGCCATGGCAGAGCGCGCTCGTGCACACGGGTGGTAGCACCCTCACCCTCATCGCCAACCAGAATGTCGGCCTCTCATTCGGATCCTGGGCCTGGTATCTGTTCAACGCTCAGACCGGGTCGAGGGTCGGGAAGTGCTTCACCGGCAAGAGGTGTGTCTTCAGCGGGGCATCTCGGGGTGGGCAATACGCCGCCTTGCTGGCTCCGGCCACCGACCCGAGCTCGATCGACGACGTAACCTATGTGCTCACCGCGAGCGTGTTTGGCAGCGCACCCAGCCCGGTGTTTGGTCCCACGCTGACTTCGCCGTTGAGCGGTCGGGACGAAACCGCGGGGGGCCAGAACCTGGCGGAGGGGCCGTGTGCCTGCGGGCGCGCGGACCCCGTCAATACCGCGACCGGAGAGTTCTATCTTCAGGAAGTAGATCTCATCCTTGTCGGTGTCGGACCCAGCATGTCAGTGGCTAGGACGTACTCGACCAGCGGAGCCGGTGACAGCGGCCCGTTCGGATTCGGTTGGACGGCGAACCTTGGGGCTCGTCTCCGCGAGCTCGTACCCTCCGATGATTCGAACCAGTTGCCTCGGCAGGTTGAAGTGGAGCAGGAGAACGGCTCGATTCTCATCTTCACCAGGGAAGACTCAACCTCCGCGTTCGTTGCGCCGGATCGCGTCCTCGCTGCGCTCCAGTGGGACTCAGCAGAGGCGCAGTGGAGGTTGACTCGGCGCGACGGTGTTCTCCGCTTCAGGTCCGACGGCACCCTTGTAGCGGCAATGGACCGCGACGGGAACACCGTGGGATTCAGCTTCGCAGACGGGAAGCTAGCCACGATCAACGCCAGTGGTGATCGGTCGTTCGCAATTGCTTGGACGGGGCAGCGGATCTCGAAGGTCACCGACTCGGCCGGAAGGACCGCGAAGTACTCGTACAACGCCGCAGGAGATCTGGCTGCGGTCACGGCGCCTGATGGGGCCGTGACAAGGTACAAGTACAACTCGGATCACTTGATCACGTCGGTAGTGCGCCCGGGCGGCGGACGGGTGGTCAATCGATATGACGACGCCGGGCGGGTGGTGAAGCAGAAGGACGAGATCGACCGAGTCACAAGGTTCCGCTACGAGGTCGGCTCCGACTCAACGATCACTACTACCACTCGACCAGATGGCATCAGGATCGTTGATCGCTACGTCGACCGCATGCTCGTCGAGACGACGGTCGCCGAAGGTACGCCGACCGAGGCCGTAACCCAGTACGCCTACAACGAGTTGAACTTGGTCGCTTCTGTACTTGAGCCGAACGGCGGTTTGACCAGCTATTCCTACGATGATCAGGGCAACCGCACTTCACAAGTGGACGCTCTTGGGCGTGAGACAAAGTGGACGTACGGAGAGCATCACTCCCCGCTGACGGTTACCGACCCGATGGGGCAAACCACAACGGCTTCCTATTCCAGCTCAGGGCAGCTGCTCAGTTCCACCTCGCCCGGCGGGCACCAGCAGGTGTGGACCTATGGCACCGACGGAACGGTCTCCACCTTCACGAATGCCAACGGTGCAGTGTCAAGCTACGAGTACGACAGCGCGGGTCGCCGTGTGCAGGTCACCGACGCGGACGGTCGCAAGACGACCTACCGGTACAACAAGGCCGGCCTGGTGGTTCGGACTAGGGATTCTGCCGGGGCAGTCTCAACCTCCTACGACAAGGCCGGTCGCGTGCTCGCTGTTGAAGACGAAATTGGAGGCGTCACTTCATACACGTACGACGCGGCAGGACGACTGGCGTCGGAAACCAATGCGGCGGGCGAGACCACCCGCTACCGACACGACGCGGCTGGTCAACTAGTCTCGAAAGCGGACGCCGAAGGCAGCGAGACCGTGTTCGCCTATGACGCCGCTGGGAACCTGTCGAGCACCACCGACCCGAATGGCAACACGGCGACCACCGTTCGCGACCATTACGGGAACGTGGTCACAGCAACCGATCCTCTTGGCCGAATGACGTCCAGCACCTACGACCTCGCGGGTCGACTCTTGAGCACTGAGCTGCCGTCCGGGGCCAGGACCACCCAACAGCGCGACGCCGCCGGCCAGACAGTGGCAGTCAGCGATGCTCTGGGCAACACGACCGACTATGAGTACGACGCAGCCGGGCAAATAGTCGGTGTCACCGACCCACTCGGCAGGACCACAACGACGACGTATGACGACGACGGTCGCATGGTCGAGGTGACTCTCCCCGATGAAAGCAAGCTGAAGTACACCTACGACCCGGCCGGGAGCTTATTGTCGTTTACCAACGCGGATGGTGGTCGTACCGACTACGGATACACCACTGCTGGGTTGCTAGGGTCGCGAACCGAGCCCGGCGGGCTTGCCACGAGCTTCCACTACGACAATGCGGCGCGGCTTGTCCGAAAGACGCTTCCTGACCGGAGCAGGATCGACTACACCTACGATCCGGCGAGTCGGGTCACCGGCGTCGGCTACTCAAGTTCGGCCGCAAGCGCCACCACCTACCAATACGACGCAGCCGGGCGGCCGGTGGGGATCACCGATGCGACTGGGGCGACAAGCCTCGAGTACGACGAAACGGGCAGGTTGGTCGCTGAGACCGACGGCAGCGGAGACGAACTCTCCTACGCCTACGACGCTGGCGGACGTCTGCAGTCCATCTCATATCCAGATGCAGGCAAGGTCTCCTACGCCTACGACAAGGCCAATCAGATGACCTCGCTCACCGATTGGTCCGGCCGGGTGACGACCTTCGGTTGGACTGAGGACGGGGAGCTGTCAGCTCAGGGTACGCCGAACGGCGTAGCGGAGGTTGACGAGTACGACGCGGCCGGCCGAGTCAGCACGATTACGGCAGCGCGGGGTTCGACTCAGCTCGCCGCATTCAGCTATGACTACGACGATGCCGGGCAACTTGCCCATCAAACCAGCACCTTCAGCGGCGGTGAGTCTGAGTCCACCTTCAGCCACGACGCGGTGGGCCAGCTTTCCGGCATTGAGCGCGCCACGGGCTCGGCCACTACGGTGGTGCCGGCAACGGCAACTCCCGCCGGGTTGCTCGTGGTGGCCGATGACGGATCGACCCTGGCGTACAACCCGGCGCAGCAGATCACCGCGAGACACCCGGTCAATGGCAGCGACACGACCTACGCCTACGACGCCAACGGGGCACGGACGAAACGTGTCGCGGCGGGGTCTTTGCCGGCCACCACGACGTACGGGTACGACGCGGCGGGATACCTACGGCAGGTCACGACACCGGATGCGGCCGTCAGCTATCAGACGGACTCGCGAGGCCTTAGGCAGGTACGACAGGACGGCACGACCACGGATCAGTACCTGTGGTCGACTGCGCGCACGTTGCCTCTGCTCATGGCTGACAACGACAACTACTACTTGTACGGCCCGAGATCGACTCCGCTGGCCCAGATAGACAAGGCATCCGACCAGGCAAGCTATCTGCACACTGACATGCTCGGCTCGGTTCGGCTGAGCACCGACGGCTCGGCGCAGGTTCTGGGTGAGCGAACCTATACCGAGTTCGGGAGCGTGCTCAGTGCTGTTGGTGCGATCGCCACGGTGTTTGGGTTCACCGGCAACTTGACCGATCCGGTGACCGGCTTGGTGCACCTTCGGGCGCGTGACTACGATCCTGAGACTGGGCAGTTCGTCAGCGTCGATCCTGCGCTTGATGACACGCGGCAGCCGTACGCTTACGCCTCCAATAATCCGGTTCAGTTCACGGATCCGACCGGCCTGTACACCGGCGACCCAGTCGTGGACGGTATTGGCGGTGGGCTGGCCTATTTCGCTGGCCTGTACGACGTGATCACTTTCGGCGGCTTCAGTGCGTTCGAGCGATGGATCGACCCCGGCTATGACTGTTTCATCGAGACCTACAAGGTCTCATACGACATCGGCTCTGGTGTGGGTCTGTTCGCGACCATCGCCCTTGGTGCGGCGAGCGCCGGGAAAGCGCTCCTGTCCGCCTTTGCACGCGATGGAGGGGCAGCGGCTGTTTCCGCCGGAAGTGTCGCCACAGCGAGCAGGTTCAGGTCTCTGACCCACGCTGGGTCTGGGATTGCACCCTACAGTGTGCAGCGGGCTGTGACCGCTGGCCAGGGCGGGAGCATCCAGGCTCACCATTTGATTGAGCAGCGATTTGCTGACGTGATGGGCCAAGCTATCGGGGAAATGCCGTCGATAGTGGTCACCCGGGCTGAACATCAGGTGTTTACGAATGCATGGCGGGAGGCGATTCCGTACGGGTCGAACGGGACGGGAATGGCGACTCGTGCTCAGGTCGAGGGCGCGGCTCGGCAGATCTACAGTGAGTACCCGGAGATCCTTCGAGCGTTGGGGTTGGGATGACCGATTTCGTTCAGTTGTACTGGAAGCGCAATCGCGGTTGGCCCTGGCCGGAGGATTCGTGGGGTCTGACGCCGATGTACGGTCCGGATGGCTGGTGCGATACCTGCGGGGTGCCGAAGCACTCCCAGTCCGGCTCCCTCGTGCTTCAGCGTAGGGGGATGAAGGTGGAGGGTGCCTGGGTGCCGAACTGGCGGCTGGACGTCATCTGTGTCGAGCAGGGCCTGGCTGTCGAGGCGGCGGCCCGATTCGATGTCCAGACCCGCGAGGTTGACTGGCATCCCACCTCAGCGGGCGCCGCTACTCAGATCATCGTTCCCACCGTCGGCCCGGCCTGGTTCGACCCTGAGGAGCTCCGTGAAGCGACGATCGCGCGTCACGGTGTCGATGGTGCGACGTGCCCCAGGTGCGGCGTCTGGCGGTGGATGCCCCTCACTTTCGGGTTCCTGCCGCCGGTTCGGGTCACGCAATCTCTTGGGGACGTCGCGATTGCTGGGAGCCCCGAGTGGTTCGGCGACGGCAAGCGAGCCTTCCGGCAGGTCCTGGTACGACGTGGGCTTGCGGAACTGATCGCTGCGGCGAGTCCACGCGACTTCACGGTCCAGGACGTCCTTTGATGGCCGGGGTGTTTCTTAGTCGGTTGGCTGCCGACCTGGCTGCCGTCCTCATCACG
>Ga0208564_1003030_pt1 | contig 12611 bp, 18 predicted proteins | sample AD_UKC073_MetaG_FD_184439 | JGI IMG/M metagenome (GOLD analysis project Ga0208564, IMG submission 184439) | Active sludge microbial communities of municipal wastewater-treating anaerobic digesters from USA - AD_UKC073_MetaG (SPAdes) (version 2) | ecosystem: Engineered > Bioreactor > Anaerobic >... | reverse complement strand
CTAAGAAAGGAATCACATCATGTCGAAACTCCGCGCTGCGCTCGCCGACGTGGGCGCCGTCCTTCGCGATGACAGGGGGGCCGCTACCGCCGAGTACGCGATCGCCACCATGGCGGCTGTAGGCGCAATAGGGCAGACTTAGCGCATGTCATCCCCTCGCGCAGCGATCTACGCCCGCCAGTCCGTCGCCGAGCCCGAGGGGATCAAGCGACAGATCGCGGCCTGCAGAGCGCTCGCCGAGTCGCGGGAGTACGCGGTCGTCGCGGAGTACGTCGACGACAACGTCAGCGGCTACAAGGCCCGCGGCGAGGGGACGGGCTTCGCCCGACTTCTCGACGACGCGCGCGCCGGCCGCTTCGACGTGCTGATCGTCCGCAAGCTCGACCGCCTGGGCCGCTCCCTGTCGGCCCTCGAGGCGCTCACGGCGGCGCGCGTGAACACGGTCACGACGGACGGCGCCCTGGATCTCGCGTCGCCGTCGGGCCGCCTCGTGGCGAACGTGCTCACGTCCGTGTCGCGGGCCGAGTCCGAGATCAAGGCCGAGCGTCGAGTGTTCGCGAACGCCGACCGGCGACAGAGCGGGATCCCGACGTCGGGCCGCGTCCCCTATGGCTATCGCTGGGTTCCGACGGCCGAGCGCGACGCCGACGGCCACGCGTACGTTCACGACGGCGAGCGGGCCGGCGACGTCCTCGCGATCTACGACGCCTTCCTGGCCGGCGTGCCGCTCGGCGCGATCGCTCGCGACCTCAACGCCGCCGGGAAGCGCACGGTCGGCACGAAGCGGCATCCAGAGGGCGTGCCGTTCACGCCGACGACGCTTCGACGCATCCTCATGTCGCCGTACTACGCCGGCCTCTTGCCGCTCCCCTCGCAGGACGGCGAGCAGCGACCCTACGATCAGCGCGAGATCAGCCGCGAGACGTGCGTGCCGGGCCGCTGGGAGGCGATCGTGAGCGTCGAGACGTGGGAAGAGGCATGCGCCCGGCTCAAGCATCCGGAGCGCCGCACGTCGCCGGGCCCCTCGCGGAAGTGGCTTCTGAGCGGGCTCGCCGTATGCGGCACGGAGGGATGCGGGAAGCCGATCCGAGCGGGAGGCGGCGAAGCAGGCATCCACTCGTACCGATGCGCGAGCATGGCGCACTTCATGCGGCGCGGCGTTCCCCTCGACGAGTTCGTGGAGCGCGTCGTGATCGCCCGCCTCTCGCGACCGGATGCCGTCGACCTCCTGGACGACCGCGAGCGGCACGACGTGGACGAACTACGCGCGGAACGCCGGCGCCTCGAGACGGCCGTGCGACAGGCCGGCGACGACGAGATGGACGGCCTGATCGACCGGGCCGAGCGCGTGCGCCTCACCCGCCGAGCGAACGCCCGGATCGCGGAACTCGACGAGAAGCTGCGCGGCGGCGTCGACACGAGCGCGCTCGCCGAGGTTGTCACGAGCGACGACGTCGCGGCAGCGTGGCACGGGCTCACGCTCGGCAAGCGACGCGCGATCCTCGAGGCGCTGGCTACCGTCGTCGTCTTCTCCGTCGGGCAGGGGAACCGGCGACGCATGAGCGATGAGGCAATGGCGCGCACCGTCCGCTTCGACTGGCACGGCTGATCTGCCCCGAGGACGGCCCGAGGACAGCGGGACAACTCGCCGGGGTACGCCCCAATAGCGACAGTGGGCACCGTTGTTATCTCGGCGTACCGGGCAGGATAGTTATCCGCCTCGCGCAGCACGTCTAACTATCCGGGCGACGAGCGCGGATTAGTCACCGGTTCCGGGCGTCTTATCGTTCAGGCGCGCGAGAGATAGGCGCGTAGGTGAGCGCGACGTCCAGATCGTCACTTGGACGACTATCTCTCGTCCAGATCGTCCAAACCGTCCAGATTCCGAGTGGCGACGCATCTAGCCCCGTATTTACGCGGCTTTTCGTCCCTTCGTCCAGATCGTCCAAACCGTCCAAATCGTCCATCCAAGTTCCCCTCCCTATAAGAGGGGAACGACTTGGACGTTGGACTTGGACACGGACGCTATTTGCTAACTCGACACGAGATAAGAGATCCGAGCTACGCCGGCACACTGAGCACTTCTCAACCATTGGCCGGGAATCTCTCGCCTAATGCCTAATCACAACGTGGTAACGCTTCGCAGATTGCACCCTATCGACTTGACGCTCGCGAATCGCGATAGGTAGGTTGTACCTAGGAGTTGTCAGCCCCTACCCCCGAGAACCGATCTCGAAGGGACAGTGGGAATGACTGACAACAGGAACGGCGGCATCGTCGCCCGGCGACGCGATGACGTCGTCGCGAGCATCGCCCGCACGGCGCCCCCGATCACGGATGCGGCCCGCGCCCGTCTCGCCCTCCTGCTCAAGCCGGCGGCGACACGATGACCGCCGAGCCCTTCGACCGCGCAGCAGCGGGCCGAGCCGCGATCGAGCGTCGCTGGGCCCCCTATCGCGCGACGCGCATTGCGCAGGGCCTCGCGCCGACGAAGCAAGCCGAGCGCGGCACGAAGCCCGATCGCTTCGACGATCCCGAGGTCGAAGCCTTCTGGATGGGCCGCGCGGAAGAGATGGGGATCTACCCCGCGAACGCCGGCCGCACGCAGAAGCGCCGCATCGCTCACCGTCTCGCCGAGGCAGAGACGAAGGCAATCATCGAGGCCGCCGGCGACACGACAACAACGGGCGTCCCGAGCGACGCCGACACGCTGATCGCGTACCACGAGCAGGAGATCGCGCGCCTCACTGCGCAGCGCTCCGCGGAACTCAGGCGCGCAGCCGAGCACGCCCGTCTGATCGCGGATCACGAAACGGCGCTCGTCGAGGCGATCCGCCGCGAGGGCCGCGCGTGAACGTCAACGGGCGGCAGTACGTCGAAATGAGCCGAGAGACGGCGCACGCGAAGCTCGAAGCCCTCTCCGCTTCCATCGCCGGAGCGCCGTCAGAGACGAAGCGGATCGGCTTCGCGATCGGCAAGGCGATCCCCGGCCGCTTCGCGACTGTCGACGCGATCGCGGACATGCTGGTCGACCTCGAGCCGCGCGTGAACCGCAAGAAGGCCGTCGCCGCGATCAAGGCGGGCCGCGAAGAGTCCTATACGGTCCTCGTCGATCCGGACGCCCTCTCGAAGCGCTACGAGCGCGAGGAGTACACGCAGAAGCGCCGGATGCAGAAGGACGTCGAGAGGGAGCTCCGCGAGGAAGAGGCTGGCGATCGGCCGCCGCTCGTCGACGCCGTTCTCGACTGGGCGGATCTCGTCGCGCAGCCTGAGCCGCGATGGGCCGTCGACGGCGTCATCCCGGAGCGTGCGACGGTCCTCGTCTACGGCGCATCCGGCGTCGGGAAGTCCTTCCTGGTCGACTCGATCGCCGCAGCCGTCGCCGGCGGCTTCCCCTGGCTCGGCCGCTCCGTCGAGGGCGGCGGCGTGCTCGTGATCGCCGCTGAGGGTGGCGCCGGCGTCGGGAAGCGGTTCCGGGCGCAGTCCGACGCATGGAACAAGGGCAAGCCGATCGACGGGCTTCGCGTGATGACCGCGGCGCCGAACCTCACCCTCGACAGCGACGTCGCCGAGCTCGAGGCGTTCAACCGCGTGCACGACTTCGCCGTGATCGTCTACGACACCCTCAACCGCATCGCCGGCGACGCCGAAGAGAACTCGGCGACGGCTATGGGAGGCATCCTCAACGCGATCGAGCGTATCCGTCGCGCCGGCACGCGGACGACGAGCGTCGTCGTCACGCACGCGGGCAAGAGCGGCGATCTCCGCGGCTCTACGGCCCTCTGGGCGGCGGCGGACACGGTCCTCGAACTGACCGGCGAGCCCGGCTACCTCAAACTCGACGCGCGCAAGCAGAAGGACGCCCCGGATGGGGTGATCGGCTTCTACCGGCTCAAGGTCGCGAGCGCCCACGACACGCTCATTCTCGAAGGCGTGGCGCCCGGCCAGGCCGAGCCCTCCGGCGTCCTCGACGCGCGCCGCGAAGAGGCCCTCGCGCACTTCGTGCGCGCGTTCGGCACGACGGGCGGCACGCGCGCGCAACTCGTCGACCTTCTCGTCGACGCCGGCACGGCGAAGAAGAGCACCGCACAGACCTACGTCGGCGATCTCGTCGCCGCCGGCAGCCTCGTCGCCCGCCCGCACGGCGCGCGCGGAACCTGGCTCGAACTCGCGCCGGAGCGCGCGACGTTCGCGATCAACCCCGACACCGAAAAGTAACGAAAGGATAACGACCGAAATGCGTAGCTTCTTCGCAGCAGGACAGAGCATCAACCTTCCCGACGCCGGCCGCACGCCGGCCAAGGTCGCGGCGGCGATCGCCGCCCTCGCTCAGATCGAAGCGGACGTCGCCGCGGGCGCCGCCCGTCTCGACGAGGCCGAGGCCGCACACAACGAGGCGGTCGCCGGTGAGGATCACCGCCGGGCGGCGTCGTACGCCATGACGGGCGACTACGCGGACGGCGACTCGCCGATCGACCGCCTCAAGGCCGAGCTCAAGCAGGCCCGAGCCGACTACGCCGCGCTCCGCACCGCACGCGACATGCGAGCCCGACTCTTGTTCGATGCCGTGAACGCGAACGCCGAGACGTGGGCGAAGGCGTCGCGCGACTCCGGGAAGAAGGCGCTGCTGAAGTTGACGACCGCCCTCCGGTCGCTCGAGACGGTCGCGGAGGGACTGCGCGAGGACACGGGAGTGCTGAACATGCTCCGCGGCCTCGAGAACGGGAGCGGACGCTACTCGCTCACCTGGACGCGCGGCTCGCATATCTTCTCGGTCGACGCGGCGCTCGAAGGGCTCCGCGCCACCATCGCCGAGGCATCCGCCGAGCTCGCCTCGCACGCGAAGACGACCGGCATCCCGGCGGCCGCGGAACCTCAGCCGGAGCACGATCAGCCGTGGGATGAGTTCGGCGCGAAGGTGCGAACCTCGGACGGCGGAGTGTGGACCGAGCCCGCGGCATCCGCCGAGGCATCGCCGGCCGTGCGCGTCAAGGTTTCCAAGCGCGACCTCGCAGACCTCGACGACTCGGACGAGGACTCGGACGACCTCGACCACCTCATCTTCGACGAGGACGAGGACGACGACGAGGACGAGTCGTGAACGCCGAAGAGATCCTCGATGACGTCGACGAGATCGACGAGGACTTCGCGCCTGTCGACCTCGTCGACGCTGTGATCGGGCTTCTCGTCGCAGGGGAATCTCGGAACGCCGTCGCCCGCGCGCTCCGCATCACTCGCGAAGAGGTCGACGCGAGGATCGCCGAGGCGACGGCGGAAGCCGAGTCCGAGGCGCTGAACGAGCGCGAGCACATCGTCCGGGAGAAGTTGCGCAGCCTCACGCGACAGGCCTCGGCCGTCGAACTCCCGTCGTCCGAAGAGGCGCGGCTCGCGCTCTTGCTCGAACTCGCGCGCCTCGAGCTCGAGATGATCGCGTGGGCTCGTCGCCGGCAGGGGGTGGCGTGATGGGGCTCAAGCGACCGAAGCGCCGCGACTACGCGAGCGATCCGGACTGGCACGTCGCCTGTCTCCGCTACCTCGACGCGAAATGGCCGGGGCGCGAGGGGCAGCGGAAGCGGATCGCCGCCTTCGCCCGCTGGGAGGCGGAACACAACACGGAGCGCGTGCGCGCTCGGATCGCCGAACTACTCGAGATCGACGACTGGACGGCGGAAGAGGCCGACGAGTTCGACCGACTCGCCGCGCTTTGGAAATGGAACAGCCGGAAGACTGCCGGCCGGATTAGGGAGGCCCATCGTGGCAACTAGAGAAGAACTCGAAGCCCGCAAGGATGCCCTGGAGGCCGAGCTCGCCCGCCGAGAGGCGTCGGGCAGCACGTCCGAGCGACAGGCCGCATACGTGACCGGCCGCGGCCGCACGGCGGACGACAGCGCCCCCGCGCATCACGGGTCGCGGCGGCAGGCGGGGCAGATCGCCCGTCGGGGTGACTCGTGAACGCGCCGGCCGTTGTCGCAGCGGAACCGACGCGCGCGGATCTCCTGACGGCCCTCGAAGCGCTCGAGGCGCGGCTCGTGCGACTCTCCGACACGCTCGCCGCCGCGATCGACAGGGAGCAAGTCCGATGATCAGGGGCTCGAAGAGGGGCGCTATCCCCTCAGAACTCGGCTGGCTGATCGACACCCTCGACGGCTACGAAGAGCGCCTCCGCACTCTCGAGGCCCCGTCCGGCGAGAGTTTGTCGGCGACGGTCGCGAGGCTGGGAAGCATCGTCAAGCCCGTGACGATCTACCGGCGAGAAGATCCGGCACCGATCACCGCGGCAGCGTCCGCCGTCGCCGCAGTCGCTACTCCGGTCCCCGACGGGTACACGCGAGCGCTCGTCCACGTGACCGCCTCGGCGACGCTCCGCTCGAACGAGGCCGCGGGCGTCTCGACGCTCTTCACGTGCGCCGCGATCATCTCGCCTGTCGTCGGCGGCACGTTCTACAACCAATGGGGAAGCATCGACGGGCAGAAGTACGGCGGTATCTCCGCCACAAGCGCCGCCGTCGTCGAAGGGCTCACGCCCGGATCGACGGTCAACGTTCACGCGCTCGTGAGCTTCCCCGGCGCCTACACGATCGGCCGGGCATCCGTCGCCGGCTCAATCCTCTTCCTCCGATGACCGTTCACGCCGCGACCATCGACTACTCGCCCGATACGGGTTCGCTCGTCGCCTGTACATGCGGACTCGTGCTCGGCCCCTTCCACGAGTACGGGGAAGCGAAGAAGGCCGCCGCAGAGCATCGTCGCTGGACGGGCGCCGAGGTTGTCGCGAGCGAGGGGACGCGGCGTGAACGTCGGCGGGAGCAGAACGCGGAGAGCGCGGCAAGGCGGGTAGCCCGGAAGGCCGCGGAGGCGGCACCGTGAGCCCGCTGTCGCCGCGCTCTGAGCCTCGCCGCGCCGCATCCCGGCCGGCGACACCTGCCGAGGCCGACGCGGCGCTCACGAGGCTCGAGGCGCGCCTGCAGCGCATCCACGCGCGAATCGTCGGCCGTGCGACTCGATATCGTGGGGGAAGCGACTTCGCGACCCCCGAACCGAACGAAGGGGGTCCGTCGTGACCGCAGACAAGAGAACGCGAGACGTCATCCTCGCGAAGACCGTCAACGAAGAGCGCTGGGCGTACGCGCGCCGGATGCAGCGACTCAGCTTCGAGCAGATGGAAGAACTCTCGGCCGCGCCCGTCGAACGAGGCGGCCTCGGCTACGTCGTCCCCGTGCGCATCCTCAAGCGTCGCGCCGACGCATACTTCGAGCAGATGCGCGCGACCGTCAGCGACGAACGGGCGACGCGAGCCGAGCGACAGTCCTACGAGATCGACGAGCGCGCGAGGGCAGCACGGGCCGACTTCGTCGCCGCTCGCGAGGCAGGCGACGCGAAGGCGATCGAGGCGGCAGATCGTCGCCTCGCCGCCGCGATGAAAGACGAGCGCGAACTCTTCGGCCTGAACGCCCCGACGCGCGTAGAGACGACCGTGACGACGCGAGACGGCGTCCTCGACGATCTGAACGCGGCCCTCGTCTCCCTCGGCCGCGAGCCCGTCGAGTCCGCCGACTAATAGACCCTCCGAACTCAACCGACAGAAAGAAGGCCCGCCGTGGCACAGGCAACACTCAACACCGCCGGACAGACCCTCGCGCAGGCGACGGACGTGTCCGCGAGCAAGCGCGAGGCGGTCGTGCACATCGTCGGCGGCCCCGTCGGCGCTACGACGCCCGTCCTCGCCTTCGAGGCGACCGTCGACCGCGTCAACTGGTTCACCGTCACCGCCGATCCGACCGTCGTCGGCGCGGTGATCGGCAACCTCGCCGCGAACGTGCCGCAGACCTTCGCCTGGCGGATCCAGACGGCCGGCTTCGCAGCCGTGCGCGTCCGGCTCGTCTCGATCGCCGCCGGGGCGCTCGTCGTCACGCTGATCTAGCACGAACCTCCGACAGAGCGCCCCGTCAGGCAGTATCGGCGGGGCGCTTCGTCGTGTCGGCGGCGGGCGTCTGAGTCCGCTCTATTCCCGCGATAGTGGCCATGGTGGCGATCGCGTACTCGGCGGTAGCGGCCCCCCTGTCATCGCGAAGGACGGCGCCCACGTCGGCGAGCGCAGCGCGGAGTTTCGACATGATGTGATTCCTTTCTTAGGGTGCGGGGCGAGCCCCGCCGTGCGGTGGAGTGAAAACGGTGCCCCGGGACCGGTCGTTCGCGACCGGTGGCACGGGACTGCTGGCGCGGGTGACGCGAGCCGAGCGCGCGGGCGGGGCGCGGGCGAACGTCGGTGCGGATGCCGGCACTGCCGCTGCGCCCCTCACGGCGTGAGCCCCTGCAGGTTCAGCACGGCGATGGCCATCGGCGCCACACCGAGGAGCATGAACGCGGGGAGCGTGCAGAGGCCGAGCGGGAGCAGGAGCGACGTGGAGAGGCGCACCGCGGCGATCCGCCCCGCGGTGCGGGCCTCGCGTCGACTGCGCTCGGCTTCGGCGCGCAGGAGCTCGGCGACCGGCACGCCCGCGCTGCGCGATAGCGCAAGCAGCCCGTCGATCCGGCCCGCACCGGCCGCGTTCGAGCCCCCGTCGGCGGCCGCGACGGGAGTCACGACCGCAGCTGCCCGCGCGGTCGTGACGGCAGGCTCCGCCCCGGCAGCCGCCGCTGCGACGGGTGCCTGGAGCCGCCGTGCACCGACATCCGACTCGCGCCGACCGGCACGCGGGGCGGCCCCGCCGCCTCGCGCGAGGGCCGCATCGGCGAGCGCCCTCGCCCGTTCTATGGATGCCCCGCCGGCCAGCGCCACGGCCAGCAGCTCGGCGTCGAGGCCCGGGACGCCCGGCGGCGGCTGCGCCTGCCGCACGAGCCGTGCCGTCCAGCGGCGCGAGACGACGATGAGGGCGACGCCCGCGACGAGGCATCCCCACCCCACCGGTCCGGCGAGCAGCGCGCCGAGCGGATCGAAGCCGAGGGCCATGCCGAGCGCGAGCCCGAGCGCCGGAAGCCAGGCCATCAGCCGCGCCGTCGCGGCGGGTTCGCTGAGCGCGACCCGGACGTCGTCGGCGGCCTGGGCAGCCTCGCGCGCGGCGACCGCGTAGCCGCGCAGCGTGGACGCCAGCGGCGCGCCCACCACCTCGGCGAGCTCCCATGCAGCGGCGAGGCCGCTCCACGCCACACCCTGCGATCGCACCGCCTGCGCGACCGACGCGCCGCCCTCGACCGCGGCGCTGATCGGCACCGCCGCCGGCGCAAGCCCCGACGCGGCGAGGTGTCGCCAGGCGATCGCCGGGCCGGCGCCAGCCTGCAGGAGCACCGCGAGCTGCTGCACCGTGTCGGCCATCGCCGCCGCCGCCGCGCTCTCCGGCGCGTCTCCCGCTCCGACGCGCCTGCCCTCGCGGCCCGGCGCCCTCAGCCGCGCCACGGCTTCGTCTCCTCGACCACGAGCCGTCCTCCGCGAACATCGAGCACCCCGGCCCCCGCCAGTCGGTGGCCGGCATCGGTGCGCTCGACATGCAGCACAAGCCCGATCGCGCTCACCGCCTGCCGGGCGAGCGCCTGGTCGCTCATGCCGCAGAGCGCGCCGAGCGCCTCGAGCCGTGCGGCGACGTCCGACAGCCCGTTCGCATGCACGGTGCCCGCACCGCCGGCGTGACCGGTGTTCAGTGCCGAGAGCAGCTCGCGCACCTCGGTCCCGCGGCACTCGCCCACCACCAGCCGATCCGGTCGCATCCGCAGTGCCTCGCGCACGAGCCGCGCGAGGCCGATCTCGCCGGCGCCCTCGATGTTGGCCTGCCGCGCCTCGAGTGCGACGTGGTGCGGGTGATCGATCTGCAGCTCCGCGACGTCTTCGATCGTCACGATCCGCTCGTCGGCGGATGCCTCTGCCAGCAGCGCCGCGAGCAGCGTCGTCTTGCCCGCGCCGGCGGCCCCAGCGATGAGCAGATTGGTTCGGGAGCGGACCACGTGTCGTAGCCACGCGAGCAGCGCGGGATCGCCGCCGAACATCCCACCCGCCGCGAGCATCTCGAGACTCGGCTGCCCGAGCCTGGGCACGCGAATCGACAGGGTCGTGCCGTGCCGGGCGATCGGCGGAAGCACCGCGTGCACGCGCACCCCATCCGCCAGGCGCACGTCCACGCACGGAGTGGCCTCGTCGACGTGCCGCCCGCCGCACGCGATCAGCGAGCTCGCGAGCGCGCGGACCTCGGCCTCGCCGGCACGCCACCCGGCTTCGCGCACGGGGCCTCGGCCGCGATCGATGAACAGCCCCTGCGCGCCGTTGACGAACAGATCGGTCACCGCCGGGTCTGCGGCATACGGTGCGAGCACGCCGAGGTCGTCGCGCCAGACGCGCGGAGCCGGTGCGCCGGCACGAGCGCCCAGCCACGGGGCGTCGTGCTCCGGCGCGGCAGCCTCCGACGGGACTGATCCCGACGGGGCTGATCCCGACAGGACTGATCCCGACGGGGCTGATCCCGACGGGGCTGATCCCGACGGGGCTGATCCCGATGCGGCGATGCTCGATGTGACCGGCGCCGACGCCGCTGCGCCCGAAGCGCCGGATCGCGGCCGGGGCACGAAGGGCAGCTCCGGGCCGACTGCCCGGGGCGCCGCCACGGCGACGACGTCCGGCTCGGGATCTCCGCCCGGCTCGAGCCCGAACGCCGCCGAGGCCCGTGAGGACTCCCGCGGCACGGGCACGAAGGGCGCGGTCGCCCCGCGACGCGTGGTCGCCCCCGTGCGTTCGCCACGCTGCGCTGGTTGCATGCCGCGACGCTAGGCGACTCGTGCGGGGCACAGCCGGGACTGCCCGCGGGGCCGGGATGCCGGCATCCATTCGCCGCGGTGGGGACGACGAGTCCGCGACCGTCGGCGCGGGCTGCCGATGCGAGCAGAGAAGGTGGCGACACCCGATGGGGGGAATCGGGTGCCGCCACGAAAGCGACGCCCTACTTCAGGGGGTGGTTCGGGCGCCGCAGATGCCAGAATCGAATATTCGGCCGAGCTTGAGATACGCACTTTTGCCCAGCCGACAAACAGTTGTCGCACCCTCACGAGTGTGTGTCGGCGCCAAGGAGTAGATTTGTGTGCGTCTGACAACGCACTTCCGCTTCGGGAGGCGTCGCAAGGGAGCGAAAGGCCGCATGAACACGCACATTGACCACCTCTTGAACGAGACCCGCCGGTTCGCGCCTTCGAAGGCGTTCGCGGCGCAGGCCAACGGCACCGCCGCGCTGTTCGAAGAGGCGTCCGCGGATCGCCTCGAGTTCTGGGCGAACCAGGCCCGCACGCTCCTGCACTGGGACACCCCGTTCACCCAGACCCTCGACTGGAGCAACCCGCCGTTCGCGAAGTGGTTCGCCGACGGCGAGCTCAACGTCGCCTACAACTGCCTCGACCGCCACGTCGAGGCGGGCAACGGCGAGCGCGTCGCGCTGCTGTGGGAGGGCGAGAACGGCGATGAGCGCCGCGTCACCTACGCCGAGCTCACCGCCGAGGTGAAGCGCCTCGCGAACGTCCTCACCGGGCTCGGCGTCGGCCAGGGCGACCGGGTCGCGATCTACCTGCCGATGATTCCCGAGGCCGTGGCATCCATGCTCGCGGTCGCGCGCCTCGGCGCCATCCACTCGGTCATCTTCGGCGGCTTCTCGGCAGAGAGCCTCCGTTCGCGCATCGACGACGCGGGCGCGAAGGTCGTCATCACGGCCGACGGCGGCTACCGCAAGGGCCGGGTCTCGCCGCTGAAGCCGGCCGTCGACCTCGCGCTCTCCGACCACAGCGGCCAGGGCGAGCAGGGCACCGTCGAGCACGTCATCGTCGTCAAGCGCGGCGGCAACGACGTCGAATGGACCGAGGGCCGCGACCTCTGGTGGCACGACGTGGTGGCGAACGCCTCGGCCGAGCACCAGCACGAGGCGTTCCCCGCCGAGAACCCGCTGTTCATCCTCTACACCTCCGGCACCACCGGCAAGCCCAAAGGCATCATGCACACGACGGGTGGATACCTCACCCAGGCCACCTTCACGAACCGCGTCGCGCACGACATCCACCCCGAGACCGACGTGTTCTGGTGCACGGCCGACATCGGCTGGGTGACCGGGCACAGCTACGTCGCCTACGCCCCGCTCGCGAACGGCGCGACGCAGGTGATGTATGAGGGCACCCCCGACACCCCGCACCCGGGTCGGTGGTGGGAGATCATCGAGAAGCACGGTGTCACGATCCTGTACGCGGCGCCGACGGCGATCCGCTCGTTCATGAAGACGGGGCGCAAGATCCCGAAGAAGTACGACCTCTCGTCGCTGCGACTGCTCGGCTCGGTGGGCGAGCCCATCAACCCCGAGGCCTGGATGTGGTACCGCAAGGTCATCGGCGGCAAGAAGGCCCCGATCATCGACACCTGGTGGCAGACCGAGACGGGCGCCATGATGATCTCGGCGCTGCCCGGGCTCGTCGAGACGAAGCCGGGATCGGCCCAGGTGCCGATCCCGGGCATCTCGATCGACGTGGTCGACGAGAACGGCGAGCACGTCGGCAACGGCAACGGCGGCCTGCTCGTGATCACCGAGCCGTGGCCGGCCATGCTGCGCGGCATCTGGGGCGACCCCGACCGCTACGTCGAGACCTACTGGTCGCGG
>Ga0208564_1003026_pt1 | contig 12619 bp, 6 predicted proteins | sample AD_UKC073_MetaG_FD_184439 | JGI IMG/M metagenome (GOLD analysis project Ga0208564, IMG submission 184439) | Active sludge microbial communities of municipal wastewater-treating anaerobic digesters from USA - AD_UKC073_MetaG (SPAdes) (version 2) | ecosystem: Engineered > Bioreactor > Anaerobic >... | reverse complement strand
TTTCCTCGTCAAATGCTAATGAGTCGATTCTAAAGTTTTCGATAGCGAATTGACTCTTTACCAGCTTCAAACTAAACAATGTCTCAAGATTATCATCACATAGTTTCTGCAAGTCTTTCTCCAGCCTGAAATCATCTTCCCTGATGCGTTCAAGTTTTCCATCTTTTATTTCATACAGCGGCATATACCCATCCCTCCCGCTGAACAAAAAAATGCATAATCTTTTTGTCCATAGTAATTGTAGCGTCAGAGCATATAATATAGTTAAATATGATTCATGCGTTTAGGAACAACACTGAGCATTTTTCTGTTTTGAACACGGCTGATATGCCGTTTGTATACATGTTTTCCTCTGGAGGTGGGGCGTAACATGAAAACCCTTTATGAACTTTGTGTGCCAAGGCCTGAGACATTGGCAGGCAGTGATGTTGGCGATGTTCAAGAGTTAGATCAACTACTGCGCGGGCAAATCGACCCTAACGATTTTTTTGAAAAGACTTACATTACCAATACTATGAAGCAGGTCTTCCAAAGAACATTTAGCAGATTTAACGACAGAAAAGTTAGCAGTGGTCTTATTGTACTAAAACAGGCAATGGGTGGCGGTAAAACTCATACAATGATAGCCACAGGTTTGTTGTGCAAGCATCCACACATAAGAAAAAAGGTTTTAGGTCCTGATTTCCCATATCCCTACGATGGTGAAGTTCGTGTAGTGGGCTTTACAGGCAGATGGACTGATACGTTTCCTTGGGTAGAAATAGCAAAACAACTTGGTAGAGAAGATATGCTCCGGAAAGAATTACTAATGGGAACCGATGTCCCCAGCGATCGTGAATGGAAAATGCTCCTAAAGGGAGGTCCAACCCTCGTATTGCTCGATGAGATTCCTTTTTATTTTGACTATGCCTTATCCATACCAACTGGTGAGCAGACTCTCGCAGACCTCATAAAAACAGGATTAGCTAATCTGTTCAACGCTATGAACAGTGATGAACTTTCACAGGTCATGGTATTGCTTTCTGACCTTGAGGCAGCTTATGAAAAAGGTGGAGAGTATGTGTCTAATGTCGTTGCTAATGCGTTGAGTAAAGAAGCAGAAAGAACGGCAGACTTTGTAAAACCTATTGATATCGGTGGACCAGAAATCTACGAAATTCTTAGAAGGAAACTGTTCAAAGAATATCCGCAAGACTCAGAAAACAGCCCAGAGGTAAAGGAGATCGTCTCCGATTATAAACAGTTTGTAGGAGAGCTGGAAAAATCGGGCTTGATTCCAGGAGGTCATGCAGATCCTACAATAGCTTACCTTGCTAAAACTTATCCATTCCACCCAGGCATTATTGACCTTGCGAAAAACTTCCAAAACAATCTAAATTTCCAACAGACCCGCGGCTTGCTCAGGCTCATGCGCCGCTTTGTTAAGTACTTGTATGCCAACGACGGACAGCTGGCAAAGAAGAAGTACCTCATTTCTGTACCTGACTATAGTTTGGACGACGACGACACAAGAACTTTAATAACTTCAATCAACCCAAGCTTAAACAACGCTCTTCAACAAGACGTTCATGCTATCAGTGGCCGCGCAGCCGCACAATTAGTGGATAAGATCCATAACAGCAATTTGGCAAGTAAGTTCGCGCGTGTAATACTTTTTTCCTCGCTTTCCACTACTGATCCAAATGCTGTAGGCGTTTTTGATGAGGAAATTTTCCTCTATGGGCTGGAGCGTGGTGATAACATAGCCGAGGCCAGCGCAATTCTCGAAGAATATTGGGGTAAAACAAACTTTGGTGTAGAGAATGAGAAAGGGAAGAAGTATTTCTCTTACAGGGAAAATGTTGTAGCACTGTTCAATGCAACGCTCAATACAATAACCACAGATGAAGCAGAAAGCAGAGTAATAACCTTGCTGAGAAGCTTTTTTGACCCCAAAGACACAATATGTGTATATCAGTATGTAGAAGCGATGCCTACAGACTTGAAATCGTTGGAGAACAACTTAAAATCTAGACGAGATTACATAACATTGGTAATCTCAAAGCCAATAGATTCACGAGGACAGTTGAACGAAGAGCTTAAAGAGTGGTGGTTGAGCACGTTGGATTGGGAAAACCGCATACTCTTCCTCACCGGCTCCAAGCGGTATTACGACACGCTCATAGAAAAAACTCAGAGCTACATTGCTTGGGAAAAGGTCGTAAGGAATTTGCGCGACAGTGGAAGTAAAGAAACCGACCCTGAATTCGAACGTGCTGCTAAAGCGCGAAACCAAACTGCTTTGGACATCGTTCAGCACATGAAAAATGCTTTCAATAGGCTGTATTATCCAAGTTATGACATTTCTGCAAGGGCACCTTTGCTTGTAGACATGGAAATCGACTATTCATCTATAGGTGGGCTACGCGAATCTGTTCAAGAAACTCTACTGCCCCAGAGCCAGCTAAGAGGCGAAGGAGCTCACAGACCAGATGATGTTCAGCAAATACTTCAAGGGAACAACAGAAACGGAGCAGTAATCATTACAAAGTCCCTAGAGAACGTGAAGTATTTCAAATTCAACGCCAATGACCATGCAGATATGGATAGATTCCTCAACAGGTTTAAACCTGTTATTCTCGGAGATGAGTCTATTAGAAAAGAAATAAGCAAGAGTGAAATAAAAGAGCGCATGGCAAGGCAACCACGGTGGATATGGCACGACATGAGCGTATTAGACAGCTTTATACTTTGGATGGTTGAAAGAGGGGACTGGCAAATTGATGGTGAAACTATTACACTGACACCAGAGAAGATTCCCGAGATTACGAGCTACACGCTTGTAGAAGAATATGATTTTAACGAGGAAACAGTTACTATTCGGCTTTACACACGCAACACTGACACAATATACTGGGCATTTGGAGAACGCTTAAATGATATTTCTAGTGCGAACAAAGAAACAAACGTAACAGAATTGGTCATTAAGCCGCAGAGTCATACCAAAGTTACGGTTGTTCCAGCAAACGACGAGCAATTGGGGGAACCGGTCGTTATTGAAATACCTGTAAAAGTCAAATATGGAGAAAAGAAGATAGATGAAAATGGAAACATCCACATACCAGTACGCGTTCTGCCTAAAGTCGATAGAGTCATTTACCAGTATGATTCAAACACACAAGAGTTGAACTTGCAGGAAACTGCGTCCGGCTTTGAAGTATGTGTTCCCTCGGCAGTGAGCGAAGTACATGTTAGTGTGGCTAAAGGGGAACAAATTGTGCCCGCGAAACCTATAGTCTTAGACAAACAGATAGATCAGGCAAAACCTCTCCTTTTCAAGCCAAAAAGTAATAAGTACATAAATGCCCCAAGCCTTACGGACTTGAGAACGCATATAGATACCCTAGAAAAGTACAATGCAGTAGTAAGCGAAGCTTACGTAACAATAGATATAACCTCTGAAACAGCAGCCATATGGCTTCGCACCAACGCACGAAGCTATAAAAACCCAAGCGAATTCTTCCAGATTGTGGTAAAGCTATCTGAATTGTTTAAGCCCCATGAGGACGCTAAAGTCAATGTGAGCGCTCAAATTAGAGGCCTTTACTTTGAACACGGCAGAGATTTTATAAGCTGGCTCAACACCCAAACAAACGTTAAATTTGAAGATTTAGAACCAGACGAATGGGAGCAGGAGATATGAGCCCAGCGAAAAAACAAAAAAGAAAAGAACCAATAACAACAGGGCCTAGCTATGGCTTCGGTTTTGAGCCTGAGGAAACCTCTCACCACTTTATGGTAATCATTCCCAAAGACAAAAAAGAGCCTGTAAGAGTAATAGAACGCTTCGACTGGAAGGGTGAAAGCGATTTAACAGCGGAAACCTTTCGACAAACGATTAATAACAGGCATAAAGTGCGTCTGCCTCGGCCAATATTTGAAAAAATAAAACCGTTCCTAACCCAGGACCTCAACCTTCGCCTTCACAGAGATGGTTACAGGACGGGCAAGTGGCAGGATGGGAGTAATCCTATTCACTGGCTTTTGGGCAAAGAAATTACCCTACTTTTCTGGGCAATAGAAGATGTTGAAGACACTGAGGACGTCAGGCTACTCAAGGCGATAATTAACTGGCGTGGCCTTAGGCCTGAGGAACGTTGGTTCCTTTATGATCTAATAAACGCAGCCAGTGGTGGTGTCAACGATAGACATGGGTGGCGCAAGGCAATAAAGTGGGGCTTGCTGGAGAATCCCGTGGACGAAAACGAGATAAGACAGCTTGAGCTGTTTGAACCTCCCCAAGATCCATATAATGTGTAGAAGGGGCGATCAATATGAGCCAGTATTACAGAAGTGTTATTGAAGAAATCTTCCCCACCACGCTAATCTCCTTGGAGACCTACAAAGAGAGAAAAGCTTCCCCTAGTCAAATACTCACAACTTTAGGTAAATGGTGGGGACGTAAGCCGCTAAGCTATGTGAGGGCAATTCTGCTTGGCATCCTTATGCCTGCCTCCGATGATAAGGATAAAGACCTTGACATATATCTAAAGCTCTTGGGTTTAGGTCAAAGAGAGCTGGAAATTAGAAAAAACAAAACCATTGAACCATGGGTCAAGTACCTTTATATGTCCGACGCAGAGAAGAAAAACTATGGAGCACTGGTAACCTATAAAGGTACTAGTAGTGAACTTATGCAGCTTCCTCCTGAGAAAGCCTTTGAGAAAGCTACACAGGAAGAGAAAACAAGAGATTTTGACATTACCTTTACTAACCTTAACAGAGAAGATGCAAAACAATTAGAGCTAACCATATTCCACCGCTTGCCACATGATCTAAAGATCCGCTACTGCGAAGGCTTAGATAAAGTAAGTAACCTTACCGACCAAACATGGCAAGAAATTAATGACTATCTTGGAACCAATGCGCACAGCTACCCAGAGTTCGTACAGCAGATGGGCAAAAGGCGCTTTGGTGAGGTGCCTACTGTAGGCGACCCGTTTTGCGGCGGTGGCAGTATCCCCTTTGAAGCAGCACGATTAGGTTTCAACGTATATGCATCAGACTTAAACCCACTTGCCGCAGCGTTAACTTGGTCTGCGGTAAACTTGTTTTCTCTACCTGAGGAACGAATAGAAGAGCTCAAGGTTTTTCAGAAGAGGGTTTATGACTTGGCAGACAAACAAATAACTGAGTGGGGTATAGAACATAACAGTAAAGGTCACAGAGCAAAAGCTTACATTTACCTAAACGAAGTTGTTTGTCCAGACTGCGGGTGGCGTATTCCCCTCTCTCCGACTTGGGTTATAAGCCAAAAGAAAAAAACAGTAGCCAAACTAAAAGAAAACCCTGCATCCAAGAGCTTTGATATAGACATCGTTAGCAACGTTAGTTCTAAAGACTTGAAAGATGCTCAGCAACGTGCAACGGTGAAAAATGGGAAGATCGTTTGCCCGCATTGCGGCCATGTAAATGCTCCTGAGGTCATAAGAGGCGACAAGAAACTGCCTGATGAAACTATAAAATGGGGTCTAAGAGAATGGGAAAAACATGAGTTTGTACCAAGACCCGACGATGTGTTTCAAGAGCGGCTTTACTGCGTAATGTGGATAGACGAAAACGGTGATTGGTACTATGCTGACCCCACAGACGAAGATATGGAGCGCGAGAAAAAAGTAGTAGAGCTTTTAAACGAGCGATTCCAAGAGTGGCAGGAAAAGGGGTACATACCTAGTAACAGGATTGAAGATGGGGAAAAGACTGCTGAACCCATAAGAAACAGGGGTTGGAGATACTGGCACCAGCTGTTTAACCCTCGTCAGCTACTTCTTCTAGGATTACTAAGTGAGCTGGTGGACAAAGAGGCAAAAACCAAAGAAGAAAAACTTGTTGGCATGATCGGTATCAACAAGGTAGCAGATAGGGGCTCAAAGCTTTCCATGTGGAATATGTATCGCGATGAAAGTGAAAACACTTTTTACAACCAGGCGCTAAATACTCTTTACGTCTACGGGTGTCGTAGTATTCTCTTTTTTAAAGACAACTGGTTCGTGCAGATTGATAAGTATTTGGACAGTGCTCAAAACCTAATTCAACCGCTCGATGCTAAACTCCTTAACCACCCTGCTCACATTTGGCTCACAGATCCTCCCTACGCTGACGCCATAAACTATGAAGAAATATCAGAGTTCTTCCTCGCTTGGGATAAAAAATGGCTTAGTGAACTGTTTCCCGATTGGTATACCTCCTCCATGCGCGATAGAGCCATAAAGGGCAAGGACGACGCCTTTGAATTTGGCTTAGGTGAGGCACTGCAAAGAATTGAAGAAAACACCATTGACGATGGCTATGTTGCCATCATGTTCACTCATCAAAGCACGCAGGTTTACGCAGCTTTGGTGAATATGCTCCTTCAAACAAACCTAAGGGTGCTCAATGCATGGTCTGTATCTACAGAAACCGAGGCAGGTGGCTTAAAGGAAGGCAACTACGTGCAGTCTACCGTAACCATTGTGCTGCAGAAAGACCCCAGATCGCGTAGAGAAGTTGCCTTTATACAAGATTTACTATTGCAAACGAGAAAAGAAATAGAAAAACAAATAAGCGATATGAGCACTGCAGAAAAACAATCACACAGCACCCTGTTTAGTCCTGCTGACTATGAGTTGGCAGGTAGCTACGCTGCCTTGAGGGTGCTTACTTCCTATAACTTGCAGGCAAGCCAAGAAGAAATAGAAATGTTTATCGATGACATGAGACAGTATGCTAGTAGCCTGGTTTTACCAAAAGGCTTAAAAGTACTGAATTTAGACTTAGATGAAGCGAAAGACTTCTGGAACAGACTAAACCCCTATGAAAAGTATTACATACGTGGTTTAGAGCTGGAAGGCAATGGAGAAAGAAAGCTCAAGGCTTTTCAAGATACAGCCAAGAGCTTACAAGTTTATGACTACAACAAACTGCTGGCGGATACCAGACCAAACAAAGCCAGGCTGAAAACAGCTTGGGAGCTTGGTCAAGGGCGGCTAAGCCCTGAACATGCTTTTAGTAGCACTGACCTCTATCGAGTACTCCATGCCTTATACGTAGCGCGCAAGAAAGCGGATGAAGAAGGCGATGAAACCTTTGGCATAGAAGCAGGTTTTGAATGGCTCAGGCAATCTTTTGGTTTAGAGTACTTCTCCAAGAAATCCAAGATAGAGCTGCTGCTAAGGTACATTGCTCAGTTCAAAGATTTTATGGGTATGGATTACTGGCGAGATGATGCAAGAATAGCTTCGCACATAGCAGATCGCGTATCTGCTGACCGAATGTAGAAGGTGAATGCCAGATGGGAAACACAGGTAGCGAAGGAAGCAAAGACAGATCTACTGTTGAGCGTTTTACTTCACGTGAGAAATCTCTACTGGAATCTTTTCTTAACCCGAACCTCACCTATGCCTTGTGGTATGACAGGTTAGCAGGGTATTTTAGCTCTTCTGTACTCGAAGTGGCAGGTGAAGCGATAGAAAGCGTCCAGCACAAGGTAAGGGTTATCTGCAATTCGGAAGTTGAACCGCAGGATGTTAACGTTGCACGGTTAGTGGAACAAAAGCTACTGCGCGAATTTAGGCAGGCAAACTTAGAGCGCTATCTCCCGCAGATGCAGGATAGATTCCAAAAGCTGTACGACCTTTTAAGTAGCGGAAAACTTGAAGTAAAGGTTGTGCCTAAAAAAGTTTATGGCTTAGCACACGGCAAGGCTGGTGTCATAACCAGAAGAGATGGAAGTAAAGTTGCATTCTTAGGCAGTATGAATGAAACTAAGCCAGGCTGGGCTGAGAACTATGAACTGCTTTGGGCAGACGAAACAGATGAAGCTGTGGAATGGGCACAGCGAGAATTTGACTACTTTTGGAACAGTAAGCTATCTGTCCCGCTGTCCGAGGCGATAGGGAAAGAAATTGAACGTCTTGCTAAACGAAAAGAGATAGCCCTAATAGACTGGAGAACAAAACAAATAAAGGAGCTTTCTCCATGCAGTGTAGTAGTGGAATCCCCTGCATATAAGGACGCTCTAAATCTATGGAACCATCAGAAGCATTTTATAAAGATGGCTTTTGAAGACCACGTGCTGTACGGAGGTGCACGTTACATCTTAGCCGATGAGGTAGGCTTAGGCAAAACCACCCAACTTGCCATAATTGCTGAGCTTATCGCACTCTACGACGACAAACCTGTTTTAATCATTGTCCCTAAGCCTTTGGTGGAACAGTGGCAGGATGAACTTTACAGCATGTGGAGTATTCCCAGCGCCGCATGGACCAGCAGAGGTTGGTTATTGGAAGATGGCACAGAGGATCGTGAGCACGACATCGATGAGGCACCGCGGAAAATAGCCATCATTTCTCAAGGGATGGTAATTCATAGTGGTAATAGAAACGATGATACCAGCCCCGCGGAAAAGCTTTTACGCAATGCGTACGCTGCTGTAATTGTGGACGAAGCACATAAGGCACGGGTGAGGGTTCCTACAGACCCCTACTCTGCCGCACCAAACAACCTCATGTCTTTCTTAAACAAGATCTCTCTAAGAACCAAGACTATGATTTTAGCTACTGCAACGCCTATACAATTGGATCCAGCTGAGGCATGGCATCTGCTCTACGTGTTGGCAGGTGGAGATGCATGCAAAGATGAAACTGGCAATTGGAAAACAAAAGATGATAGACCTTATGCTTGCAAAAGGGTCTTAGGGGACGTTACGTCTCGCTGGCTCAGAGAGCCAAAGCTTGCAGTTGACATTATAACTGGACACTCCCCAAAAGAATGGAACCTTAAAGAAGCATGGAATTGGATGAGAAATCCTCTTCCTGCTTCGTCGGAAAGCCAAACGATTGCTGAATTACGAATGCATTTAGGATTAAGAGAAACCGAAATAGGCGTTGTTGGTTCGACTAACAAAAACATCAGCTTCGACAGTTTAGATCCTTGGGTGCAAGCATTAGTTGAGCGTTTGTTCATGGAGAACTTTTTTGAAAATTACAATCCCTTCATCCGATGCATAGTGAGAAGGCGAAGGGAAATGCTTGAAAACACCATTGACGAAACAACAGGCAAACCATACCTAACCCCTATAAAGGTCACCTTCGTAAAGGGACAAGAAGATGGCCTGAACCTTACACCTCCCATGGAGAAAGCTTATCAGAAGGCTATCGAGTTTACGAACATTTTGCGTAGACAAGGTGCAAAAGGATTCTATAAGGTGTTACTGCTACGCAGGTTAGGAAGCTCTATTAAAGCAGGACTCACCTCGGCAATAAGGATTTATAAGAAAAGAGCAATAAACTCTGACATGCTAAGTGAAGCGGAGCAAGAAGATCTAGAAGATTTTGAGCTAGAGGAAAAAGAAATAGGAAATATTATGGTTGGAGGAGACGAAATCAGGTTACTTGAAGACATCATCGAACTGCTAAAAGGACAAGAGGAATTCGATCCCAAGTATGAAAAGATCAGAGAATTACTTTCAATGAAAGATTGGCAAAAGCGAGGCTGCCTCATATTTTCAGAGTATTACGATACAGCGAGGGCTGTCGCGGAAAGGCTTTCAAAGGACTTTCCCGATAGGGATATAGGCTTATACTCGGGATCTGCGCAAGGCTCTGGTCTGTTTAGAGCAGGTAGGTTTCAACCACTGAACAGGATCGACGTAAAACAATTAGTTACCAATAGACAGCTTCGCTTTTTGGTAGGTACAGACGCCGCAGGTGAAGGCTTGAACTTCCAGATGCTTGGTAGCCTAATCAACGTGGACTTGCCCTGGAACCCTGTCAGACTTGAACAGCGTATAGGAAGGCTTCGACGTGAAGGTCAATTGTTTGACGATGTTTGGGTGTACAACCTTTACTACGCCGGCACAATTGAAGTAGAAGTCCAACGACGGATCGTTAAGCGTATTACAGGGCAAGAAAGTGTAATAGGTCATGTCAACCCTGTGCTTTCGGAAATTCTAATGGAAACATTAAATGAAAAGGGCATCGAAAACACAGGGCTACATCCTGTGGAGCTTAAATACAGACAGCACTTGAGTCATGTAGATTTCGAAACCTGCCCTATTATTATAAAAGAAGAAGAAAGGCGCCAAGCTTTGATGCAGGGTTGGAAAACATTTAGCGACACTTAACCTTTTATAAGGAGCCATGCTGATGCCTGAGAGACTGATGACCATACGCGTGCACATGCCACAGCTTAACCGGGACAGAAACGTTAGAATTTACCTTCCACCTGATTACTTTGCAAACTTGGGTAGGCGCTACCCTGTATTGTACATGCATGATGGGCAAAACTTATTTGAACCAAGCAAGCTGTCTGGGTTCTCGTGGGAAGTAAACCAGACCCTGGATAGGCTTTTTAAACTGGACCCCCAAAGGTATGCATTTATTGTGGTGGGCATTGACAGCAGCACTGTGGGTACGCGACGTCTTGATGAGTACTGTCCTTGGCAGTGCCGCATTTATGAAACACCCGAGAATCCTTGGAATTACACCTTGGTTGATGGTGAAGGCAACAAGTATTCAGAGTTCATCGTAGAAACTTTGAAACCCATCATTGACAGTGAGTTCAGAACGTTACCTGACACAGAGCACACCATGATTGCTGGAAGTTCTTTGGGCGGGCTTATTTCCCTGTATATGGGGCTCAAATACAACCACGTGTTTTCCACAGTCGGCGCTTTCTCAACAGCCCTCCTTTTTACCTATGATCGCATGGTGGAATTCATCAGTAGGCTTGATTTGCAAAGCAAAGTAAAAGTATGGCTGTATGTGGGCGGAAACGAGATAACAGATCCGCAACGCCCTGAGGAGGCACTGGCATTTCTAAGTACGAACACGAAGCTGTGTGAAGTTCTTCAAAAGAAGCTGGGACGTGAAAACGTCACCTTTGTAGTGGATAAGGATGCTACTCACAGCGAGGAATACTGGCGCATTTACTTTGAAAAGTTCATAAAATGGGCTGCGCGGGGTAGCTAACTTCTCGCAAACGTGTGTGTGCGCTAACGCTCCCGCGCAGCCCACCTTACATGTACTGTGTAAACCGTCACAAATGAGGATTACTTGCGGCATTAACCTCCGTATTTGTCCTGTACAAGATCAAGCAAGCCTTTTTTATCAAGCAGTTCCATGGGAACTAAAAATGTCACCGTGGCAACGCCAGGTAAACGACCTATGCCAATGGCTCCGGTGATGGTAGCTCGGTTCAATACCTCAGCATAGGAAATACCCAAGAACCTTGAAGCACGCATCAAACCATTATCCGTGGCTTCGTTTAGTGTAGCTCCCGTTCCCACAAAGCACAACGGGTAACTTTCTTCAATCTGGTTTTGTCCCCACTGCTCTGCTAAAACATATGCAGCATCCATTTCTTCATCGGTGAAAGGTTTCGCCATGGGTGGCAGATCATCCTCGTTGGGCAGTATGATGGGGCCTTCCACTGTGACGCCCTTAAGAACCTTTACCTGCACAGTGGCAATGCCCGCAACGTCAGTGGTATGGCCAGCTATTTCACCGTTACCCTGCATGGCATGCATATCGCCTAAATAAATGCCTGCACCCTTTACTTTTACCGGTACAATGACCACAGCGCCTTTGCGGGTCATGTTAACATCCATGTGCCCATCGGTTCTGTGCTCATCCAGCTGTTCTTTGGTCATGCCGTACTCATGGGTTGCTCCAATAAGCAGTTGGCCAAAATCACCTGCGTTGTGAGAATCAGGGAACGGAATGGAAGGTGTGGAACCCAGTTGTCCCAGGAATGGGCGCATTCTTGCCACAGTGCCCACCAAATCATGCGGTGCCAGCACAACAACAGGATTCTGCACAGAATTTGCAGGCGTTTGCATGTAGTAACGAGGATTCTCTCCAATGGCACGTGCAATTTCCTCGGATACGGTTATTCCAATACCTTTCTCGTGATCAAACACAATGGTGTAACCGTTCTCGAACTTGAACGCTGCCACATCAGCACCGCACACAGCGCAGCGTATGGCATCTGGGCCTGTACCTTCTATTCTGGTCTCAGGTCTTACCGTGCCACAGCTGGGGCATCGTTTAGCCACAAAAGGATCCCCTTCATATCTGCCCTCAATGACCACATCCTTGCCTGAAGAGGTGGCAATGGAAGTTACTTGAAGGTCTTTTATGTAAATTGCTATGCTGTCTCCCACTTCAGCCCCTTCCACATAGACAGGCTTGGTAACCTCGTGTCCGCCTTTTAGCTTGGGTGTCAACATGGGTCCCCAACAACCAGGAGCCGTGTTTGCCACAATGTAACCACCATCTTGAACAAAATACTCCATTTCCTCATTGGGATCTAACACCCCTTCGGTGAATTTGTCTACAAACACCACGGGCTTAAAGTCTTTGTCTGCCATTTGTGTCTCATCTCCTCTTTTTCTTACCAAATGTTTTGAACTTGTTCTTCACAACACGTTTTCATCACCATCGCCACCAAATACTGCCTTTGTTAGCATCTTAGCAGGCCAATTCTTATCTTCGAGGAACAACACATGTTTCTGTTCATAAAACGCCTTGGGCCTATCCATGTCAGGCCTCTGCTTGATCAGGTCATCATAGGGCGTCGTCGAAATAATGAAAGCGTCAAG
>Ga0208564_1003004_pt1 | contig 12674 bp, 8 predicted proteins | sample AD_UKC073_MetaG_FD_184439 | JGI IMG/M metagenome (GOLD analysis project Ga0208564, IMG submission 184439) | Active sludge microbial communities of municipal wastewater-treating anaerobic digesters from USA - AD_UKC073_MetaG (SPAdes) (version 2) | ecosystem: Engineered > Bioreactor > Anaerobic >... | reverse complement strand
TGGGTTTTCTTCCGTGTGGTCTCGGGTGGTCATGGAGTGCCAAATATGCTGAATGCCGGCTTTTTTCCTCGGGGTATAGCTATTGTTTTTGCATTCGCTTGCGCCAGTGCGGGCGCGCAGGCGGTGAGCGTGCAGCCCGTGGCACAGAGCCTGGCCTATCCCTGGGCGGTGGCTTTCCTGCCGCAGGGGCGCTTTCTGGTGACCGAGAAACCTGGCCGCCTGCGCCGCATCGACGCCCAGGGTGCCATCAGTGCGCCGCTGCAGGGCCTGCCGCCCATCGCGGCGCGCGACCAGGGCGGGCTGCTGGATATCGTCACCGACAGCGACTTTGCCCGCAACCGCACGCTGTACTTCTGTTATGCCGAGCCGGATGCCACGCCGGGTTCGCAGGCCAACAGCACGGCCCTGGCGCGGGCCCGGCTGTCCGATGACGAAACCCGGCTGGAAGACCTGCGGGTGATCTTCAGCCAGAAGCCGAAAGTGGCCGGCCACCAGCATTTCGGCTGCCGCATCGCCGAGGCCCGCGACGGCACCCTGTTCCTGACGCTGGGCGAGCGTTACCACCGCCGTGACGACGCCCAGAAGCTGGACAACCACCTGGGCAAGGTGGTGCGCGTCCACAAGGACGGCAGCGTGCCGGCGGACAACCCCTTCGTGGGCCGTGCCGGCGCCTTGCCCGAGATCTGGAGTTATGGCCACCGCAACCCGCAGGGCGCCACGCTGGCCCCGGACGGGCGGCTCTGGCTGAATGAGCACGGCCCGCAGGGTGGCGACGAGATCAACATCCCCCAGGCTGGGCGCAACTATGGCTGGCCGGTGGTCACCTTCGGCGAGAACTACGGCGGTGGCAAGATCGGCGTGGGCAGCGCCGCCCCGGGCATGGAGCCGCCGCTGCACTACTGGGTGCCGTCCATTGCGCCGTCGGGCATGGCTTTCCTGACCAGCGACCGCTATGGCCCGGCCTGGAAGGGCAACCTGTTCGTGGGTTCGCTCAAGTTCGGCTTCCTCGACCGCATCGAACTGAGCGGGCAGACCGTGCGTGCCGAGCACCGCCTGCTGGAAGACGGCCGCGAGCGTATCCGCGACGTGCGCCAGGGGCCGGACGGTCTGCTCTATGCGCTGACCGACGCGGCCAATGGGCGCCTGTTGCGGCTGCAGCCTGTGGCACAGTGAGGGCATTGTTCAGAACTTTCCCGCAAAAACCATGCTGCTCGACGCCGATGAATCCCAACTCGTTCTGGTGGACTACCAGGCCCGCCTGATGCCCGCCATTGCCGACCATGCCGCCGTGCTGGCCAACGCCCGGGTGCTGGCCAAGGCGGCGCGGGCGCTGCAGGTGCCGGTGTGGGGTACCGAGCAGAACCCGTCCAAACTGGGCGAGAACGACCCGGAACTGCGCGGCTTGTGCCAGCGCACCCTGAGCAAGATGCAGTTCAGCGCGGTGGAGGAAGGCCTGGGCGAATGGCTGCGCCCGCCCGCCCGGCCGCAGAACCAGGGCAACGCCCGCAGCCTGCCGCGCCACCTGCAGAAACCCGCCGCGCCTAGTGCCCCCGAGCGGCCAATGATCGTGGTGGCCGGCTGCGAAGCCCATGTGTGCCTGATGCAGACGGCGCTGGACCTGCTGGAAGACGAGTTCGACGTGTGGGTGGTGACCGACGCCTGCGGCTCGCGCACCGAACGCAACCGCGACGCCGCCTACGACCGCCTGGCCGGCGCCGGCGCCGAGCTGGTGACCACCGAGATGGTAGTGTTCGAGTGGCTGCGCACGGCGGAACACCCGGACTTCAAGGTGATTCACCAGTTGATCAAATAGAACGTGGAATGGCCGGGCGTGGCTGAAATAGGTGCCAAATACGGCCGATGCGCTTGCCTTTACTCCACTTGCAGCTATTGAATAAATAGCGTTTGGGGCGGCTGGAGGGGGCTTACCGGGCCACGGGTAGTTCGTCCCAGCGCGTGGTGTAGCGGGGTGAGCGGTGCTCCGACAGCATGGCCCACTGCGCTTGTTGCGATAGGCCGGCGGCTGCTGTGCGCAGGGTGCCGCGGCCCCAGGTGCGGTTGATGGCATCCATGGCCGCCATCACCTTTTCGGATTTGCTGTGGTCCGCCGTGTTGCAGAACAGGGTTGTCTGGTGCTGTTGTCGGGCGCTGAGCTCCACCAGCATCACGCCGCACTTTTTGTAGGAGCAGCCTGCGCGGTAGATGCGCTGCAGTCCGGCCCAGGCCGCCGTGGTCAGCACGCGGTTGTCGCCGCTGGGCTGCTCCAGCGGCACCACGGTGCCCGCATGGCCGGCATTACCCTGCGGGCTTGCGGGGCGAAAGCGGTTGCCCTGGATGAACACAACCACCGCGCCGGCCACCGAGCCCTGTGCGCGCAGCCGTGTCGCCGCACTGTCCACATGCCAGGCCACTGCCTCGCGCAGCGCGGCCAGGCTGCTGACCTCGGTGCCGAAGCTGCGAGTGGCCATGACCTGTTGCCGGGGGGCGGCGAGGTCGTCCAGTTCAAGGCAGGAGATGCCTTGCAGCTCATGGACGGTGCGCTCCAGCACCACGCCAAAGCGCTGCCGTGCCCGCGTCGGGTCGGCGTTCGCCAGGTCCCACACCGTGCGAATGCCCAGGGGCTCCAGCCGTGCGGCCAGGCGCTGACCCACGCCCCACACCGCGTTCACACCCAGCTTCTCCATTGCACCTTGGCGCGCCATGTCATCCATGGCCGACAGGTCGCACACACCGTCCCATGCCGGGTCGGTCTTGGCCAGGTGGTTGGCGAGTTTGGCCAGGGTCTTGGTGGTGCCGAAACCAGCGCACACGGGCAGGCCGGTCCATTGCGCGATGCGCTGCCGGATGGCCTGGCCCAGGGCGCTGCGGCTGCGGTAGAGGTGCTGAAGGTGCTCCACCCGCAGAAAGCTCTCGTCGATGCTGTAGACCTCCACGTCGGGCGTGAAATCGCGCAGGACGGACACCACCCGGTTGCTCATGTCGCCATACAGCGCGTAGTTGGACGACAGCGCCACGATGCCATGTTGGCGCGCCAGGCCCTGCATCTGGAACCAGGGTGCGGCCATTTTCACGCCCAGTTGTTTGGCTTCGGCGCTGCGGGATACCGCACAGCCGTCGTTGTTGGACAGCACCACCACCGGCACGCCGGCCAGCCTGGGGTTGAAGGCCCGTTCGCAGGAGACGTAGAAATTGTTCACATCCACCAGGGCGAACAGGGGTGGGGTGCCGGTATCCCGGTGCATGCCATTCACACCCGGTAGCGGCGTACCACGCCAACCACCACGCCCCATATTTCCAACTGCTTGCCCTCGGTGAGCCGGATCGGGGGGAAGGCCGGGTTATCGGGATGCAGCTCCAGGCGGTTGTGGCGCTGGTACAGCCGCTTGAGGGTGAACTCGCCATCCACCACCGCAATCACGATATGCCCGTGCCGCGCTGGGACGGACCGGTCCACCACCACCTTGTCGCCGTCCAGGATGCCAGCACCCTGCATGGAGTGGCCCTGCACGCTGAACAGGAAGGTAGCGGCAGGGTGCTGCACCAGGTAGCCGTTCAGGTCGAGGCCGTCCTCGGCGTAGTCGGTGGCGGGGGAGGGGAAGCCGGCAGGAACGCGGTGTGCGGCCAGGGGGAGGAGCAGAGGCATGCCGTACTTTGCCATAAAACTGTATATAAAAACAGTATTTCATGGCGTGGCCACGCTTGCGAAGACGGCGCGGGCTTGGCAGCGTTGGCAGGAACATGTCAGGCTCCCGCAAGCCTGTGATCAATAATTATGAATTCAGTTGAATGGCCTATTCCATGGTGGATCCGGGCTGTTGGCCCTATTTCGAGGCACGAGGAGACATATCTATGACCGAAAGCTACGCAGATTTCTACCGCCGCTCGCTGGAAGACCGCGATGGCTTCTGGTCCGAGCAGGCCCGGCGGATCGACTGGAAGACGCCGCCGCAGCAAGTCTGCGACTACAGCAACCCGCCGTTTGCCCGCTGGTTCGTGGGTGGCACCACCAACCTGTGCCACAACGCGGTGGACCGGCACTTGGCCGAGCGGGGCGACCAGCCGGCGCTGGTCTGCGTATCGACCGAAACCAACACCGAGAAGACCTACACCTTCCGCACGCTGCATGAAGAAGTGCAACGCATGGCCGCCGTGCTGCTGGAGCTGGGCGTGGGGCAGGGCGACCGGGTGCTGATCTACATGCCCATGGTGGCCGAGGCGGTGTTCGCCATGCTGGCGGCCACGCGTATCGGGGCCATCCATTCGGTGGTGTTCGGCGGTTTTGCGTCGGGTTCGCTGGCCTCGCGCATCGACGACGCGCAGCCCAAGGTGATCGTCAGCGCCGACGCCGGCTCGCGCGGCGGCAAGGTCGTGCCCTACAAGCATCTTCTGGACGAGGCCATCAGCCTGGCACAGCACAAGCCCGAGGCCGTGCTGATGGTGAACCGCGGCCTGTCGCCCATGGCCCTGGTGACCGGGCGCGACCATGACTGGACTGTCCTGCGCGAGCGCCACACCGGCGCCCAGGTGCCCTGTGCCTGGGTCGAATCCAGCCACCCCAGCTACACCCTCTACACCAGCGGCACCACCGGCAAACCCAAGGGCGTGCAGCGCGACACCGGCGGCTACACCGTGGCCCTGGCGGCCAGCCTGCCACTGATCTTCAACGCCCAGCCGGGCCAGAGCTTCTTCTGCACCAGCGACATCGGCTGGGTGGTGGGCCACAGCTACATCGTGTACGGGCCGCTGATCGCGGGCATGTCCACCATCCTCTACGAAGGCCTGCCCATCCGGCCCGACGCCGGCATCTGGTGGAGCCTGGTGGAGAAATACAAGGTGACCCACATGTTCTCGGCACCGACCGCCATCCGCGTGCTGCGCAAGCAGGACCCGGCGCTCATTGCCAAGTACGACATCTCCAGCCTGCAGGCGCTGTTCCTGGCCGGCGAGCCGCTGGACGAGACCACGGCCCAGTGGGTCAGCGGTGCGCTGAATGTGCCCATCATCGACAACTACTGGCAGACTGAAAGCGGCTGGCCCATCCTGACCATCTGCAACGGTGTGCAGAAGCAGCCCAGCAAGTTCGGCAGCCCCGGCCTGCCCACCTATGGCTACAACGTGAAGCTGCTGGACGAGGTGACCGGCGATGAGCTGCATGGCGCCCAGAAGAAGGGCGTGGTAGTCATCGAGGGCCCGTTGCCACCGGGCTGCCTGCAGACGGTGTGGCGCGACGACACCCGCTTCGTCAACACCTACTGGAAGAGCGTGCCGGGCAAGCTGGTCTACAACACCTTCGACTGGGGCATCCGCGACGAGGACGGCTATTTCTTCATCCTGGGCCGCACCGACGACGTGATCAATGTGGCCGGCCACCGGCTGGGCACCCGCGAGATCGAGGAGAGCATCACCAGCCACCCCAATATCGCCGAAGTGGCCGTGGTGGGGGTGGCCGACCAGCTCAAGGGCCAGGTGGCCATGGCATTCGCCGTGGTCAAGGATGCCAGCCTGGTGCCCGACGAGGCCGCCCAGCTGCGGCTGGAGGGCGAGATCATGGCCCTGGTGGACAAGCAGCTGGGTGCCGTGGCCCGCCCGGCACGGGTGCGCTTCGTCAGCGTGCTGCCCAAGACCCGCAGCGGCAAGATGCTGCGCCGGGCCATGCAGGCGGTGTGCGAGCGCCGCGACCCGGGTGACCTGACCACCATGGAAGACCCGGCAGCGCTGGAGCAGATCCGCCAGTTGGTGCAGTAGTCCCGGCCGGGGAGGGCGGTGGCGTGGCGGCATGGGTCGCACGAGCGGCACAATGGCGCCATGCGCAAACACCTGTCCGAAACCACGAGCACGCAGCGTTTTCTCTACGGCCTGGTCGCCGCTGTGGCTGCGGCCTGCTGGCCCGCCGCGCTGCGCCCGGAAACCCGGGCACTGCTGGGCTGGACGGTGGGCGCCTTCACCTACCTGGGGCTGGCCTGGTGGCTGGCGGAGACCTTTGACGAGCAGCGCACCCGGGCTCGTGCCCAGGAGCAGGACCCGCCCAGCGTGGTGGTCTTCATGGTGATGCTGCTGGCGGTGCTGGTGAGTGTGGGTGCCATTGCGGTGATGCTGCAGCAAGTCAAGGGCTTCGCTCCCGAGCAGCGCCCTGCGCATATCGCGCTGTCGATGCTGGCACTGGCCGCGTCCTGGCTCACCATCCACATGGTGTTTGCGTTTCGGTATGCGCACCGCTACTACCAGTCCCTGGGCGATGTTGATGGGCCGGGGCTGCAGTTTCCTGGCGGGGATGATCCCGACTACTTCGACTTCCTGTATTACTCGTATGTGGTGGGCATGACCTCCCAGGTGTCGGATGTACAGGTCTGCTCGCGCGCCATGCGCCGGCTGACCCTGGTGCACGGGGTGCTGGCATTCGCCTTCAACATGGCGGTGCTGGCGCTCAGCATCAATGTGGTGGCGGGGGCGATGCAGTGAGGCGCTGCCGTGGGGGTCGGTAAACTTGAAGGATCAGGCTGAGCCTGAAACCGTTTCTGGCTGCATGCCCCGTTCTGCGGGTGCCTGTCTTTTCGTTGCATTCCCCCTGTCGCGCCCATGATTCCCGAGTCCACCGAGCTGTCCCCGCAGGCCCTGGCCAGCATCCAGCCCCGCCTGCAGCGGGCTGTGGCGCTGCACCAGGCGGGACAACTGGCCGAGGCGGAACCGCTGTACCGGGATATCCTGGCGCAGCATCCCGGCCACCTGCCGGCACTGCAGATGCTGGGTGTGCTGTCCTTCATGGCTGGGCGGCTGGAAGAAGGGTTGGCTCTGCTGCAGCGGGTGGTGGATGCAGCGCCGATGCAGGCCGAGGCCCACAACAACCTGGGCAATGCGCTGAGGGAGTCCGGCCAGGCCGAGGCGGCAGTGCAGAGCTTCGAGCGGGCCATCGCGCTGCAGCCCGGCTTTGCCGGCGCCCACTACAACCTGGGCAATGCCCTGGCTGCTTTGCAGCGGTATGAGGCGGCGGTGGCCGCCTATGACCGTTGCCTGGCCCTGCAGCCAGCGCATTACAACGCCTGGGCCCACAAGGCCACGGCCTTGTCCGCGCTGTACCGCTTTGATGCGGCCTTGGCCGCCTACGACCGTTGTGCCGCATTGCAGCCCGCGCTGGCGCAGAACCATTCCCACCGCGCTACGGCGCTGATCGCACTGGGGCGCTTCGAGGCAGCGGTGGCGGCCTGTGAGGAGGCCCTGCGGCGCGACCCGGGCCTGATCGATGCGCTGCAGAACCAGTTCATTGCGCTGTTCGAGCTGGGGCGCTTCCAGCAGGCCATGGCCGTGGGCGACCGGCTGATGGCGTTGGCGCCTGAAATCGACTACCAGCGCGGCAACATCCTGTTTGCGGCGGTGCAGGCCTGCCATTGGGACCGGTATGCCGAACGGGTGCAGGAGATCGACGCCCTGGTGGCGCAAGGGCGCCGCGCGGATGTGCCGTTTTCCTACCTGGCTATTTCCCACTCCCCCCGGCTGCAACTGGCCTGCAACCGCGCCTTCGTGCAGGAGCGCCATCCGGCATCGCCCGAACCGCTGTGGCGGGGGGAACGCTACCGGCACGACCGGATCCGGGTGGCCTACCTGTCGGCGGACTTCCGGGAGCACGCCACCGCCTACCTGATGGCCGGTCTGTTCGAGCAGCACAGCCGGCAGCATTTCGAGTTCTCGGCCTATTCCTACGGTCCGCAGCAGCCGGGGCCGATGCGTGAGCGGCTGGTCCGGGCGTTCGAGCGGTTCGTGGACGTGTCGCGCTTCGACGATGCCCATGTGGCCGCGCTGCTGCGGGCGCATGAAATCGACATCCTGGTGGATCTGAAGGGTTACACCGCCGACAGCCGCACCGGCATTCTGGCGCTGCGGCCGGCGCCGATCCAGGTGAACTACCTCGGCTTTCCGGGCACCATGGGGGCTGGCTACATCGACTACCTCATCGGCGACGCCACCGTCACGCCGCCTGAACATGACGGGTTCTACGCCGAGAAAGTCGTGCGACTGCCCGGCAGCTACCAGGTCAACGACCGCCAGCGCGCCATTGCACCCGACTGCCCCACGCGGGTGGCCTGCGGGCTGCCGGAAGATGGTTTTGTGTTCTGCAGCTTCAACAACAATTTCAAGATCACGCCGGCCGTCTTCGACATTTGGATGCGCTTGCTGCAGCAGGTGCCCGGCAGTGTGCTGTGGCTGCTCAAGGCCAATACTGATGCCTACGCCAACCTGCGGCGCGAGGCTGTCAAGCGAGGCGTGGACCCTGACCGCCTGGTGTTTGCCGCACGCATGCCCTTGGCCGAGCACCTGGCGCGCCACCGGCAGGCTGACCTGTTCCTGGACACCTTGCCCTACAACGCCCACACCACCACCAGCGACGCCCTGTGGGCGGGCCTGCCGGTGTTGACCTGCCTGGGCGAGACCTTTGCTGGCCGTGTGGCGGCCAGTCTGCTGCGCGCGGCAGGTCTGCCCGAGTTGGTCACCACCAGCCTGGAAGCCTACGAGGCCCTGGCCCTGCGGCTGGCACGGGAACCCCATGCGTTGGCGGCACTGCGGGTGCGGCTGCAGGCGCAGCGCGACAGCTGCCCCTTGTTCGACACCGGACGCTTTTGCGACCACCTGGAAAGTGCCTACCAGACCATGTACCAGAACCACCAGAGTGGCCACATGCCCCGGTCTTTCAGCGTGGAGGCCAGGGCATGAGCATGGCACCCCCGCAGAACCCGGCGGCTGCCTTGCAGCAGGCGTTGTCGCTGCACCGGACCGGACAGTTCGCGGCCGCCGAGCCGCTGTATCGCCAACTGCTGGGCCTGCAGGCCAACCACCCGGTGGTGCTGCAGATGCTGGGGGTGCTGCTGTTCCAGACCGGCCGCAAGGACGAAGGGGTGCTGCTGCTGCAGCAGGTGGTGGCCGCCAGCCCGAGCGACCCTGCCGCCCACAACAACCTGGGCAATGCCTTGCGCGAACTGGGCCGGCATGCGGATGCAGCCGCCAGCTTCGAGAAAGCGATCACCCTGCGCCCGGATTTTGTGGATGCCTGGAGCAATTGGGGCAATGCACTGAACGACTTGCGCCGCTTCGACGAGGCCGTGCAGGCCTATGACCAGGCCCTGGCGCTGCAGCCCCTGCATGCCAATGCACTCAACAACCGGGCCTCTGCCCTGAACAGCCTGCGCCGCCACGCCGACGCCCTGCGCGACTACGACCAGAGCATCGCCTTGCAGCCGGACGTAGCCGAGTCCCATGCCTACCGGGCGGCCGCCCTGATCGGGCTGGGCCGGCCGGAAGAGGCGCTGCAAAGCTGTGCCATGGCACTGCAGCGCAAGCCCGCCTGCCTGGATGCGCTCTGGAGCAAGGCCATTGCCCTGCGCAGCCTCCGGCGCTACACGGAGGTGGCTGCCACCTGCGACGCGCTGCTGGCCTTGGACCCGACCTACCCCTATGCGCGTGGCCTGGGTATGAGCGCACGGCTGGCCGCTTGCGACTGGCGTGCTTATGCCGACCAGGTGGCGGCGGTCACTGCAGGGGTGCGCGCAGGGCTGAAGACCGACGAGCCGTTTTCCTTTCTGGCCATTTCGGACTCCCCGGCCGACCAGCAGGCCTGTTCCCACACGCTGCAGCTGGCATTTGCACAGGACAAGCCTCCTTTGTGTGCGGCTGCGCCTTATGGGCACCGGCGCCTGCGGGTGGCCTACCTGTCGGCCGATCTCCACGAACATGCCACGGCCTACCTGATGGCCGAATTGTTCGAGCGCCACGACCGCCAGCATTTCGAGGTCCATGCCTATTCGTTCGGCCCCAACGGCCCGGGGCCGATGCGGGAGCGGCTGCTGCGGGCCTTCGAGCATTTCCATGACGTGCTCGACTGGACCGACGAGCAGGTGGCGCAGCACATGCGTGCCCAGGAGATCGATATCGCGGTAGACCTCAAAGGCTACACCGCCCACAGCCGCACCGCCATCCTGGCGCTGCGGCCGGCGCCAATTCAGGTGAACTACCTGGGCTACCCGGGCACGATGGCGGCAGGCTTCATCGACTACCTGGTGGGCGATGCCATCGTGACGCCCCCGGAGCACGATGCCTTCTACACCGAGAAGGTGGTGCGCCTGCCCGGCAGCTACCAGGTCAATGACCGACAGCGGCTGATCGCACCCGAGGCACCGTCGCGCGAGGCCTGTGGCCTGCCCGCCGAAGGCTTTGTCTTCTGCTGTTTCAACAACAACTACAAGATCAGCCCCGCAGTGTTCGATGTCTGGATGCGCCTGGTGCAGAAGGTGCCTGGCAGTGTGCTGTGGCTGCTGCAGGACAATCCGGACGCCATGGCCAATCTCCGTGCCGAAGCCCAGGCCCGGGGTGTGGAGGCGCAGCGGCTGGTATTTGCCGAGCGGATACCCTTGCCCGAACACTTGGCACGGCATCGGCATGCCGGGCTGTTTCTGGATACCTTGCCCTACAACGCCCACACCACGGCCAGCGACGCCTTGTGGGCGGGCCTGCCGGTGCTGACCTGCCTGGGCAAATCGTTTGCCGGCCGTGTAGCTGCCAGCCTGCTGCATGCCGCAGGGATGCCCGATCTGGTGGCTGCCGACCTGCAGGAATACGAATCCAGGGCCTATCAACTGGCCACCGACCCGGATCTGCTGGAGGCGACCAAAGCCAGGTTGTGGGCCCAGCGTGATACCTGCGCCTTGTTTGACTCCGACGCGTTTCGCCTGCATCTCGAAACGGCATACCAGGCGATGTACCAAGAACATTGGCAACTACCCGCAGCCTGACTTGCGCGGCTCCAACCTATCCATTGATGTCATGACAAAAAGCCAGAATACCGGCGCTGTAGGCGCTCCGCTTCCCGCCCATGTGCAGCGCGAGATCAGTACCAAGATGCTGCAGGCCAGCATGCTGCTGCAGGCCGGCCGGCTGGCCCAGGCCGACCATGTATGCCAGGAGGTCCTGAAACGAAATCCACAGCAGCCGCAGGCCTGGTATTTCCGGGGCGTGATTGCGTACAAAGGACAGAAATACGCCGACGCCGTGGCTTTCCTGCAGGAGACCCTGCGCCTGGAACCCCGCAACACACAGGGGTGGCGCGCGCTGGCCGGCGTCCACATGGCCATGGAAGCGTTCAGCGCTGCGGTTGCAGCGTATTCCAGGGCCATCGAGATCAATCCCGCCGATGCGGGCGGGTATTTCAACCTGGGCATTGCATTGGAAGCGGTGCAGGATCCCGTGGCTGCGGTACAGGCATACGGCCAAGCCTTGCAGCTGCAGCCCAGCCATTGGAAAGCGGCATTCAACCGGGGGCTGGCCTGCCAGAAGCTGGGCGACCACCCAACGGCGGTGGCCAGTTATGACCAGGTTTTGCACATCAATCCCCAGGTGGTGGATGCCTCCTTGAACAAGGGGATTTCCCTGCACCAGCTGGAGCAGTATGGCGAGGCGCTTGCCTGTTACCAGAGGGTGCTGGATGCGGACCCCCTGCATGCAGAAGCCCGCTACCACAGCGCCAATGCGCTCAATGAACTGCGCCAGCACGACAGGGCCATATATGCCTATGACCAGGCCATATCCCTGGGGTACGTCCGCCCCGAGGTATACCTGAACAAGGCCAGCGCACATATCCACCGTGGCGACCCGCAAGCAGCCATTCGCGCGCTGGATGCGGCCCTGGAGATCGACCCGGACTACGCTCAGGCCTACGACATGTTATCTGTGGCCCACCGCCGGCTGAGGCAGTTCGATGTGGCCGCACAGTACGCCAGCCATGCGCTGCAGTTGCAGCCCGGGTATGCTGCCGCGCACAACAATCGTGGCCTGGCGTTGCAAGCGATGGGGCAGCATGCCGATGCACTGGCCTGTTTTGATGCGGCTTTGCAGGTAGACGCCGGGCTGACCGATGCCCTGTTCAACCGGGGGCAGTCCCTGGCACGTCTTCGCCGCCAGTCCGAAGCGGTGGATACTTTCGCGGCCCTGCTTGAAAAATCCTCCACCTATCCCTATGCCCTTGGCTATTTGGTGCATGCGCGGCTCCATCGCTGCCAATGGGACCACCATGCATCGGATGTGCTGCGCCTGCAGCAGTCTGTCCGGGACGGTGTGTTGACGGATACCCCGTTCTCGTTCCTGTCGGCCGGTACCACGCAGGCGGACGAGCTGCTGTGTGCGAAACGGTTCGCGCAGGATAGGTTTCCAGCGCAGACGCCGCTCTGGACGGGCGGATCCTATAGCCACTCACGCATCCGCGTGGCGTATGTGTCGGCTGATTTCCATGACCATGCCACAGCCTTCCTGATGGCCGGACTGTTTGAATCGCACGGCCGCGATGCGTTTGAAATCTATGCGTTTTCGTACGGAGAGCACCGGACCGGCGCCATGCGCCAACGGCTGGAGCGAGGGTTCGACCACTTTTTCGAGGTGGGGCACCTGACCGATCAGCAGATCGCGCAGCAGATACGGGCGTACGAGATCGATATTCTTGTGGACCTGAAGGGCTATACACAGGATTGCCGTCTGGGCATCCTGGCCTGGAGGCCGGCCCCTGTGCAGGTGAGTTACCTGGGCTACCCGGGCACGCTGGGGGTGGAGTACGTGGACTACATCCTCGGAGACGCAGTGGTCACGCCGTTCGAGCACGCGGCGTACTACACCGAGAAGATCGTGCAGCTGCCCGGCAGCTA
>Ga0208564_1002993_pt1 | contig 12717 bp, 9 predicted proteins | sample AD_UKC073_MetaG_FD_184439 | JGI IMG/M metagenome (GOLD analysis project Ga0208564, IMG submission 184439) | Active sludge microbial communities of municipal wastewater-treating anaerobic digesters from USA - AD_UKC073_MetaG (SPAdes) (version 2) | ecosystem: Engineered > Bioreactor > Anaerobic >... | reverse complement strand
GGGATATTGTAGCAGAGGGTCTTCCCCGAGGCGGTAGGGGTGACCACGACCACGTTTTTCCCGCGGCCAGTCGCCTCGATAGCAGCGGCCTGGTGGCAGTAAAGGCGCTCGACCCCCCGCCGGCGCAGTGTCTCCTGCAGGCGCGGGTCTAGAAAAGAAGGGAACCCGGCGTAGGCGCCCTCCTGCGCCGGTATCTTCTCCCACCGGGTCACGTTGCGCCTAAAGGCAGGGTCATCTTGCCACCGCGCCAGCAGCTCTGCTAAACCAGGCATCGCCTTTTAACCGCCTCCCTCATGATTGTTAATTACTATTTCGCTGCGGCAGCTGGAAACCCTACTTTCTTCCGCTCATCAAGGGCGCAGCAGGTGATTACCCCCTGCCCTTCTTGCACCTTGTTCAGGCCGGGCGGACCAGGGTAAAGCAGCAGCCTTAAGATACCGCGCGAAGATCCCTGTACACGGACGAGCCTGCCCTACCTGGCGAAGATTTTATCTTTTTTGCAGAAATGTTGATATAATGAAATATGATCTCTTGATAGTTGAGGGGTAAGGGATGGCTCTTTTTTTTGAGAATATTAAACCTTTTTTAGAAGAGTTTTTAGCAAAATTTGCCGAGCTTATCGTTGAGCTTATTGTAAGCATCCTTAACCTAGTAGCCCTAATTCCACAATTAGAAGCAACCGGGGAATTGTACACCTTAATTGTCCGCTGGGTGTTTCCCATACTGGCCATAACTATTTTTTTACGGTGCATTTCGCCGTTACGGCAAAACAGGCGGGGCGACACAGTGTGGGGCTACCTGGCCCTGGCTAACGGGATCCGTATACCGATTACCAGTTGGGAAAACCTGATCGGAAGAGGCAAGTACTCTGACCTTGTGATCAATATCCCTTTTATCTCTAGAAGCCACGCCGTCTTGACCCGCCATAACCGAACCTGGTCCATTGCGGACCTCGGCTCAAAAGGCGGGGTAGAAGTTAACGGGTCTAAGATCGAGAAGCAAGAAACTGTTAATAACGGGGACACCATCTCCTTGGCCGGCCTGGAGATGGTTTTAATCTCGGCTGAAGACGAGCCTTTTGAACAGCCGCCTGAAACGGCTGCCTCTAACTCATCAGGCGGCCAGGGTAGCAGCAGCTCTACCTTGTTTCTAATCATACTATTCCAGGTGCTGGGAGCGATCCAGATCTGTTTCGCTCAAGAGGCCGCTCTAAATTCAGTGGTGCCGGTAACCTTTTTTTTATTTATCCTGGCAGAATGTTTACATTACAACCTTATGCAGCGGCTCAGCCGAAAATCTTTTGCGCTGGAATTACTTTGCTACTTTCTCTGTGGCTTAAACCTGCTTATTGTCGCTTCAGCGGACCCCGGTGACCTCTTTAAGCAGCTTATCGCGATTCTGATCGGTCTAACCGCCTATACCGTTATTGAAGTGACCATCAGGAACCTGGGGCGTGCAAAAAAGTTAAAATACCTCTTTATGGCAGGGGGGCTTGCCCTGCTGGTCTTAAACCTGGCCGTAGGGGAAACCCATTTCGGCGCAAAAAACTGGGTCAATCTCGGGTTTATTACCTTTCAACCGATGGAATTTGTAAAGATTGCTTTTGTGCTGGCGGGCACGGCCACTTTAGACAGGCTGCTTACAACACGCAACATGACTGCTTTTATCGGATTTTCAGGCGCCTGTATCATCACCCTTGTCCTGATTAGTGATTTTGGCACGGCCTTGATCTTCTTTGGTGCCTTTATCGTCATCGCCTTTATGCACTCTGGAGATATCCGCACGCTTTTCTTGATAACCGCAGCTGCCGCATTCGGAGGCCTTGCGGCGCTCTCATTTCGGCCCTACATTGCCGCGCGGTTTGCAACCTGGGGAAAGGCCTGGCAGTTTGCCGATAGCTCCGGCTACCAGCAGACACGGACGATGATCGCCGCGGCCAGCGGCGGCCTTTTCGGGGTAGGCGGCGGAAACGGCTACCTCGTTGATGTTGCGGCAGCCGATACAGACCTGGTTTTCGGGATGCTCTGCGAAGAATGGGGCCTGATCGTTGCCTTTACGGCGGTTTTAGCCCTACTCTTTTTAGCAATTCGCGCCGTGATTCTCACGAAAAACTGCCGCTCCTCTTTCTATGCCATCGCCGCCTGCGGAGCGGCGGCCATATTTTTACTTCAAACAGCATTAAATGTTTTAGGGTCAGTAGATCTCCTGCCCTTTACGGGAGTAACCATACCTTTTATCTCCAACGGGGGCTCTTCGATGATTGCTTCATGGGGCCTTTTAGCGCTGATTAAGTCAGCTGAATAAGCGGCTCAAGCCTAAATATTAATGAAGAGCAGGTGAAGAAGATGAAATTAATATCGGCACGCACCGCTGTCCTGGTAGCCCTGACCGTGCTCCTTGTTTTAGGCCTCACCGTTTTTCTGGTGCAGTATGTCAACCATGCCGCTGCCTGGGCGCAACATCCCTCTAACAGGCATTTTTATACAAATGCAAGGTTAAACACCTCGGGAACGATCTATGACCGTCACGGCAATATTCTAATCCAGATGGTTGACGGAGAGATTAGGTTCAATGAAGATGCCACCGTGCGCACCGCGGTCATGCATGCCACCGGAGACCGGGGTGACAACGTCGAAACGGGCGCCCTGCTAGTGTTCAGGGACCGCCTGACGGGCTGGAATTTTTTTAATGGAGCGTATCGCTTTAACAACAAGATCAGCCCTGCTCACGACCTTACCCTGACCCTGGATGCCAACCTCTGCGCCAGGGCCTACCAGGAGCTGAATGGCCGCAAAGGCACGGTCGGCATCTATAACTATAAGACGGGCGAGATTCTCTGCATGGTCAGTTCGCCCTCTTTTGACCCGGCGAACCCGCCCGATCTACAGAGCTACCCGGAGAGCTACGAAGGCGTTTACCTTAACCGTTTGCTTTCAGCTACTTATACACCCGGTTCAGTATTTAAGCTGGTCACAACCGCCGCCGCCCTGGACCATCTCCCTTACATTATGCGTAAACCATACCAGTGCCAGGGGAGAACGCAAATTGAAGGGAATATGGTCACCTGCCTGACGGCACATGGCCAGGTAACACTGAAAGAGGCCCTGGCTCATTCCTGCAATGTTACTTTTGCCCAAATAGCCTTAGAACTAGGGGCGGATAGATTGCAGGAATATGCCAAGCTGGCGGGATTCAATTCAAGCCTGGAGATCGACGGCATTAAAACCGCCGTCGGTAAGGTGGACCTTGCCCGCGCCACCAAGGCGGAGCTGGCCTGGGCGGGCATCGGTCAATTTACCAATACGGCAAACCCGCTGAATTTTATGGCCTTCGTGGGGGCAATTGCCAATGACGGGATCCGCGTAACGCCAAAGATATTGGCAGATAAGAATGTTTTTTCTTCTCTTAATGATACAGAGAATAAGAAAGAGCTACTTTCGAAAGAAACAGCGGCCACGTTAAAAAACATGATGCGAAACAATACGCTCACTGTTTATGGTGAGCATAATTTCAGAGGGCTCGAGCTCTGTGCCAAATCGGGCACGGCAGAGGTAGGCGCAGAGAGAAAGCCCCATGCCTGGTTTACCGGGTTTTTAGCCAGAGACGACTTTCCGCTTGCTTTTGTTGTGGTTATCGAAGGCGGCGGTGCGGGCAGCAGGGCCGCCGCTTCTGTAGCGGCAAAAGTACTGCCGGTTGCAATAGGTGTAAATTAAGAGAGAAGCGGTTAAAGTAAACCACAAAATGGACTTGACCAAGCTAAAAATACACTTTAAGATCGTGGAGTAACATAATAGTAAAATCTGCATATCTAAACTATTACCGAAGGGTGAAGAAAGATGACATTTATTGTTATGCTGCTCATAGGATTCATCGCCGGCGTAATGACCGGGCTAATCGGGGCCAGCGGAGTAATGGTGCTGGTCCCCGGTATTATCATGCTGGGCTACTCGACCTTTGATGCCATTGGCGTCAGCCTTTTCGCCGATACCATCGCTTCACTGGTAGTGAGCTGGACCTACTACAAAGCCGGCAACCTCAACCTAGCGCAAGGCTGGTGGATCGTCCTGGGCTCAGTCGTAGGCGCCCAGATCGGCAGCTTTATCTCGCCGCATGTCCCTGAAGTAGGCCTCGGTAATTCGTTCGGCATCTTTTTAGTTGTCAGCGCGATAATATTTTGGAGACGGGGCAAAAATAACCCGCTCTCGTTAAATGAAGAAGCAGCAGTAAAAGAAGGCTCGGGAAACAGTATCCTTCAGCTCTTAAGAAAAAATGTTATCGCTTCCGGTATTCTGCTCGGCCTGCTTGTCGGTATCATAAGCGGCTTGCTCGGTGCGGGCGGAGGCGTAATGATACTGTTGATACTGGTCTTTGTAATGGGTTATAAGATGCATGAAGGCGTCGGCACCTCGACACTGATCATGGCCTTTACAGCCGCCTCCGGCGCCATAGGCCATGCCCTGACCGGAAACCTACCGGCAAAGGCTGCCCTGTGCAGTGCTGCAGGCACGGTCGCTGGCGGCAGAATCGCCGCCAGATATGCCAACAAGGTAAATGAAGCCAAGCTCAGCAAGATCGTGGGAGCGATCTTCTGCATGCTGGGCCTGATGATGCTGATTAATATGTAAGCCTCAAGATAGGCTGAAAAGATAAAAAGACTTCAAGCCAAGTTTTACTGTTACAGGGGGATGTTCCCATGTTTCTTCTGAAGCCGGCGGGTCGACTTTTTATGGATCAGAAGGGCAAGCGACTGGAACAGTATCTTCCGGGTATCATCCGGGTCAATCACCTCATCGATATAGCCGCACTCTGCAGCGATGTTCGGGTTTAAGAACATCTCGTTATAACTCTTGATCTTTTCTTCTTTAAATTTCTCCGGGTCCGCGGCCGCTTTAATCTCCCTGTGATAGAGGATATCGATAGCCCCCTCTGCACCCATCACCGCGATCTCGGCCGTCGGCCAGGCGTAAACGAAATCAGCGCCGAGATGCTTGCTGCACATGGCGATATAGGCCCCGCCGTATGCTTTTCTAATAATAACATTAACCTTCGGCACCGTGGACTCCGAATAGGCATAGAGAACCTTGGACCCATGCCTGATAATCCCCCTGGTCTCCTGCTGAAGCCCGGGCATAAAACCGGGCACATCGGTTAAGGTAACCAGCGGTATCTCGAAGGCATCGCAGTACCTGACAAAGCGGGCAATCTTATCACTGGCATCGATATCGATCACCCCGGCCATATGGTAAGGCTGGTTGGCCACGATACCGACGTTAATCCCCGAAAGCGTGCCCAGGCCCACGATAGCGTTTTTAGCAAACTGCTCCTGAATTTCTAGAAAGCTACCTTTATCTAAGAGCGCATTAATGATATTCTTCATATCGTAAGTGCGGTTGCTCTTTTCAGGCAGCAGGTCGAGCATCTTCTGTTCGTTTTCTAAAGCCCGGTAGTCATATTTCTTTGCCTGGTTATCACCGTAATAGTGAGGGACCAGACTCAATAACTTTCTAACGTGGTTGTAAGTCTCTTTTTCGTCGCGGCACCTGAAGTGTGCCACCCCGCTGTCGGTTGAATGGACCGCGGCCCCCCCCAGCTGCTCTGTAGTAACCACTTCATTGGTTACCCCTTTAACCACCTTGGGCCCGGTCACAAACATGTTGCTAATCCCGTCGATGACATAGACAAAATCGGTTAACCCGGGCGAGTAGACCGCGCCTCCCGCGCAGGGCCCGGCAATGATCGAGATCTGGGGAATATATCCTGAAGCCAGGGTGTTATAGTAAAAGATGTCGCCATAGCCGGCCAGGGAATGAACCCCTTCTTGAATTCTCGCCCCCCCGGAATCATTTATCCCGATAACCGGGCATCTCGCTTCGATGCACAGGCGGATAATACCGGCTATCTTGGCGCCGTGTTGTTTCCCCAGCGATCCCCCCAGGATGGTAAAGTCTTGAGAGTAGATACCTACTTTTCTGCCGTTAACTTCACCAAACCCGGTGATAACCCCGTCATAAGGGGTCACCGCCTGCTCGATGCCAAAACCCTCGCGAGCATGGCTGGCTAGAGAGCCTATCTCTACGAACGTCCCCTCATCGAGCAAGGCCTGGATCCGTTCCATGGCATGCAGTTTACCTTTACGATGTTGTTTTTCATAGTTGTATCTCATCATGCCACCCCTCGATAATAGTTGACCAATTTTTAACCCTCGTCCTACTAAGGCAGCTATTTACTGGCACTTATCCCCGGCCGGCGCAACCCGCTCAGCAGCCCGGCTTCCGCTCTCCTTTTCTACCACTTTCAGCAAGTAGCTGAGAAACTCTTCGCGCAGCTCTTCTCTTCTCAAGGCATATTCGACAGTGGCCTCTAAGAATCCCTGCTTGTCGCCAACATCATACCTGCGGCCCTCAAAAATATAGGCATAGATGGCCTCTTTCCGGGCCAGCTCCTGCAGGGCATCGGTCAGCTGGATCTCGCCACCTTTGCCGGGCCGGGTATGGGCCAGGATCTCAAATATAGCCGGGCTGATGATATAGCGGCCTAAGATAGCAATCGCAGACGGCGCCTGCTCCGGAGCAGGTTTTTCAATAAGCCCCCTAACCCGGTAGACCCTCTCCTCCAGCTGCTCCCCGTCCACGATGCCGTACTTGGAAACATCCTCTCGCGCCACCTCCTGGACCCCTAAAATAGAGGCCCCGTAGCGGTCATAGACGGCGATCATCTGCTGCAGGCAAGGCTTTTTAGCATAGACTATATCATCCCCCAAAAGAACGGCAAAGGGCTCTTCGCCGATAAAGCTCTTCGCGCAATAAATAGCATGGCCCAACCCCTTCGGCTCCTTCTGCCTGATATAGTGGATATTGGCCATCTCGGAGATGGCCCGTACTTCGGCCAGCAGCTCTGCTTGGCCTTTTCGCTCCAGCTCAAGCTCCAGCTCGACTGACCTGTCAAAATGGTTCTCAATCGCGGTTTTATTTCTACCCGTGATGATTAAAATCTCTTCGATCCCCGACTGGACCGCCTCTTCGATAATATACTGCAGGGTAGGCTTGTCCACCACCGGCAGCATCTCTTTCGGCTGGGCCTTTGTCGCCGGCAAGAACCTGGTGCCCAGCCCCGCCGCCGGGATCACCGCCTTCCGTATCTTCATCTTCTTCACGCTCCTAAAGTGTTATCTTAAAAGCCGCCTAGCCCCGCCCCCGCTCAAAGCGCCAGGCATCGCGGCACATATCGATTATATTTCGCCTCGCCGCCCAGCCCAGCTCTCTTTGGGCCTTGGTCACGTCGGCATAGCTCTCGGCGATATCGCCGGGCCGGCGAGCGACAATCTCGTAGGGCAGCTTGATTCCGTTCGCCTCTTCGAAAGCCTTGACCAGCTGCAGCACGCTGGTCCCCCGGCCGGTACCCAGGTTATAGCTATGTACCCCCGGGCTAAGCCTGTCTAAGGCCCGCAGGTGCCCCTCGGCCAGGTCGCAGACATGTATATAGTCGCGCACGCCGGTCCCGTCAACGGTAGGATAATCGTCCCCGAAAATGCGCAGCTTGTCCAGTTTTCCCCTGGCCACCTGGGTGATATAGGGCATCAGGTTGTTGGGGGTGCCCACCGGCGCCTCGCCAATCAAGCCGCTCTCATGGGCCCCCACCGGGTTAAAATAGCGCAGCAGCGCCACCGCCCAGCCCGGCTCGGCCCGGGCCACGTCGCCAAGAATCTGCTCGCTGATCGCCTTTGTCCGGCCGTAGGGGTTGGCCGGCGGCCGCAGCGCCATCGTCTCCATAAAGGGGACCCGGTTCTCACCGTAAACCGTCGCCGAAGAGCTAAAAACAAAACGCTTCACCCCGTGCCTTCGGCAGGCCCCGGCAAGCACCATGGTGCTGACGGTATTATGATAATAGTATTCCAGCGGCTTCTCTACAGACTCGGCCACCGCTTTAAGCCCGGCAAAGTGGATCACCCCGTCGAGAGGATGCGCGGCAAAAACCCTCTCCACCGCCGCCGCCTCGGTCACATCGATCCGGTAGAAGAGAACCTCTTTGCCGGTAATCTGCTTGACCTTCTCCAGGGTTTCAGCGCTGCTGTTGGAAAGGTTGTCGGCCACGATCACGCCATGACCCGCCTCTAACAAGGCCACGCAGGTATGCGAACCGATAAAGCCGGCGCCGCCGGTAACCAGGATATTCATTGGCAAGCCTCCTTTAAGAAACCTGCTTACCCGATGGTCTCGCCTATCTTTTCCCTCACCGCTTTTACTACGGCATCGACATCTTCGATCTTCATAAAGTAGATTATCACAAAGTAAGAGAGCGCGCCCACCGCCATGGCCGCTAATAAGGAAAGGTTTTGGCTTAAAGTAATCGTTAAATAACTGAAGCAACCCCTGGCGATAACGCCCATCACCACCGAGGCAAAGAGAATTTTTATAAAGGAGAGCGTTATCTTTTTAAAGCCCAGTGCCCCTATTTTATGGCGAAGGTTTGCTACCAGAAGAATAGACATGATTATTGCCGAGATACTTGTAGCTAAGGCCAGCCCGCCAATTCCTAAGAACCTGGACAAGATAATGTTCAGGGTAACATTTAAAACCATCCCGATAGCAGCATTAATCATCGGCGTTTTAGTATCCTGCAGGGCATAAAAAGACCTCGACAGAACCTGCCTTAAACCGATGCCGATCATCCCGATGGCATAAAAAAACAAGGCGCTTGCAGTCATGACGATAGCCTGCTCATCGAAGGCCCCCCGGCCAAAGAGCAGGGCGATGATCGGCTCTGCTAAAACCATCGCCCCGACGGTACAGGGGATAACCAGTAGACCGATACCGGTAATCGCCTCCGAGAGTGTCTTTTTAAGGCCGCTAATATTATCTTCCGCCGCCATCTTCGAGATTAACGGGTACATGGCCACGGCGATGGAGAGAACCACGATCCCTTCAACAAAACCGTTTAGCCTTAGGGCATAATTAAGAACCGAGATGCCCCCTTCATAGATCTGGGAGGCCATGGTCTTATCGACGATCGCATTGATATCATTAACGGCCACCCCGATGAGCACCGGCAAAGCCAAATAGAGCATCTCCTTGATATGGGGATCGGCAAAATTAATGGTAGCCCTGTAAGTAAACTCTTTCTGGCCGATAAAAGGCAGCAGAAAAAGAAACTGTGCCACCGCGGCAAAAAAAAGGCCAAATGCCAGTATTGTTAAATTCCCCTTGGCGCTTAAGATGATCGAGATTATGATGCAGAAATTATACGGAAACCCGATCGCGGCCGGGGCGGCAAAATTACCCTTTACCTGTAAAAAGGCATTAAAAACAGTATTTAAAGCACTAAAATAGATCCCTAAAAGGCTTACCCGGGTAAAGCTTACCGCTAGATCTAAAATTTCACCTTCAAAACCTAAAGCGAAAACCTTAACGAGCTGCTCGGTAAAGATTAACCCAAATAAGATTAATACGGTGCATATTAACAAGAGAATATTAACCAGGTTGTTAGTGTATTTATCTGCTTCCTTTACCCCAAGCTCTGTCTCTACCTGGGTATACATCGGTATGAAAACGCTCGCGATAGCACCCGAGATAAAGGCAAAAATAGTTGTCGGGATAGTCATAGAAATTAAGTAGGCATCGCTAACACTGGAGGCGCCATAATAATAAGCCAACACCATCTCCCGGCCAAACCCAACAAATTTTGATAAAATTGTGATGACTACTATAAGCAGGGCTGTTCGTTTCAATATGCATGCCTCTTTAAATTTAAATTCATTATAGTCCCAGGTTTACTGGAGCATAGGGGTTACTTTATCGATCATCTAATTTTATTTCACCTGGTAATATTCTACGTACCAGTCGGCAAACCTCTGCAGGCCTTCTTCAATCGGGGTTTCAGGCCTGAACCCTACGGCTTCATTTAGCAAGTCGGTAGCTGCATAGGTTACCGGAACGTCACCCGGTTTCATAGGCTCAAAGATCTTCTTAAAAATCACCTCTGTCCCTGTAGCCCTGCTCAGGCATCTTTCCAGCGTTGCAATAAAATGCATCAGCTTCTCTGGCCTGTTATTGCCGATGTTATACAACTTATGGGGTACGGCACCAGCCGGTATCTTGTCCAGAAGTCTCACCACAGCAGCTACGAGATCGTCTATATAGGTGAAATCACGGTAAAGGTCGTTTTCAAAGTCGCCGTTATTGTAAACCTTAATCGGCTTACCGGCAAAATAGCTCTGCGTAAATTTAAAATAGGCCATATCAGGCCGCCCCATGGGGCCGTAAACGGTAAAGAAACGAAGGCCGGTCGCCGGTATCTTGTAGAGATAGCTGTAGGTATAAGCCATCAATTCGTTTGCTCTCTTGGTTGCGGCATAGAGTGAGACCGGGTGGTCTACAAAATCGGACTCTGCAAAAGGAACCTTCTGGTTGCCCCCATAGACAGAGCTGGAGGAGGCATAAAGAAGGTGCTCTACCGGGTAATACCGGCAGGCTTCCAGGATATTAAAAAAACCGATAATATTGCTGGTGACATATGGGTCCGGGTGCTCTATGGAATAGCGCACCCCGGCCTGGGCAGCCAGGTTGATCGCAATAGCAGGCCGATACTCTTTAAAGAGCTGATCAATTACCTCTTTTTCAGAAATATCGCCCTTGACAAAGGTAAAGCGATCAAAGGGTTTCAACAGCACCAGGCGGTCTTGCTTAAGGTTAACATCATAATAATCGTTCAGATTATCGACACCGATCACCCGGCAGCCCTGCTCCAGCAGCTTCTGCGATATGAAATACCCGATAAAGCCGGCAGCGCCGGTGACCAGGTAAATTTTACTTCGATCTAAAGATTTAACTCTCACTTTATCCTCTCACTGGTAAATGCTTGTCCTATTTTCGACCGATAGAGTAATACTCTACACCGGCACCGCTCATCTCTTCAACAGAATAAATATTTCTTCCATCATAGACTAAAGGCGTTCTCATCAGCTGCTTATACGTTTCCGGCTTAACTGCTTTAATCTCGCTCCATTCAGTAAAAATAAAGCAAACATTGGCTTCTTTTAACGCTTCATCAATATTCTCAACATACCTGATGCTACCCCGGCCGTTTTTGCCCTCCGGATACTGCCGCTTAAAATTATCCGCTCCCACCGGGTCATAAGCAAATATCGCCGCCCCCTGCTCCAACAGCAAAGGCACATTATCAAGCGAAGGCGCCTCGCGCAGATCGTCTGTCTCCGGTTTAAAGGTCAATCCCAACACGGCCACCTTCAGGCCATTAAAAGTAATTAATCGCCGGCATGCTTTTTGGTATAAGATCGTCTTCTGGTCAGTATTTACATCTATAGCCGCTTTAACGGTACGCAAACTATAGCCGTGTTGCTTGGCCAGATATTCCAACGCCTTCGTATCCTTGGGGAAACACGAACCGCCGTAACCGATACCCGCGTTTAAAAACCTGTTCCCGATACGCTTATCGAAGCTCATCCCCTTAGCGACATCCTCTATATTCGCGCCAACAAGCTCGCAAAGATTGGCGATATCGTTCATGTAAGATATCTTTAAAGCCAGAAAGTTATTCGCCGCATACTTGATCATCTCGGCCGACCTTCTGCTAACTGAGACTATGGGGATATTAAATGGCGCATATATCTTCATCAGCCGCTCTTCGGCCCATTTACTCTCGGTACCGATAACGATCCTGTCTGCATGAAGCATATCATCTACCGCCGAGCCCTGGGCCAAGAATTCCGGGTTGGAGGCCACCTCTACCCGAATCTTCTTACCGAAACCGGCGCCGTTCCCGGTATAGCTATCACCGTGACGGGGCAAGAAGTCATGGATGAACTGCTCGACCTTATCGTTGGTCCCCACGGGAACAGTCGATTTCACCACCACCAGGCAGTCCTTTTCGATAGTCTCAGCGATCTGCCGGGCCACAGTAGCGATATATGTAAGATCGGCAGAGCCGTCCGGCTGCTCCGGTGTCCCCACACCAACGAAGATCACGTCTGCATCTCTATACGCTGAAACATAGTCGGTGGTGTAATTTAGCCTGCCTGCTGAATAGTTTTTCTGCATCAGCTCTTCCAGGCCGGCCTCGTAGATAGGCGAGATACCCTCTTTCATCATGCTAATCTTGTTTTCATCAACGTCCACACAGGTCACCTGGTGACCGACTTCGGCGAAACAGACGCCGGTTACCAAGCCGACGTAACCGGTACCGGCTACTGCTATGTTGAACACTTTTTTACCTTCTTTCAAGATAAGTTATAACAAACATATCCCTTCACCAAACTTCACTTAGACTACTTATTTTATTGAAGACCAAATAACGAGGTTACCTTTTTTAGGTTAAGTCCATTTTGTGGTGTAAACTCATCTTATAGCTTCTTGATTTACTTTTTTCAGGTAATTTTAACAACTTGCCAAGCTTTATATTCGCTTCTTGTGTAAACATTTTTATAAAACCCCCTGCTGGAGTAAACGTCAGTTCGCCAAATATTACTTTTCCTTTACACTCGTATAAATCTACCCTAACAAACGGAAATGGTCTGGATAGATTCTTTGCAACTTCATACATATAATCCAAGGTTTCCGGTCGTTTAAATCCAGAAGGATCGGTATAATATTCTTTCGCAATTACATCTAAGGGTTCCCAATTAAAATTAAAACAGCTACGTTTTGTCTCCATTGTTATTTTATCCCTATCCGAATATACTACAATACAGTGAGGCGTGCCATT
>Ga0208564_1002986_pt1 | contig 12752 bp, 12 predicted proteins | sample AD_UKC073_MetaG_FD_184439 | JGI IMG/M metagenome (GOLD analysis project Ga0208564, IMG submission 184439) | Active sludge microbial communities of municipal wastewater-treating anaerobic digesters from USA - AD_UKC073_MetaG (SPAdes) (version 2) | ecosystem: Engineered > Bioreactor > Anaerobic >... | reverse complement strand
CCCCGCCGCCAAGAAGTCCACCCACAAGAAGTCCACCAAGAAGCACGCCAAGGCTCCCAAGGCCCACAAGGCCGCCTGATACGGCTCTGCTGTCATCCCAAAAGCCACCTTTCGAGGTGGCTTTTTAATGCATGTCAGTTTTCCATTGCGCTGCGCACCACTCGCAGCCGATGCAACCGGCACGCCCTCAACAATCCAAAGGCCGCGGAGCAGGCCATACCAGTGCACCCGAGGAACTGGCTTTGCCAGGCCTCAGGGTGCGCCCCCTCCCGCCGCAGGCGAGAGAGGGGGGAGCCGCGAAGCGGCATGGGGGGCTTCAGTGTTTATCCGCTTCCGTGGTGAACGCGTCCGCATAGAACTGCTCGGGCGGCAGGCCAGCCTGAGTGGAATACTCCGCGCGGGCGGTGTCCACCACGATGGGCGCGCCGCAGGCATAGACCTGGTGGCCTGAGAGGTCGGGCAGGTCGTCCAGCACCGCCTGGTGGACGAAGCCGGTGCGGCCGGTCCAGTTGTCCTCGGGCAGGGCGTTGGAGACCACGGGCACGTAGCGCAGGTTGGGCATGTGGGCCACCTTGTCCAGCACCCAGTCGTGCATGTACAGGTCGGCCGGGCGCCGGCCGCCCCAGTACAGGGTGGCAGGGCGGGTGATGCCGTTCACGTACATCTGCTCCACCAGCGCCTTGATGGGCGCAAAGCCGGTGCCCGAGGCCAGCAGCACGATGGGGGCGGCCGAGTCGTCGCGCAGGTAGAAGCTGCCAAACGGGCCTTCCACGCGAAGAATCTCTTTTTCCTTCATCACGCCGAACACATGGTCGGTGAACTTGCCGCCCGGCATATGGCGGATGTGGAGTTCCAGCCCCGGGCTGGTGAGCTGGGTCGAGGGCTCGTTGGCCATTGAGTAAGCGCGCCGCGAACCATCGCGCAGCAAAAACTCCACATACTGGCCCGCGTGGTAGCGGAAGGTCTCGGTGGCGGGCAGCTGCAGGCGCACCTGCATCACGTCGTGCGACAGCTTGGTGAGCTGGGCCACCCGCACCGGCATCTTCTTGATGGGGAAGGCGCTTTCGTCGGTGACATTGCGCGACTCCAGCACCACGTCGCTTTGCGGCAGGGCGCAGCAGGTCAGCACGTAGCCGGCGGCGGCTTCCTCCTCGGACAAGGCCTTGGACTGGTGCGGGCCATGCACCACGGTGCCTTCGAGCTTCCTGCACTTGCACGAGCCACAGGCGCCGTCCTTGCAGCCATAGGGCAGGCCGACGCCCTGGCGGATGCCGGCGGCCAGGATGGTCTCGTCCGGCTCGGCGTCGAAGCTGCGGCCACTGGGCTGCACGGAAATCTGGAAGCGCATCGGTCGGTGTCCTCGGGGTATCCTCGGGGGAGTTGTGTCCTTGTGCCCTGCGGGGCAGCCCCCGATTTTGCCTTCAAACCTTTCCCCCCTCGGGGCGCTGCCCGCCCGCTTCCGCCGCGAACGCGTGCTGCTGGTGGGCTGCGGCGACGTGGGCCTGCGCGCCGCTGCCGCCCTGGGCGGCGGTGGCGCGGGCCGGCCCCGGCTGCTGGCGCTGACCTCGTCGCCCGATCGGCTGGCGCAGCTGCGCCGCCACGGCCTGCTGCCGCTGCAGGGCAACCTCGACATTCCCGCCAGCCTGTGGCGCCTGGCCGGCATCGCCACCCGCGTGTTGCACCTGGCGCCGCCGCCGGGCGAGGGCGAGCGCGCCCCGGGCAGCGACTGGCGGCGCGACCCGCGCACCCAGGCCCTGCTGCGCGTGCTGCGGCTGCGCGGCGCGCCGGCATCGCTGGTGTATGGCTCCACCAGCGGCGTCTACGGCGACTGCGCCGGCGCACTCATCGACGAGACCCGCGCCGTGGCCCCCCGCACCCCCCGCGCCCAGCGCCGGGTGGACGCCGAACGCTTGGTGCGGCACTTTGGCCGCAGCGGCGTGCGCAGCAGCATCCTGCGCATCCCCGGCATCTACGCCCCCGACCGCGCAGGCGGCACGCCGCACGCCCGGCTGCGCAAGGGCACGCCGGTGCTGGTGGCGGCGGACGACGTGTACACCAACCACATCCACGCCGACGACCTGGCCCGCGCCTGCGTGGCCGCCCTGTGGCGCGGCCGGCCCCAGCGGGTCTACAACGGCAACGACGACACCCGGCTGCGCATGGGCGACTATTTCGACCTGGCCGCCGACCTCTACGGCCTGCCCCGCCCACCCCGGGTGCGGCGCGACGCCGCGCAGGAACAGATGTCGCTGATGCTGCTGAGCTTCATGGGCGAGTCGCGGCGCATGGACAACACCCGGCTCAAGTCGGAGCTGCGGGTGCGGTTGGCGTATCCGACGGTGGAGACGGGATTGCTATCGAAATGAAAGCTGCTCGCCTAGGTTGGGCAAGAGGTGGGCGCCATTTTTGGCTTGAATGAGGCTGGTTTTTCGCCCCAGCTGCCTGGGCAATCCTGCTATCCAGCGGCACAACATCGTCGCTAAGCGGCCGTCCGCTTGCGGGTGGTCTGCTTTGAGCGACCTGTTATGCGGGCTGTTTCGTCGGCCAGCGCCAGCAAGCCGCGAAGTGCCTCGTTGACCGCTTCCGATGTAGGAAATGCCTTCGCCAGCTTGGGCTCAATCAGGGCCACAGATGTTCCCTTGGACGCTTCCTTGAAGAACTTCCCGCGCTCCAATTTAGCAAAGTCGGAACGCTTGTACTCTGCGCGCATTTCTGCTTCAGCCTTCTTCATAAATCTTCCTTTCCGCGCGCGTAACGCGCCGTGCACTAATGATGCGTATGGCACCTGAGCGGTGCGTGTGTGCGACCGTAAGCAACCGCCCCAAACTCGATGCGCCAAACGTGATGTACCGAGCCTCGCCCACGGAATGATCTGGATCAGCACCGGACACAGCAAGTTCATCCAGGAACACTGTCGCAGCCTCGTCAAACGTCACGCCATGTTTGCTGACATTGGCTGCAGCCTTCGGCGGGTCCCACTCAAACTCCATACCTCAGGCCTCTCGTAGTTTTTGCATAACGCCAAGGTGATCGGCGACTTGCGCCAGCAGGGAGCGAAGCGACCGTACGCCGCAAGGCGTCCGTGTCGACCGAAATGTTATGCCGCCCACTGGTCCACGCATTCAACGAGTGTGCCTCCGCAAGGGCTTCCGAACTCCTATCTGCCGGAGTAACGCCCCGTCTTCTTGATTGACTCATCGCAAAGTCGCCACGTTTCGATGTCGCCTCGCTGGAGAATTGGATCGCACGTTCGAATCGAAAGCGACTTCCTCTGAAGATATTCGATCTTCGATAGACCGTGCAGTCGTGCATTATTGCTATCCGTGATCTCTTCAGACACTGGGTCTTCACCTTTTAGGCCAAGGCCACTCAATTCATCACTCGTCAATATCCGAACGCTTTCTGGAGGAACGCGGACCATTTCATCCCAAAGGCGAACAGAGACATTCACTTCCGTAAGGAAACTTCTTGCTTCTGAGTCCCAGGAATCAAATTCCTTCTTCATCTCTGCCGGGGAAATGGGCGCTGTCGACATTCTGTACGGGCGATGGATGCCAACGCGCCCCGCATGCCCGCGAAAGGTCGCCCCCGCCAAAACCATGACGCACGAACTCATGCAAACATCGGCAAACGCGCCAATCGCATGGGCACTGGCGGAGCGCATGAGCCGTCCTAGTGCGATGGCCGTACGAAAGTCACCGCCTTGGGAGTTCAGGCGCACAACAATGCTCTTCTTGCTCGCCTGTGCGCTGGAGAGAGCAACGCCCAGAGTTTTCAGGTCGTCTTTGACAATGGTCCCACTCAGCATGTAGCACCCGCCGGCGTACGGACAGTGCCCAGGCATTGGACCAACATCGGCCTGTGAAAAGGTGACGGCTAGGGTCGCAATGAGCGCAATGGAGGCTTTCGCAGCTATTCTGATGATGCTCATCGGATTCTCGTTCGTTCAGTTAGCCAAGATACATAGTGAGGCAAAGTTCGAAGGCACCGGTAAGCGGCAAAGCGACTTCATGTGGATCCTCCCCAGAACTCCTGTTCGCTGAGACCAACCGCTGGGGGCGCATCGGTAAGGCCCCACTTTAAATCGACAATTGCCTTGAACTTCGACAGTAGATCAGGCTCGCCTTTTGATTTCAGCTTTCGCACGTAGCTGTCCAAGTGGCGCTCGACACCGGCGACGAAACTACGAGGATTGATAACAGCTGACTCCATGTCCCCGTCAGGTAGGAAGACGCCGTTCTTCCGGGGCCATGTCACCAAAATCGGTTCGGGCCTTGCCGTACTGAAGTGGATTCGTTTCCTGAACAGCGCGTCATGGGCGAATCCGCATCGAAGCAAGTCATACAGCGTCTCCGCAATCTTCTGCTGGAGTTCAACAGGTCCGGAAATTCCAGGAAATACCCGCATAAAGCCACGGCAGAAAAATGCCTTCGATTTCCGATCACTGTCTTCCCCCGTGATGTAGATCTCAATCCCCTCGAAATAGTTAATTGCTAGCGCAACGGCAGCAACATCTCCGTGCTGGACATCGAGCAGTTGTTTCGCAGGGGCGATGAGCCAATGACGCATCCGATCCTCGAAGACATCGATCACGTCCCGGAGGAAGGGCGGCTCAAGCTTCTCGTGCGTAAAGCTTGGGCTAACGAAGTACTTGGTCTGGTATCGCATAACGCAATGTAGACGGCAAAACACGGTTGATACACCCGGGCCGGGACGATGTATCTTTCAAGAAAAAATGTTGCAACCCGCACCCCTGTTGGTTTTCAAGGGGGTGGCATGTGCAAAAACACAGATATAAATTTTCCATGAAACCCGGCATGCCTCTGGTGTCTTGGGCTTGTTTGTGCGTTGCCAAGGATGCGCGAAACGCTGGCTTGCACTATAGCCTCAAGGCTGCAGTGGCGGCTGTGTTGCTGGGTGGGGCTTCCGGGGCATGAGGCGGAGTGCACGGGGCGGGCGTGCCGACGCCATACACCACGCCGCAGCCTGAGTGGTCGCTGAAGGCTGTGCAGCTTTTGCTATCAATTTGATTGCTGCTTGCCGAGGTTGGACGGCCGCACTCGCCCATTTTGATGCCAATTTTTTGCGGGCAGGGCACTGAAATGGCCCTTGGTTGCGGTGGCGTGACGCGCGCCCTGCCGCCGCGTCAGCCCACCACGCCCTGCGCCCGCAGCGCCGCTATAGCAGCTGCATCTAACCCCATTTCCGCCAGCACCTCGTCCGTGTGCTGCCCCAGCGCCGGCGGCGCATGCCGCAGCACGGGCGGGGTGGCCGACAGGCGCAGGGGGCTGGCCACGGTGGCGACATGGCTCACGCCGTCGCCGGCGTGGCGGGGCAGGTCCACGCGCAGGCCGCGGGCCTGCACCTGGGGGTCGTCGAAGGCCTGGGCGATGGTGTTGATGGGGCCGCAGGGCACGGCCTTGTCTTCCAGCAGCTGCACCCAGGCGCTGGTGCTGCGGGTGCGGGTGACCTGCTCCATGGCGAGGATGAGTGCGGCGCGGTGCTGCACCCGCAGGGTGTTGGTGGCGAAGCGCGGGTCGGCGGCCCATTGCGGCTGGCCGGCTGCGGCGCAGAAGCGCTGGAACTGGCCGTCGTTGCCGATGGCCAGCAGCATGGCGCCGTCGGCGGTGGGGAAGTCCTGGTAGGGCGCGAGGCTGGGGTGCTGGTTGCCCATGCGCCCGGGCGCGCGGCCGGTGGCCAGGAAGCCGGCGGCCTGGTTGGCCAGCACGGCCATGCCCACGTCGAGCAGGGCCATGTCGATGTGCTGGCCCTCGCCGGTCTGCTGGCGCACATGCAGCGCGGCCAGGATGGCGTTGCTGGCGTAGAGGCCGGTGAACAGGTCGATGACGGCCACGCCCACGCGCAGCGGGCCGCCGCCGGGCTCGGTGTCGGCACGTCCGGTGATGCTCATCAGGCCGGTCATGGCCTGCACCATCAGGTCGTAGCCGGCGCGTTCGGCGTAGGGGCCGCTCTGGCCGAAGCCGGTGACCGAGCAGTAGATCAGGCGCGGGTTCAGCGCGCGCAGGCTGGCGTGGTCCAGCCCGTATTGCTGCAGGCCGCCGACCTTGAAGTTTTCCACCACGATGTCGGCCTGCTGCGCCATCTGGCATATGAGCTGCTGGCCCTCGGGTGTGGCCATGTCGATGGTGACCGAGCGCTTGTTGCGGTTGCAGGCGGTGAAGTAGCTGGCCTGTGTGGTGTCGTTGCCGTCCGCGTCTTTCAGGAAGGGCGGGCCCCACTGGCGGGTGTCGTCGCCGAGGCCGGGGCGCTCCACCTTGACCACGTCGGCGCCCAGGTCGGCCAGCATCTGGGTGCACCAGGGGCCGGCCAGCACGCGGGAGAGGTCGAGCACTTTGATGCCGTCGAGGGCGGCCGGGGTGGATGGCTGGGACATGGTTTTTAAGCAAAAAAGGCTGCATGCGGAGGAAATGCCTCCGCATGCAGCTATGGTTTCAGGAGCGTTGGGGCTGGCTCAGTTGGCGAAGGCGGCGATGCCGGTCTGGGCGCGGCCCAGGATGAGCGCGTGCACGTCGTGGGTGCCTTCGTAGGTATTCACCACTTCCAGGTTCACCAGGTGGCGGGCCACGCCGAACTCGTCGCTGATGCCGTTGCCGCCCATCATGTCGCGGGCCAGGCGGGCGATGTCCAGCGCCTTGCCGCAGTTGTTGCGTTTGATGAGCGAGGTGATCTCCACCACGTTCTGGTGCTCGTCCTTCATGCGGCCCACGCGCAGCGCGGCTTGCAGGCCGAGGGTGATTTCGGTCTGCATGTCGGCCAGCTTCTTCTGGATCAGCTGGTTGGCGGCCAGGGGGCGGCCAAACTGCTTGCGGTCCAGCGTGTACTGGCGGGCGGTGTGCCAGCAGGCTTCGGCCGCGCCCATGGCGCCCCAGGCGATGCCGAAACGGGCGCTGTTCAGGCAGGTGAAGGGGCCTTTGAGGCCTTCCACTTCGGGGAAGGCGTTTTCTTCGGGCACGAAGACGTCGTCCATGACGATCTCACCGGTGATGGAGGCACGCAGGCCCACCTTGCCGTGGATGGCGGGGGCGCTCAGGCCCTTCATGCCTTTTTCCAGCACGAAGCCGCGGATGGGGCCGACAGCGCCGCCTTCGCTCACCTCTTTGGCCCACACCACAAACACATCGGCCACCGGGCTGTTGGTGATCCACATCTTGTTGCCTTTGAGCTTGTAGCCGCCGTCCACTTTGTAGGCGCGGGTGGCCATGCTGCCGGGGTCAGAGCCGTGGTCGGGCTCGGTCAGGCCGAAGCAGCCGATGAACTCACCGCTGGCCAGCTTGGGCAGGTACTTCTGCTTTTGCGCTTCGCTGCCAAATTCGTTGATCGGCACCATCACCAGCGAGCTTTGCACGCTGGCCATGGAGCGGTAACCCGAGTCCACCCGCTCCACTTCGCGCGCCACCAGGCCGTAGCTGACGTAGTTCAGGCCCGCGCCGCCGTACTCCGTGGGAATCGTGGGGCCCAGCAGGCCCAGCTCACCCATCTCGCGGAAGATGGTCAGGTCGGTCTTTTCGTGGCGGAACATCTCCAGCACGCGGGGGGCCAGCTTTTCCTGGCAGTAGGCGTAGGCGGCGTCGCGCACCATCCGTTCGTCTTCGGTGAGCTGCTGGTCCAGCAGGAAGGGGTCGGCCCATTGGAAGGGGGCTTTGGTCTTGGACATGGTGGAGTCTCCTGGCAAGTCGGTGAAGGGGGGTGAATGGCCGCCATCGTAGCCCCGCAGCGCCACGTGGGCAATCGATGATTTCACATCAAGATATGCAATTTTGGAACTCCAAGACCAAATGACGGCAAAATAAGCCGATTCATGGGCTTTTGAATTGCTGAATCCGCATGCGACGCAAGATACCCTCCACCCAGGCATTGGCCTGTTTCGAGGCGGCAGCCCGCCACGAAAGCTACACCCGCGCCGCGCAGGAGCTGAGCCTGACGCAAAGCGCCGTCTCGCGCCAGATCACCGCGCTGGAAGATTTTCTGGGGGTGCCGCTGTTCCGCCGCACGCGGCACGGCGTGGCGCTCACGCCCGGCGGCCTGGGCTACTGGCGCCAGGTCAGCCGGCGCCTGCAAGGGCTGGAGCGCGACACCCTGGACGTGATGACGCGGGGTGGGCAGGGCGGCTCACTGGCGCTGGCGGCCGTGCCCACCTTCGCCACCCGCTGGCTCATTCCGCGCCTGCCGATGCTTGCGGCGCAGCACCCGGACATCGTGGTGCACATCGAGACGCGCACCCGGCCCTTCCTGTTCGGCGACACCGAGTTCGATGCTGCCCTGTACGCCGGCACCGCCGAGCAGGTGGCCAACTGGCCCGGCACCCGCGCCATCCACCTGATGCAGGAGGATGTGGTGCCGGTGTGCAGCCCCCGCTTGCTGCACGGCAGTAACCCGCTGACGCCCACGCAGGTTGCGGGCATGCCGCTGTTGCAGCAAAGCACCCGTCCCTATGGCTGGCGCAAATGGTTTGACGCCCAGCAGGCAGATGCCCCGATGGCCATGGACGGGCCGCGCTACGAGCTGTTTTCGATGCTGGCCGTCGCTGCCACACACGGCCTGGGTGTGGCGCTGATGCCGCTGATGCTGATCGAGGCCGAGCTGGCGCGCGGGGAACTGGTGGTGGCCTGCGACCGGCCGTTGCAGGGAGAGAGGGGTTATTACCTGGTGATGCCGGTGCAGGACGAAGACGCGCCGGTGGTGGCGCTGTTCAGTGCCTGGCTGGCGCGTGTGGCGGCGGACAGCCACGCACCCACCATGTAAGCCCCGGCCTACCCCCGAACGCGGTCACCGCTGCCGCTGGGCTCGGCCTCCGGTGCCTACAGTTGAGCTATCCCTCAACCACCCACACGGAGTACCCCATGCCCGTGATTGCCTGGCTTCTCGGCGTCCCACTCAGCGTTGTTCTGCTGCTGATGCTGTTTGGTGTTTTCTGACCGTCTTCCCCCTTCTGTCTTCCCAAAAATGGCGCTGCGTTTGCAGCGCCATTTTTTTGGATGAAAAGTGGCTCTGGCGACCAGCAGACGACCGCACGCAGCTATCAAAACAGGAATGGGCCGCGAAAACAGGGCCTGGAGCCAAAGATGATGGTGTGTATACATTGACTCGGTGTTTTCCCTTGTTTTTTGGGAATTTATTTGATTTTCGTCAATTTATGTATACATTGCGAGTCCTCGATACCCCACCACAAGCCGCCTGCGTACGCGCTGGCAGGCACCCACGATGAACGCCAGCCTCACCACGCCAGCACTTCTGCCCACGACCCCCGGCCCTGAAGAGGGCTACTCCCAGGTCGTCAAGGTGCAGCTGAAGCTGCGCGAAATGATCCTGGCCGGGGAGCTGGCCGCGGGCAGCCGGATTGCCGAGCTGTCCATTGTGGAAAGACTGGGCGCGTCGCGCACCCCCATCCGTGCCGCGCTGATGCGGCTGGAGCAGGAAGGCCTGCTGGCGGCCCTGCCCAATGGCGGTTATGCCGTGCGTACGTTCTCGGAACGCGAGGTGTCCGACGCCATCGAGTTGCGCGGCACCATCGAGGGCCTGGCCGCACGCCTGGCCGCCGAACGGGGTGTGGCCCCGGCGGTGCTGGACGAAGCCCGCCAGTGCCTGGCGCAGATCGACGTGCTGCTGCAGGCCCCGGCCATCGACGACGAAGGTTTCTCGCGCTACGTGGTGCTGAACCGCGAGTTCCACGCCTTGCTGGCCAAGCTGTCCGGCAGCGCCTTCATGCAGCGCGAGATCGAGCGGGTGTCCAGCCTGCCGTTTGCGTCCCCCTCCGGGTTTGTGATCGTGCAGGCCAACACCCCCCAGGCGCGCGACATGCTCATCGTGGCGCAGGACCAGCACTGGCAGGTGCTCGACGCCATCGGCAACCGCGAAGGTGCCCGGGCCGACGCCATCATGCGCGAGCACTCGCGGCTGGCCCAGCGCAACCTGCGCGACGCCATGCAGGCACCCGGCAAACACGCCGTGCCCGGTGTGCGCCTGATAAAAAAATGAAACATCCCCCCATGCTGCTGCGCAGCTCCCCCCTTCTCTCGAATGGCTGTGCCATTCGGGAAGGGGGGGCGACACCTGTGGCCGGGCGAAGCCCGTTCCACGGTGCCTGCTGGTGTGGCCTGCTCCGCGGCCTTCGGAGCGTTGCGGGCGTGCCAGTTTTCCCACCCCTTCCCATCCACCACCCGGAGACTTTGATGAAAAAACGCTTCCTTCTGCAAACCCTGGCCATCGCCGCCCTGGCTGCCAGCACGTCCGGCGTGATGGCCCAGGAGAAATTCAAGATCGGCCTGGTGCTGCCGATGACGGGCCAGCAGGCCACCACCGGCCGGCAGATCGAGGCCGCCGCACGCCTGTACATGGCGCAGAACGGCGACACGGTGGCGGGCAAGAAGATTGAGCTGATCGTCAAGGACGACACCAGCCTGCCCGACCAGACACGCCGCCTGGCGCAAGAGCTGATCGTCAACGACAAGGTCAACGTGCTGGCGGGCATGGGCATCACGCCTTCCGCCATGGCCGTGGCACCGCTGGCCACGCAGAGCAAGACGCCGCTGGTGGTGATGGCCGCAGCCACCTCCAGCATCACCGAAGCGTCGCCGTACATCGTGCGCACCAGCTTCACGCTGCCGCAGGCCTCGGTGGCGCTGGCCGACTGGGCACCCAAGAACGGCATCAAGAAAGTGGTGACGCTGGTGTCCGACTACGGCCCGGGCATCGACGCCGAAAAGTTTTTCAAGGAACGCCTGACCTTCAATGGCGGCCAGGTCATCGAGCAGTTGCGTGTGCCCCTGCGCAACCCCGACTTCGCACCCTTCCTGCAAAAGGTGCGCGACGCCAAGCCGGACGCGCTGTTCGTGTTTGTGCCCTCGGGTGCGGGCGCGGCCGTGATGAAGCAGTTTCTGGAACGCGGCATGGACAAGGCCGGCATCAAGCTCATCGGCACCGGCGACGTGACCGACGACGACCAGCTGAACGACATGGGTGAAGGCGCGCTGGGCGTGGTCACCTCGCACCATTACTCGGCAGCCCACCCCTCGGCGCTGAACAAGAAGTTCGTCGAATCCTTCTCTGCCGCGAACAAGGGCCTGCGCCCCAACTTCATGGCGGTGGGCGGCTACGACGGCATGCGTGTCATCTACGAAGCGCTGCGCGCCACCAAGGGGCAGGGCGGCGGCGAAGCCTTGCTGGGCGCCATGAAAGGCCAGATTTTCGAGAGCCCGCGCGGCAAGATGTTCATAGACGCGCAGACCCGCGACGTGGTGCAGGACATCTACCTGCGCAAGGTCGAGAAGAAGGACGGGCAACTGTTCAATGTGGAATTTGACGTCATCAAGGACGTGAAAGACCCCGGAAAAGCCAAGTAACAGGCCCACCCCCAGTCTGCGCGCACTTCGTGTCGCTTCGCCAACCCCCTTCCAGGGGGCGCAACCAGCGGCCCGGCAGAGCCGGTGCCGCGGTTGCCCTGGCCTGAAACCGCGCGCATCGCACACCACTTCATTTCATGCTGACCATACTCTTTGACGGCATCGCCTACGGCATGCTGCTGTTTATCCTCGCCGTGGGCCTGGCCGTGACCATGGGGCTGATGAATTTCATCAACCTCGCCCACGGGGCCTTCGCCATGGTGGGGGGCTACATCACCGTGTTGCTGATGCAGCGCGCGGGTGTGCCCTTTCTGTTGTGCCTGCCCATTGCCTTTGTGGGCACGGCCTTGCTGGGCGCAGTGCTGGAGCGCACGCTCTACCGCCCGCTCTACAAAAACCCCCATCTGGACCAGGTGCTTTTTTCCATCGGGCTGGTGTTCATGGCGGTGGCGGCGGTGGACTACTTTGTGGGCTCCACGCAGCAGATCATGCAGTTGCCAGAGTGGCTCAAGGGCCGCACCGAAATCGGCAGCGGCGCCTGGGCGCTGGGTATGGGGCACTACCGCTTGTTCATCATTGTGGTCTGTGCCGCGCTGACGCTGGCGCTGCAGTACATCCTGTCGTACACCCGTTTTGGCAGCCGCCTGCGGGCCAGTGTGGACGACCAGCGGGTGGCCAAGGGCATGGGCATCAACGTGAACATGGTGTTCCTGTCCACCTTCGCCGTGGGTTCCGGCCTGGCCGGGCTGGGCGGCGCGCTGGGTGCCGAGGTGCTGGGGCTGGACCCGCAGTTCCCGCTCAAGTTCATGGTGTATTTCCTGATCGTGGTGGCCGTGGGCGGCACCACCTCCATCACCGGCCCCTTGCTGGCCGCGCTGCTGCTCGGCGTGGCTGACGTGGCGGGCAAGTACTACATCCCCAAGATGGGCGCCTTCATCGTGTACAGCCTGATGATCGCCATCCTGATCTGGCGCCCCCATGGCCTTTTTAGCCGCAAATAACATGAACACCCGAACCACCCTGCTGCAAGCCAGCCGCTGGAAACCCTGGGAGCCCGTGCTGTGGCTGCTGGCGTTCGCAGCACCGCTGGTGCTGCCCAGCCATGCGCTGATCATCAATGAAATCGCCATCGTGGCGCTGTTTGCCGTGTCGCTGGACCTGGTGCTGGGCTACACCGGCATCGTCTCGCTCGGGCATGCCGCCTTTTTTGGCATGGGCGCTTATACGGCAGCGCTGTTTGCCAAACACATCCACCCCGACCCGTTGGTCGGGATGGCGGTTGCTGTCGGCACGGCCACGGTGCTGGGGGCGCTGTGCTCATTCACCGTCATGCGCGGCACCGACCTGACCCGCCTCATGGTCACGCTGGGCATCGGTCTGATCCTGATGGAG
>Ga0208564_1002984_pt1 | contig 12758 bp, 7 predicted proteins | sample AD_UKC073_MetaG_FD_184439 | JGI IMG/M metagenome (GOLD analysis project Ga0208564, IMG submission 184439) | Active sludge microbial communities of municipal wastewater-treating anaerobic digesters from USA - AD_UKC073_MetaG (SPAdes) (version 2) | ecosystem: Engineered > Bioreactor > Anaerobic >... | reverse complement strand
AACCCGGGGGCCGCGAGACTGACGCGTCGGCGTCCGATCAGAGAATGACCGGGGTGGACGTGACGGTCTTGATGTAGACGTCGCGCTCGTACGCGCCGGGATCGCCGACCGCGGACAGGTTCATCGAACCCCGCAGCTGGATCACGGACTCGTACTCGTGCTCGGTCATCCAGGTGCGCAGGCCGTCGAGCATCGCGGTGATCGCCTGCGGACCCGACCGCAGGACGGCCGACGTCGTGCACGCCACGTCCGCACCCACGAGCAGCAGCTTCAGGACGTCCTGCCACGTGTGCACGCCACTGGACGCCGCCAGGCCGACCTTGGGCAGCTGGGCGTCCAGGATGCCGATCCACCGCATGGGCAGCCGGATGCGCGTCGAGTCCGTCAGCGGCACGGCCGGCGTGAGCTTCAGGGTGTCGAGGTTGATGTCGGTCCCGTAGACGCCCGAGAACAGGACGAACCCGTCCGCGCCCGCAGCCCGCGCCCGGGCGGCGAAGTTGCCGAACGAGCTGAAGTGCTGCGAGACCTTGATGGCCAGCGGAATCGTGATCGCCTTGCGAACGGCCTCGATGACGGCCAGGTAGCGCTCTTCGATCTGCGCGGACGTCTCCGTCGGCGAGGCGTTGACCGAATAGAGGTTGAGCTCCATGGCGTCCGCGCCGGCGTCCTGGTACTCGGCCGCGTAGCGCGACCAGCCGCCCAGGTTGGTGCCGTTGAGGCTCGCGAAGACCGGGATCTTCAGGGCGTCCTTGGCGTCCTTCATCAGCTTGATGTGGCGTCCGGGACCGATCTTGGCGAGATCGATCTCGGGCAGCGGCGCCGAGGCGAACTCGGCGAAGCCGTCCGCGAGCTCGCTGAGCTCGTACGCCTGCATCTCCTCGGCCTCGGCCTCTTCTTGGAAGAGGCTCGGCAGGACGACGGCGGCAGCGCCCGCGGCCTCGAGCTGCAGCATCGACTCGACCTCACGGGTCAAAGGACCCGAGGAGGCGATGACCGGGCTGTCCAACTTGATCCCCAAGTAGGTCGTGGACAGGTCGGGTGCGTTGACCATTTCTCTCACTTCTCCGTGTTCTCAGCAGGGACGTTGGACGCGCCGTCGGTGAGCGCGCGCTCGACCGTGGCCATCTGGCTGTAGTAGCGCCAGCGCTCTTCCACGTCGGCGTGGGCACGCTTCCACAGCGCTTCTGCCCGCTCAGGATCGGACCGGCGCAGCATGGCGAACCGGGGCTCGCTGGCCAGGAACGCCTCGACCTTGCCGTTGGGCGCCTTCGAGTCGAGCTGCAGCGGCTTGGCGTGCTCGTCCTGGCTCGGACGGAAGCGGAACAGCGGCCAGTAGCCGGACGCCACCGCTTCGCCCTGGTGCGTCATGGAGGTCTCCATGTCGATGCCGTGGGAGATGCAGGTCGAGTAGGCGATGATGATCGACGGTCCGTCCCAGGCCTCGGCCTCGAGGGCCGCCCGGACGAACTGCTGCTGGTTGGCACCCATGGCGACCTGGGCGACGTACACGTTGCCGTAGGTCTGGGCGATCAGGCCGAGGTCCTTCTTGCCGGTCGACTTGCCGGCCGTCGCGAACTTCGCCACCGCGCCGCGCGGGGTCGCCTTGGACGACTGGCCACCGGTGTTGGAGTACACCTCGGTGTCGAGCACCAGGATGTTCACGTTCACCCCGGACGCCAGCACATGGTCCAGACCGCCGTAGCCGATGTCGTAGGCCCAGCCGTCGCCGCCGATGATCCAGGTCGACTTCTTGACCAGCTCGTCGGCGAGCGATTCGAGCGCGCGGGCCTTCATGCCATCGACACTCTTCAGGGCCTCCTTCAACGTCACGACCCGCTCGCGCTGGGCGAAGATGCCGGGCTCCTCGGACTGGTCGGCGTCCAAGATGGCGTCGACCAACTCGGCGTCCAGCTGGGGCTTCAGCTCGGCGAGGTACCGCAGCGCCTCGGCGTTCTGCTGCTGCCAGGCGAGTCGCATGCCCAGGCCGAACTCGGCGTTGTCCTCGAACAGCGAGTTGGACCAGGCCGGGCCGCGTCCGTCCGCGTTGACCGCGTAGGGCGTCGTCGGCAGGTTGCCCGAGTAGATGGACGAGCAGCCGGTCGCGTTGGCGACGAGCATCCGGTCACCGAAGAGCTGGGTCAGGGTCTTGATGTACGGGGTCTCGCCACAGCCTGAGCAGGCGCCCGAGAACTCGAACAGGGGCTGCAACTGAGCCGTGCCCTTGACCTGATCGTGCCGGACCAGGGAGCGGTCCACCTCGGGGATGCCGAGGAAGAAGTCCCAGTTGGCGCGCTCGGCGTCCAGGTGCTCGAGCCGGTTCTCCATGTCGATGGCCTTGTGCTTGACCTGGGTCTTGCTCATGGCCGGGCAGGTGTCGACGCAGACGCCGCAGCCGGTGCAGTCGTCGGGTGCGGTCTGGACGACCAGCTTGTGACCCGACAGCGTGCGGTCGCGGTAGTCCTTCGACTTGAACGACTCGGGCGCGCCGGCCAGGTCGCCCTCCGGCATGACCTTGATCCGGATCGCCGAGTGCGGGCAGACCATGGCGCACTTGCCGCAGTCGATGCACAGGCTCGGATCCCAGATCGGGATGATGTCGGCGATGCCGCGCTTCTCGTACTGCGCCGTGGCCGTCGGCCAGGTACCGTCGATCGGCATGCCCGAGACCGGGATCTCCTCGCCCAGGCCGAACAGCATCTTCTGCGTCACGTTCTTGACGAAGTCCGGTGCGGACGCCGGCACCGCCGGCATGCGGTGTTCGGTTCCGGACGCCGACGCCGGGATCTCCAGCTTGCTCAGCGCCTCGATGGCCGAGTCGATGGCCGCCCAGTTGCGCTCGACGATGACGCGGCCCTTGCGGCCGTAGGTGTCCTCGATCGACTTCTTGATCTTCGCGATCGCCTGCTCCTGGGCGACGATGCCCGAGAGGTAGAACAGGCAGGGCTGCATGACCGTGTTGATGCGCTTGCCCATGCCGACCTTGTAGGCCACGGCCTGGGCGTCGATGACGTAGACCTCGAGGCCCTTGTCAATGATGATCTGCTGCACCTCGACGGGAAGCTGCGCCCAGGTCTCGTCCGCCGGGAACGGCGAGTTGATCAGGACCTTCGCGCCCTTCTTGGCGATGTCGAGGGTCTGCATCTGGGCCAGCAGGCCGAACTGATGGACGGCCACGAAGTCGGCCTCGTCGATCAGGTAGGCCGAGTTGATCGGCTTATCGCCGAAGCGCAGGTGCGACACGGTCGACGAGCCCGACTTGCGGGAGTCGTAGACGAAGTAGCCCTGTGCGTAGCGTCCGGGGTCGGAGCCGATGATCTTGACCGTGTTCTTGGACGAGCCGACGGTGCCGTCCGAGCCGAGGCCGTAGAGCACCGCGGTGACGACGCCGAGATCGGGCTTGAAGTTGGGATCCCACGGCAGCGACAGGTGCGTGACGTCGTCGTTGATGCCGACGGTGAAGCGCTTCTTGGGGGCGTCCTTGGCGAGCTCGGTGTAGACGGCCGCGGCCATGGCCGGGGTGTAGTCCTTCGAGCCGAGGCCGTAGATGCCGGCGATGACGCGGGGCATCGAGCCGCCGCGCTCGAAGAGCGACAGGACGACGTCCTCGTGCAGCGGCTGCGCCGAGCCCGGCTCCTTCACGCGGTCGAGGACGGCGATCGACTTCACGGACGCCGGCAGGGCGGCCAGGAAGGCGTCCGACGGGAACGGCCGGTACAGGCGGACGTGCAGCGCGCCGACCTTCTCGCCACGGGCGTTCAGCTCGTCGATGGCTTCCTTCGTCGTGCCCCAGCCGGAGCCCATGATCACGATGACGCGCTCGGCGTCGTCGGCGCCGTAGTACTCGACGAGGTCGTAGCGGCGTCCGGTGCGCTCGTAGAACTCGTCCATGACCTCGGAGACAATGCCCGGGACAGCGTCATAGAAGAGGTTGGACGCCTCGCGGCCCTGGAAGAACGCGTCCGGGTTCTGCGCGGTGCCGCGCAGCGTCGGACGGTCGGGCGAGAGGCCGCGCAGGCGGTGGGCGATCACGTCGTCCTCGCGCACGAGGGCGCGCAGGTCGTCGTTCGTCAGCAGCGCGATCTTGTTCTCTTCGTGGCTCGTGCGGAAGCCGTCGAAGTAGTGCAGGAAGGGGATGCGCGCGCGCAGCGTGGCGGCGTGCGAGATCAGGGCGCAGTCGTGCGCCTCCTGGACGCTGGTCGCGCCGAGGATCGCCCAGCCGGTGCCGCGGCACAGCATCACGTCGGAGTGGTCACCGAAGATGCTCAGCGCGTGGGTCGCGATGGCGCGGGCGGCGACGTGGATGACGGCCGGGGTCAGCTCGCCGGCGATCTTGAACATGTTCGGGACCATCAGTAGCAGGCCCTGGGACGCCGTGAACGTCGTTCCGAGGACGCCCTTCGTCACCGCTCCGTGGAGCGTTCCGGCAGCGCCACCCTCGGACTGCATTTCCACGACGTCCGGGATGCCTCCCCAGATGTTGGTGCGCCCCGCGGCGCTCCAGGCGTCGCAGTACTCGGCCATCGGCGAGCTCGGGGTGATGGGGTAGATGGCGACGACTTCGCTCAGCGCGTGGGCCACGCGAGCCGCGGCCTCGTTCCCGTCCATCGTCGACCACTTCTGATCGGCCTGCATATAAATGCCCTCCTGGCTAGCTGCTGCACCCGTCGCACGGGGTCTGTCCGGGCCTCGCGCCAGCACTGTGGTCGGCCGCACGGCCGCAGGACACACCGCGCATCGACGCGCGCGTCCCTGAGTGGATCTTCATCGTATTCCTCATCCGGCGGTCGGTAGACGCTTTTGAGAGAAGAGGCGAAAGTTGCCCGATTTCCACCGAGGGAGCCAAGACTTTGGCCGAAGTAGCCCGCGGAGGCGTCCATCGTTCTACAGTGATCTCAATCCCTAGGCTGAAGTGCGAACTACAGTCGAAGGCGTCCCGCGACGGAGCGGAGCACCACCGAGTCGACCGGTTCTTGCCACTGGCGAGGCCGACCTTCACGGTCGCCGAGCGTCCGTCCCATGACCTTAGAAACTGGCACGGAAGAGGTTCTCAATGAGCGACATCATGCGTCCCCTGTCTTTCGATCACCTCATGTCCTGGGCGCGCACCGAGCTCGCTCACGATCATGCGATCTTCGGCGTCCACGTCGAGAAGATGTGGCGTCCCACGTCGGACGTGATGATCAAGGACAGCTTCGGAGACTCCGTCGCCAACCCGGTCGGCCCCGCCGCTGGGCCCTCGACGCAGCTGTCGAACAACATCCTTGTCTGCTACCTCTCCGGCGCCCGCTTCATGGAGCTCAAGACCGTTCAGAAGATGGACGGCGCCGAGCTGATGGCGTGCGTGCCCAAGCCCTGCATCCAGATGGAGGACGAGGGCTACAACTGCGAGTGGTCCACCGAGCTGACGGTTCAGCAGGCCTTCGACGAGTACGTCCGCGCCTGGTTCGCCTGCGCCTTCTTCGGTGTCGAGCTGGGCCTGGGCCAGGTCGGCGACGTCGCCTTCAACATGAGCGTCGGCTACGACCTCGAGGGCATCAAGCTGCCGAAGATCGACAACTACATCGAGGGCCTGAAGGACGCCTCCCAGACCCCCGTGTGGGCCGAGTGCTACGGCTGGCTCGAGGCGCACCTGGGCGAGTTCGAGCACTTCACCGCCGAGCACCTGGCCGCGATCCCGACGCAGATCTCCAACTCGATCACCCTGTCGACCCTGCACGGCTGCCCCGCTGGCGAAATCGAGTCGATCGCCTCGCACCTGATCAACAACAAGGGCGTTAACACCTTCGTGAAGTGCAACCCGACGCTGCTCGGCTACGAGTTCGCCCGCGGCACCCTGGACGCCCTCGGCTACGACTACATGGTCTTCGACGACCACCACTTCAAGGCCGACCTGCAGTTCGCGGACGCCGTCCCGATGTTCAAGCGCCTCAAGGCCGAGGCCGCCGCGAAGGGCCTGCGCTTCGGCGTCAAGCTGACCAACACCTTCCCGATCAAGGTGGCCGCCGGCGAACTGCCGTCCGAAGAGATGTACATGTCCGGACGCTCCCTGCTGCCGCTGACGATCTCGCTGGCACTGAAGCTCGCGGACGCCTTCGACGGCGACCTGGCCATCTCGTTCTCGGGCGGCGTGGACGCGCTGACCGTGGCCGACATCCTCAAGACGGGCATCCAGCCGATCACGGTGGCGACGACCGTTCTCAAGCCGGGCGGACCGCAGCGGTTCCAGCAGCTCGCCGACGAGGCCGTCAAGGTCATGTCGGACGCCGGCCCCATCGACCTCGCCGCCTTGCGCGAGCTCGTGGGCCGGTTCATGGCCGACCCGATCTTCCACAAGCGCTACCGCGAGAAGTTCCCGAGCCGGAAGACCACGTCGGCCCTGCCGCTGACCGACTGCTTCAAGGCGCCCTGTGAGCATGGCGGCTGCCCGATCGAGCAGCAGATCCCCGAGTACCTGACGCTGACCGCGCAGGGCCGCTACGCCGAGGCGTTCAACGTCATCGCGCTCGACAACACGGCGCCGACGATCAACGGGGTGCTGTGCGCCCAGGACTGCCGTCCGAAGTGCACGCGCCTCGACTACGACCAGTCGATCCACATCCGGTCGGTGAAGCTGGTGGCGTCCGATCACGCCCAGGACGAGTACAGCTTGGCTCAGGTGGCCCCGGCCCTGGTGACCGACAAGAAGGTCGCGATCATCGGCGCCGGCCCGGCCGGCATCGGCGCGGCGATCTTCCTGCGCCGCAACGGCGTCGACGTCGAGGTCTTCGAGAAGCTGGACGGCCCCTACGGCGTCGTCAACTACATCATCCCGAAGTTCCGCATCTCGACCGAGCAGATCATGCGCGACTTCCGCCTCGCCGAGGACCTGGGCATCACGTTCCACTTCAACTGCGATCCGAACTTCGACGTTGCTGAACTGCAGAAGACTTACTCGCACGTGATCGTCGCGACCGGCGCTTGGGGCAAGTGCCCGACGCCAGTCCGCGAGGGCGGCGAACTGCTGGTGGACGCCTTCGACTTCCTCTGGCAGTCGATCAACGAGGGCGGCTTCCCGTGCGGCAAGACCGTCGCCGTCATCGGCGCCGGCGACGTCGCGATGGACTGCGTCCGGACGGCCGCTCGTACCCCGGGCGTCGAGCGGGCCTTCATCGTCTACCGCCGCAACGAGGCCAACATGCCGGCGCTGCAGGAAGAGGTGAACACGGTCCGCGAGGAGGGCCTGGAGATGATCCAGCTCGTCGCGCCGCTCACCTACGACGGCAAGGTGCTGCACTGCGAGGTCATGCGCCTCGAGGGCCGGGACGCCTCCGGCCGCCGCGCCATGGTCGGCACCGGCGAGTTCGTCGACTTCGAGGCCGAGACCGTCGTGGCCGCCACCGGCGCCACGGTGATCCGCGAGCCCTACGAGCGCAACGGCATCGCCCTCGACGACCGCGGACGCATCGTGTTGGACGCCGACTTCCAGTCGTCGCGTCCGGGCGTCTTCGTCATCGGCGACGGCCGCAAGGGCCCGTCCACGATCGTCCAGGCCGTGGCGGACGCCAAGGTCGCGGCCCGCGCGATCATGCGCGAGGTCGGGGTCAAGGCCGACTACGACCGTCCGCACCCGACCGCGCACCAGGCGGTGGCCCCGATCCGTGCGAACCGTGCGCTGATCATCAACCCGCTGCACGGCAAGGACGAGGGCGGCCGCTGCCTCACCTGCCAGGACATCTGCGAGATCTGCACCGAGGTCTGCCCCAACCGGGCGAACATCTCGGTCAAGGTGCCCGGCTTCGGCAGCGATCCCTTCCAGATCGTCCACATCGACGGGCTGTGCAACGAGTGCGGCAACTGCGGCACGTTCTGCCCGCACGCCGGCCTGCCCTACAAGGACAAGATCACGACCTTCTGGACGCACGAGGACTTCGAGGAGTCCACGAACGTCGGCTTCTTGCCGAACCACGACGGCGGCTACCTGGTCCGCCTGCCCGGCGGCGAGGAGACGACGATCTCGGGGGCGTCCGACCCGAAGCTCCCGGCCGAGATGGCCGCGGTGCTGACCGCGCTCGAAGCGAACTACGCCTACCTGCTGGCCGCCCCGGCCGGAAAGTGAGTCTGAGATGTTGCTGATCGCTGGCGGACCCGTCCTGACCAACGACCCCGACAACCCGTTCATCGTCGGTGACGGCGGCGTCCTGATCGACGACGACTTGATCGTCGCGGTCGGGCCCACGGCGGAACTCAAGCCGCAGGCGTCCGAGGTGCACGACGTCGAAGGCAAGCTGATCATGCCCGGCCTGATCAACGCCCACACGCACGCCTACTCGGCGTATGCGCGTGGTGGCCCCGTCTCGCTGCCCACGCGGAACTTCCAAGAGACCCTGGAGAACCTGTGGTGGCGGCTCGATCGGCTGCTGACGCTCGAGGACGTCAAGCTGAACGCGGAGTTCACCTTCAAGGAGGGCATCCGCAACGGCGTGACGACGTTCTTCGATCACCATTCGTCGCCGAACGCGGTGACCGGCTCGCTCGAGGCGGAGGCCAAGGTCGTCCGCGACATGGGCGTGCGGGCGTCGCTGTGCTTCGAGACGTCCGACCGGGACGGCACCGAGATCTTTGCCGAGCAGGTCGCCGAGAACGTCGACTTCATGAAGTCGGTCAACACCGATCCGGACGCCTATCTGCGCGGCATGTTCGGCCTGCACGCGGCGTTCACCCTGTCGCAGGAGTCGTTGGAGAAGTGCATCGAGGCCAAAGGCTCGGTGCCCGGAGGGTGGCACGTCCACACCGCTGAAGGCCCCGGCGACGAGGTTGATTCGTACCGCAAGTACGGGCGTCCGATCGTGCAGCGCTTCGAGGAGCTGGGCATGCTCGGCGACGACTCGCTGTTCATCCACCTGGTGCATGTCAACAACCGCGAGATGGAGCTGCTGCAGACGTCCGGCTCGTGGGCCGTCCACAACCCGTACAGCAACATGGGCAACGCGGTCGGCACGGCGCGCGTCGCCGAGTTGCTGAAGCGCGGGGTCAAGATGGGCCTCGGCACGGACGCCTACACCTCCGACATGCTGGCGTCGCTGGGCTTGGCGAAGGTCTTGATGTCGTCCTCGCTGGAGGATCCGACGGTCGGCTTCATGCAGTCGGTTCAGCTGCTGTTCGGCACGAACCCGGACCTCGCGTCCCACTTCTTCGGCGGTGGCCTCGGACGCCTCAAGGCCGGCAACTTCGCCGATGTGATCACGCTCGACTACCACCCGCACACGCCGTTCAACGCGAACTCGATGTGGGGCCACGTCATCTTCGGCCTCAATGGCTCCCTCGTCAACGACACCATGTGCGGCGGCACGTGGCTGATGCGCGACCGCGAGCTGCTGACCCTGGACGAAGCCCGGTCGGACGCCCGGTCCGCCGAGCGTGCGGTGGAGATCTGGAAGCACATGTAGGTCGCGCCGGACTGGGCGTCGGGCTGCCGGCGCCCAGTCCGGCGTCCCTGGCACCGAACTGGGGTCGGAAGCGACGGCCCGTCGGTCTTCCCGGCCCGGAGTCGTCGAACCGCGACGGAACACCCCGCCAGCTTCGCCCTACAGTTAGGCCCATCTCCCTACAACGGCTGAGCCAGAATCTCGCGCGACCTGTAGGGCGAACGACGTGGACGCCTCCGCGTGCGGCGTCCGAAGGAGGACCTTGGATGACAACGACCCTCATCATCGGCGGAACCGTCGTCACCCCGGACGGCTCGGCGCGCGCCGACGTGCGGATCTCGGGCGAGGTCATCGATGAGGTCGGCGAGCTGGCGCCGCGTCCGGGCGAGAAGGTCGTGGACGCCTCCGGCTTGCTCGTCCTACCGGGCGGCATCGACACCCATACGCACCTGGAGCTGGACTGCGGTCCGGGGCTGCGGACGATCGACGACTGGGCGTCCGGGTCGCGGGCGGCGCTGGCCGGCGGCACCACGATGATGATCGACTTCGCCACCCAGTTCCACGGGCAGACGCCGCTGGAAGGGCTGGCCGCCTGGCACGCCATGGCCGACGGCCACGCGGTCTCCGACTACGCCTTCCACCTCGCCTTCACCGAGTGGAAGCCCGAGTTCGCCGACCAGTTCGGGGCCCTGGTCGAGGCCGGGGTGACCAGCGCCAAGATGTACATGGGCTACTTCGGGTCGATGATGGTCGAGGACGACCAGATCTTGGCGGCGCTGCGCGCGGCCCGCGAGGCCGGCATCGTGGTCGGCTTCCACTGCGAGAACGGACGCATCATCGCCGCGCGGGTCGGCGAGGAGCTCGCCAAGGGGCACACGGCGTCCTACTACCACCAGCACACGCGCCCGGAGGCGTCCGAGTGGGAAGCCGCGAACCGGCTCGGCTTCCTCGCCGAGACCGCGGACGCCGGTGTGTACGTCGTCCACGTCTCGTCCGCGGGGACGCTGGATGTCGTCGAGCAGTTCCGGGCGCGCGGCGTCCGGTACGGGGCGGAAACCTGCCCGCAGTACCTCGTGGCGGACGCCTCCGAGTACGGCCCCGAGCCAGCCGGCGGGGTGGCGGACCCGGCGTCCGAGCGGCACGCGCGCCAGTTCATGATGAGCCCGCCGCTGCGGGAGGCGTCCAACAACGACCGGCTCTTCAGGCTGCTGGCCGACGGCACGCTGAACTTCGTCGGCACCGACCACTGCTCGTTCACCCTGGACGACCAGAAGGCGCGGGCGACTGCGTTCAACCAGGTGGCCAACGGCGCACCGGGCATCGAGCTGCGGCTGCCGCTGCTGTGGTCGTACGGGGTCGTCCCGGGCAGGCTCACGCCCGAGCGCTTCGTCGCCGTGACCAGCGAGAACGCGGCCCGCTACTTCGGCATGTTCCCGCGTAAGGGCGTCATCGCCGCCGGCTCGGACGCCGACCTGGTGCTCTTCGATCCGGCGCGCGTCTGGACCGTCCGGCACGACGACTTGCACGACGCCGGCGACTACAGCCAGTACGAGGGGCGTGAGCTGACCGGCAAGGTCCGCGACGTGTTCCTGCGCGGGCGTCAGGTCGTGGTCGACGGGGAGCCGCTCGCCGAGTTGGCCCCGGGGCAGTACATCAAGCGGGGGCGTCCGGACCTGACGGTGCGCTGACCCGCAGGTGACGACGGCGGCGTCCCCCGACCACGCCGTTATCGGCCCGAAGACGCCAGATGAGGACCGGTCGGGCGACGTCACGGTCACACCGACTGGGCGTACGCCTCATCAGCTCCGGGCCGCGCGGCGCCGCAGCGCGGCGATGCGGGCGCGACGGCGTCCCCGAAGGAACGCCCGCCACGGGGACTGCTTGCCGAACAACACCAACAGCGCCGCGACCAGGGCAAACACGGCCGGCAGCCCGAGCCGCGCGTAGTACGCGACGTAGGCCGGGATGCCCCAGCGGGTCGACTGCCCGGCGGCCGGACCCACTTGCTTGCCCACCACGACCGGCGGCGCCCAGTAGTAGGCGCCGTAGGCGACGCCGAGCGCCAGTCCGCACCAGGCCAGCACCGAGGCGCCGTACGCCGGGGCGCCACGGGTGTAGCGACGCATCGCAAGGGCGAAGAACCGGTGCGCGACAACGATCGCGACGACCCCGACGGCGATCATCCAGGGCTGCGGGAGGCGTCCGAAGTCGAGGGCCCATTCGCTGTTCATCAGCATCCGGCGCGGGATCGCGAGCGACCCCATGACGGTCGCCGCCGTGATCCCCCAGGCCGCCACCACCAGGACGTTCGCGAGAGCCGCCAGCAGCCAGTCGAGCGCCTTTCCGGCCGAGCGCGGACGCCCCTCGGGCGCGGTCTCGGAGGCCGCCGCAGGGCTCGTCGTCATCGCTGGAGTCACGGCGCCCATGCTAGCCGCCACGCTCATAGGCGCCCGGCAGGGGCGTCCGCTGAGTCTTCCGAATCGCCAGCAGGCCAAGCGTCGCGGGGAGAGAATGAGGACGTGCTTGGAACTGCTGACGCCTACGACGCGCAGTCGTACTTCGACAAGGTTGGCGGACACGACACGTTCGCCAAGCTGATCGGCGTCTTCTTCGACGGGGTCAAGGACGACCCCGAACTCCTGGCGATGTACTCCCACGACATGGTCGGCGCCGAGGAGCGGCTGCTGCAGTTCTTCGAGCAGTACTGGGGCGGCCCGATGACCTACTCGCGCACCCGCGGCGCCCCGCGGCTGAAGATGCGCCACATGCCCTACAAGGTGACCCCGCGCATGCGCGATCACTGGCTCGGCTGCATGCACCGGGCCGTGACGAGCGTCGAGCTGCCCGCCGAGGAAGAGTTCTGGATGCGCGACTACATCGAGCGCGCCGCCGACTTCCTCGTCAACGCCGACGAGTAGGTCCCGTTAAGGGCTTCGACAAGCTCAGCCCACCGATTGGCCACGCGACTCCAGAGGGATCGATCCTCGATATCGGACGCCGCGCGCGCGGCACCGCCAAGCCCTGACAGCGCTGGCTGAGCTTGTCGAAGCCGCAACCGCAGGGTCTTCCGACCGGCCCGGAGCCAACGGGATGACCCGTTCTCAGCGTCTTCTACGGGCTCGCCGGCTGGGGGGCGGCCGACGGCGCGGCCACCGTGGTCGACGCAGCCGCGGGATCGGGGGTCGCTTGCGGGGCGGTGGTGACAGTGGGCGTCGCCGACGGGGCCGGGGCAGGGGAATCGGGCGACACCGGCGAGGGCGAGGCGTCCGGGACGGGTGAGACGGTGACGGGCGCCGGCGTCGGGGAGGCCGTGGCCGTGGGGATGACGAGAGGTGCGGCGTCAGGCTGCTCCAC
>Ga0208564_1002978_pt1 | contig 12788 bp, 8 predicted proteins | sample AD_UKC073_MetaG_FD_184439 | JGI IMG/M metagenome (GOLD analysis project Ga0208564, IMG submission 184439) | Active sludge microbial communities of municipal wastewater-treating anaerobic digesters from USA - AD_UKC073_MetaG (SPAdes) (version 2) | ecosystem: Engineered > Bioreactor > Anaerobic >... | reverse complement strand
CATTAAGTGGCCGCCAATTAAAGAATAGTCAGGTAGCCCTAAGACGCAGTGAGCATGGATAACAACCTCAGCCCCATTTTCAGCCATGCTTATGTTCCCTTCAATAGAAACAATCTCCATTAGTTCACCTTCAAAAGTTTTTGTCACATACTCCTGCCCGTTGAAATACCCAAGATCAACCTGTCTAAACATTCCAATACCATGTAACACTGCACTATTGAGACCACAATCTCTGGCAACAGCTTTAACACATTCCGTAAAACTGTTCCCGTCGTGCATCCTCACAGCGATGATTCCATTGGCTTCCTTTATAGTCATAACACCACTCCTTTTCTCGATATGAAGTTTACTAAGTTCAGTTTAAAGTAATGAATACAACTTAGTATCACTTCTGCAGCTGGTCACTAAGCCCCATTTCTCCATTCTTTCGAAGAATAGTGCCAAGTCAAACCACAAGGGCAGTTAAAGAACCTTTTTCAAATAAATCGGTGGAGCAGAACATCTTGCACCAAAGTAACAACTGCATGTATATTTGCTGAACACCAAACGTTTAATTAAAAATGCACTTCTACTGCTCCAGATATTAGATCAGAATTGCCTAAACAACGATAGCAGATCCTAAATAAAGCGCTGGCCACTCGCATATATCAAGAATAGGGAATGTTTTCACACAATTATTGCTTTTCGAAAACTCATCTGCTATACTGTGCATATCATCCCAGCAGGGAGGCGATATTATGAAAAGGATTTTAGCGGGGGTGGCTTCACTGGCATTAATCCTAAGCGTTCTTCTTCCCGCGGCAGGCTTTAATCTGCCCACGAGAATAGAAAGAGTTACTGCTGATAGCTGTAACCTGTTTTCAGATAATTTCGAAAGGGATAGCATAGGTGCCAATTGGACCGTGGTAGACGATGAGCCTGGTTCAAGATGGATGATACAGGGAGGCACGCTCTATCAAGGCTCAAACGTCTTTAGAAGTGAGAATGAGTTTAACTACATGCAGGGAACAAACATCATTACAGGAGAACCCAGTTGGACTGACTACACCTTCTCTTTTGACGTAACACCCACAGACAATGATGGGGTTGGAGCCATTTTCAGGTACCAAGATCAGAATAATTACTACAGATTCATCATGTCACAAGATCCTGCCAGCAATGGCCCTGTAAGAAGAATAGATAAGATTGTAAATGGGCAGCCCTTTGTGGTCTTGGCAGAGGATAAGTCTAACTCCTTTGAAACTTTCAAAACGTACCATGTTACTATCAGCGTAATAGGAAGCGCCATCAAAGTGTACTTGGATGGTCAAGAAATACTTTCAGCAAATGACCACACCTTCAAAGCTGGCAAGGTCGGTCTCATGACCTATGCATGCTATGCTAATTTTGATAATGTGTGCGTATCAGGCCAATCCAATCCATCTGTCAAGCCTCCCAGCGATTTAAGAGCTTATCCCGGCAATAACAAAGTTTACTTGGAGTGGAGCCCTCCAGCGAACTCAGGTAACATAGCTGGCTACTACGTATATAGGTCCACACAAAATGGGGTTTATACTTCCCCTCTATTCAATTCACCGGTAAGGGAAACTAACTATTTAGACCAGAATGTGGAAAATGGTAAGACTTACTACTACATTTGCAAGACCGTTTACGCAGACAACACCCTCTCAGGTGAATCAAGCGAAGTTGCAGTCAGCCCTAAAGCACCAACGGCCATCGTTAACATTCCAGACAACCGAAAGGTTACAAGTTCTCAATTCTCTTTCACAGGTAAAGTCGATCAAGGAGCCACAGTATGGGTAAACGGCAAACAAGTGGCAGTCGACTCAGCAGGCAATTTCACAGCCGCAGTTACCTTGAACAACGGCACTAACACCCTCACTATTGAGGTAAAGAACAAAGCTGGCGACATTATTAAGATTACAAAGGTGGTCACATATGAGGAGACTTCCCAACCGCCAACGCCGACCACATCAGAACAACTGATCATCACACTCCAGATAAACAACCCTTTTATGACGGTAAATGGAGTAAGAAAAGAGATTGATCCTGGTAGAGGCACTGTTCCAGTAATCGTTAACAGCCGGACACTTGTGCCCATTCGGGCCATCATTGAGGAGATGGGGGGCAGCATTGAATGGGATAGCACAGCAAGGAAAGTAACAATTAAGCTTAACGATAAAACCATCATTCTAACCATTGATAAGAAGCAGGCCTTAGTGAACGGTTATGTGAAAGAACTTGATGTGGCACCACAGATCATTAATTCGCGCACCATGCTCCCTCTGAGATTCATCACAGAAGAGCTCGGGTGCAACGTTGAATGGGACGGAGACACAAAAACAGTAGCAGTTAGGTATACACCTTCCACTCCCACAGAACCCTCTACGCCGCCAATTGGAACTGGAGACATATCCAGCTCAGGTGAGAAAGTATTTACGTCAGCGGGCGGAGAGCTCACGCTTTCCGATGGCACCAAGCTCATCGTTCCTGCAAACGCATTTTCTGCAGATTCCAGAGTCGTACTCACCTCAGGATCTTTCGGGAAGGACACCAGAAGCGTTGACATTTCTGGTCTTCAAAACCTAAGAGGCGAGATAACCCTTTCCTATCCGCTTGGTAAAGGCTTGTCCAAAGAAACTGTTTCTGCATATGGTCTGGATATGGACAGTGAAACCGCCTTCAATCTCACAAACAGCTATGATGAGGCGACAGGTATCGTAACGGTGAAGATTAACCCCACCGTGTTAACGGTGGGAACAAACAGGACATATCTATCGAATCTTACCTCTCTTCAAGGCCTATCAGGTATGTTCAGTAAAGTCAAAGTGGTTTTTCAGTGGACAAAAAAGTACACGCCGTCAAGAGCAGAATACATAATCAACATGCCCTACTACGGCCAAGCGGGAAACAACTGCTGGGCTGCTTCGACTAACATGCTCATCCGAGGTTATGTGGGGCCTTCTGTGGTAGGCGAACCACTAAGCAGGGCAATGAGATACCTGGGCGTTGACGATGAGGATTTTGGCATCGGCCTGTTTGGTTTCACTCAGAACCTACCCGCCTATGTCAGTTCCGAAACTGGTGGTAAACAGGTGGAGTGGAAATCTTTTTCTGACAATAATCACATAAAGTGGGAAATACTAAGACAACTGGACGCGGGGCATCCCTTGCTTCTGAGATACTACGGTGAGAAAGGTTTTCACTGTGTGTTAGTCATCGGCTACAAGGACAATGGAGAAACCTTTGTGATTCATGATCCAAAGGATGTTACTCCTGACGATGTCGGCGGTACCATGTACACAGTGGAACCATGGAGCTGGGTTGAGAGACGGCTGAATCAGCTGTATCTCAAATCGCAGGTAAACCAAATACTGTGGATAGATGAACCTATGGGATCACCAAACACACTGCAAACCCTTGAAGCCACTGGAGGAGACGAATCATATGGAAACGCTTACGGCGAAATCAAGTTCATTGTTGTGAACCCGAGGGAAAACCGCGAAGTACCAGTCGCCCAATTACAGTTCAAACCTTCCAGTCCCGAAGGTTATGTATGGACAAGCAGAGGCGAAGCAATCGATGTAATCCCAAGTAAATCAGAGAAGCTCAGGCTGGATTTCCCCATTTGGAATGCGAGTTTCGAGAGCAAAAACCTAACAGTCATAAAGAGAATAGTTGCCCACAGCGGTAGTAGTAGCAAAGAGGTTTACTATGACGCAAAGGACATAACCGTCAAACCAGCATCATACAACACTAGCAACACGACAAAGTACAAAATTGATATAGCCTTAGAAGATATAAGGGACCCTGCACAAGCAAACATGAAGGGTGAACAGGAGATTAACATTGAAGTCTACATCAGAGATTTCCAAGATTCAAGTTCGATGAAGGATCGATTCGACATAAATGCGACGCTTTCAGTCATACCTGTTGTAGCATCTGTTAGCTACGCTGAAGTAAACATCGGAGACACCCTTACGATAAATGGGTATGCCTTTGGCAAAGTAAAGACTCCAAAGAGCAAAGTCACAATAGGCGACAAGAACGCAGATATCCTTAGCTGGAGTGAAAAACAAATTAAAGTGAAAATACCAAATGATGTAGAGGTCGGACCTAACCCTGTTGTTGTGTACACAGGCGTACAGTACGAGTATGCTTCTAACAGCGATGTAACTGTTAAGGTGTTTAAACCCCGATCTTGTGATGCTCAGTATTCCTTTACCCTTAGTAAAGTTCCACGTTGGGTAAATGGAGCATGGGATGATTCTGGTTCCATTGGATCATATATTTCCTTGAGCGCACCTGTAATAGTAACGGACAAAGAAAATCCTCCAAACGGAGTGGGGACAGTACTAACCTGCAGCGCACCTACTCCAACAAAGAGATATTCCGAAAACATCTCTGGTACATATACCTACAACGCTAAAAACGGCACCCCCATTGACATTACGTTCACTTTCAGCTTTGCATCCGAATGGACTGCAGGCAGCTGCAACTATGGCGAGTTTTATTCAGGAACTTTTAGCGGCACATACTCCCCTGGTACTCCATTCTCACCTGCTCGCTTTAACGGTTCTGCAGATGGTACTGTTAGAAACTATCGCAAATGTGGGGATTCTTCTGACTATGACCAAACAAAAACCTTTACCTCTGCCGGCACTGTGGGAAAATCCATAAAAGTTCAAACCAGTCCATAGTAGGCAAACAATTCACACCAACCTCCTTGCGGTTTGCTTATGCCGCAAGGAGGTTTTTAGTTCTAGAATGCCCAAAAAGCCAAAGTACCTAATTCTGCAAGTAGATCATAAACACGCACACAGGTGACAAGTAAGAGTCGACTCCAACCCACACGCAGGCCCACATAGCTTGCACCTTAAAACGGGACAAGCCGCTGTTCCTGATTGTTGCCGACATATTCTTAGGAACACTGCAAAGAAACCCTGTAGAACATAGTCCCTCGCCATTCAAAGCCAATCATTCTTGCCTCTTTCGTTCGCGTGCTCCTTTTTTTCTTTCCCTCTCATTACTATTGCACATCAGCGTCACATCGCTCACGAGGAGATTCATAATTTCACGAGCATTCTCAAACAGTTTCAAAGTATGAACGGCACAAACGTCTTAGTCATAACTTCTCATTGGAACACGCTTTATTCCCTCGTGGGCAAGATAGAAACAACTTTTTTCTACTTTCAGACTTATATACCAAGTCCAGTTTCAATCCCTTGTAGGTGATCTCCTCCCATGCCTAAAGGCACGGGCTTCCTCTTTCATCGAGCGAAGCTTACACAGATGTAGGGATTACTCCCTAGGATCCGTGCAGCGGTTTCTCTCTCCAGAGGCTTAAGTTCGGGCCGATCCAACCCTACGGCTTGCTTAGGGTCCAAGCCTAACCCTTTCCTTAGTATCACTAACGCTGCATTTACGTCTCTGTCACTCTTCCACCCACACTCGCATTCCATCATCCTTTCTGATAAGCTCAATTTGTGTAGCCTCCCGCACTGGAAGCACTCTTGGGTAGTGCGTTCATACCTCGCTACTTCAATAGGTGTCTCAAGGCTGTTACTCAACCTCGACTTCAATCCACCTATCCCTGAAGCGTGTATCTGCCTACCGAACAATGCTTCCCATCCCTTTATGAAATCGTCTTGGTACACTACTACTTTGTACTGCTTCAAGTATGCTAATACCTTGTTCTGTACATCCTTGCGTCTATTGTTTATCTTCTCGTATTCTTTTCTTAGCTTTCCCCTTAACTTCTCTCTATTGTTAGATCCTTCCTTGCATCTGGATATATCTCTCTGAAGTCTCTTCAGCCTCTCTGTCTCATGTAGCTCAAACCTTATCTGCAAACCGTTGGTTAATGTGAGCTTCCTATCTACTCCAAAGTCTATCCCTATGGCTTCACCTATGTGTTTAGGCATTGTATCTTCTCTTGGAATGTAGCATGTTACATGCAAATAATACCCACTAGGCTTCCTCACCAGCACGCCATTTGCTATCTCTGCCTTTTCTGGAATCTGCTGCAATCCTAGTGCACGAAACGTGCCTAAGTTCTGTATCCTCACTCTATTACGGGCAAAGTCAAGTTTGTACGTTACTCCGTATTGCTTCAATAGTATGGAGTTTATAAAAGCCTTCGGTTTTAATGCTCCTACTTTATGCCCGTTCTTCTTTAGTTTCCCTAAAGCTCTAAGGTTATCTCTTAGCCTGTCTGCTATCTCTTGCTTTACTTGTGAGCCTAGAACAGTTAAAACCCTCTCTTCAAATGTTTTCCCAACTTTTACCTCTACTACATTTATCTTGTTCACTGCCAGCGTTAACCGCTCTGTGTCAGAAACAAGCCAGTTATACAACCACTTCGCTTCTGCGAAGGCTCTACTTAGAAGGTCCTCTTTATGCTGTGATAAGTTCTGCAGCTTCAATTGGTACACTACTACTCTTTGTGTCTTACGCCTTTCTTTGGTCTCTTGGAGTGTACTTTTTATCTTCTCTGCCTTGCTTGCCACTCCAGCTTCACTTTCCCTTCTGTTCCTCTATGTATCTCTTCACTGCTTCCTCAGATATATGCCCCACAGTCTCACAGTAGTATGAACGTGTCCAGAGACAGGGAAGCCTACTTTTGAGGAATGGGAATTCTTCTCTAAGCATACGTGCGGTATAGCCTTTTAGTTGATTAACAATGAAATGGGGACTGTTAGTCGGCGTTGTCTTTACAAACAGATGTACATGGTCTGGCATAACTTCCATTTGAGCAATCTCTATATCAATCTGCTGTGCTTTCTCCAGTAGAAGTTCTTTTAGCCTATCTGCTACATCTTCTGCGAGTACCTTGCGCCTGTATTTTGAGCACCAAACCAGGTGGTAACCAATGTAACATACCACTGTAGATGAGCGTTTCCAACGCTTGCCATCCATAAGAATATAGTACTGTTAATATTAGCAAACTGCAATGCATCTAATAACACCTATAGCAAAGCATGAACGGAATGGCCGCTTTTTTTGCAATTCCTAAATGAATGACTTCTTTGGTGGCACCTTGTGAGCTAAACTGGCTACCGTTCTTGCTAGCGTATGTTTTCAGGATTTTATAAGCGTGCCATATACGCCACAAAACAACTAGCTTTTATTGGCGTAAGAGCGAAAGGCAGCATTATGTACTGCCTTTCGCTCAGTCTTCAGTGCTTTGACTAGAATGCTCTCACGACCAATGTAAATGTCAAAGAACATGTAGATGTTCCAATTACATCTTATTCTCTTTGTAGGATGCAGGTAGCGTTGAATCAAAATAACTCACGCAAATCATTCTAAAGTTAGCTTTAAGGTTTTTCATTCCTGTAAAAGTGTTTATGAATTTCGTTCTTTCGCTTAAAATATGCCTTAGTAGTGTAATAAGGGAGGGTACGTATGTTAGAGGTATATTCAGTGGGGAAAACCTCGATTTTCATCGATTCCAGTGCCTTTTTTGAGAATAGAGCCAAGCGGTATTTTCTAAAGCATATGACTGTGCCTGGAATTCTAAAGACATGTGCTTCACCAAACTACCTCACTCGAGGTGGAGTTGATAATCATGCCAGATAATGAAAAGTATGTAGAACTCCTATGGCACCAAAAGTATGACAAGGTCGATTTAGGCAACCGAACTCCGTTAGAAAGGCCAAACTTACCTTTTCAAGTTGTAGAAACAGTAAATGAACCGCGAGGGGTTGGCGGTTACACACCATCCATATTCAGCCAACAAGAGTGGCCACAGAATTACCCAAAGAATTGGAAGAACCTCCTAATCTGGGGCGACAACAAACTTGTAATGTCCTCACTCATAAAGCAAGGCTGGGCTGGGAAGATTAACCTGATTTATATCGACCCGCCATTTTTTACCGGAGCCAATTTCAAAATTAAGACGACAGTCGGCGCTGAATCCTTAGAAAAAGAACCATCAATCATTGAAGAACGAGCATACAGGGATACTTGGAGTGGAGGCATTGCTTCGTATCTGAAGTACATGTATGAAAGATTGGTGCTCATGAGAGAACTACTAGCTGAGGATGGCTCCATCTATGTCCATCTGGACTGGCATGTCGGTCACTACGTAAAAGTCATGATGGACGAAATCTTTGGGTATGAAAACTTTCGAAACGAGATAGTATGGGCATACAGGACAGGAGGAGCTCCTAGTAAAGATCAAAGTTTTCCTAAAAAACACGACACGATCTTGTTCTATTCAAAATCTCCTCAACCAAAATTTAAAAAACTTAAAGAAAGAGTATATTATGAAAAGCCTTTCTTCGTCTCAGAAAAGGATGAAAATGGCAGGTACTATGCAGATGTCTTGCTAAGGGATGTGCTTGAGGATGAAATGAATATTCAAATTGAAGGTGCTATACTACCAGTAAACGTAAAACCAGTCATTAACGTTTCCAATGAAAGGTTAACTTTTGACACTCAAAAACCTGAAGGCCTGCTTCAGATTCTTCTCCTGTCTTCTTCAGACCCTGGTGACATTGTTGCCGACTTCTTCTGCGGCTCTGGTACAACATTGGCAGTTGCAGAAAAGCTTGGACGGAGGTGGGTTGGAAGCGACCTTTCAAAATTTGCCATACAGGTTACAAGAAAGAGGCTACTCGACATCCACAATTCAAAGGATCTAAATGATGACAGTAACAAATACGATAAGTTAGCAAGGCCTTTTGAACTTTGGAACATCGGTAACTATGAAACCGCTTATTGGAATAAGAGGCAAGGTGAATATTTAGACTTTATGCTGAAACTGTATCAGGCAACACCTTTAAAGAACTTTAGGTACTTGCATGGAATTAAAGAAGGCACAGTAGTTCATGTTGGTCCACTAAACGCTCCAGTTACCATGGATGAAGTAGAGAGAGTCGTATTTGAATGCGTCGACAATAATTTTGAGAAGGCAGATATTTTAGGATGGGAATGGGGGTTCGAAGTTAACGAACTTGCAAAGAACTTGGCTCTAAATAACGGGGTGAAACTAAAGCTTATTCAGATACCCTCGGTAAACGAAATCAAATCGGCATTGACTGGGTTCGACCTAAAATTACTCAGGATTCCTGATGAGGTTGTGGAAAGGGACCTCTTGCGACATGTAACATTTAACGAGCTTGCCTATCTCGAAATTGAATCGGAGGTAAACAGAAGCAAAGTTACTTTGAACATAGTGGATTTTCAAATACCTCCAACGGAAAGACTTGTTGAAGTTGTCGACAGAATAAGAGACTCCAGAGAGTTGATTGACTATTGGGCAGTAGACTGGGACTACAAGGGTGACACCTTCCACAACCAATGGCAAAGCTTCAGGACAAAGAAAAACCCGAAGGTTGAATACAAAGCTGAATATGAATACGAAGCTAAGGGTGATTATAAGATAATGGTCAAAGTCGTAGATATTTTCGGCAATGACACGAACAAGCTACTGAAGGTGAGCATAAAATGAAACCTACAGAGTTACTGCTACCTTCGCAACGGGCAATGAGCAATGCCTATTTGGTCAATAGGTTGCGAGAAGCCGTTTTTGACTGGCGTAAAGAAGGATATCCGGGCATTACCCCTACAACACGGAGGCTCCTTCAGTTCTGGTTTTACCAAGATCACGAGCTAGAAAGAGATCCATTCGAATTCTGGTTTTGTCAAAGAGAAGCCATTGAAACGTTGATTTACGTCTACGAAGTATGTAAGACAAGAACCTTTATCGATTTAGCAAAAGCATTCGGAAGTGGACCCATCGAAAATTATGACCCAAATACTGATTTGTACCCGCTTTATGCCTTCAAGATGGCTACTGGCTCTGGGAAAACTTTTGTTATGGCGTTAAGCATTGTCTGGCAGTACTTTAACCACTGGAACGAAAACAGTCAAGAGTACACATCGAAGTTCTTAATCATAGCCGGTGAGAAGAATGTCATTTACGACAGGCTAGTAAGGGATTTTAAGAATGGAGACATTTTCAAGAAGTTACCTTTTATACCTCCTGAATGGCGAGAAGATTTTGACTTGCAGGTAATTTTGAAGGAGGAACCTATTCGCGTTGTTCCAGAATCGGCTTTGTTTCTGACAAACATTCAGCAACTCCAAGATGAACCTGCAAAAAAGAAAGAGGTCGAAAGCTACATAGAAGAGGTCATGGACCTCCCAGAAATATACAGTCTTACTGACGTTTACCAAGAGAATAGAATAAGGGGAGTGCTTGAAACCTGCCCTAACATAATGATCTTAAAAGACGAAGCACACCACATTTATGACACACAAAGCAAATGGAAGAATATCCTCTTAGACCTTCATGAGAAATTGAAGACGAACCATGGAGAGGGTATTAACATGGAACTTGATTTCAGTGCGACGCCGAAGACTAAAGAAGGAAGATTATTCCCTTGGATAATCGTTGATTTTCCCTTAAAAGAAGCAATCGAAATGAACATAGTGAAACGACCACTCGAAGGGACTTTACGGGAAGCGAAAGAGATAGAAAGTGAGAAACTGGTAGAGAGATTCAAAGCTTGGATTGACGTCGGGATAAGCAGGTGGAGAGAATACAGAGCAAAACTAAAACCATTGAACAAAAAGCCTGTGCTGTTTTTCCAGTGCCAAAATAACTCTGAAGCAGATGAGTTATATTCGTACTTGGAAACCGTACCAGACATAAAAGGCAAAGCATTACTAATACATACTGATAAGCGCGGTGAAGTGACAAAAACAGATCTGGAACTGGCAAGGCTATTTGTCAGAAACATAGATGACCCTGATCCTGAAAAGAATCCTTATGAGATAGTTGTAAGTACAATGATGCTCAATGAAGGTTGGGATGTCAGAAATGTTAACGTGATCGTTGGCCTAAGATCATACACTTCCAAAAGGCAAGTACTTCCTGAACAAGTAATCGGCAGAGGATTGAGAAAAATGTTTCCAGAAGAGGAAGCTAATGTTGAGAAATGTATTAACGTACTTGAAATCATAGGGCCAAGTGGTCTAACAGAAATATTGAGCGACTTAGAAAAACAAGAAGGCTTAAAATTATCAAAATTCGACACTGACAGACCTGTTAATCTCCCAACAATATATGTTGATCCAGCTAAAGCTGATAGAGACATTGAATTGCCTTTCATTATTACAACTCTTTTGACCAGCGATCTGCATCTCGATACAATCAATTTTGAAGATATACCTCCACTAAACTTACCCCTGAGAAATAAAATCTTAGAAACAGAGTATGTAGCGTACGACCTGATTGAAGGTTACGAGGTTATAAGACGCAAATGGCTACTGCCAGTGCCCCAAGAGTCAAAAAGCGTTATTTCGTATTTCACTGATCAGATCCTACAAAGACTACGTATAAAAGGACATTTTGCTGATTTCCATCCAATCGTCAAGCGTTACGTTGTAGAAAAGCTTTTTGACCAAAAAGTCGATCTTGATGATCCACGTGTACTGTGCAACTTAACTGAAACGCAAGTATTTGAAAGCTTGATAGATTTTCTAGTAGAGACTTTCAGAGACTTAACCTTTAAACACGAAGAAATGCAGACAGTGGAGGTGCGCAAACTTTCTGACACACCCGCTTTTGTCTGGCCAAGGGAAATCTTCCAAAGTGACAAGACCATTTTCAACTATGTAGCTTGCGACAATATGCTAGAAGTCCGTTTCGCTAAGTTCTTACATCAGGCTAAAGATGTAAGGCGTTTTTCAAAGCTAGTTCCGAAAGTTGGGTTTTTTGTTGAATACAAAGATTCCGAAAATCATCTTCGCCACTATTACCCTGACTTTGTTGTAGTAACTGATAATGGTGAGCATTTCATAGTTGAGACAAAAGGTAGAGTAGACATGGATGTCCCACTAAAAGACTCAAGGATGAAAGAGTGGTGCAAAGATGCTTCAAGACTCAGGTCAGCCAAATGGAGCTATATCAGGGTTAATCAAGATGACTTCGACAAATACGATTTCAGATCTTTTGCAGACTTAGTATCCACCCTTGGAGATATATCTTAGCCAAAGAATAGAGTATGCGCATTGACTATTGCCAAAGTTGATTTGGGCTAAACGTGGTTAATGTTGAGCATATAATAACTCTTGCTCCGGAATCGCAGACAGTTTCATTCTGTTTTATTTGTGACTGAGTCGTGAGTAATAAAACAGTAAAAGTACCTTAACCTCCTTTGGCAACCCATTAACACGTGTCTTTGTTCTCCTGTTTATTCTTTGCGCGGTCAATGAAGTACTTTGCCAACTCATAAATGGCTCCCACTGTGGCCATAACAACTGCTAAATATGTGAACAGGCTAAAACCTATGAAGAAAATGATTCCGTAAACCATGCCAAGAAACAAGAGGACAAAGATAACATACCAAAGGGACCCCACTACCTTCTGCCACCTCCCAGATTTATTGTAAATGCCATTTTACTTTTAGTCGTCTCCATATGCCTTGCAATATTCCCTATAGCTGCTTGTTCTGTTTGTGCATATGATTTTATGTTGTAAGATGTGTTTATGGACGACATATGCATTACAAGAAAGCGTGCTACAGCTCAAAGAAAGCTAAGCATCCGTAAAAGGGGGAGGAACACGTGAAAAAACCGCACTTAAAGAAAGTAGTTGTCATTATGGTGTGCGTGTTTTTACTTTGCGTGGTTTTGGAACCAATTGGAGAGAGTACTAAGGTGCAAGCTCAAACCAGCAGCTCTCCCATACCTATTTACATACAGGGGCAGAAGAAGAGTTTTGATAGCCCTCCTATCTTAAGAGATGGGCGTGTCTTTCTGCCCATACGTTATAA
>Ga0208564_1002974_pt1 | contig 12802 bp, 15 predicted proteins | sample AD_UKC073_MetaG_FD_184439 | JGI IMG/M metagenome (GOLD analysis project Ga0208564, IMG submission 184439) | Active sludge microbial communities of municipal wastewater-treating anaerobic digesters from USA - AD_UKC073_MetaG (SPAdes) (version 2) | ecosystem: Engineered > Bioreactor > Anaerobic >... | reverse complement strand
GAGTGTCTGGCGGGCGCCGACCCGGCTCAGGGGTTCATCGGCCTGGTCAACCTGTTCAGCGGTGGCGCGCTGTTGCAGCTGTCGATCTTTGCGCTCGGGATCATGCCCTACATCACTGCGAGCATCATCATTCAGCTGCTCACGGTCGTCATTCCGCGCTTCGAGACCCTCAAGAAGGAGGGCCAGGCGGGACAGACCAAGATGACGCAATACACCCGCTATCTCACCATCGGTCTGGCGGTCCTGCAGTCCTCGACGCTCATCACCTTCGCCCGCAACCCGAGCGCCATCTTCGGCCCGCAGTGCACCCAGATCCTCGCCGACGACTCGATGACCACCATCGTCATCATGGTGCTCACCCTCACTGCCGGCACCGGCCTGATCATGTGGCTGGCCGAGCTGATCACCGATCGGGGGATCGGCAACGGCATGTCGCTGCTGATCTTCACCTCGATCGCGGCAGGCTTCCCCAGCTCGCTGTGGGCGATCCAGCAGGCCGAGGGCCGGTGGGACATCTTCATCGGGATCATCCTGGTCGGCTTCCTCGTCATGGCTCTGGTCATCTTCGTCGAGCAGTCTCAGCGCCGAATCCCCGTGCAGTACGCCAAGCGTCAGGTCGGCCGCAAGATGTATGGCGGGTCCTCGACCTACATCCCACTCAAGGTCAACATGGCCGGTGTCATCCCGGTCATCTTCGCCTCGTCGTTGCTCGCGCTGCCGGCGCTGGCCGCCCAGTTCGCGGCACCGCAGGACGGCTCCGCTCCGGCCGGCTGGGTCGTGTGGATCCAGCAGAACCTCGTGCGCGGTGACCACCCGATCTACATGGCGCTCTACGTCGCCCTCATCCTGTTCTTCACGTTCTTCTACGTGTCGATCACCTTCAACCCCGTCGAAGTCGCCGACAACATGAAGCGTTACGGCGGATTCATCCCAGGGATTCGGGCCGGGCGACCCACGGCCGAATACCTCGAGTACGTCCTCAACCGGATCACCGTGCCGGGAGCGCTCTACCTCGCCGCGATCTCGCTCATTCCGCTCATCGCCCTCAAGCTGTTCAATGCCAACCAGAACTTCCCGTTCGGTGGCACGTCGATCCTCATCATCGTCGGCGTCGGGCTCGAGACGGTCAAGCAGATCCAGGCCCAGCTCCAGCAACGCAACTACGAAGGATTCCTGCGATGAGACTGGTCATCATGGGCCCCCCCGGGGCCGGCAAGGGCACTCAGGCGGAGCGGATCGCCGAGCGCTTCGGCATTCCCGCGATCTCCACCGGCGCGATCTTCCGTTCCAATGTCAAGAACCAGACGCCGCTGGGCCAGCAGGTCGAGAAGATCATGGCCGCGGGCGGCTACGTCTCCGACGAGCTGGTCAACGAGTTGGTCCGAGACCGGCTGGCCCAATCCGATGCCGCCGAGGGCTTCCTGCTTGACGGTTACCCCCGCACGGCCGGTCAGGTCGCGGCCCTTGACGCTCTGCTGGCCGAGTCCGGTCACCGGATCGGAGCCGCCGTCGAGCTGACTGTCGACGAGGATGCCGTCGTCGCCCGGCTGCTCGCCCGCGCGGCCGACCAGGGCCGCGCCGACGACACCGAGGAGGTCATTCGCGAGCGGATGGCCATCTACCGGGCCGAGACCGCGCCGTTGACGGCGATCTACCGCGAGCACGGTGTGCTGCGTGAGGTCGATGGCATGGGCAGCGTCGACGAGGTGAACGACCGCATCGCCGCAGTCCTCGACGCCGTGCAGGACTGAGCTCTTTGTTCGGTCGCCGCAACACGGTGGGCCGCTCCGACGAGCAGCTGGCGCTCATGCGAGCAGCCGGGCTGCTCGTCGCGGGGGCGTTGTCGACCGTCGCCGACGCCGTCTCTGACGGGGTCACCACGGCTGAGCTCGACCGCCTCGCCGAGGCCTACATCCGTGATCACGGCGGGGTGCCATCCTTCCCCGGGGTGCCGGGCTACCGGCATACCCTCTGCACGTCGGTCAACGAGGAGATCGTCCACGGCATACCGGGCGCACGGGTGCTGCGGGATGGCGACCTGCTCTCGGTCGACTGCGGAGCGATCGTCTCCGGGTGGCACGGCGACGCCGCGATCAGTGTCTTCGTCGGCGGCGACGCGGCTGCGCGACCCGAGGACCTGAGCCTGTCCCGGGCGACCGAGGAGTCGCTCTGGGCTGGCATCGCGGCGATGCAGGTCGGCGGTCGCCTGTATGCCGTGGGGGAGGCCATCGAGGAGAGCATCCTGGCCGCGGGTCAGGCGGACGGGCGTGACTACGGCATCGTCGAGGACTACGTCGGCCATGCCATCGGCCAGGAGATGCACCTGGACCCGCAGATCCCCAACTACGCCGTGCGCGGCAAGGGTCCGCTGCTGGCGTCGGGGTTCACCGGCGCGCTCGAGCCGATGGTGACTCTCGGCGATGCCCGCAACCGGGTCCTCGACGACGGATGGACCGTCGTCACCCTCGATGGCTCCCGCGCCGCCCACTGGGAGCACACCGTCGTCGTCCGTGATGCCGGTGTGTGCGTGCTCACCGCGGCGGACGGGGGAGCGGCTCGGTTGGCCGCCCTCGGCGCTCCCTTCGCTCCCGTCTCGACCTGATCAGGAGGAGCCGTCATGGGCACAGTCACCGACTATCTGGCCACCGTCGACGCCGCTCGTCGGCCGGCCCTCGAGCGGGTCGTCGATCGTGCCCGCGAGCTCGTGCCCGACCTGCAGGAGGGCACGAGCTACGGTATGCCGGTGCTGCTCCACCGCGGCAAGGGTCTGTTGTCGGCGATGGCCACGGCCAAGCACCTGGCGATCTATCCACACAGCGGCACGCCGGTCGGAGTCGTCGCGCCGATGCTTGAGGGGTTCTCGATGTCTCCCGGCACGGTGCGTTTCACCGCCGACCGGCCGATCCCCGACGACGCCCTCGACCTGCTCATCCTCACCCGACGCGACGAGATCGACGCCCAGCTGGCTCGCAAGCGCTGACTCCCGGTCCGCCGGTCCGAGCCGGCCGGTCCGAGCCGGCCGGTCCGAGCCGCACGGCATACCGGGGCGATTTCTGGTATGCCGTCCCGCTGCCGTAGGATGGAGCGTTGCGTGCCCACCTGCTGGGCAATCAACGCGTTCAGCATGTCCTTGGTCGGCACTGCGTGCCGCCCGGGACGGTCAGACCAGCGAACACGGATCGACGGAGGATATGGCAAAAAAGGACGGTGTCATCGAGATCGAGGGCACGATCGTGGAGGCGCTCCCGAACGCAATGTTCCGGGTGGAGTTGTCCAATGGTCATAAGGTGCTCGCGCACATCTCGGGCAAGATGCGTCAGCACTACATCCGGATCCTCCCCGAGGACCGAGTCGTGGTGGAGCTCTCGCCGTACGACCTGTCTCGCGGCCGTATCGTCTTCCGCTACCGCTGACCGTCTGACGGTCACACCCACGCCCCACCCAACCGCCTCGTCCACGGGGACGCTCGCCTGCGAGCGCGACCACGGCCGGGCACAACGCGAAAAGACACGAGGCAATGAAGGTTCAGCCGAGCGTCAAGAAGATCTGCGACAAGTGCAAGGTGATTCGCCGTAACGGGCGGGTCATGGTGATCTGCGACAACCTGCGCCACAAGCAGCGTCAGGGCTGAGCACCACCCGAGCACGACCCGCGGACCTTCGAGTACGCATCTAAGTGAAGAACGCAGCACCCGACCCCGGGTCCACGACGGACCAGGATGTCACCCCCGGCACGGAGGCCGGGGACCGGATGCGCACCGCGTGACCAACCGGGGGAAATCCCGACGGCCGGCGGCACGGCATACCGGAACGGCGCTGCATCAGACCTCCGCAACCGATCAGGAGCACAGCACCACATGGCACGTCTCATCGGCGTGGACCTCCCGCGTGACAAGCGCGTCGAGGTCGGCCTGACCTACATCTACGGTGTGGGTCGCACTACCGCGAGCCAGGCCCTCGCGGCGACCGGGGTCAGCCCGGACACCCGGGTCAAGAACCTCTCCGACAGCGACATCGTCGCGCTGCGTGACTGGCTCGAGGCCAACGTGAAGATGGAAGGTGACCTGCGCCGCGAGGTGGCAGCTGACATCCGTCGCAAGGTCGAAATCGGCTCCTACGAGGGCATTCGGCACCGTCGTGGCCTGCCCGTCCGCGGGCAGCGCACCAAGACCAACGCGCGCACCCGCAAGGGCCCGAAGCGCACCGTCGCCGGCAAGAAGAAGGCCGGCAAGTAACCCTCGACGGGTTGCCAGCCCCAGTCACGTAGAGACGTAGGAGAACAATGCCTCCCAAGAGCCGTCAGGCTGCGGGCGCCGCCAAGAAGGTGCGCCGCAAGGAGAAGAAGAACGTCGCCCACGGGCACGCTCACATCAAGAGCACGTTCAACAACACCATCATTTCGATCACCGACCCCACGGGTGCGGTGATTTCGTGGGCCTCGGCCGGCCAGGTCGGCTTCAAGGGCTCGCGCAAGTCCACGCCGTTCGCCGCGCAGATGGCTGCCGAGGCAGCCGCGCGTCGTGCCATGGAGCACGGCATGCGCAAGGTCGACGTGTTCGTCAAGGGCCCGGGGTCCGGTCGCGAGACCGCGATCCGCTCGCTCACCGCTACCGGCCTCGAGGTCGGCGCGATCAGCGATGTCACGCCCTCGCCGCACAACGGTGTCCGCCCGCCCAAGCGTCGTCGCGTCTGAGCGCCGGATAGGACTTTAGGAGACCCACCATGGCTCGTTACACCGGCCCCATCACCAAGAAGTCGCGTCGGCTCAAGGTCGACCTCGTCGGCGGCGACAAGAACTTCGAGATGCGCCCCTTCCCGCCTGGCCAGCACGGCCGTCGCCGGGTGCAGGAGAAGGAATACCTCACTCAGCTGTCGGAGAAGCAGAAGGCTCGCTTCTCCTACGGCGTCATGGAGAAGCAGTTCATCCGCTACTACAAGGAAGCCGCCAACCGTCCCGGCAAGACCGGTGACAACCTGCTGCAGATCCTCGAGTCGCGCCTGGACAACGTCATCTACCGCGCCGGCCTGGCCCGCACCCGCCGGCACGCCCGGCAGCTGGCGACCCACGGTCACTTCGAGGTCAACGGCGTGCGCGTCGACGTCCCGTCCTACCGGGTCGAGCAGTTCGACATCATCTCGATCCGCAAGCAGTCGATCGAGTCGTTCCCGTTCGAGCTGGCCCGCCAGACCTACGGCGAGCGGCCGGTGCCGGCCTGGATGCAGGTCATCGAGGGCACGCTGCAGATCCTCATCCACCAGTTGCCCGTGCGCGAGCAGATCGACACCGTGCTCACCGAGCAGCTCATCGTCGAGTTCTATTCCAAGAACTAGCCGGGCTTCGCTCCGTCTAGTTCTTGGCTCCACAAGAACTGACAACAGCTTCACGCGGTATGCCGTGCGGCTGGGTCGGGTGCGACGCACCCGCCCAGCCCACCGGCATACGTGGACTGCGTCTGCAGACAGAGGCGACGCGGTCAGCGGGGACATCAGGCCCCGCGTCACATGAGGCGTCAAATAGCGGTCGCCTTGTGAGAAAGGAATCACCGTGCTCATTGCACAGCGTCCCGTGCTCACCGAAGAGGTCGTGGCCGACAACCGCAGCCGCTTCGTCATCGAGCCGCTCGAGCCTGGCTTCGGCTACACGCTCGGCAACTCCCTGCGTCGCACCCTGCTGTCCAGCATCCCCGGTGCCGCGGTCACGTCGTTGCGGATCGACGGCGTGCTCCACGAGTTCCAGACGATCCCGGGCTGCAAGGAAGACGTCACCGAGATCATCCTCAACGTCAAGGGTCTGTTCGTCTCCTCGGAGCACGACGAGCCGGTCGTCATGTACCTGCGCAAGCAGGGCCCCGGACCGGTGACCGCAGCCGACATCGCGCCTCCGGCCGGTGTCGAGGTGCACAACCCCGACCTGCACATCGCCACCCTCAACGCCAAGGGTCGCATCGAGATGGAGTTGACCGTCGAGCGCGGTCGTGGCTACGTCTCGGCGCAGCAGAACAAGTCCGGCGACCAGGAGATCGGCCGCATCCCGGTCGACTCGATCTACTCTCCGGTGCTCGCCGTGACCTACAAGGTCGAGGCGACCCGTGTCGAGCAGCGCACCGACTTCGACCGGCTCATCGTCGACGTCGAGACCAAGTCGGCGATGGCTCCCCGCGACGCGATGGCCTCGGCCGGCAAGACCCTCGTCGAGCTGTTCGGCCTGGCCCGTGAGCTCAATGTCGAGGCCGAGGGCATCGACATGGGCCCGTCGCCGACGGACGCCGCGCTGGCCGCCGACCTGGCGCTGCCGATCGAGGACCTCGACCTCACCGTCCGGTCCTACAACTGCCTCAAGCGCGAGGGCATCCACACCGTGGGCGAGCTCGTCGGGCGCAGCGAGGCCGACCTGCTGGACATCCGCAACTTCGGTGCCAAGTCCATCGACGAGGTCAAGGCGAAGCTGGCCGGCATGGGCCTGGCCCTCAAGGACAGCCCGCCCGGATTCGACCCCGCCGCCATCGTCGACACCTACGCCGACGACTTCGACGACCTCGACGAGGGCCGCGCGCTGGCCGAGGACGAGCAGTTCTGACCCACCCGCCGCTGACCGGCCCCGGAGCGTAACGCGCACGGCATACGGTCGCACCGACAAGGAGAAACACCATGCCTACCCCTTCCAAGGGTCCCCGCCTCGGTGGCGGGCCGGCACACGAGCGGCTCATGCTGGCCGGTCTGGCCACGGCGCTGTTCGAACACGACCGCATCACGACGACCGAGGCCAAGGCCAAGCGGCTGCGTCCGCTGGCCGAGCGGATGGTCACCTTCGCCAAGCGTGGCGACCTCGCCGCGCGCCGGCGGGTGCTGACGACCGTCCAAGACAAGGGCGTCGTGCACCGGCTCTTCACCGAGATCGCGCCCGACATGGCCGAGCGTGAGGGCGGCTACACCCGCATCACCAAGATCGGCGCCCGCAAGGGCGACAACGCGCCGATGGTCGTCATCGAGCTGATCCGCGAGCGCGTGTCGGCCAAGAAGGCGACGGTCAAGGAGGCCGAGGCTGCGACCAAGCGCGCTGCCAAGGACGCCCCGGCCCCCGCACCCGTCGAGGACGAGGTCGTCGAGGCCGAGGCCGACATCCAGGACGCCCCGGTCGCCGACGCCGACGGCGCTCCCGACGACGCGCCCGTCGAGGCCAAGGACGACGCGCAGGAGAAGTGACCTTGCGCTGAGTTGTGCCAGTGGCCCCCGTCCGATCCGGACGGGGGCCACTGCCGTATGCCGGGCAGGGCCGCCACCCGGCCAGTGACAGGTGGCGGTCCGTGCCGGTGCATGCGGGAGGATGAGCCGGTGCGGCTGCGTCTGGATCTCGGCTATGACGGCACCGACTTCTCCGGCTGGGCAGCCCAACCGGGGCGGCGGACCGTCGAAGGTGTGCTGTCCGACGCCCTCACCACGCTGCTGCGTTCCCCGGATCCGGTGCGGCTCACCGTCGCAGGGCGCACCGACGCGGGAGTCCATGCCCGCGGCCAGGTGGCCCACGCGGACGTCGACGACACGGCATACCTCGCCGTGCCGGGGCGCTCGGACCGCAGCCCCGAGCAGGCGGCCACCACGCGGCTGGCGGGAATCCTGCCTGCCGATATCGTCGTGCATCGGGTATGCCGTGCCCCGGACGGTTTCGATGCCCGCTTCTCGGCGACCAGTCGGCGCTACCGCTATCGGATCGCCGACGCGACTGCGGTGCACGATCCGCTCCGGCGACGGGACACGGTCTGGCTGCGCGACCCCCTCGACGTGGTGGCGATGGACGCGGCGGCCGGGCAACTCTTGGGGCTGGGCGACTTCGCGGCCTTCTGCAAGCGCCGCGAGGGGGCGACGACGGTGCGGACACTGCTGGGTTTCACCTGGACGCGCGATGCTGCAAGCGGGGTCGTCGAGGCGAGCGTGGTTGCGGATGCGTTCTGCCATTCCATGGTGCGAGCGCTCGTCGGGGCGGTGGTGCCGGTCGGGCTGGGGCGTGCGAACCGGGAGTGGCCGCGGCGGGTGCAGCTGGCCGCGGTGCGTGACCCGCATGTCAAGGTCATGCCGGCGCATGGGCTGTCCCTCGAGGAGGTCACCTACCCTCACGACGACCTGTTGGCCGAGCGGGCTCGCATCGCGCGGTCGCGACGTGACGCGTCTTGACAGCAGATAATGTGCGCATCATGATGCTGGCATGCGTACGACGCTCACCCTAGACGACGACGTCCTCCGGTTGATCCAGGACGCCGTCCATCGCGAGCGCCGCAGCATGAAAGAGGTTGTCAACGATGCGCTGCGGGCCTCCCTTCGTGAGCCGAGATCGACGGAGTTCGTCGCGAGAGTGCATCACGCTGTGCTTCGACCCGGAGTCGATTCCGGCCGCCTCAATGCGTTGGTTGACGAGTTGGCCGACGATGCTGCCATTGCAGCGATGAGGCAGAGATGACGCTCTTCATCCCCGACGTCAACATCCTCATGTATGCCGTGTCGTCGGCCTTCCGCGAGCATCCTCGCGCTCACGCGTGGTGGCAGGAAGTGTTGTCGCACGATGTCGCCATCGGGCTGACGCCACCAACTGTCTTCGGCTTTCTCAGGTTGTCGACCTCCCGACGCGTCCTCGAGCCGGCGCTCGCGGTGAGCGAGGCGTCCGGATTCATCGACGAGTGGCTTGTCCAACCGGCTGTCGAGTATCTCCGCCCCGGACGTCGGCACCTGGAGGTGACGCTAGGGCTGCTCGCCGAAGTCGGTGTCGCGGGCAATCTCACGACCGATGCGCAGATCGCCGCGCATGCGCTGGAGTTCGACGCCGTCGTCGTGACCCATGACACCGATTTCGGGAGGTTCCCTGGCGTGCGGGTCTTCGACCCTCTGCTCTAACCGTTCGCCGAGGAACCGCGCATGGGCAAGGATGGTCGCCGTGGGCCATGTCGATGTCAACCAGGTGAGCTTCGACCTACCCGACGGTCGCCCGCTGCTGCGCGAGGTGGGCCTGCGGGTGGGGGAGGGTGCCAAGGTCGCCCTCATCGGCCCCAATGGCACCGGAAAGACGACGCTCAGCCGGATCATCAGCGGCGACCTGTCCGCGCACAGCGGTGCGGTGACCCGCTCGGGTGGATTGGGGGTGATGCGGCAGTTCATCGGCTCGGTGCGTGACGATTCGACCGTGCGTGACCTGCTCGTCTCGGTGGCTCCGGACAAGATTCTTTCTGCCGCAGCGGAAATCGACCGCACTGAGCTTCTCGTCATGGAGCATGACCGAGAGTCAGACCAGTTGGCCTATGCGCAGGCCCTCATCGACTGGGGTGACGCCGGAGGCTACGACTACGAGACCCTGTGGGACACCTGCACCGTTGCAGCTCTCGGTATGCCGTTCGAGCGAGCGCAATATCGCGCTGTCGCAACGCTTTCCGGAGGCGAGCAGAAGCGACTGGTGCTTGAGGCGCTGCTGCGCGGACCGGACGAGGTGCTGCTGCTCGATGAGCCGGACAACTACCTCGACGTGCCCGGCAAGCGCTGGTTGGAGGAGGCTTTGAGAGAGAGCCCCAAGACCGTCTTGTTCATCTCGCATGATCGAGAGTTGTTGGCACAGGCCGCAACTCGCATCGCAACCCTGGAGCCTGGTGCAGCGGGCTCCACCATCTGGGTGCATCCGGGCTCATTCGCGACCTACGCTGCGGCCCGCGCCGACCGCAATGCGCGGCTCGAGGAGTTGCGCACCCGGTGGGACGAGGAACACGCCAAGCTCAAGGCCCTGGTCGTCATGTATCGCACCAAAGCGGCCTACAACTCCGACATGGCCGCGCGCTTGCAGGCGGCCGAAACCCGACTGCGGCGGTTCGTCGATGCGGGACTACCGGAGGCCGTGCCCGTGCCGCAGCGGCTGCGGATGCGGCTGCAGGGTGGCCGGACCGCCAAGCGGGCCGTTGTCTGCGAACGGCTCGAACTCGCCGCAGGTCCCGCCCTCGACGGTGCGGCATCGCCTGGCCAGGCCCGTGACTCGCACGAGACCGCGCTCACCGGGGTGCTCATGAAGCCCTTCGACGTCGAGATCTGGTTTGGTGAGCGCCTCGCCGTGCTGGGCTCCAACGGGTCCGGCAAGTCGCACTTCCTGCGGCTGCTCGCTGCCGGGGGCTCCGACCCGGACCTCGAACACCGCCCGGTCGGCGACACCGCGGCGGCAGCCGAGCCGGTCCGGCATACCGGCGTGGCGCGGTTGGGCTCCCGGGTGCGGCCGGGATGGTTCGCGCAGACCCACGACCAGCCGCGCCTGGTGGGGCGCACCTTGTTGGAGATCCTGCATCGGGGGGACACCCACCGCGACGGTATGCCGCGCGAGCTCGCCTCGCGCACGCTCGACCGGTATGGCCTGGCCAAGAGCGCGGAGCAGACCTTCGAGTCGCTGTCCGGGGGACAGCAGGCCCGGTTCCAAATCCTGCTGCTCGAGTTGTCGGGGGCGACCCTGCTGCTGTTGGACGAGCCGACCGACAACCTCGACCTGGAGTCGGCCGAGGCCCTGGAGGCGGCGCTCGACACTTTCGAGGGCACTGTTGTGGCCGTCACTCACGATCGCTGGTTCGCTCGGTCCTTCGACCGGTTCCTCGTCTTCCGGGCCGATGGGGCCGTGGTGTCCAGCGACGAGCCGATCTGGGACGAGGGCCGGGTCGCCCGCGCCCGCTGACACTCGGCTGCCAATGGCGACCCTCGCTGACGACAACCCAAGCCTGAGGTCCATGCGGGGCTGAATGGGCTGCATTGCTCGACGAAGGGCCCCTTCCATGTGGAGGAGACCCTTCGTCATCCGCGCTCTAGCCAGCAAAAGGGCTACTCGTTGAGGTCGGAGGTGAAGTTGTCCGCTTGCACCCACGGTGAGAACCAGGCTTTGCTGCCCGAACCGATGCACAGGCGGTCGGCGCCAGTTTTGCTGATGTCGCTGACCTTGACGCCTTGATCGGAGAAGTCGACCTGGAGGGCCACCGAGGCAGTCGCGCACCGGGTGGGCTTGTTCCAGACCATCTCCTTGCGGGTCTTCTGGCCGGGGCTGAGGGTGATGTAGTTGCGGGAGAAGTCTCGCCAGGTGATCTGGGCCGGCAGGGTGCCAGCCGCCAGCGAACTGGGGGTGCTGTCACTCAGGCCGTCGGTGGTGTAGGGGTCACCGAGGCGCCGCTGAGTGTAGACGCCGACCCGGTTGTCGACGACGCACTTGCGGTTGCCCACGTTGCTGATGAGGAACTCCCCGACGCCCTGGCCAACACTGTTGTTGCCCTTGGCCGTGAACGTGATGCTGAGCTCGTTCGCCTGGCAGGCCAACGGGGAGCCGTAAGGCAGGGTCCCCGTTGGCCTGCCGGGGTCACCACCGAGACATCGAAGCCTGTGCCGAGCATCGCGGTGCCATCGTCGAAGGTCACGGTGACCTCGCGCATCTGGGTCCAGTGCGAGCGCCAGGACTTGCTTGGCTAGCCGCACAAGCCAACCGAACTTCTGGTGTCGATCTCGGAGACCGTCGCACCGCCGTCAAACTGGAGTTGGAACCTCGCGACTGGCAGACGACACTCGGCCTGCTGGGCCCACGCGAATTGCGAGCGCGTCTCCATACCAGGGGTGAGGACAACGTACTTACGCGAGTAGTCGAGCCACGTAATTCCCTGGAGGGTGCCGCTTTCCAGGGCAGAGTCCGTCACGTCGCCGAGTCCGACCACGTTGTAGGCATCGCCGGCATAGCGCTGGCCGTACACCGAAGTCTCGTTGGTCAGGACGCAGGTACGGGATCCGATGTTGGCAGCCGTGAACGTCCCGCGGCCGATGCCGCCAGACGCGAAACCGCGTGCGTACGTCACCCGGAGCTCGTCGGCCCGGCAGTGGGCGAGGTTGCCGTCGCTCAGCTGCTCGGTCCCAACCGACGCGGGTGTGACCACCGAGGTGGACGTGAAGGTAATGCCGGCGGCGTTGGCCACGGCGCTGAGTCCCAGGCTGGCCGCGAGCACGGTGCCGAGGAGGATCGTCCGGTGCAATCTCATGAGGGCTCCCTATCAAGGTAGGCGCACTGGGCAAGGGCAGCGCACCTCGCACGGGTGTGGCACCTGGGTGCCATCCTTGGCCCAGCTGACAACCCTTGTGGACTGTGCGAGTCCATACCTCCGGCACGGAAATCTCCGGATGCACTGGAGCGCCTCGGTCCCAGAATGGGCCCGAAGGCTGCTCCAGCTCGAGCTACATAATAGGATAAATCGGACAAAAAGGGCAGACGTGCCCGAGGGTGTGACCGGGGCCTACTCGGCGCCTTAAGGTGCATCCGTTCGGCAGGGTGGCTACCCCGCTGGCGCGCGGTCGACGTCGAGCGGGTGAGTCAGGGCATAGACGGCGACCCGTCGGGCCGTCGGATTCCCTTGTCCCACACGGCGATACCTCGCGATCAGATCGGCGATCTCACCTCGCAGGCTCACCAACTGGTCGCTGGTCACGATCACCGTGCCGTCGGTGACTCCGGCCGCCTCACGCCAGCGTGCCGGCCAGGCGGCAGACGCTTCCAGCCATCGATCGGCCTGGGACACCAGGTGCGCCAGGTAGTCCCGTTCCAGCCAGAGCGCCGTCTCCTGGTCGTCGTGGCGAGGGCCCTGTTCGTATGCCGTCGCCGGGCTCGGAGGTGCCCACAGGGCCGGCTGGTCCTGGGCGACCCAGCGGCGCTGCCGACCGGTGTTGTCCGTCGCGTCGGCGACCAGGCCGGCGTCGGCGAGGACTCGCAGGTGATAGGACGTCGCCCCGGAGTTGGTGCCGAGCAGCAGAGCCAAGGTGGTGGCCGT